>Ga0100393_10002362_pt1 | contig 18260 bp, 13 predicted proteins | sample CryGeymeta201517_FD_81546 | JGI IMG/M metagenome (GOLD analysis project Ga0100393, IMG submission 81546) | Groundwater microbial communities from Crystal Geyser aquifers in Utah, USA - Crystal Geyser metaG 2015-17 | ecosystem: Environmental > Aquatic > Deep subsurface > Groundwater | place... | reverse complement strand
CTGGTCGGTGAGCGATATTAGCACCCTGCCGGCCCAGCCGAGGTTCCCCTGCATGCGTACGGGGCCGTCGATGCGGACGACCGGGCTTTCGCCCTCAGAGCGCTCCTCATCGCCATCGCTGTCTTCGTCCACTGCGGCGCCGGCCGCGTCCACTTTGCGGACCTGCGAGCCTGCGGCGTAGTTGTTGACCAGGTCTCCCGATCCGGTCGCCGGGGGCACAGGGTCGAGCCAGACAACCTTCTGCGTGTTGTCCGCCGTGGCATGATCCGGCGCGGGTACGTACACGTTGCCGATCCGGCGAATCTCCGTGTTGGTGCCGTCGCTGATCTCGATGTCGTCACCGATCCCAACCGCAGCATCCCTGGGAAGGTAGATGATATTCGCCGGAAGGGTTGCTGGACCGGCGGGCCGGCGGAGCGTCGTGGCGCTGTCCCCATCCCAGTCCACTGAGTTGCCGGTGAACCCGAGGGCATGGGAAGGGGTTGGGCTGGCGAGCGCGTCGGTTGTCGTGTCCCACCCGGTGGCGAACCGCGCGTAGTTCATCAACGGCAGCGCCTTGTAGCCCACCATCTGATAGAAGGCATTGGGGTTGTTAGACGACCTGCCGATAGACGTGATCTTGAGGTGCTTGCTCAGCGGATCGCCGGGCGTGGGGTTGTACTCCACCTTGACCAGGAACGCGCCGCCGTCGAAGTCGCCTTCCCCGCTGTTGGGGTTGGGGTACTTGACGAAGTCTCCAGAGGTCGCCCACCCTCGGGCGCGCTCGACGGGGTCATAGTAGTTGTTGACGGCGAGGACCCGGTCTGCCATGGCCGTGGCGTTGTCGGCCGGTCCATACTGGTCGCCCGGCCGCCAGTCGGCCCCGTCGTCGCTGGTGGTGAGCATGTCGTCCACATACTCAAGCCCGCTCTGCGCCATCTTCTTGGCTGCGAGGATGTCCTCGTAGCGGGCCGTTTGCGACAGGTTGTAGCTGATCAGGGTGATGAAAGCGGCGCCCAACAAGGAGAGGAGGACCATAATCAGCACAGCCAGCAGGAGCGCCTGGCCGCTGGATCGGCGTGTGCGTGCATTGGTTCGGCTGAGGTGAGTACGCATAATCGCAGTTCCCCTCCTTTCCGTTTGCGCGGAGGGCGGGTGTTGGGGCCTACGGGGCTCCCAGTCGGATGACGGCATTCGGCGGTCGGATCACGTTCCTCAGTTGCGCCTGAGGCGCCCGCACGGAACTCCCGCTGTACTCCGAGCGCCGGAGGCGCAGGTTGATAGCGATGCTGTCGGGGTCCCCTGGGCTTGTCGCGAACGAGAGGAGCGAGACGTGGTCGTCTTCGACCGCCGTCACGGCAGTGTGCGTCCAGGGAGCGTCAGTGACGCACGTAACGGGTGCGGTGGCGGCGGCCGCCAAGTCCACCGCCGTCCCCCAGCCGGTGCCCGTGGGGGTGAACTCAACGCGGTACAGCACCAGTGGGTTGAGCTCGGGATCGCTCGGCGTGTACGGGTTCGCCGGGTCGTTCATCACCGCCGGGCGTCGGTAGTAGGTGATCCAGTACGGGAGGTTTCCCGTGTTCAGCGTGGTGGCGTGGTGGTCGGGTCGCAGGGGCAGTTGCACTTGACCTGACGACGTGTCTCGCGCCGGCATCTGAAAGCTGATCCGGTCGTAGCTCTCGTCGGTGCCGTCGCCGTCGCCGTCGTAGTCCGCGGCGGTCTGGTAGAGGCGCACCTCAACCGCCTGGGAGAGGTCGCGACTCATCTGCTCCATAGCAAAGCGGACATCGCCCTGCACCTCGCCCTTCGCCTGGCTGATATGGAACAGGTTGAAGGCAGTGAGGGTGGGGATGAAAAGGAACCCCAGCAGAATCAGCAGGATCGTCGCCGTGACAGTGACTTCGATCAAGGTGAAGCCACGTTGATTGCGGATTGCGGATTGCGGATTGCGGATTCCGCATTGCGGATTCCGGATTTCGGATTTCGGATCTGGGGTCCCGTTGGCGAACATGGCTTTCACCTCCTTATTAATTATTGCTGCTGCTGTTACTCCACCGATCCCTGCACGGGCAGGCGCTCCCAGCCCGAGGTCGTCGCCGCCGGGTCGGGCATGGCTACAAAGTCAACCTGACCATCCAGGAACAGGACCAGATCGTAGCCCGCCGGCTTGGCGCGGTCGCGGTGCCAGAGGCACCAAGTCAGGACAGTGTTCTCCTGCGGATGCCAGTCGGGTGACACGCTCGACTCGATGGCGCCGTTCCACAATTGCCGCTGGTAGTCGGCCGAGGTCGATGCCTGGCCTCTGTAGGGTTGGTAGGTGTAGCGATCCGTGGTCGTGGCGCCGCTTGGGGTGATGGGATCGAGAACCTGGTAGGAGCAGTAGTTCGGGTTATACCTGAGCGGATTGGCGGAATCCGTCTGCTGTGAGTTGGCCTTGTCCTCCGGGCAATGGAGCGACTTCGCGCCGCTGATGTACCCTGATTCCGGCGCACTGGTGAGCAGGTCGGGGTTGTCGGGGTTGCCGTCGCCGTTCGTGTCGATCAGGTTCTCCGGGTCCTCGCCATAGGTGAACAACGCCCACAGCCCCCAGCCGGTGGTACCAATCCTGGCGGGGTACCTCCCCTCGTCCAGCTTGTACATGCGGAGCGCCTGATGCAGGTTGTGAAGGTTCGTCATGCAGGCGACTCGGCGGTTGCCTGCAGCGGTGCGCTTCAGCGCGCCGGCGGTGATGGTGGCGAGAAACGAGAGAATGGTGATGGCGAAGATCAGCTCGACGAGGGTGAACCCTCGGCGGCGGCTCCGTCTCTTGCTGCGGATCATGGCGAACCTCCTTTCTCCGGCTCAGCCGGCGCGGAGCGGCGTCTGCCGCTCGATCTGCACGGCGCGCCACTTGCCGTCCTCGTTCCAGTAAACGCGGGCGCGAACAGTGGAACCGCGGACGCGGATGATCTCGGTCTGCAGGTTGGCGGCGGCAATGGTCGAATCCACATTGAGCCTGACTTCGTAGGGGAACGCCGCATACGTTGGCGCAGCCGCAGGCTCCACCGGGATGCGGTGAAACTCGCCGCGGACCTCCGTCTTGGTCCACGGCGTGGCACCGGTGTTGTAGTAGTTGTAGTCGATCAGGACGCCGCGTCCGGCTGACGCGCGGCGGAACCCCACGAATCGCTGCGGGGCGGTGCCGGCGCCGGACACCCACTGGGCGTCTGCGCGGGCTTGCCAGGCGTCGGCAGCAGCCAATCCGCTGACCGCCGGTCCGTACACGAACGGCGCGCGGTACACCTGCATCGCCCACTCGTCCAGCGTGCGGTAGCTCACGCGGACGCTCTCGCCGGGGACGATGTTCGCGTTCACCGGGTCGATGGTGCCTACATCGTCCTTCCGGTTGGTCGCGTTCCCCGCCACGATGGTCTCAGTCTCGTAGACCGACGTACTCGGGTTCAGCCAAGCGACGTGAATGTCGTTAGCCGGGTCCAGGTTGGTGAACAGTAGCTGGCCTGTGCCAGTGGCGTCCAGGGCAACGCTCTCGTTGATCCACCGCCAGTCGCTGACGGAGTAGTTCACGCACACCTCGGTTCCGGCCGTCAGTCCGCTCAAGACGCCGAAGGCGGCGTCCACCGCCGTTGGGGTGAGAACGTCCTCCAGCACAGCCTTCAGGCTGCCTGGGACGAGCATGCCGTACGCGCTCGGGGTCGGCAAGAGGACGGCAGCCGTAGTGTAGGCCACACGGTAGTTCTCAGAGTAGTAGGTGAGTCCGTTGTCGTCTCGCCAGGCATACGAGACGCGAGAGTAGTCGCCTGTGTTGGCGCCGGGCGCGCTGACTGTCACGCTGGGAGAGGTCAGGATTGGAGCAGTGGCGCTGCCCAACACTTCCTGGTAGACCGTCACGCTTCCGGTCGCCAGCGGCGCGAAGTTCAGCAGGATCAGCCCGCCGGCGTTCACGGTCTGCTTCTCGCCCACGATGACCTTCGCGTCGTTCAGCGCATCCAGAACGTCCGCTTCGCTAATTGGGTCTACGTCGTCCGGCAGCGTGTCGGGATGGATGTCGTCGGTCGAGTACATCCGCAGCGCGCCGAGCATCGCCAGCCGCGGCTCATACTGGCTGAGGAGGCTCTCCGCCAGCTTCGAAGCCACCGTCCGGTTGTTGGTGGTCTCGGTGGTGCGCATGCCCGCGGGGAAGATCCGGACAATGGCGGTGATGCCCACTAAGAAGAGCCCCATCGCCACGAGGATCTCTACGAGGCCGATGGCTTGCTCGGAGCGAGTTGAGTAACGTTTCATGGCGCTCACCTGCCGGCTGCGGAGGGGCACCCGGTCAGCGTTGTGCCGCTCAGGGCTGGGTGACCCAATCGTACGGCGCCGCTTTGACGTCTGACTTGACGCTGCCGTCCTTGAGCAGAACGATGTCCAGGTCGTCGCCGGTCGGGTCGGAGAGCGTGGAGGCGCGGTGGTAGACGCAGTGGGCGACAACCGTCGTGCCGGGGCAGTTGCGGTTCGAGAGCCGCTTCTCGTTGCTGGTCCAGGTGACCGGCGAGGCGGCCTGTGCGGTGACCAGGTCGATCTCCATGCCGTCGGCGCCGTAGCCCCAGTAGTTCCAGGTAGTCCGGTCGTCGCCCTTGTAATGGACCCATTCATAGCTGCTCTGGGTGAGCACGTTCTTGCCGTTGAGCACCCTGGGAGTCAGAGTCAACACGCTTGGGTTCTCCTGGTCGGCAGGGCAACCCGCTTCATCCTTGTTGGTCAGGTATCCGCCGAAAGCAACCTCGAAGAGCGACGCGGCGTGGCGCTTCTTGTCGTTGCGGTACATGGTCTGGGCGATGCCGACCTGCTGCAGGTGCGCCGCGCACTTCACCTTGTCGGCCTTCTCCGCGACGCCGTTGTAGACGGGAACGATGATGGCGGCCAGCACGGCGATGATGCCGATCACAACCAGCATCTCCGTGAGGGTGAAGGCCGATTCACTACCACGTTGTCTTGTCACTGCAACCACCTCCGGGGGGGGCGGATTGTACCCGAAATCGGGGTCCAGAGGGCGCCAGCACCCTCGGGGTCTGGGGGCTGGCGCAGGCCGAGTCAGAGCCACTTAGGCGGAATGTCAGGAATGGCCCGCAAGGAGCCACCACAACACCGAGGGGTCGTAGATCCTCACAAGCGCCGGAGTAAGCCACTGACCGAAGAAGAGAACGGCGAGGGCTCCCCCAGCCAACATGGGGCCGAACGGCAGATAGCCCTTCCCGTGCTTCCGCCTCGCGATCAGCAGTATTATACCGACTGCCGAACCGGCGGTCACCGCGACCAGGAAGAAACTGAGCAGGTGGGCGGTCAACCCCAGGTGAGCGCCGACGGCCGCCGCCAGCTTGACATCCCCGCCCCCCATGCTCTCCTTCCGGAACAGCCGAGTGCCGATCCAGCCCACAAGAAGAACCACCCCCCCGGCGAACAGCATCCCGGCAACCGACTGGGGCACGGCTGCCTGGAACTCGTGCCCCGGCCACGGCACCGGGACGCGCAGCATCTGCGTCTGGTGCCGCACCAGGAGGGCGAGATCGTAGCCGACGCCCGCAAGCGCAGCAACCAGAGTCAGCTCGTCCGGGATCAGCCAGCAGTCGAGGTCGGTGAACACGGCCGCGAGGAGCGCCGCCGTGAGCACCGCATAGGGGAGCAGTTGCCACGTGAACCCGTACCGCCACGCCAACCCGGCGAAGCACAGCCCCGTCAGCAACTCCACCCCGAAATACCGCCAGCTAAACCACTGACCGCAGTAGCGGCACCGGCTCCGCAACACCAACTGGCTGACCAGTGGAACCAAGTCGGTGAGGCGCAGGCGGGTATTGCACCAGGGGCAGTGAGACGCGGGGAACACCACCGACTCGTTCCGGGGGAGCCGGTAGATGCACACATTGAGGAAACTGCCGACGGACGCCCCCACCAAGAAAGCCCAGGAAGCGAAGGCGGGCACGACGAGGCTGGGGGAGAGCATGGGGATTTGCGATTTTGGGTTTGCGATTTTGGATTTGCGATTGGCCCGCACTTCGCCTGCTGATGGGTGTAGAGCGCCCTCAATCCAAAATCGCAAATCGAGAATCCAAAATCGGCTACGACTCACCGCTGAGCTGGTTGATCACGGCGATGAGCGGCAGGAACATGGCGATGACGATGAAGCCGACGATGAAGCCCAGGATGACGATCATGATAGGCTCGAGCGCCGCCGCGAGGCTCTCCAGGGTCGCCTCGACTTCCTGCTCGTAGAAGTCGGCGATCTTGCTGAGCATCTGGTCCAGGGCGCCGGTCTCCTCACCAATGGAGATCATCTGGACCACCATGGGCGGGAACAGCCCGCTCTTCTCCAACGGGTCGCCGATGCGCTCGCCCTCCCGGATGGCGGTGCGGGCGTTCAGGATGGCTTCCTGCAGGATCTCATTGCCGACGGCGCCGGCGACCGTTTCCATGGCCTGGAGAATCGGCACGCCGCTGGTGAGCAGGGTGGACAGCGTCCGGGCAAAGCGGGCGACGCTGATCTTGTGGTTCAGCTTCCCGAACACCGGGACGCGCAGCTTCACCCAGTCCCATTGTCGCTTGCCCATCTTCGTGTTTGTGTAGGCTTTGAACGCCAGCGAGAAGGCGATCACACCGGCCAACACCAGGTACCACCGCTTGAGGAGGAAGTCGCTCATGTGCTTGAGCATGATCGTCATGGCGGGCATCTTGTCTTCGCCGATGCCCAGTTCCTCGAACAGTTGCATGAACTTCGGCAGGATGAACGTCATCAGGAACAGCACAATGCCGGTAGCGACGAACAGAACCAGAACCGGGTAGGTCATGGCGGACTTGATCTTCCGCCGCAGGTTCATGTCGGCCTCAAGGAAGCCGGCGAGCCGCTCCAGGGTCTCGTCCAGCACACCGCCGACCTCGCCGGCGCGGATCAGACCCATGAACAGGTTGCTGAAGACCTTCGGGAACTTCATCAGCGATTTGGACAGCGTCGCGCCGCCCTCGACCTGCGTCTGGATCTCGCGGATGATCTCTTTCAGCTTGACATTGGTGCTCTGGTTCTCCAGCACGGCCAAGCAGCGAACCAGCGACACGCCAGCGTTGATCATGGTGGCGAACTGCCGGCAGAAGATGGTCAGGTCGCCCAGCTTGACCCGACCGAAGGAGATCAGCGGCTTCTTCGCCGGCGCCCCCTCTTTGGCGGCGGCGGCACCCCGGGCGCGCTTGACACCGGTCACCCAATAGCCCTGCTCACGGAGCCGCTTGACGAGAATCTTCTCGTTCTCGGCTTCGCTGGAGGATTTGACGATCTTGCCGGTCTGGTCTTTGGCGACGTAGGTGAAGGTCGGCATAGCACCTCACTCCTTGGCCCGCCACGGGCGGGCATGGTTGGCGGTCGGTTTTGCTTGCCGAGGGCGGCCTCGCCGCCCGTCTCGGCCGGGGAGCCTGCGTCCTTGACGGTCAGCCGACGCCGGGACTGGACATCAGCTTCTTCAGCTCTTCCTGCTGCACGGCGCGGATCATGGCTTCGTCGTACGTGATGAGCCCCTTCTTGTACAGCTCTGCCAGCGCCTGGTCCATCGTCTGCATACCCATCTCGCCGCTGGTCTGGATGATGGAGTTGATCTGATGCGCCTTGGCTTCCCGGACCAGGTTCCGGATGGCGGGCGAGGCGATCATGACCTCGATGGCAGCTACGCGGCCGGGGCTCCCGGCGCGCGGCAGCAACTGCTGCGACAGCACCGCCACCAGGTTGTTGGAGAGCTGCACGCGGATCTGCTCCTGCTGGCTGGAGGGGAACACGTCGATCATGCGGTCGATACTTTCCGCAGCAGTGTTGGTGTGCAACGTGGCGAGCACCAAGTGACCGGTCTCCGCCATGGTGATGGCGATGGCGATGGTGTCCAGGTCTCGCATTTCGCCGCAGAGGATGACGTCCGGGTCTTCTCGCAGGCAGGACCTGAGGGCGTTGGGGAAAGACAGCGTGTCCTGGCCCAGTTCCCGCTGGTTGATGATGCTCTTGCGGTGCGAGTGCAGGTACTCGATGGGGTCTTCCACCGTGATGATGTGCAAGCTGCGCTCGCAGTTCATCATGTGGATCATCGAAGCCAGGGTGGTGGACTTCCCGGAGCCCGTCGGGCCGGTGACCAGCACGAGCCCGCGGGGGCGCGTAGATAGCTCGACGACCACTTTGGGCAGCCCCAAGTCGCTGAGCGTCGGGATCCGCTGCGGAATCAGCCGGAAGGCCGAGGCGACTGTCCCGCGGTCTTTGTAGGCGTTGACGCGGAACCGAGCGAGGTTCTGCAGGGAGTAGGAGAAGTCCAACTCCATGTTGTTCTCAAAGCGCTGGATCTGTTCGTCGGTCAGGATGTCGTAGATCAGCCGCTGAGAGATCTGGGGACTCAAACGCTCGTAGTTGGTCGCCATGAGTGCGCCGTCCAGGCGCAGGGTCGGCGGCACGCCCACAGCCATGTGGAGGTCCGAGGCGTTCTTCTCCACGACGATCTGCAGGATTTCGTCGAGGTGGATGTCTTCCAGGGAGAGTACCTGCGGCTTCTTGGGCTGGGCCGCTTGCGCTTGAGGCTGCGGTCTCCCGAACTGCTGCGGCTGGGGCTGGGTAGCAGACTGCTGCATCCGTGTCCTCCTGGGGCGGGTAACGCTTGTGCGGTTCGCAGGTTTCGCTTGCGTCCAAATACAGAGAGCCCGCGGGCTCGCCCTCGGCGGGCACAACTCGGTGGCTGTGCAGCGGCGGCTGCTCAGTGGCCAGCGGTGAGAACGACGCGCATGATCTCCTCGAGGGTCGTGAGCCCATCGAGGATCTTCGCCAGCCCGTCTTCCTGCAAGGTCTTCATGCCGTTGGCGATGGCGGCTTGCTTGATCTCGGACACCGGGGCACGGCGCACGACGAGGTCGGCGATCTCCGCATTGATCTGCAGCAGCTCGTAGAGGCCGAGGCGTCCCCTGTAGCCGGTGTAGCGACAGTTATCGCAGCCCTTGCCCTTGAACAGTGTGCCTTCTCCGCTCTTCTTCGGGTCGTACCCGAGGATCGAGAGCGCTTCCGGCGTCTCCTGGTGAGGTTCCTTGCAGTTCTCGCACACCTTTCGCGCGAGCCGCTGCGCCATAACGCCGATCACCGAGGCGGAGATCAGGAAGGGCTCCACGCCCATGTCGACCAACCGGGTTACAGCCGAAGCGGCGTCGTTGGTGTGCAGCGTGCTCAGCACCAAGTGACCGGTCAGAGAAGCCTGGATGGCAATCTCGGCGGTCTCCAAGTCGCGGATCTCGCCGACCATGATGATGTCCGGGTCCTGGCGGACGAAGGAGCGGAGGGCGTTGCCGAAGGTGAGCCCCGCCTTGCGGTTCACCGCGACCTGGCTCAGGCCCGGAAGCTGGTACTCGACCGGGTCCTCGATGGTGATGATGTTCTTCTCCACCGAGTTGATGATGTTGAGCACGGAGTACTGCGTGGTCGTCTTCCCGCTCCCGGTGGGACCGGTGGAGAGCACCATGCCGTTCGGCTGCGCGCACAGGACTTCGAGCCCTTTCTGGTCCTCCGGATACAGCCCCAGCTTGTCCAGCCCGATGAGCACGCTGCTCTTGTCCAGGATGCGCATGACGGCCTTCTCGCCGTTGGTGGTCGGGATGGTGGACACCCGCATGTCGTAGTCTTTCTTCTTCAGGCGGATGTGGATACGACCGTCCTGCGGGATACGGCGCTCGGCGATGTTCATCTCCGACATGATCTTCACGCGGGAGAGCAGCGGCGCCTGCACGTACTGAGGCACCTTCATGACCTCGTGGAGCACGCCGTCAACGCGGTACCGGACCCGGGTGTTGCGGCGTTGGGGCTCGATGTGGATGTCGCTGGCGCCGTCGAGAATCGCCTGCTGGAAGATGGCGTTGACGATCTTGATGATGGGCGCCTCGTCCACCAGCTCTTTCACGTCGTCGATGTCGCCGCTGTCTCGCAGCCCGAGGGCGGTGCCTTCCGCTTCGTCGCCGGCGATGTCAACATCGCCTCCACCCATCGCCTTGAGGGCGTTGCCGATACTTGAGTCAAGGCTCTGGGAGTCGCCGCCGCCTCCCTTCCCGGCCAGCATCGGGTTCATGCCGCCCTTCGCGCCTCCGCCGCCGCCCGGAGTGACAGGAATGCGCGAAGTGATCCGCGCCGGTGCCGCCAGAACCGGGCGAACATCGTAGCCGGTCGCCATCCGGAGGTCGTCGATGGCGAACACGTTCTTCGGGTCCGCCATCGCGACAATGAGTCGCTTGCCGTCGAGCCGAAGGGGCAGCACTTGGTGCTTCTGCATCAGGTCTCCGGGCACCAGCGCCAGGACCTTGTCTTCGACCTTGACGGAGCTGAGGTCTACCGCAGGCACGCCCAGTTGCTTGCTATAGACGTCCAGGAACATGCGCTCCTCGATGAAGCCCAAGTCCACCAGCACTTGGCCCAATGGCTGCGTGGTCTGCTTCTGGACTTCTTCAGCCTCCTTGAGCTGCTCCTCCGTCACCATCCCCTTCTCCAGGAAGATCTCACCGATGGGCTTTTTGGCGATACTCATACTGACCCTTCCTCCTTCATCCGGGGCAGGGAACGTCCGACACGTCGCCCGACTTCGGGGACGGCGGAGCAACTTGGGCATACCGACGAATGCGCCGAGCGGTCTGCGGGTGGAATCTCAGTGCAGGGAGAGGATGGTTGCATTCGCAGACCTGCCGGATGTTGGCTGGTAATTATAGCACATGGCGTGGTGCAGGCAATGCGCCGCGACGGGTCTCCCTGCCGGCCGTTCAGGTCAACGACTCTGTCTCCACCGGGACGCGACGTAGGACTGCGCCGATGAGGCGTTCCAGGAACCGCATCACCTTGGTGGCGATGAAGTCCTTCCGCGTGATCGGGGTGACGAGGACGGTGAATAGCCCGAGTCGGTTGCCGCCCAGTACGTCCGTGAACAACTGGTCGCCTGCCACCGCCACCTGCTCGGCGCTGAGGTTCATCTCGGCCAGGGCCAAGCGGAAAGCGCGTTGGCTGGGCTTGACAGCCTTCGAGACGTACGGGATGCCCAGCGACTCACCGACAAACTGCACGCGGCTGTCGCCTGCGGAGTTCGAGATAATGCAGAGCTGCACTCCGTGCTCCCGGACCGTCTCCAACCAGGCCCGGGTCTCCGGAGTCAGCCGGGTGGTGTTCCACGGAACCAGGGTGTTGTCCAGGTCCAGGATCAGCCCGCGGATGCCTCGCTGGCTCAGCAGCTCCGGACTGAGCTGAGCGAGCGAGTCGACGCGCGCTCGAGGACGCACGTATCGAGCCACAAACTGGAGAATCGCGAAGCTGCTGTCGGCTGCCATAGTTCAGGACTGCGGAGGGGTCTGTTTTGCCGCCCGCCGGAGGGCGCCCTTCGCAGCCTCGTGCGCTGCGAGCGTCTGGCTGAAGACGTGGCTGTGGTCAGGACGCGCCACGAAATACAGGGCTGGGGTCTGGGCCGGCACGAGGACTGCTGCCAGTGCCGAGCCGCCGGGACTGGCGATGGGCCCGGGCGGCAGGCCGGCGTGCAGATAGGTGTTGTACGGCGATTGTACTTTGAGGTCGCGGTAGAGCAGTCGGGCCTTCCGGTGAGGCAAAGCGTACTGCACAGTCGCGCAAGATTCAAGCTTCATCCCCAACTGCAGGCGGTTCAGGAACACCCTCGCCATCAGCGGCTGCTCCCTGGGCAGCTTGGCCTCCCGCTCAACAATGGAGGCCAGCGTGACCACTTCGTGGAGCGTCAGTCGCTGCGCTTTGAGCCGCTTGGCGTCCCCAGCCAGGACCACCTCTTCGAAGCGTTTCAGGAACATCCCGAGCAGCTCGCCCTCCGACACTCCCAGGGGCACCTGATACGTTTCCGGGAAGAGGTGCCCTTCCAGACTGCCGGCGGGCGCCCACGCGGGTCGAGTTGCCAAGGGGTGAGTTCCCGTCGCCAGCGCTCGGAACGTCGCGGCGCGGCCGAACCCGCCCTGCTCAAGGCGCTCGGCGACCTCGGGAATAGTAAGCCCTTCCGGGAGAGTCAACTTGCGGACGTACACCTTGCCCGCGGCGAGCTCTCGGAGGATCGGCACCGCCCCGTCGGCGCGGGTGAACCGGTAGCCGCCGGCCTGCAGCCGGTGATCCAGCTCCAGCTGGCGAGCAGCCAGTTGGAACGCTCGCTCCTCCCGAATGAGGTTCTCGCGGCGCAACTGCCGAGCGATGCTGGCGACGCTGGACTTGGGCGGGATGAGGACATAGTGCGGCGTGCGGTCGCCGGGCACCGGCGGGGCGAGCGCAGACTTCACCTTGCGCTGCGCGACCAGCAGCGCCGCCGCCACAACCACCATGCCGACACCACCGATGAGGAGGACACGTCTCATGTCGCGTTTGAGTCCAAGTAGTGCTGCAGGATGAAGGCTGCCGCCACTTTGTCGACGCGGGTCTTTCGGCCCTGTCGAGACACGTCGCCCGAGAGCAGAGCGCGCCGCGCCTGCTGAGTCGTCAGCCGCTCATCCGCCTCGATTACCGGCACCGAGAGCGCCTCCTGGAGCTTCGCCGCAAAGGTCCGCACCCGCTCCGCCTGCTCGCTCGGCTTGCCGTCGGTCCGCAGGGGCAAGCCTACCACAACCGCCCGCACTTCCCGGTCGGCGACCAACTTGGCGAGCTGAGCGATGTCGGCAGCCTGGTTGGTGCGCTCGAGCGTACCGTGGGGCGAGGCGGCGATCTCCAGCGGATCGGTCAAGGCGAGGCCAATGCGGCGGTCGCCCACGTCGAGTCCTAACAATCGAGCCAACAGATCCTCCGGGAATGCGGAGTGCAGCGGCCAGAGCGCGCGCAGCGAATGGAGGGTCCCCTCAACCTGCAGGGCCCAGTGCCACCGGGGGCGGCTCCTGCGCTTCGAGCAGGACATACGCGAATGCAGCCCCGCACAGGAGAGAGAGCATAGCGACCGAGATGAGCCCGCTATCGTTGAGAACAAACGCGGCCGCCCCCGCCAGCGGGACGGACTGGAACGCTGCTCGGAGTGCCGGGAACCGTTCCCAGACCTCTGCCAAGAGGCCAACCGGTCTGTACACGAAGTACCCGAACAGCGCGAATCCAGTGAGCAGGACATACGACAGCGGAGTCAGGCTCATGAGCCAGAGGTTATGGTGCGCCTTCCGGATCCAGGTGGACCAGAGCGAGCCGACGCCGGAGTGCTGGAGGGTGGACCACACCCCAGCAAGATGCGTCCTGTCTCCAGGGCTCCGCCAGACGTCGGTGGCAATCACCAACAGCGCCACGCCGACCAGCGCCGCTCCCGCAAAGGCCAGTCGGCGCCAGAAAGAGAGCTTCGGGCGGGCCACGGTGAGCGAGGCAAACGTCAGCGTCGCCGCGCACGTCAGTGCCCCGCCGAAGTTGGCGCCATAGGCAGGCAGCCCGACAACCAGCACGGTCGTCGCGAAACACCCAGCGGCCAGCGCCTGCAGCGCCTTGTTCCGCTCCCAGCCCAGGCCCAGCGACAAACCGCCCCCGACGAGCAGTAGGACGCCGGCCAGCACCACGCCCACCTCCGCATTGCCGATCCCGTAGAAGCGGCCGTAGATCGCCCACTGACCCAGCAGCGAGTTGCACATCAGCGCGCCCGAGTTGGCGGCATCTGTCAACAGGGCCCAGGCGACCAACGCCGCCGCCACACACAGCGACCCCAGGTGCCGCCCCCCGGCGACGTAACTGAACGCGCCGATCAGGAGGGAGCCACCCACCAGCCCCGCCGCCAGTAGCAGCCGGTTGTCGGGCGCTACGGGCGAGAGCAACAGCACGGCGAGCGGAAACGAGATCGAGGCCAGCAGCAGCACGCGGGCACGGCCGACGAGGCGCTCGGCAACGCGGCGGCGGAAGAGCAGCACGACAGCCGCGAGCAGGACGGCGCCCAGCCCAAGCGCCACGCCGGCGGGAATGACGGCTGCGTAGCCGCCCATCTGCTTCGCGTTCTGCGCGTCGAGACGAGTGAGGGCGCGCCACGCCGACTGGCTAGGGGTCGCGAGCAGCCTGGCAGGATGGCCCGCCATCATGGCGGGGACCTTCCCGCCGAGGAGGGCGATGATCGTGGGTGCCAGGTCTTCGTTGGACAGGAGCCCCGGGCGGCGGGTCGAGCCGGAGGTGAGCAGACCGGCTTCGCGCCGGGGGCGCACCAAGATCCACGGCGTCAGTCTCAGCTTCGTTGGCTCGAGGTCGGCGGGCACTGTCGAGACGAGGAGAACCGCAGTCTTCCACGGGTTGATCCGGCCGAGCAACTGCGTCAGCGCCGCATCCATGCGCAGCACTGCCAGGCGCCGACCCAACGCCTGCCTCTCGACGGAGACCGACTTCGCCGAGCGCACGCCGGGACCACCGAGGTCGACAGCCACGACTTCGCAGGTGTTCAGCAGGCGCACGAATTCTGCGGCGACAGCCTGTTCCGTCTCTGGGCCAACGCGCGCCAGGGAGCGCTCTACCGTGCCATTCGGGACGAGTCCCAATCGACTCATCAGCAGTGCGGTGGCGTGCCGCCGAGGCTTGCCGCCAACATCCGAGTTCCCGTATGTGCCCGCATGGCACCCATGAGCTGCCAGCCAATCGCCAAGGGCCCCGACCTGCGCCAGCGTGTGGCCGCTGGCGCTCGTCTGGCGCGCTCCGGCAGCGCCGAGGTTCACGACAGAGCCGGCTGGCACCCGCCTCCCGGTCAGCCGCCGGAACTGCTCGCCCGCCTCAGTACCGTGCACCTTCCGTTGCGCGTCGAATGCCTGCGACAGGGCAGGCGTCGCGCTGGCCCGCCGGCCTGCGCCCAAGGTAAGGCAGGCGCTCTGCGGTGTCACCCGGCCGACCACCGTGGGGCTCATCAAGCCGACCGCTCCCTGCCCTTTGACGGCCAGCGCACCGACCCCGGGCAACTCCAGCGCCAGGCTTTGGGGGAAGGGCAGCCGCACGCTGTTCCGACCGCGGCTCGGGCCGGGCAGGAGGTCGGGGAGCGTGAGCCCTTCTGCCAGAAACACAACGACTTTCGCCCGATATGCCGCTGGCGCGCGCGCAGCCTCGGCGCCCGCACTGGGACCGAGAAGCGAAAGCAGCACCACAATCGGCAGGGCCGCCTGTCGTGTCAGGCACAGAGGTCGCCCGAGTCGCGCCCGACTGAGTTCCCTCCGCACAGTTTGGCTCACTCTATCTGTCCTTGGACCAGAGAGGCCACCTGCCCCAACGCCTCCGCCACCTTCGAGGCGTCCTTGCCGCCGGCCTGTGCGAAGTCCGGGCGCCCGCCGCCACCGCCGCCAGCGATTGCCGCCACTTGGCGGAGCAGGTTCCCCATGTGCGCGCCCTTCGCCAGGGCCCCCTTGCTGGCCTTGGCGGCGAACAACACCTTGCCGCCCGTCACCCCGCCGATCACTGCGACGCTGGGGTCTGCCGACCCTGCCAACTGCTCGGTAGCGGCACGCAGCGATTCCGCACGGACCTCGTCCATGCGGGTCACGAGGACCTGGATCCCGCCGACTTCCACTGCGTCGGCCGCCAGGGCTTGTCCCTGGTCTTGCGCGCTCCGCTTCACCAACGCCTGGACCTCCTGCTGAGCCGACTTGAGGTCCGCTTGCAGCTTGTCAATGACCTGTGGAACGCGTTCCGGCTGGGTGCCCAGTGCTCCGGCGACCTGCTTGAGGATCGCTTCGCGTTCGTTCAGGTGCGCGATGGCCGCCGGGCCGGTCAACGCCTCGATTCGGCGCAGGTTGGAGCCGACGCTGCTCTCGCGAAGCAGCTTGCAGACGCCAATGTCGCCCGTCTGCGCCACATGGGTGCCGCCGCACAGCTCCTTGCTGATGGTACCCATCTCCACCAGCCGGACCGTCTGTCCGTACTTCTCGCCGAAGAGCGCCATGGCGCCCGCGGCCTTGGCTTCGCTCAGAGTCGTCTCGCGCGCCGTCACCGGAAGCTGGGCGGCGATCTGTTCATTGACGCACTGCTCGACAGCGGCCAGTTCCTCCTGCGCAGTTGCCTTGAAGTGCGAGAAATCGAAGCGAAATCGGTCGGCGTCCACCGCCGAACCGGCCTGAGCCACGTGCTCTCCCACCACCGTCCGCAGAGCCGCTTGGAGCAAGTGGGTGGCCGAGTGGGCCCGCCGGATGGCGTTGCGGCGGGATTCGTCTACGCACGCCTGCACGGCTGTGCCCAGAGTCAGGCCGGCCGCGTTCTCCACCCAGTGGACAATGGCCTCGTGCGACTTCGTCGTGCTCAGGACAGCCACTTCGCCGCCGGCGTGGTTGAACACTCCGGTGTCACCCACCTGGCCGCCGCACTCGGCGTAGAACGGCGTCCGGTCCAACACTACGCCCGACCCGGACTCCGAGTCGTACACCGCCAGGACAGTGCCGTCGGCACGGCAGGTCTCGTAGCCGACAAACTCGCTTCTCTCGCGGGCGTGCACGTCTCCCGTCTGCCAGCCCTGGGCGAAGGAGCTGCCCGCCCGGGCGCGTTCGCGCTGGGCTTCGAGCTCCGCGGCGAACCCGTCGAGGTCGGCCGAGAAGTTGCGTTCCGCGGCGACCTCGGCAGTGAGTTCCGCGGGGAACCCGAACGTATCGTACAGCCGGAAGACCTGGGCACCCGGAATCCGCGTCTCCCCCTTCTTCTGCAACCCGGCCAGCACGTCTTCCAGCAGCGCCAGTCCCTGTTCGAGGGTCTCCTGGAACCGCTCCTCTTCGAGCTGCACGTACTGCTCCGTCGTCTGGCGGTTGGTCGCGAGTTCGGGGTAGGCGTCGCCCATCACGTCGATGACCGTGGGGATCAACTTGCTGAGGAAAGGCTCCTCGATTCCGAGCAACCGGCCGCGGAGGGCGGCTCGGCGGAGAAACCGCCGCTGCACGTAGCCGCGGCCTTCGTTGGACGGCCGGATGCCGTCGGTCATCATGAAGACGACCGCGCGGAGGTGGTCGGCGATGATGCGCATGGCGATGTCGGTCTCAGGCGCGCTGCCATAGCCGCCGAACGAAGCGCCGGTCTCCTTCGCCACCGCTTCGAGCCGCTGCAGCAGTGGCCAGAACACATCGCCCTCGAAGATCGTTTGCTTCCCCTGAAGCACCGCGGCGACACGCTCAAATCCCATCCCGGTGTCGATGCCGGGGCTGGGCAGCGCAATCAGTTCGCCGCCTTCCTGCTGGTCGAACTGCTGGAACACGAGGTTCCACAGCTCGCCGAACCGGTCACAGTCGCACCCCGGCCGGCAGTCGGGTTTACCGCAGCCGTACTCCGGGCCGCGGTCCAGGAAGATCTCCGAATCGGGTCCGCACGGCCCCGTCTTGCCCACCGGCCCCCACCAGTTGTCCTTCTTGCCGAACCGGAAGATCCGGTCGGGCGCGACGCCGATGCGGTTCTGCCACAGGTCGTGGGCTTCGTCGTCATCGAGGTACACCGAGAACCACAGCACCTCCCGCGGGAGCGCCAGCACCTCCGTCACGTACTCCCAAGCCCACTCGATGGCACCCTGCTTGAAGTAGTCACCGAACGAGAAGTTGCCCAGCATCTCGAAGAACGTGCAGTGCCGCGAAGTGTGCCCAACCTCCTCGATATCGTCGGCGCGGCACGCTTTCTGGCAGGTCGTCACTCGCCGGCACGGCGGCTCCTCCTGCCCCATGAAGTAGGGAACGAAGGGTTGCATCCCCGCCGACGTCAACAACGTCGTCGGGTCCTCCGGAACCAGCGAGCCGCTGGGGAGAATCAGGTGGCCTTTGGATTCGAAGAACTTCAGGAAGCTCTCGCGTAGTTCGGTACCAGTCATCTTGCTCCATGCACTCCGGGGGAACCACGCATTTTACTGCGGCCCGAGCGAGGGGACAACCCGGCTCCGGCGTTTCCCGCCCAAGCGCGTCCTCGGGATTGGCTACTCCGCGGAGCCTCACGAGCCTCAGGGTCGCCTTCTGCTCTCTGGGCAGACACCGGGGAGTGCCCCCTCGTGCGTGCACCGACGGCCGATTGCCCAAGGAGCACCCCCGGGGGCCGCCCTGCACCGGCGTGCCAGATCCTGACTGCCCGCGAAGTGGTGATGCCTCGCTCGGCGCAGGTCTGGGGTGCCCGCTGCGGGCCACCGCGCCGCCCGCCGGACCGCATGGTCTCCGGGTCTTCGGGAGACCTTCGGTCGCAGGGGTGTCGCGGTCGGGAGACCGCGACACGGCGAGCGGCACATCACCGCACCGCTCTTGCGTCCCGCCCCCGCTTAGGATAGACTCTTTCCCCAATCCCCCGTCAGCCGGGACCTCGGCGAGTGGTGGAAGTAGTTGTTCCGGCG
>Ga0100393_10002358_pt1 | contig 18283 bp, 16 predicted proteins | sample CryGeymeta201517_FD_81546 | JGI IMG/M metagenome (GOLD analysis project Ga0100393, IMG submission 81546) | Groundwater microbial communities from Crystal Geyser aquifers in Utah, USA - Crystal Geyser metaG 2015-17 | ecosystem: Environmental > Aquatic > Deep subsurface > Groundwater | place... | reverse complement strand
ACCGACGCTACGCGATCGACTGGAGCAAGATTAACCGTGAACTGGGTTGGAAGCCTGAACATAACTTCGACGAATATCTAAAGTTAACTGTTGATTGGTATCTGAAAAATCAAGACTGGTGGAAAAGGATAAAATATGCTTAAAATTGCTTTAACAGGCGCTGACGGATTGGTTGGTTCGCGGATTGTTGAACTTCTCAATAACGATTTTAACTTCATTCCTCTTCCCCAAGCCAAAATGGATATAACGGATGTTCAAAATGTCCAAAATGTTTTAAAAGAAATAGAATTTGACATTTTTCTACATTTAGCCGCCTATACCAATGTTGCCGGAGCAGAAAGAAACAAGGAACTTTGTTTTAAAGTTAACGTCGACGGCACAAAAAATGTCTTTGATGTCATTCAATCTAAAGGTAAAAAATTCATCTATATCTCGACCGACTTTGTCTTCGACGGAAAAACTCCACCTTATTTTGAAGATTCTGTCCCCAATCCTCCAGGCGTTTATGCCATTTCAAAATACGAAGGCGAAAAAATTGTTAAAGATAAGGCAATGATTGTCCGGATTGCCTATCCTTATAGAGCAACTTTCGAACCAAAGCGAGATTTTTTTAGAACCTTTAAAAGCTATCTTGAACAAAAAAAGCAGTTAACCATGATTGCCGACTCTTTAATGACGCCGACCTTTATTGACGATATTGCTTATGGTTTAAAATATTTGTTTAACAACTTTACACCGGAAATTTACCATTTGGTTGGTAGTCAATCGCTTTCACCCTACCAAGCGGCTTTAAAGATAGCAGAAACTTTCGCCCTTGATAAATCTCTCATCGGAAAAACTACCTATGATAAATATATTAAAGACAAGGTCGCTCTTCCCAAACTGGCTGATATTAGAAGCAAAAAAAATAATTTTTGGAAAATGAAGAGCTTTGAAGAAGGTCTGGAAGAAATTAAAAAACAGTTGTAAAATTAGACTTTATGACAATAACAATAATAGGTCACGGTTACGTTGGTTTAGTCACGGCCTGTGTCTTTGCTGATTTCGGCAATAAAGTCTGGGTGATTGGTCATACTAAAGAAAAAATTGATAAGCTGAAAAAAGGTAATCCAATTATCTATGAACCGGGCCTCAAAGAACTACTTCAAAAGAATCTAAAAACTAAGCGGCTTCTTTTTACCTTACAATATGACCACGCCATCAAAGAATCAGAGATTGTTTTTATTGCTGTCGGCACGCCCTCCAAAGAAAACGGTGAGGCTGATCTCTCCACTGTCTATGATGTCGTAAGAAATATTGCCAGATTCTTAAAAAAAGATTTGACTGTTATTGCCTGTAAAAGTACGGTAACGGTTGGCACTAACCTAAAGATTGAAACTATTATTAAGAAACATGAAAATAAAAAGGAAAAATTTGTCATCGCATCGGTTCCAGAATTTTTACGGGAAGGAACCGCTGTCAACGATACTTTGAATCCTGATCGAGTGGTTATCGGTAGTGAATCAAAGAAGGCGATTAATCTCCTTTTAAAACTTCATCAGCCAATTAATGGTAAACGAGTGATTGTTAATCTTGCCTCCGCTGAATTAATTAAATATGCCTCAAACTGTTTGCTTGCCACAAAGATATCTTTTGCCAACTTTATCTCTTTTTACTGTCAAAAAACTGGCGCTAATGTTGATCAGGTTCTCGAAGCCGTTGGCTTAGATAAAAGAATTGGGAAAAATTTCTTGTTTCCTGGTGTTGGCTATGGCGGCAGCTGCTTACCAAAAGATGTCAGAGCCTTAATTAATATCGGTGATCGCCTAAAAATAAACACTAATCTGATTAAAGCAGTTGAGGAAATTAACTTAGAGGCAAAAAATAATTTTTTAAAAACAATTATTAAATATGCTGCCGGAAAAAATCTCGCTATCTGGGGTCTAAGTTTTAAACCTGAGACTGATGATATTCGTGAAGCACCTTCATTGCATTTAATTCAGAAGTTTTTAGATAACGGCTTTACGATTAAAGTCTATGATCCAGTCGCTCAAAATAATATTAAAAGAATTTTTAAAGAAATGATTAACTACGCTCAAACTCCCTATCAGACTGTAAAGAATGCCGATGCCTTGGTAATTATTTGCGAATGGAATGAATTTAAAGAAATTGATTTAAAAAAAGTTAAAAAACTGATGTCTAAACCTTATATATTTGACGGAAGAAATATCTATCAGCCAGAAGAAATGGAAAAACTCGGCTTTAAATATTTTTCTATAGGAAAATAGGCAATGAAAATTTTAATTACAGGCGGAGCTGGATTTATCGGCTCTAATTTAGTTAAATTTCATCTCGATAAAAAAGATTATGTCTGGATGATTGATAATTTAATTACTGGCAGTAAGAATAATGTTAAAGAATTTTTATCTAGTAAAAATTTTCGCTTCATTGAAGCCGATATTATTGATTTTGACTATTCAGGACTACCTTCTTTCGACGTTATCTATAATCTGGCTTCGCCGGCCTCGCCTAAACAGTTTTTAAAAATCCCAATTGAAATCCTCAAAACCAATAGCCTGGGAACAATGAGAATTTTAGATTTTTTTATTAAAAGTAACAGTCGATGTTTTTTATATGCTTCGACATCGGAAGTTTATGGTAATCCTCTTATCGATCCTCAGCCGGAAACCTATTTTGGTAATGTTAATTCCGTCGGAATTCGTTCTTGTTATGATGAATCAAAAAGATTTGCGGAAAGTTATCTAATGACTAATTTTAGAAAATTCAGTCTTAACCTAAGAATTGCCCGCATTTTTAATACTTATGGACCGAAGATGGCTGCCGATGATGGCCGAGTGGTTTCTAACTTTATTAACCAAATAATTAACCATCAACCTCTAACCGTCTATGGAGACGGTAAGCAAACTCGCTCCTTTTGTTATGTCGATGATATGGTAAAAGGACTTTATCTTTTAGCCACTTTACCAAACTTAGCCGGTACTATTGTTAACCTCGGCAATCCTCAGAAAAAAACTATCTTGGCGATTGCTAATTTAATTAAAAAATTAACCAACAGTCCCGTAAAAATTACTTTTCAGAAAATTGGCGAGGACGACCCGAAAAAAAGATGTCCGGATATATCCAAAGCGCGAATATTATTAGGCTGGGAACCAAAAATAACCTTAGGAGTAGGTCTTAAAAAAACTATTAAATATTTTCAATCTTTAAAATGAAAAAGGCTGCTATCATTCTCCCCACTTATAATGAAGGTGGTAATATTGAAGAAATAATTAATGATATTTTTTCTCAACAAAAATTAATCGAAAACTGGCAGTTAGAGATTGTTGTGGTTGACAGCTGTTCTCCTGATAAAACCGGCGAAACTATAAAACAACTGCAAAAAAAATATCACCATCTTCATCTCTTGGAAACGCCAAAAGAAGGACTGGGGAAAGCTTATAAAAAAGGATTTGAATACGCCTTCAATAAAATCAATCCTTATCTTATTATTCAGATGGATGCCGATGGTCAACATGATCCGAAAAAAATTCCTGAATTTTTAAAAGAGATTGAAAAAGGAGCTGATTTTGTCGTCGGTACTCGCTACTCAAAAGGCGGTTCAATTCCAAAAAACTGGGGCATCCATAGAAAAATACTTTCTCTAGGAGCAAATTTTATCATCAGATTCGGCTTTATGAAACCGCAAGTCACCGAGTGGACCAATGGTTACCGAGCCATCAAAACTTGGATTATCAAAAATGCCGCTAATCATATAAAAAACTACTCAGGTTATGTCTTTCAGGTGGCGATGCTTGATTTTGCTATTATAAATAACGCTGTAATAAAAGAAATTCCTATTCATTTTGAGGAAAGAAAGTCCGGCATTTCCAAGATAAATGCTCTTCAATATAGCGCTCAGACTTTTTTCTATGTCTTTAGTCATTCACCTTTCATCAAATTTGTCATTGTTGGCATAATTGGCTTTGTTATTGACTTTGGCATTTCTTATCTGGGTATTGAACGTTTGCAAAAACCAGTCTGGATAATCACCCTATTAAGCACGGAAACCGCTATTCTCTCTAACTTTTTATTAAATAATTTCTGGAGTTTTGCTCATAAAAAAATTGAGGGCGGACCAATGAAATATTTTCTTAATTTTTTGAAGTTTAATCTGGTTTCCTCAGGATCAGTTGCCATTCAAACTCTCGGACTACAACTATTGGTAATAATCTTTGGCAGAAAGCTTTGGTATCTTTATAAAATTTTAATCATCATCTTCATCATCATTCCCTACTCTTATATTCTTTACAATAAATTTATTTGGAAAAGCAAGTAAGATTCTAATCTACGAATTGATGCTAATCAACGAATAATTTGTAGATTAGGATTCATTCGTAGATTGGTATCTTATTCTTTAGTAGTATATTCTGCAGACACCCAACCTTCATCAAAGTCACCCGAAACTATTCCGTCATCATTACTATTAAATTTAATCTTATACCAGCCGCTCTTTTCTTCTAAAAGCTCATATTTTTCTCCTGGTTTAACCTTGGCTTCTTCAGAAGCATTAATTGAGGCGTCGTCGCGGACTCGTAACCATCCTTGTTCATTGCTATTTATTGTCACATAAGTTTTTCCCGTGTTGGCACTGTTGCTGGCTTCTTTTTTGGTAGTGTCAGCAATTTGTTTCTGCGATTGATCAATGGCTAACTTAAAATAAGAGTTAACGCGGTAACCAGGATCAACATTGATTTTTTGTGTTCTTCGAAAAAAACCCGGCATGAAAACTGACAACTCATGATCGCCTCTACTAACGTTTTCTAAAACGAAGGGTGCCACGCCTTTCTCATCATTATCTAAAGTGAGAATAGCTCCTTGAGGATCTGTCTCCACGTAGATTTCGCCGTTATTAGCATTTTCTGGTTTTTTCTCCATTTTCTTAGTGGTAAAAATCTCACCAGCTGAGGTAATATCGGAAGAACCCAGCTCGCGATTAAGATAGGTTAGGGCATTTTTATAAATATTAATCTTTCCATTCCAAGAAGCCGTCTCTGTTGAAGTTCCCTCAGGAATCAACTTAATCAAATACTCGCCAACTTTATATTTATCATCATATGGGGTTTTACCAATAATTGCATTGTTAATAAAAACACTTGCTGTCGGCGAAGAAATTACTTTCAGTTTTCCGTATTCATTAGTTTTGTCAAAAAAAAAAAAACGCACCAAGACAAACAGTCCAAAACCCGCCACTAAAATTGTTAACAACAATAGCTTTCCTTTCATATTTTTATTTTACCACTTTACTTTCTAAAAAATATGTTATAATAACAAAATATGAAAATACTGCTTTCAGCCAATTCGTCTTCAAGGAGACTCTTTGGGGAAGGTAGTATTTTTATGGCCTAAAGAGTAAATTTTTATTACCATCCCCCCGCTCAGCGGGGTTTTTTTATGGCCAAAATTATTAGACATTTCAACAAACATATGAAAAAACAAAATAAAAAAGTCATTCTCGCTTTTTCCGGAGGTCTGGATACCTCGTTTTGTGTCGTGTACTTAAAAAAACAAGAATACGACGTAATCACTGTAACAGTTGATACCGGAGGTTTCTCAAAAAAAGATCAACAATATATTACTAAACAGTCAAAGTTGACCGGTGCCAGCAAACATTATTTTATTGACGGAAAAAAACAACTATACGAACAAATCGTCTCTTACATCATTAAGGGTAATGTATTACGTGGAGGCATTTATCCTCTATCAGCTGGACCAGAAAGACTGATTATTGCCACCAAACTAGTCGAAATCGCCAAGAAAGAAAAAGCAGTCGCAGTCGCTCATGGATCAACTGGTGCAGGTAATGATCAAGTCCGTTTTGATGTGGCAATAAAAGTATTAGCACCAGATTTAAAAATAATCACACCAATAAGAAATCTATCTATTACCAGAAACGAAGAGATGGATATTTTAAAAAAATACAGTGTTCCTTTTAATGAAACTAAAAAAGATTATTCGATTAATCAAGGAATGCTGGGAATTACTATTGCTGGTAAAGAAACAAAGGAATCATGGGATTCACCACCAGATGATGTTTATCATATTTCCTCTGTTGAAAAAGCTCCCAATATAGGAGAAGAAATAATCATTAATTTTGAAAAAGGTCTGCCGACACATGTTAATAATAAACTCATGAGTGGAATAGAGATTATGAAATATCTTAATAAATTAGGTAGTAAACACGGCGTTGGAAAAGGAATCCACCTTGGCAATACTATTCTGGGAATAAAAGGACGGGTCGCCTTTGTTGCTCCAGCGTCTTTAATTTTAATTAAAGCTCATAAAGAGTTAGAAAAATTAATGTTAACAAAATGGCAGCTTTTTTGGAAAGATATCTTGACTGAAGCTTATGGAAACTTTCTCCATGAAGCCCTTTATTTTGATCCTGTCGTAAAAGATATTGAAGCTCTGATTGACAGTAGTCAGAAAAAAGTAACCGGTCAGGTAAAGGTTAAGTTAATTAAAGGCAATATTATTATCATCGGCTATAAAAGCCTTTACTCTCTGATGGATCAAAAAATCGCCACTTATGGTGAGGAAAATAGTTTTTGGACAGGAAAAGAAGCGGCTGGATTTTGCAAAATTTATGGATTACAAAGCATTTTAGCCCAAAGAGCTAACGCAAAAAAATATGAAAAAAATTAAACTAGATAAAATTCCCTATCTTTTTAAAAACGTCAATCTCCCTTATAAGGTGTTTATTTCTAATAAAATAGCACCTGTCGAGGGATCTATTATTGTGGTTCAAGCTCTGGAGAACGAGGGCAAAAAGGATGACTTTGATTTTGCTAATGGTCGACTGGGAAAAGTTGTTAAAGGTGATATTTTCCCGGGTGTTTTAGGATTAAGAAAAGCGGTGGTTGAATTTGCCGGTTATATTCCGACCCATGTCAAAATTGGAGATGAACTTTATCTTGTTTGCGAAAGTGGACTGATTGGACAGATCTCTGGAGTCTATGAAAGTTGGGGAAAACCAATGAAAGTTAAAATTCTCGGCGGAATTGTTGATAAGGATGGAAATCAATTAAATTTAAAACATTATTCCTTACCAAAAATAAAAAATAACAATAATGTTCCTATCATCGCCTTTATCGGGACAAGAATGGACTGTGGAAAAACCACGATGGCCTGCAAAATCGCTTTAGGATTAAAAACCCTTAGTAAAAAAATCATTGCTATCAAACCGACTGGCGTCGCTTTTAGTCAAGATTTATATAAGTTAAAGGAATATGGAGCTATTCAGGTATTGGACTTTGTCGATATGGGATTACCATCAACTTGCAACGGTAATGATAAAGAAGTTATTTTTGCTACAGAAAATCTTATTAATCAGGCAAAATCTTATGACCCAGATTTAATATTGATGGAGTTTGGTGACAGTTTACTTGGAGCATATCACGTTGACGACATTCTTCATTATGAACCAATAAAAAAACAGATTAAATTTGTTATCCTGGCCGCCAATGATCTTTTAGGAATAAAGGGTGCCATAAAAATTCTTAATGAAGACAAACTTAAAATTGATCTTGTAACCGGTCCGATTGCCAATAGCAAGATTGGTATAGATCTAATCAAAAAAAAATTTGAGATCGAAGCAGAAAGTAACCAACACCAAATCCCAAAAACGATCAAAATGATTATGAATTTATTAAAAGTTAAAAATAAATCATATGAATCTTAAAGGAAAACATTTTTACAATACGGCTGATTTTTCTCAAAAGGAAATTAATTATTTGATTGATTTGGCCTTAAAAATGAAAAAAGTGCAGTTTAAAAAAAGTCTTTCGGGAAAGTCATTGGCAATGCTCTTTTTTAACCCGTCTTTAAGAACTCGTTTGTCTTTTATGATGGCGATGGAAAAATTAGGAGGAGTTGGCTTAGATTTCCCTATTAAGGAAGGATATACCTTTGAATTCAAAGAAGGAACGATTATGAATCAGAAAACAATTGAACATGTAAAAGATGCTGCTAAAGTGATATCAAAATATTCTGATGCAATCGCAATTCGATCAAGTGATCTTATTACGTCTAATTCCGAAAGCGTTCAAGTATCAAGTTGGGACAAATTAAAACAAGATACAGTTCTGAAAAGTTTTATGAAATATTCTCAAGTTCCTGTCATTAATATGGAATCAAACGTTTATCATCCTTGTCAAGGAATAGGAGATGCGATGACTATTAAAGAGAAATTGGGTAACCCGAAAAAGAAAAAATATGTATTGACTTGGGTATATCATCCAAAAGCCTTACCGATGGCAACACCAAACTCTCAACTACTTTCTGCCTGCGACTTGGGAATGAATGTTGTTGTGGTTCATCCAAAAGGTTGGGAATTAGATAAGGGAATTCTAAAAGTAATGGAACAAAAGGCAAAAAAAGCCGGAGGAAATTTTCAAGTCTCTCATTCTCAAAAAGAAGCCTTTAAAGAAGCTGATGTTATCTGTGTAAAAAGTTGGGGCGCTTTAAAATTTTATGGAAACTGGGAAAAAGAGAAAAAAATTCGGGAGCAACATAAAGATTGGATTGTGACTCAAGAAAAAATGGTAAAAACTAATAACGCCATTTTTATGCATTGCTTACCGGTGCGAAGAAATGTTGAAGTGACCGATGAAGTAATTGACAGTAAAAATTCAGTTGTCATTGATGAGGCGGAAAACCGCATGTGGGCCCAGATGGCAATACTACGAAGTTTAATTAAAAGTTAATTAATTAACTATATATGAAAGACCAAAAAAATCTTGAAACAGCTAGTTATATTGTTTCTCAAACACAAATATTTTTAGACCTTAAGATGATCAGCTATGATCTTTGGGCGACGACCGCTCATATTTTAATGCTTAACAAACAAAATATTATCAACAATAAAAATACGGCAAAAATATTGAAGGCGCTAAAAGAAATAGAAAAAGACGTTCAAGGAGGTAAATTTAATATCGATCCGAAAAAAGGCGCTCAATTAACACTTGAGGCAAAAATAATTGAAAAAATTGGTGACGTTGGTTACAGCGTCCATACCGGCCGAAGCCGAAACGACCAGATCATGGTGATAGAAATGCTTTATCTGAAAAACGAAATTATTGGACTAATGAAAAGTTTTATTCCGATATTGGCCGAACTTTTTAAACTGGCCAAAAACAATATTAAAACGGTGATGCCGGGCTATACTCATATGCAACCGGCAAAGCCGACGACTTTTGGCCAATGGGCACTTGCTTATTTAAACGGATTTTTAAAATCTTTAAAAACATTGGAATATTATTTTGACCTTTATGATAGCAATCCTTTAGGCAGCTGTGAATCTTATGGTACCAGTTGGCCGCTCGATCGGGAATTTACCACTAAACTCCTCGGATTTTCGAAAGCATGGGAAATTCCTCAGGACGCTGTCTCCTCAAGAGGTTTTGTTCAACTAGGTTACCTCAACGGAATGGCAGAAGTTTGCCTCGTAGTCAGTAAACTAGCGCAAGATCTAATTTTGTTTGATACTTTTGAGTATGGAATGATTGCACTGGGAGATGAAGTGGCTCAGCGACTCCACCCGATTACCGGTTCATCAGTGATGGCGCAAAAGAAGAATCCTGATGTTTTAGAGCTGATTCGTTCAACCGCACCCCAGGTTGCCGGCTATGTAAATATTGTTTTTAATATTCTTGACAGCTTACCGATGGGTTATAACCGAGATAGTCGTGAGGTAAAAGAATATATCGATCTTGGATTAACTAAAACTAAAGCAATGATAAAAGTATTAGAAAAAGTGTTAACCACTCTGAAGATCGATAAGGAAAAAATGTTAAGCCAGGTCGAGAATAACTATAGCTTGACTACTGATTTAGCCGATTTTATTTCCCAAAAATCAGGAGTCGGTTATCGTCTAATCTATAAAATCGTCGGCCAGGTAGTTGATGAAGCTATTAATAAAGGTAAACTGTTGAAAGAAATTAGCGCCGATGAAATTATCAACAAAGCCTTAATGAACAAGGTTAAATTACAGTTAACTAATGAGGAGATAAAAAAAGCCATTGATCCCAAATTGGTGATTGAAAAACGAAACCATATTGGTGGTAGCAGTACTAGTTCTATGAACAAGTCTTTAATAAATGCTCAAAACGCCATTAAAGATATTAATCAGTCGATTAAAAAAAAGCTATTAGTTTTTACTAAGGCTAAAGAAAAAACTGATTTAATCGTTAATAATTTGCTTGAAAAATATGGATCTTAGTCAAAAAATTTTAAAACAATTAATTCAGATTAAGTCTTATTCGGGCCAAGAAAAAAAATTGGCAGATTTTATTATGGATTTCTGCAAGAAAAATAACCTACCAGCCGAAAATCAAGATGGGAATATTATTATTAAATACTTAACTAATTCACAAAAATGTCTTATTTTTAATGCTCATATGGATACGATTAACGAAGGAGACATTAACCTTTGGCACTATCCTCCGTTTGGAAAAGAATCAGCTATCATTAAAGACGAAAAAATGTACGGACTAGGCGCTAGTGATGATAAGGCAAGTATTGTCAGCCTTTTATTAACGGCCTTGGCATTTAAAGATAAAAAGCCTCCGCTTGATCTATTTTTTGTTTTCGTGACTAAAGAAGAAACCGATGGTTCAGGTACTCATTCTTTTATTTATTATTTTAAGAAAAAATACTTAAAGAGCTATCAAGAAATAGCCGCTGTTTTGACAGAACCCACTAATAATAATTTTGTCGAAATCGGTCATCGGGGAAACTATTTTATAAAAATTATCACCTCTGGACAATCTGGTCATGGAGCTAATCCATCTATTATTAAAAAACAGGCAATTGAAGAAATGTTTGTTTTATATTCAAAAATGAAACTACTTGGAAAAAAACTCCAAAAAAAATTCTTTGATAAAGATTTAGGCCTGCCAACTTTTTCCCTCACCGGTATCAAAAGCGTCAACGGACCGCCAAATAAAATTCCGTCATCTTGCTACTCAATCTGGGATATTAGAACAACGCCAAAACTCCATGAACAACTTTTAACTATCTTAAAAGAAAATCTTGGCAACAAAATAAAAATAGAGCTTGTAGCAAAACCTGGTAGTTATGCTTTAACAAACCCTAAGGAAAAAATTGTCCAAGTTTTCAAAAAAATTATTCCCGATATTAAGATAAAGATTTCAATAGGGTCAAGCGATATTTGGTTATTTTCTGATTGTGAAATCCACGCGATCAGTTTTGGTCCTGGAAATAAAGAAAAAATTCATCAAGAAAACGAATATGTCGAAGTTAAAAATATAGATAAAGCCAAGAGTATTTATCTTAAGTTAATTAATGTTTATTAATAATATGAAAGCTCAGTTTTTTGGAAAAGATTTTATTAACTGCAATGATTGGTCCAAAAATGAGTTGGAAATAGTTATTGATATGGCATTCAAATTAAAGAAAAAATTTTATTTAAAAGAACCGACTCCATATCTTTTAAATCAGACTTTATTTTTATTATTTTTCTTTGCTTCAACTCGTACCCGAACTTCATTTGAGGCAGCTATGGATCATTTGGGAGGCAGTCCTCACGATTTGGCAGTTGAAACTTTGCAGATCAATCACGGAGACACACCAAAAGAAATCGGAAAAATACTCTCTTCTTATGGACATGGAATTGCTATCCGTCATTGTGATTGGAAAGTTGGCAATAAATATATTAATGAAGTAGCTCAATATTCCAACAAGCCTGTTTTCAATATGCAGTGTGATATCTATCATCCCTTCCAAGCTATGGCTGACCTAATGACGATTTTTGAGAAAAAAGGAAAAAATCTTAAAGGTAAAAAAATTGTTATGTCTTGGGCTTATGCCAATAGCTATAGTAAACCAATCTCTGTTCCTCAATCTTTTCTTTTATTATTATCTTTGTTTGGGGCTAATTTGGTCCTCGCCCATCCACAGGAATTTGAATTAATGCCTAAGATCATCAATGAAGTCAAAACTAATGTTAAACAATATGGTGGTTCATTCGAAATAAATAACAATATGGGAGAATCATTCAAAAATGCTGATGTTGTCTATCCAAAAAGCTGGGGTCCTCTTTTGATTACCACCGATCCTAATGAAAGTACAAAAATTTCTGTTAAATATAAAGATTGGATTTGTAACGAAAAAAAAATGAAATTAACAAAGCGGGACGCCATTTATATGCACTGTCTACCATCTGATCGTGGAATTGAAGTGACTGATGAAGTAATTGACGGCCCTCAATCGGTTGTATACCAACAAGCTGAAAATCGATTGCACGTCCAAAAGGCAATTTTAGCTTTAACAATGGGAAAAGATATTAGTTTTTGATATGATATTAATTAATGATAAAAGAACAAATTCTAAAAAATCTAAAAGAAATTTTGAATGTCATTCTTCGTCAAGCTCAGAATAACAATTTAATCGATCTTCAGCCGCCAGCGAATGCGTCGTTTGGCGATTATTCGACTTCAGTCGCTCTCAAGTTAACCAAGCTTCTCAAGAAAAACCCGATGGAAATTGCTGAACAGATTAAAAATAACTTTCCGAAAACTAATTTTATTGAAAAGATAGATATTATTAAACCTGGATTCATCAACTTCTGGATCTTAGATGTACAATTGATTAATCAATTGACAAAAACTGCTCAGGATAATTTTGTTTTTCCTGAATTTCATCTGGGAAAAAATAAAAAAGTCATGGTTGAATTCGCCCACCCAAATACTCATAAACTCTTTCACATCGGTCACTTGAGAAATATTTCCACTGGCGAATCAATCGTTCGTATTTTAGAAGCAGTTGGCAATAAGGTCGTTCGGAGTAATTATCAAGGCGACGTTGGACTTCATATTGCCAAATGCTTGTACGGAATCCGTAATTCGAAATTCGAAATTAATAAATTAGTGACTTTAAAAGAAAAAATAGAGTTTATCGGCCAGATGTATACCAAAGGTACAAAAGCCTACGAAGAAAACAAGAAAGCAAAAGAAGAAATATTAAAAATTAATAAGATGATTTATAATCAAAGTCTAGAAATAAAAGATTTATGGGAAAAAACCAGACAGTGGAGCCTGGATTATTATGACAAGACATATAAAAGAGTTTATAGTCATTTTGACCGGCTTTATTTTGAAAGCGAACTGCCAAAAAGAGGTATTAAAATCTGCAATGATCTTTTGAAAAAAAGACTTTTGGAAAAGAGCCAGGGAGCAATTGTTTTTAACGGAAAAAAATACGGAGTAGATACGAGAGTCTTTATTAATTCCTTAGGTTTACCGACTTATGAAGGTAAAGAATTAGCTCTGGCAGAAAAAGAGTTTTCCGAATTCGGAGAACTAGATAAAAATATTCATTGTGTTACTCCTGAGCAAAGCAGTTTTTTTAAAGTCACCTTCAAAGTCGAAGAGCTGATTGACGAAAAAAAATATAAAGGCAGACAATATCATTTGATTTATGAATGGGTGAAATTAAAAGCCGGTAAGATGTCTTCCCGCGAAGGCAATGTCATTGAGGGAAACTGGCTGATTGATGAAACCAAGAAAAAAATCATTGGAAAATTTAAGTGTGACAAAAAAATTGCTGAAGTTCTTGCCATTGCTTCGGTTAAATATTCTTTCCTCAAAAACTCTCTTTCTAATGTGATTGCTTTTGATATTGACGAGTCTATTTCAATCGAAGGCAACTCCGCTCCTTACTTAATTTACACTTTTGTCCGCTGCCAGAGCGTTTTGAAAAAAGCCAATCTTAACACGTTAACTCGTCAACTCTTTAACCGTTTAACAATTAATAACGATGAACTTAACTTGTTAAGAAAATTCTATCAGTTCCCCGAAGTCGTTTATAAAGCTGCGGAAAGTTATGCTCCCAATTTTATCGCCAACTATCTTTACGAACTGGCATCAGAGTATAATCTTTTCTATCAAAAAAATCCGATTTTAAAAGCGGAAAAAGAGACAAAAGAGTTAAGATTATTAATTACGATAGCAACGGCAAAGATTATTAAGAAAGGATTGGAATTATTGGGAATAAAGACGGTAGAGAAGATGTAAAATAAATCCAAAATCCAAAGTTCAAATGACAAATCAAATCCAAATTACCAAATGACTAAAAGAAATAATTATTTTGGATTTTGTCATTTGGATTTAACAAATATGACATTCTTTGTTTGTTCCAATTGCGGCTATGGCTCTGCCTCTTGGATGGGTAAATGCCCTGACTGTGGTAAATGGAATACATTAGTGGAAAAACCTGAATTTGCCAAGACTTCATCGAGCAAGGCAACAAAGAAAATTAAAATTACTAAACTAAAAACTGTCGCTTCTTCTTATAAAATAAGATTTAAAACTGGTATTTTTGAAATTGATCGGGTGATTGGCGGTGGATTTATCCCTGGAGAAGTTGTCTTGTTGACTGGTGAACCAGGAGTCGGTAAATCAACCTTAATCCTCCAATCTCTTCAAAATATTCCTAGTCTTTATATCTCTGGTGAAGAATCAGCTGAACAAGTAAAGGTTCGGGCTGACCGATTAAAAATAAATTTAGATAATTTTTATTTTTCCAACGACACCCAAGTCGAAGGAATTATCGCCGGTTTAGAAAATCTAAGTGAAGAAATAAAAATAGTCGTTATCGACTCAATCCAAACTATCTTTTCTAAAGATATTGAAGGTCCAATCGCCGGTATTAGCCAACTTAAAGAAGTGGCCAACAAATTGATTTCTTTTGCTAAAAAAAATAAAATAACAGTTATCTTGATTGGTCATATTACTAAAGTCGGCGAGATTGCCGGACCAAAAACATTAGAGCACTTAGTTGACTGTGTTTTAAACTTTGAGGGAGAAAAAATTTCCCAATATCGCCTTCTTCGTGCTTCAAAAAACCGCTTCGGCAGCACTGATGAGATTGGCATTTTTGAGATGAGCGGAGGCGGCTTAAAAGAAGTAACCAATCCCCTAGTCTTTCTCGAACAAAAAAATCAATACGAACCAGGCAAGGCGATCGTTGGCGTCACTGAAGGAAAGCGACCGTTATTTTTCGAAATCCAAACTTTGGTTTCCTCAACAGTCTTTGCTGTTCCCCGACGGGTGGTTAAAGGTCTTGATTATAATAAAACTCTTCTTCTTATTGCCGTGGTCAAAAAATATCTCTATTTACCACTTGATAGCTATGATATCTATGTCAATGTCATTGGTGGCGTTTCCATCAAGTCAACGAGTAGCGACCTGGGATTTATCGCCTCGCTTTTATCTTCTTTCAAAAATATTCCCTTGCCTAAGTCTTCTCTTTTTATCGGTGAAGTCGGTTTATTGGGAGAAGTAAGAGCCTCTTACTTTGAAGATAAAATTGTTTCCGAGGGAAAAAGGCTGGGATTTAAAAAAATCTTTTCTTCGCTAAATGTGAAAAATATTAAGGATTTAAAAATCCTACTTCGGTGAGTCCTTGTAAAAAATCTCTTCGACTTTCCTTTTTTTTCCATTGGCGCCTACCAACTCTATCGTCAATCTAGTTTTTCCTTCTTGAAGCGGTAACTCATACTTAAATAGTCCCTCGTTATTTTGATAGATTTTATCGCCGCCTATGAAAATCGAAGTATCTTTTTCTGTTTTCCCAACCAATTTTATTTTTTTCTCAACCGTAAAGTTAACTTTATTAGGAGAGACCAAAGTAAAACTCGGCGGGGAGAGAAAAAGTTTAAGCTGATAAGTAAAGTAACCAAAGATCAAAAAGAATGAGATGATAAAAATCATTATTAAATATTTTTTTGACTCTGGCGTTAGATAATGACTAGATAGTCTTTTTTTAAACTTCATTTCTTCTTTTTTTTCATAGTCGCGTCGAAAAAAAGCAAGGATTTTTTTTTCATCAAGACCTAAAAATCTTGAGTAGTTCTTGATAATGCCGCTAATGTAAATTTTTGAAGAAAAAAGAGACCAGTCATTGGTTTCTATCGCTAGAAGAAATTTTTCTCTAACTTTGATATTTCTTTCAACTTCCAATAAAGAAAGATTATTTTTCTCTCGAGTTTTTTTTAATATTTCACCAACGGTTAGCATAACTATTCTCTTCCCGTATACTCTCCTGTTTCTGGATTAATAATAACTGTTTCCCCAACTTTGACAAATAAAGGCACCATCACTGTTACTCCCGTCTCTACCACGACTGGTTTTTTAGCACCGGAGACCGTATCACCTTTAACAGCCATCTCCGCCTCAACGACCTTCAATTTGACGCTCATCGGCGGCCTGATAGTTAGAGGTTTGTCATTATGAAGATAAACATAAAGCTTCGTGCCTTCTTTAAGAAAGTTTGCCACCTCACCAACGACGCTAAGCGGAACTGTAAATTGATTATAAGTCCGTTCATTCATAAGATAAATATTTTCGTTATCTTTATAAAGATACTGCATCTCTATAGATTCAACATTTAAAACATCAACCTGTTCATTTGATTTATAGGCATATTCGATGTTTTTTCCCGAAAGTAAATTCTTTATCTTGGCTTTCATCAGGGCTGATCCTTTCCCAGGTGAATAAAAATCTGCTTTTTGCACCTGCCAGACTTCTCCTTGATAATAAACAAAGTCTCCTTTTTTTAGATTACCTGCATTAGTTCTCATAAAATATTTATCAATTTTACTTTATCAATTGAATCAACGTTGGTGAAGATCATCACTAGTCTATCAAATCCTATACCAGCACCGGTGCAATCGAGTAGCCCATATTTTAATGCTTCAATGAATCCTTTGTCAATCGCATGATTAATTAATTTATTTTTTTTTCGTTTTTTTGATTCTTGGATAAATCTCTTTTCTTGTTCTTTGTAATTATTAAGTTCCGTACAAAAACCGCCGACTTCCAACCCATTAATATAAAATTCACACCTTTCTGCTACTTTTCTATTTTTACTCAACTTTGCTAAAGAGGATAACTCACGAGGATAATCATACAACAAGGTGGGATAACCATTCTTACCTAATCTCGGTTCTATTTCTTGAGCTAAAATTTGCGAAAACAAATCTTCATAACTGGCACCATTGATTTTATATTCTTTATTTTTAGCTTTTTTAATAAACAGTTTCTGATTAAATAATTCTTTTTCATTTATCGCTGCATATTTATTAAACGCTTCAGCTACGGATAATTTTTCCCATTTATCAAAAGAAATAGTCATTCCGGGACGATTAAGTCTATTTGCAATAAACTGAAGCATTTCCAATACCTCATCAGCTAATTCTAAATAATTTACTCCCACTTTATAAAATTCAAGCATGGTAAATTCGGCTAGGTGCCAGGTTGAGTTCGGTTCGCTGTTTCTAAAAGCTTTCCCCAAATAGTAACAATTTCCAATTCCGGCGACTAATAATCTTTTTAGGAATAACTCCGGTGAAGGAGTTAGATAGAGTTTTTCTTTTTTATCAAAATATTTAAATTTTGTTTCAAATATTTCCAGATAAGATTCTGGAATTAAAGCCGGAGATAAAACCGGTAAATCAATTTTAAGATAACCTTTTTTCTTTAAAAACTCGTGAACCGCTTCTTCTATTTGAAGATAAGTTTTATAATTGTCCAGATATCCTACATTTGTTTGAATTTTCATGATTAAAAAATATAGTTAAATCTCTTCTTTCAACTCCTCAAGTAGTCTTTTTCCTTTTGAAGAAACTCTGTTGGGAACGTTGATTTTATAAACTACATACTGATCGCCTTTTCTGTATGACTGTGGATGAGCAACACCTTGACCGCGGAGACGAACAGTTGTTCCTGATTGAGTACCCGATCTAACTTTCAGTTTTACCAAGCCATTAATCGTCGGCACCTCAACCACTCCTCCTAAAACTGCCAAAGGATAGGAAATCTCTTTTTCTAGATATATATTCTGACCTTCACGTCTGAAGTAAGGATGAGGCTTTACTTTAATTTGTAGATCAAAATCGGAAAATCTAATTACTGTTCCGTTATCAACGCCTGCCGGAATCTTAATCGTCTTTGTTTCTCCTTTGATTACCGTTTCCTTTTTTGTTCCATTAACCGCCTCGTCAAAAGTCAAAGTGACCTCATACATCTCTCGTCTTTCCTGTCTTCTGCCCCTTCGGGAAAAAGGAGATTGAAAACCGAAAAACTGCTCAAAAATTTCAAACGGATCGGAAAATCCCCCAAAGTCAAACCCCTCAAACGGTGATCCCTCTCCGCCAAAATTCGTATAAACCCTAAAAGGTCCTTCTTGATAATACTGCCCACCGACTCCGCCAGGAGCTCCACCCATT
>Ga0100393_10002328_pt1 | contig 18424 bp, 18 predicted proteins | sample CryGeymeta201517_FD_81546 | JGI IMG/M metagenome (GOLD analysis project Ga0100393, IMG submission 81546) | Groundwater microbial communities from Crystal Geyser aquifers in Utah, USA - Crystal Geyser metaG 2015-17 | ecosystem: Environmental > Aquatic > Deep subsurface > Groundwater | place... | reverse complement strand
TTGAACGTTTCATCGGAATTTTAATTGAACATTTTGCCGGCGCCTTTCCGGTCTGGCTGGCACCCATTCAAGTGATTATTTTGCCGATTTCAGATAAACATTTGGATTATGCGCAAGAAGTAATTGCAGAATTAAAAAATAAAGAGATTCGAGCGGAAATTGATCATCGATCGGAAAGTGTCGGCCGCAAAATCCGCGACGCCGAACTACAAAAAATTCCCTATATGCTAATCGTCGGCGACAAAGAAATTACCGCTAAAAAAGTCGCGGTGCGCAAATTCGGTAAAGGCGACAGGGGACAATTTTCACTTGATAAAATAATCAAAGAGATTTCGGAGGCAAAATGAAAAGTGTTTTGATCGGTGGATTGATCGGGTTGATCATTGGTATAATTTTTATCCTATTTTCATCGCTATATGCTAATTACTATGCCGAAAATCCGGCAACAACCGTGCTTTCGACACTTTTCCTCTGGATAATCGTCGGAGTAATAATTTCGATGATTTTACATCTGGCGTTTGGACAGAAAGAATCAAAATTGGACAAAAATGGCTAGTGCACTAGATTTACAAAAACAAGCGGATGTCTGTCGCAACAGCGGCAAAACTCACAAAGCAATTAAGCTCTACAAGAAAGCTTTCAAATTATTTGAAAATGATGGTAATTTTGAACGTGCTGGCCATGCGATTCAGATGATTGGAGTCAGTTATAAAATTGATAATGACAGCAAAAATACTTTGGTCTGGCTAAAAAAAGCCCGGAGATACTATGAGAAATATAACTTGACTGCTGGTGTTGGCAACACTTTACGCGATATTGGAATAATTTGGGAGTACAATAAAAAATATTCCGAGGCAAAAAAACATATCGAAGAAAGTATAAAAGTTCTCAAAAATACTAACGACCTTGCCGGTTATGGCGTCTCGGTCGCAAAACTTGGCTTGGTACATATTAGTATGAAGAAGTATGAGTTGTCAGAAAAAGAAATTAAGAAGAGTATTAAAATCCTCGAAAAGACCGATAATTGGTTTTTTCTCGCCACTGCTTGGGGACATCTTGGAGAGCTCTATCTAAGTATGAAAAAGTATGAGAAAACAATAGAAGCACTTGAAGTTTCTATGAGAATTTTTGATGCTAAAAAACAAAAACACATCATGACCCGTCGTTATACTCAAGGTTATGGAATGCTGGCTAATGCTTATGCCAATTTGGGAGAGCTCAATAAGGCAAAAAAATATCTAGCCAAGTCAAAGAAGTTAATAGAAGATTTCACACCCAATGCAAAAAAGATAGTTCTTGATGATATAAAAGCCGAAGAAACGGAAAATACCTATAAAACGTGAGCGAGACTGTCCAAAGTGGACAGTCTCGAGGTTGTGCAACGCCTGGGAAGGCGAAGTTGTCTTTTATGCGTGGTGGCGGCTAGTTGGTATGCCGGGGGGAGCGATACCAATCTAGTTCGTCACCACGCAAGAAACATTCTAAACTAAAAACAGCTTCCTGTCAATAGTTAAGAAGCTGTTTTTTAGATAATATACGGATTATGCAGTCCTGCAAATGATAATAACTAAATTTTATTTATCAGCTCATTTAAAATCCGCCACCTTCTTTGCTTCTCTGCCCATATAATTGGATCTCCGAGTTTGTAAGCGGCGGTGCCTTTACGCGGTGAGTATTTATTAATATAGGCCAAATCAAAACCGACTTTTTTGCAAACTTCTACAGTTTTTTGAAAATTTTCCTCCGTCTCGCCTGGGAAACCAACAATAATATCAGTTGTAATTTTTACTTTATGGACTTTCGATTTTAGACTTTTGACTAGCCGAAGATACTCTTCGGCTGTATATGGTCGATTCATTGCTTTCAGAATTTTATCCGATCCCGATTGCAACGGCAGATGAATTTCTTTTTTAATCTTTGGCAAAGTGGCAATCGCATTGATTACATCATCAGTCATATCTTTCGGATGATTAGTCAAAAATCTAATTTTAAATTCCCCCGGTAAATCATTTAGAATTTTTAGTAACTTAGCAAATCCGTATTTATAGGAATTAACATTCTGTCCAAGTAAAATAATTTCTGGCTTTTCACTTCTATACTGCGCAGTAGAGAAGTAGGATATTAATCTTTTTACCTCCTCGATAATGTCACTTATTGGTCGCGATTTTTCCCGCCCGCGCAAATACGGCACAATGCAATAGGAACAAAAATTGTCACAGCCGGAGATAATCGGTACAAATACAGAATTGCTCGATTGCCCGATTGTTCTATTGCTGATTTTAATGTCAAGAATTTTTTCTAAATTTTTCACATCGCCAAAGTTCCAATAGTAAGCACCTTTCTCTTTAATTTTTTTCTGATCTTCCGGCGTCAAGCAAGAAGTCACAAGGATTTTGAACGATCGTTTAGGTTTTATGGATTTTTCTTTTTTCCAATTTCTAATCCGTCCGAAAATTCGGTCAACTGCTGTTTGGCGGACGGAGCAGGCAAGAATAAAAATAACCTCGGCATCTTTGGCTGATGTTTCAATAAATCCGGCAGACTTCAAAAATATCGCCAACCGTGACGCGTCATAAACATTCTGCTGACAGCCAATTATTTCGACATAAAATTTCATACTTTTATGCTATATAGCATAATTGTGCAAAGCATTTTGCAAAAACTTATGTGCTATGATTTTAGCAAAAATTTAGCTATATTAGTAGCATGAATAAATTTTTAATTGAAAAAGCTCGAATATTTGTCGAAAACGAGATAAAAAAATCAACGAGTATTTTACCCGTTGATTTTTATTTTGATCATCTCGTCCCGATGCAAAAACATTCAAAAAAACTTTGCCGAATACTTGGTGGCGATTTTGAAATTGTTTTACTTGCGGCTTGGTTGCACGACATCGGCTCAATTATTTATGGTCGCAAAGATCACCATATTACTTCGGCAAAAATCGCAAAAGATTTTTTAGAAAAAGAAAATTATGATCGGAAGAAAATCACCAGAGTTCTAGCTTGCATCAAACATCATCGACAATCAACAAATTTAGCGCGAGAAACTTTGGAGGAAAAGATTATTGCCGATACTGACGCAATTTGCAATTTTGATATGTTGGCGGGGTTATTTTATGCGACTTTAGTGATCGAGAAATTAACTTCAATTGAAGCCGCCAGATCGATTAAGAAGAAACTCAAAAATAAATGGCAGAGATTACATTTCAAAGAATCAAAAGAGTTAATTAAGCCAAAATACAAAGCCGCGATGTTGTTACTGAAAGAAAACAGTAAACTAAATCAAACATAAAAATTAGTTATCACTTGTACGATCGCACATCTAATAACCAATTTTTACTAAGTATTGCTAAATTAGTTAAAAAAATCCACCTGTTTATCCCCATACAAAATCAAAAATAGTAATTTTTGCAATATTTTCTTTTAGGGTGTAATTTATAATTAATCTAATAATATCATAAATTCGCATTAACAACAAATTTCGGGTATTATTCATATAAATATGCACATAAAAACGAGTTAAACGAAATAAAAATCCTTATAAATTTATAAACTACTATGGATACATTTGAAAATAGACACTCTCTGGAAACTCCTTCTTATTCCGAAGAAGAAAAGCAAAAACTTTTAAATGACTTAAGGTTGGTTGACAAAGAAAAACCACTGGGATATCTTCCAATCTCAACTTTAAGGGAAATTTGTGGCATGGAACCACAAAAAATGCGAGAGGAGTTAGAGGCAAAAGGGTTGGTTGTGGTGGAGTTTACTCAGGAGGAAATTGGTGTTGGCAGTGGAGCACTGTATGCATACGATAGAGATGCTTTGCATCGTGTTTTAGAATCAGGCAGATCGACTCTTGAGAAAAATAGGTGGCCAACAGAACCAGATGAGTTTGTACGTCATTTAAAAGTTTTTGCCGAAGACCCAAAATTATATGATCTAGTTATGCAAGCGTTTGCAGATCCAAGGCTGAAGAAGGGATAAAGATTTTTTACATCGCCTAACAGCGTGTATGAGGTTCAAGAAAAAGTGCGTTAATAATTTTCAAAGGTTGCATTTTTTCTTTTACCCAAATTTTGCCTCCTCTATGATAAAATAATAAGGAAGTCGGCAAAACTTCTCATACACGCGAACGTTAGACAAAAATATATTCGGTTCCTGTTGATAGTTTTTAATATTTTCCTAAATTTACCGAATTTATGAAAGCTTACATCACGTGCCCGGTTAGCCATACGAAAGAAAGATTAGACCTTTTGCCGGAAATTAAATCAGTTGTAAAGGAAAAAGGAATCGATTTTTTTGTCTTTAAAATTGGTGGAACTCCGACTGAGATTTTCAACAGGGACTATAAACAACTAAAGTCCTGCGATTTAATTATTGCTGATGTCTCAGAAACAAGCCACGGTGTTGGCATAGAAATTGGTATGTCTTATTGCCTAAATCTTAAGAGAATTTTATTGCTGGAGAAAGGAAAGCATGTTACTAAATTTGCCCAAGGAATGCCTAATACTATTATTATCGAGTATGAAAATCTCAATGACTTAAAAAACAAACTCTCATCCGCTCTGGATAGCATCAAAAAATAACTCTATATGTAAGCAAAAATCCGCCTGTCCACTTCGAGCAAAGTCAAGAAGGCGGATTTTTGCTTACATATAATTTAATTTATTCTTTTTTCTTTCCGATGCTTCGGTCGGAGCGATCGGAACTCCGACTCTTATTTTTCCGACTTCGGAATTTCGGTTGGTTTCACTTCGGCGGTTTCCGTTGATGCAGCTTTTCCACCCTTCCCCTCAGCAACTTCTTCGCCTTCAGCCGCTTTATCGCCCTCCTCCGGTTTTTCGCCCTCAACTTCAACTTCTTCAACTTTCTCCTCCGGCTTTTCTTCAAGTTCGGCCAACTCTTCCTCGCTTCGAGGCGGTTGGACTAGAATTGCAACTTCTTCTGGATCATCTAAAATCACAATTCCAGCCGGAGCTTTAATATCAGCAATCTTTATCACGTCATCAAAGGTCTTCAAGACTGAAATATCAACCTCAATCTCATGAACCAAATCTATCGGCAAACATTCAACATCAACTGAATCTTTATTGGTAACCAGGGTACCCTCAAAATCAATAATTACCGGCGACTCACCAATTTGTTTCAAAGGAATTTCAGTCTTAATCTTTTCTTTCATATTAACTTTATAAAAATCGACATGGATCGCATTCTCTGTCACTGGATCAATCTGAACTTCATAAATCAAGACTTTTATTGGTGTGGCATTGTCAATTTTGAGATTAATAAGAGTTGATTCACCCGCCTCGTGAAAAACACGCCCAAAGTCTAATTTATCAACAGCAACTATTTTATTTTCAAAATCACTCCCATAGGCAATTGCTGGAATCTTGTCTTTTTCTCTGACATCAGTAATCTTCTGGCCTTCTCGAGAGATGGCCTTAAGTTCAAATTCTTCTACCATAGTATTACTCTAATCAAATAATTCTTTTATATTTTTAGCTTTTGATAATTTCTCATGAACATCCAGTACATTATTAGCGGTAATCTCTGTACTGCAGGCAACATTTTCGATTCGCGGGCTACTCATAGCGACTGAAGCTAGCATTGGCATATGATTCCCACATTCCAGTTTTAAAAAACAAATACTACCAGTTGAGCTTAGAATATGAATATTTTCAAAAGAATACTGCCTGCCACAATGTGGGCAACGGACTTTTTTCTGAATTGTCTGGAAGATTTTTTGAATCTCGTTTGAATTCATTTTTGAGCCCCGCCAATTATCTCAAAGTCTGTGAAATCCCGCACCGTCCGAGTACAGCGAGGACTGGTGCTGGGATCCCTCAGATATTAATTCTAGCAAAAATCCTATAAATGTCAATCTAAACTATCGGTCATTATCAAGACTGATTATTTCATCACGCAATTCTGCAGCGCGCTCAAATTGTAATTTGAGCGCCGCCGCCTGCATCTCTTTTTTAAGTTCGCGGATCAGCCGAGTCCGTTCGGTCTTAGGAATTTTTAGCAAATTAACTTCTTCTGCCGCAACCATCTCTTTCTCGATGATTTTTCGCTCAACATTTTTCGCCGTAATATGATGATCACGATTATATTTTTGTTGAACTTTTCGCCGGCGATTGGTCTCAAAAATTGCCGCTTTCATCGCCGTTGTTTCCCGATCGGCATACATAATTACCCGGCCATTTGTGTGTCGCGCCGCTCGGCCGATTGTTTGAATCAAAGCAATTTTTCCACGCAAAAATCCCTCTTTGTCGGCATCCAAAATCGCCACCAGCGAAACCTCCGGCAGATCAATTCCTTCGCGCAAAAGATTTATCCCGATTACAACATCATACTTTCCACGCCGTAAATTTCGCAAAATTTCCGGCCGCTCAAGTGTCGCAATATCAGAATGCAGGTAAGCAACTTTCAGCCCTTTTTCCAGTAAAAATTCCGTCAAATCCTCAGCCATTCTTTTAGTCAAAGTGGTTACAATTATCCGCTCGCCCCGGCTAACATTTTTCTCAATTTCCGAAATTAGATTGGGAATCTGCCCCTTTGCCGGCCGAAGAAAAACCCCCGGATCAACAACTCCGGTTGGTCGAATTAGCTGCTCTGAGACGGCATTTTTTGAAAGTTCCAGTTCATAATCATCCGGCGTTGCTGAAGAAAATATTACTTGATTAATTTTTTTATAAAATTCGTCGTATTTTAGCGGCCGGTTGTCAATCGCTGCCGGCAAACGAAAACCATATTCGACTAATGTCTCTTTTCGACTCCGATCTCCCCCGTACATACCATGAATCTGCGGAATTGTCATGTGCGATTCATCGACGACCAATAAATAATCTTTTGGAAAGAAGTCAATCAAAGTGCTTGGCGGCTGACCTGGTTTTCGGCCATCAAAATAACGCGAATAATTCTCAATCCCTGTGCAATAACCGGTTTCTCGCAGCATTTCGATATCATATTTGACCCGCTCTTCAATTCTCTGGGCCTCAATCAATTTATTTTGTTTTTCAAAAACGGCGATCTGTTTTTTCAGATCTTTTTCAATTTGCGAAATTATTGCCTTTAGATCAACATTTGGCGTGATAAAATGTTTTGCCGGATAAATTTCCAATGATGGTAATTTTTCCCGAATTTTACCAGACAATGAATCTATCGCCTCAATACTCTCAACTTCATCGCCAAAGAAAATAATTTTATAACTGAAATCGGTATAGGCCGGGTATATTTCAATCGCCTCACCTTTGACGCGATAAGTTCCACGGCGCAAATCATAATCGTTTCGCGCGTATTGCAGATTTGTCAGACCAGCGAGAATTTCTCGGCGATTGATTTTTTCTCCAAGGTTAAATTCTACTGTCTGTGCCTGATAATTCTCCGGAGAACCAATGCCATAAATACAAGAAACCGAAGCAACTATTATCACATCTGACCGAGTCAAAAGTGCCTGCGTTGCTGCATGGCGCAAACGGTCAATTTCGTCATTTATTGATGAATCTTTTTCAATGTAAGTGTCTGACGCTGGTATATACGCTTCCGGCTGATAGTAATCATAATAGGAAACAAAATAGTGAACGGCGTTATCAGGGAAAAATTCTCTAAATTCATCCGCTAGTTGTGCTGCTAAGGTTTTATTGTGAGCAATAACTAAAGTCGGCTTTTGGACTTTTTCGATAACATTGGCGATGGTAAAAGTTTTTCCTGAACCAGTAACACCCAGTAGCGTCTGAAATTTTTTCCCAGCAAAAATTCCTTGCGATAATTTTTCAATCGCCTGCGGCTGGTCGCCGGTGGGAGAAAATTTTGACTTTAATTTGAAGGGTATTGACATTTAAAATCAATATATATACTCGATTTAGCTAGAGGTTACGAAGCAGGAGTGGAGTACCTCGAGTAGTTGTACCGTGGCAAACACTTGGAGCCGCACAAAAGTCCAAAAAACCTGCGGTTGGACATCCTCTAGCTGGCAATCATCCGTAGGAGCTGATCAACCATCGATTGGCTCCTTTTCTTTTCCTGTGTCAATTCTGTGTTTTTCTTCTGTGTAGTTGACGCCATTTTTCGATTTCGGCATGGTTGCCGGAAAGCAAAATCTCCGGCACTTTTTTGCCTTTATACTCAAGAGGACGAGTATATTGTGGATATTCCAAAAGATAATTTCCAGCTTCATCTTTTTGCATAAATGACTCGTTTTCTGGCGACTCATCAGCCAATACTCCCGGAATTAATCGTGAGACTGCATCAACAATTGCCATTGCCGGAATTTCACCGCCAGTTAAAACAAAATCACCAATTGAAATTTCCTCATCAACCAGATCGCGTACTCTTTCGTCAAATCCTTCATAATGTCCACAAATTAGTATGAGATTATCATACTTCGTAAGTTCTTTTGCAATATCTTGATTAAATCTTCGCCCTCTTGGTGATAATAGGATAGTTCTTTTATTCCTAAATTTTGATCTTTGATCTTTCCGCCTCGGCTTCGCCTTGGCGAGACGGGTGATCTTTGAAATTGCTTTGTCAACAACGTCGACCTTAATTACCATTCCCTTGCCTCCGCCGTAAGGTGTATCATCAACCGTTTTATGCTTTCCCTCGGCATAATCTCGAAGTTGATGCAAGACGATTTTAATCAAGTCCTTTTCCTGCGCACGCTTAAGAATACTCTCAGAAAGAGGGCCCCCACTTCGCTCTTCGAGCTTCGAGGGGCAAGCTCCAAACATCTCGGGGAATAGTGTAATTATATTAAATTCCATATATCCTCATTATACAAGAAAACGCCACAAAAATTGCTGTGGCGTTTTCTTTATTCGATTTTTAAGATCTACTTATGCAAGGACATCAGTCGGGACATCCTCAACATCCTCGGCTTTTCCTTTCTTTTCCTCTTTTTCTTCCGGTTTTTCATCCGTGTCGGTCACTGTTTCAATTTCTCCGGTTGATTCCCGTCTAGGCGGGCGCTCCGATCCTTCCGGCTCAACAATCTTCAAATTAATTCTGGCATTGTTTTTTGCCCCAAAGACCCGAAGTAAAGTTCTGATTGCTTTTGCCGTTCGACCCTCTTTACCGATGATTTTGCCCATATCTTCCGCATCAACGGTAAGTTCGACCAAGACACCCATTTCGTCAACACTTCTTTTTGTCGAGACACCACTGGGGCTGTCAACAATCGCTTTAACGACACTCTCCACAAACTCTTGATCTGTCATTTCTGCCATAGTTTTCCTTTCTCTTACTAATATTTCTAGAAAACTGACTAAACTATTCTATCATTCCTTCGTTTTTTTTACTTCAGTCGCCGGCTGCGCTGTAATATCTGCTTGCTCTGCTACGACTTCCTCAGATTTCTTGGCTTCTGCTTGCGTTGTTTCTTTAGTTTCTGCAGTCGATTCCTCGGTTTTCTCTGCTGTTTCTTTGGTGCTTTCGGTTGGAACCTTAATTTCTTCAGCTGCCACAGCAGATTGTTTCCCTTCCTTCGCCTTTATCTCTTTTTTCTTTTCTGGCTTAGCGAAAGTAATTTTAACTTTTTTATTTTTCGGCAAAACATCAAAATCACAAAGGAGATTATTAGCCGTAGGCGACGGCTGTGCTCCCTTGTGAATCCAATACAAAACTCTTTCTTTATTTACTTGAAATTTATTATCCTTTGAAATCGGATTATAAAGCCCAAGTATCTCTAAATTCTGTCTTTTTACTGCGCGAGACTTTTCGGCAACAACTAGTCTGAAAAAAGGACTATTACTCTTGCCAACTCGTGCTAGTCGGATTTTTAGCATTTTAGGGATTTCCGTTTATATCCAGTGTTACTTTTATATCAATTTAACAGATTACTTATTAAATGTCAATCGTTCTTTATTACCAGCCATAAATTCCTGATATGTCATTTCCCGTTTACCTGCTGGTTTGACTCGATCAATAACGAGGTTCTTCTCCTTATCAAGATGAGCCCTAGCAATAAAAATTCTGCGGCCATCCAGTATTTGGTACGCCCCTGGCCAGGGGGTGAAAGCCCGCACCATCCTTTCTACTACTTCTGGACTCTCTCTGCCTGACAGTTGTCCGTCTTCTTTTTTAATCAATTTCGTATAGCTGGCAAGTTCTTCTTTTTGACAGACAGGTGAGAGTTCCCTGGCTAAATAATAGGGTACAGTTTCTGCTAAAAGATCGGCAGCAATTTCCGCTAAGCGATCTTTTAGCTGGAGAGCCGTCTCTCGATTCTTAATCCTGACTTCAACTTGGGCTAAGATACTGCCCGCATCAATCTTCTGATCTAATTTAATAATCGAAACACCAGTTTTCTTCTCTCCAGCTAGAATCGCGGAGACAATCGGTGATGGTCCTCGATATTTTGGCAAAAGTGACGGATGAATATTAAGTACCCCGTATTTAGGAATTTCAATGATCTCTTTAGAAATAATCTGGCTAAAATCAGCAAGAATAATAATTTCGGGCCCTAAATTTTTAATTTGTTGCTGCGTATTTTTATCATTTATGTCATGGATTTTGAAAGTTTTCACACCCAGCTGCTTCGCCTGCGTAGCAATAGCAGTTTCGCCTGATTCATTGCCTCGTCCAGCCGGCTGATCGAGGGCAGTAATAGTGGCGAAGAGTTTGAATTGCGGATCATCAGCTAATCTCTGCAAGATTGGGACGCCCAATGTCCCGTTGCCCACGAATAGGGTCTTAATAGTTTTAATGTGATCGATCATCAATACTCCGTTTAAATGATCCGTCTCGTGTTGGACGACTCTCGAAAGCAAGTTATTGCATTTTAAGTTTATTGGCTTGCCCCAGCGGTCAGAAGCTTCTATTTCGATCTTTTTGGGCCTTTTTATATAGAGTTCTTTGCCCAGAAAAGACAGGCAGCCCTCGAGCATATAAATTTTATCTTCTGAAAGATCTTTAATTCTAGGATTAACAATAACAGTCAGTGGGAAAGCATTATCTGGCTCATCTTTACTCTCAAATTCGCCGACAATTATTTGTTTTAGCTCACCAACTTGTGGTGCCGCTAGACCAACGCCATCAGCCTGACGCATAGTATATATCATATCATCAATCAATTCCTGTGTTGTACCATCAAAAAAATCGACGGGCTGTGCCTTTTCCCGCAAAATTGGATTTGGGTCAGTTAGAATTTCTAATTTTTTCATCGTAGTTTATAAATTTTTATTTCGAAAACCCTTTCGGATTCTCGCTATGCCATTTCCAGGCTGTCGCTGCCATATCATTAAGATTATACTTGGCCTGCCAGTTTAAAATCTTGTTGGCTTTACCCGGGTCAGCGACTGAAATTGTTGCATCTCCACTGCGCCTTGGACAGTCTAGGATTTTTACTTTTTTACCCGAGGCTTTCTCAACCGCAGTAATCACTTCTAAAACGCTGGAGCCTTTGCCGGTGCCTAAATTGAATGTTTCTGAGATATCCTTGCTATACAGAAATTCTAGGGCGGAGATGTGACCAATGGCTAAATCAGAAGGGTGGATATAATCACGAATCCCTGTACCATCGGGCGTCGGATAATCTCGGCCAAAAATTTTAAGTTCCGGAATTTTACCTAATATTTGATAAATGGCTAAAATCATCAGTGTCGTTGGTGTTGGTTTGTCTTCACCAATTAACCCCTCCGGATCGGCGCCACAAACATTGAAGTATCGCAGGGCTATCGATCTTAGGCCATACAGTCTATCATACTTTCTTTGGAATATTTCGTCAAGGAGTTTTGAGAGTCCATAAATTGAAAGTGGAATGCGAAGTTTGCTGATTTCTTCTGCAGTTATTTTCAGCTCCGGACTAATTTGATAAAAATGTTCGTAATGTCCAATAAACTTCTGAAGGAATTCTTCACCGACAACTTTTTTGCCATCCCAGACTCCTTGAAGCAAAGCGGATTTTTTTGGTTTATATTTTTTGGTAAATGATTCCCGCCAGGGAATATCGGCTTTTTTAGTCGGATTTCCGTAGACCGCCGCTGTTGAGGATTTGACTAAATATCGACAACCAACTTCTTTCATCACATCGAGTAAATTAATAAAATTAACAACATTATTTTGGAAATATTTTTTCGGATTTTCCATTGATTCGCCGACAGCAAGATAAGCGGCAAAATCAATTACCGCCTCCGGCTGATATTTTTCGAAAATCATCTTGACTTTTTCCTTATCGGCCAAACTAACAACTTCGAGTTTTGCTTTCGGATCAACGGCTTCTTTGTGCCCGGCTTCCAAACTATCGACAACGACAACATCAAAATTTTCCTTAATCAATTCTTTAACAGTATGCGAACCAATATAGCCCGCTCCGCCGGTAACTAAAATCTTTTTCATTATACCTTTCAATTAAATATCCTAGCTCTATTTTATCAATTATAAATCTAATTTATAAGAGATCCATCACATCAACATCCCGCAACACATTTCCCCACACCTACGAGGTGTGGGGAAATGTGTTAGCTATAATTTGGCTACAATAAGTTAGCACTTCAATAGCCCAAGATAAATTATTCTGGCGATAGTTCAAATTCCGATATAGTATATCGACATGATGTTTGCATTAGCTCACCCTTAAACCGGAATATCGTGAAAGAGTTTTTAAAGTTTCCCGAACTGTCGGGTTACCTGTATTTTCTACTTTAACAAAATAATTCTCTGCTAATTTGGTTATCACTTCATCGGCCCACGAAGGAGTTAAAACTTTTACGCCGGCAAAATCAATGACAATGTTTTCCTCTTCTTTTATTACATTTATTAAATTCGAGGAGATAATCAAATAGGCCTCGCGACCTGCCGGACGAGAAATTAAGATGTCGCCAAATTTTTTTAATTCTATCCTCATAAAAATTTTAGTTAGAAATCAGCGCTAAACAACCGTTAATTTTCTCCGCTTGACTAATTTCCATTTTTTCGTTTAATTCTGTTTTGGCCGTTCCGGAAATAAAAGTTAAATGATTTTTTGTCTGCTTTATACTTTCTTTGACAAATTTTAATCCGTTACCTCTCGACTCCGGAGCACGGCCAGATATTTTTTCATTAAAAGCCGTTTTCAACGCTTCTTCATCGTTTTTTAATTCCGGTTTTACTCTCTTTAGTGTTGCTAAAATCCCCCGACCCCTATCGGCCAAAACGACTGTTAATTCTTTTTTATTAAATTCATAAGCAAAAAATGCACCGGCAATATCTGGCCAATTTCCTAAATTGTGATCAAAGGAGTTATTGCCGATTTCGCCGGCAATAGCAGATAAAATGTAAATGTCATTTTCCGCAATTTTAGAATTTTTCAATAACAAATTTACCATTGAATCAAGCCGTGATTGAAAAATATCTCTCGTTTCACAATAATATTTTTCATCAATTTTCCGAGGCGGATCATCTTTCGCCCATTGGTATGCTATTGCAAAAATATCGTTCATAACTTGATAGTATCAAAAAATGTTACTGATAGCAAAATTCAAAGCAAATTTATTGCATCAACATCCCAGGTTAGATTTGAAAACTTATAATATGTATTAGTAATTTTCTCATCCGGCAATTTTTTTGCTTTAATCAAAATTTGATAACGGAATCGATTATTTAATCGTTGGAAAAAACATATTCCTGGCCCGATAAATTCTATCTGATTTCCCCCCAACTCCTTGGCCAATCTTTCTATTTGCTGTTTGGCTGTATTCTGTATTCTATCTTCTGACAGCACTCGAATTATATGTGTTTTTGGTGGATAATTCTTCGCCAGTCGTCTCTTGATCTCTTCGTTGTAAAATCCCTCAAAATCATGCTTGGCAGCGAATTTTATCGCTGTAGAATTTGGCCAGTAGGTTTGAATGACTGTTTGACCTGGTTTATCGCGACGGCCGCTGCGGCCGGAGACTTGAGTGATTAGACGAAATATTTTTTCTGAAGCTCGAAAATGCGGCAGATGTAGTCCGACATCAGCGGAAACAATCCCAACCAAAGAAACACCGGGAATATCAAAACCTTTGGCTAGGATCTGCGTTCCGATGACGATATCAAATTTATGGTTTTTAAAATCCTGATAGAAATTTTCATACTCTGTATGAGTTCGTAATACTTTTGCATCAACCCTTTTAAGCCGTGCTTTGGGAAAAAGCCGGCAAATTTCCGCTTCAATTTTTTCCACCCCGGCACCAAAATATTTGATTCTCAGGCTTCCGCATTTCGGACATTTTGAAGGTATTGTTTGTTTCCGATCGCAGTGATGACAAGAGAAAAAATCACCATTTTGGTCAAAATGATAGACCATTGGTACATCACAGCGACTGCAGTTAATAACCTCTCCACAATCTCGACAGGAGATAAAAGTCGACATCCCACGGCGATTCAAAAATGAAATTGCCTGTTCTTTCTTCTTTAATATTCTTGTCAGAGCTTGATGTAATTTTTCTGATATTGGCGAAAAATTCTCTCTTTTTATTTCATCTCTGAGATCAACAATTTCTGCTGTCGGCAAAGTCAATAAATTGTATCGGCCTGAAAGGATGAGCAAATTATACTTATCGGTTTTGGCCTTATAGAAGGTCTCGATTCTTGGTGTTGCACTGCCTAGAATTAAAAGAGCACCGGTTTCTCTAGTAATTTTTTCAGCCAAAGCCAGGGCATCATATCGCGGATTTTGCTCCTGTTTATATGATTCTTCTTGTTCTTCGTCAACAATAATCAAACCGATATTTTCTGACGGAACTAACAGCGCGCTTCTTGGTCCAACAATTATTTTTTTTCTGCCAGAATAAAAATCCTGCCAACATTGCAAGCGCTCTGATCTCGAAAGTCCAGAATGCATAATACAAACTTCGCCAGCAAAGACTTCCTCAAACCTTTCAATATTCTGCGGTGTCAGAATTATCTCTGGCACAAGTAGAATCACGTTTTTCCCAAGCTCTATTGTTTTTTTTGCCAAATGCAGATAGATTTCCGTCTTCCCGGAACCGGTAACACCATAGATTAATGCTGGCTTTTTATTATCTGATGTTAGATTTTTTGCTAGTTTTTCAAATATAAACTTTTGGTCATTTGTTAATTGATTTAGTTTAATGTTTGTTTCGGATTTCCGCCTCGGCGAGTCGCCGGCGAGACGGGTCGACATTCGAATTTCGGATTTTTTTCTTGGTCTTTTGATGACGGGTGGCAGAAACAAAGAAATTGCTTCTCCTAAACTACATAAATAATATTCCGCAACCCAATGTGCAATTTTAATATATTTTTCTGGAATAATAAATTTATCGTTGATCGAAATTATTGACTTTAACTTGTAGTTTTGACTTTTGCCTGCCTGCCGCCTGCCTGTCCGGTAGGCAGGGTAGGCAGGGACTTTTCCGCCTCGGCTGGCCGTAGGCGAGACGGGTGAATTTTCCGCCTCGGCTGACCGTAGGCGAGACGGGTGAATTTTTGCTACTATCCCTCTGATTTTGCGTTGACCAAAGGGGATAATCACAATCGTGCCAACAGTAATTTTGCCTTTTAGCTCTTCTGGCACAACATAAGAAAAAACACCCTCCCCGCGAGTTGTTTTTGTCTCAGGAATGATTTCTACAATCATAATTCAAAATTGGCCACTAGATAGCCAACTCCAAATGGAGCCTCGTAAGATAAAAATTCGGGCTTAAAATGTTTCTCATTTAATGCTCCAATTAAGATTAATAGCGATCTAAACCCGCATTCTCCGGCCAAATCAACTAATTCTTCATCAATATTTGAGATTTCTGACAATCTGTTATCCTTTATAAGATTCGCGATATCCTGATCGAATTTCTTTCCGTAATGACTATAATGCTCATCAAAAATTCGATGGGACAAATCACCACTAGCAATAATTGCTATTCGATCATCCTCATGACTAGCGACATTCCCAATAATCCGCCCTAACTCCAAATGATCTGCCCGTGGCAAAGCAGAAAACGCAATCTCAACAATCTTAACCTTTCTACTAATTGCATTTGTAAAATATCGGAGCGGTACCATTACTCCATGATCAAGAGGTAAATCTTGGGTTTCGATTTCAATTGGAATATCGGCTTTTTGGCAGCTAGAAGCGATTTTTAAGGCCAAGTCTTTATCGCAAGAGTATTTTTGTTCAATTTCTGGGGCGCCAAAACTGGCAAAATCACCAGAATAATCTCTAGGAGTAAAAACTGTCATCGCATATGATCGCAGTTCGGCATGCGGTGAAATAATTATAATCGAATCAACATCAGCTTGTTCAAATTTTTCTGCTAATTTCTTCATTGCCGAAACAGTTTTTTCAGCAATAACTAAATTATCTTTACCGATTTCCGGAATAATAATTGGCGGATGTGGAACTGCAGCGGCAAAATTTAAAGACATAATTGAAATTATTTAAAAAATGTGTCATAATTTCAAAAGAAACAAGATACAAGAAACAAGTTTCCAAACAATATTCAAATTCCAAATATTTGTATCTTTGATATTTGGATATTGGAATTTGTTTGCCTGCCTGTCGGCAGACAGGCGAAACAAATTAATTTAAATAACTAAACCGGAATGACTAATGACGAAAAAACGACTAATGATTTAATTTCTAAATTTGTCATTTAAACATTTATTCGTCATTCGGATTTCGGATTTCGTGCTTGATTTAATCATATTCTTATGGCCAATAAATTTCAACAGCCCATAGTTGCCATAGTCGGTCGACAGAATGTCGGGAAATCAACTTTTTTTAACCGTATTTGCGGATCGCGGATTGCCATTGAGTCGGATATTCCCAAGACCACTCGTGATCGGATATACGGCAATGCCGATTGGTGCGGAAAGAGTTTTATTCTTGTCGATACTGCCGGATTGTTCGAAAAAGATCGTAATGATAATCTTCAGGAAATTACTAAATCAGCGGTCGAGACAGCAATCAAAGAAGCTGACAAAATTATCTTTTTACTTGATGCTACTGACAGCGTTACCAGTTATGATCGGGAAATTGCTAAAGCACTCCATAAGTCTAGCAAGGACATTTTTCTAGTGGTAAATAAAGCCGACAATGCCAAACGGGAAATGGTTACTCACGAATTGCTATCTCTGGGTTTTAAAAATCCAAATTTTGTTTCGGCAATTTCCGGCCGCGGCCTAGCCGATTTTCTCGACCTACTGACGGCAGATTTTTCCGCCGCCACTGCTAGCAAATCATCAGAAGAAATTATTGATGTTGCGATTGTCGGGCGGCCGAATGTCGGGAAATCAACCCTACTTAATACTTTAGTTGGTGAAGAGAAAGCAATTGTTAGCAAGATCCCGGGTACTACACGCGACACAACTGACGCCATTATTAATTTTAAAAATCAAAAAATCCGAGTTGTTGATACTGCCGGCATTCGCCGGCCGGGAAAAATCGGCCGCCAGATTGAAAAATTCTCGGTAATTCGAGCATTACGGGCAATTAAAGAGTCAACAGTCGTGATAATTCTGTTTGACGGAATTGAGGGAGTCACAAATCAGGATGCTCATCTCGCCGGTTTTGCCAAAGATCAGGGAAAATCAATTATTGTTGCCATAAATAAGCTAGATCTCTGGAATAATCCTAAGAAAATTGAGGAGAGAAAGGCCTTTATATTAAATAAACTTCGGTTAGATTTGGCGTTTCTTCCTTTCGTCCCGGTAATTTTTATTTCAGCTAAAATTGGTTCGAATCTAAAAATCATGTTAAAAAAGATTGTTGAAATTTACAATCAAAGATTTATTAAAATTGAAGACAATCAGCTAAAAGAAATTATGTCTATCGCAGACAGGAATAAGCAGTTACCACAAATAATTGATTTTTATCAAGAAAAAACAAATCCAGTAGTTTTTAAGTTGGTATGCAAAAATAAGAACTCTTTCCATTTTTCCCATCTGAGATATCTTGAAAATGTTATCAGAGATGAATATCCTTTTTTCGGCACACCGATTTTTATCGATTTAATTAATTCGAAAAAAAGTTAAATTTTTTCAAAAATTACCTGTGGAAAATATATGCTACTTCCGCTAGAATTTTTTTTCTTTAGCAACTCTGACAATTTTGTATAGGTATAGTATTTTTTATCCACGGGTCCAAAAGGGAGAATATTAAAAATCCTGCGATATCTATTATATAGACCTCTATAATGGTAAAGACGCGGGCTAACTTCCAGAATAATCTTTTCAATTTTGAAAGAATTTTTTTCTAAAATATCTAAGAATTTATCAATATTTTGATCTCCAAGGTAATGGGGATGGATTTCAACCATTATTCGTAATTTTTTTGCGTTTTTTAAAGTATTTTTCGCTCCTATCAGTATTTCAAGTTCGTGTCCCTCGACATCCATTCTGATAAAAGATGGCACTTTTTTAACTTTGGTTTTAACAAATTCGTCCAGAGTCATTATTTTAACTATTTGTTTTTTTGATTTTCCCGGCAATTTATTAAAAGATGA
>Ga0100393_10002317_pt1 | contig 18480 bp, 11 predicted proteins | sample CryGeymeta201517_FD_81546 | JGI IMG/M metagenome (GOLD analysis project Ga0100393, IMG submission 81546) | Groundwater microbial communities from Crystal Geyser aquifers in Utah, USA - Crystal Geyser metaG 2015-17 | ecosystem: Environmental > Aquatic > Deep subsurface > Groundwater | place... | reverse complement strand
GTTTAGGTACTTCTTTTGGTGTTCAGGTGGATGATTATAACCATGTAAGCATTGCGGCAGATTTCAATAAACTATTGGTGCCTACTCCACCGCTCTACAGCCTTGATTCTGCTGGAAAAATCGATTTCAGAAATGGAAGTCCGGTTGTTGCCCTTGGAAAAGGAAACGATGTTCCAGTACTTGAAGGGATGTTCCAATCTTTTAGCGATGCACCGAACGGGTTTAAAGAAGAGTTGCAAGAAATTCAAATATCTGTTGGAGCAGAATGGTGGTACCAAAAACAATTCGCTGTTCGTACTGGGTATTTCTATGAGAATAAAAACAAGGGAAATAGAAAGTACATGACCTTTGGAATTGGCGTACGCTATAAGGTCTTTGGCATGGATGTATCTTATCTTGCCGGTTTAGGACAAAGAAACCCACTCCAGCATACGCTTCGGTTCTCTTTACTCTTTGACTTTGCTGCCTTTAAATCGGGCGCAACAGATTAGAACTAGAAGCTTATTTCTTCTCATTTATCTTGTCAAGTGCGCTACATTTTGCGCAGCCTCCACCACATTCCTCTTCCTTATGGAAAGGAGCCCTTACTTTCTTGATGATATACCAAGCCGCCAAACCAATGACCACGGCAAGCAGAACATATTGAAATACCATCATCCGCGGATAAAGGGATTAAACTGTTTTTCATGGCCAACCGTAGTTTCCGGACCATGTCCTGGGAATACAGTATACTCCTCTGGCAAGGTATAGAATTGTTTTTCTATCGAACGCAAAAGCGCGTCATGATTTCCACCCGGTAAGTCTGTTCGCCCAATACTCTCTCTAAAAAGTACATCTCCGGCAATTATCCATTTATTGGCATGGTTGATAAAAAGAATACTTCCAGGTGAATGACCTGGCGCTTCTCTTAACTCCCAAGATTCTCCCAGCAATTCAAGCTGATCGCCATGTTTTAGGCTTGCATCCAGGTTCGGTCCTTCTTCATATGGAATTCCAAACATCAGTGCCGATTCTACACCACGCTGGAAAACTGGAATTTCATATTCGTGTGCTCTTGCGATTAATTTATAGGTATCGTGCACCCATGCATAACCCAAGATATGATCAATATGAGCATGTGTTAAGAAGAGATGGGTGAGCTTTAGGTTCCGTTCCTCAAGGAATTTTTTAACTACCGATTGTTCGCTGGCATTGGAGCATCCTGGGTCGAACAAACAAGCCTCCTTCGACTCCATATTATAGACCATATAGGTATTCTCCGAAAACGGATTGAAAGTAAATACGTGGATTTGTAGCATAATTCACCACAAAAATACGTTTCAAAAGAAGATAGCACGAGATTTGAAGATGTTTTTCTTATGACTAACTTTGACAGAAGCCATTAATTTGATAAAACTACTCACCATTCTTTCATTTTCACTGATAAGCCCGCTTATTTTTGCGCAAGGCTTCAACTCGGAATTTGGCACAAGCAATATCCAATATGAGGTGCAGGAGTGGAAATATATAAGCTCCAATAATTTTGACGCCTACTATTATGGCAACGCACATGGGTTAGCCGAGGTCGCCCTCATCATTGCCGAAGAAGAATTAAAAAAGGTAGAAGATATTGTAGACTACCGCTTGGGTACTCGTTCTCAAATTATTCTTTATCAAACCGACTATGATTTACGCCATAGCAACCAGGCAAATAGTGTGGAGCCCTTCAATAAAGGAGGCTATGCCTATTCCACCCAAAATAAAATCATCGCCTATTTTGATGGAAACCGAAACAACCTACGGAAGTCTATTCGCTACGGTCTAGGTGAACTTTTAGTCAAGGAATTAATGTATGGTGGGTCTTTCCAAGAGCGACTTCGGTCTTCCACCCTACTCTATCTTCCTGAATGGTTTTATAAAGGCCTGCTGTCCTATCTCTCGGAGCCATGGAGCACTGAAAAAGATGACCAAGTGCGGGATGCTATTCAAAATGGATCCTTTAAAAATTTAAACCTTCTTATTGGCAAAGATGCTGAACTGGCTGGCCATAGCTGGTGGAATTTCATCAGTGAAAACTACGGTGTTCGGAGTATTTCAGATATTTTATACCTCACGCGTGTTAGCCGGAATTATGATAATGCATTAGGCTTTGTATTAGGTAGCACTCCTCGAGCCGTATTTAATGATTGGCAACGGTATTACGAGAATAGGTATTCGGCAGATCCAGGAAATGGTCCACTTCGCAATGCTATCGAACTTCCAAAGAAGCTTTCTAAGCGTTCTTTTTCTCAAATGAAAATATCTCCCAATAGCAAGGAATTACTCCTCGCCGGAAATTATATGGGCCGTATGGAAATTTGGCTATTGGATATCGCCACGCAAGATCTGAAACGAATATTTCGAAGCGATGATAAAACCACCACCGCTTGGGACGCGATTGAACCAGCAGTGGTTTGGAGCCGCACTGGCGCGTCCATCCATGCTTTTTTGCATAGCAAAGGAAAGCTTAAACATTTTGAGCTGAGCAGAAATGGGAAAACGAAAAGCGTTGAGATACTGACCGGTATCAGTCAAATACACCAGGTGGATATTCATCCAGAAAAGAATCTATTTTTACTCAGCGCGGCCTCCAATGGACAAAGTGATCTATTCCTCTATGAAGACGGGCTACTCACTCCTATTACCAATGACCCATTTGATGACGCAAGGGCAGTATTTAATGCCGATGGAAGTGAAATATTATTCCAATCAAATAGGCAAAATCGTAGCACTATTCTCCCAACCCAATCTCAATCATTTATTCCCGGTGACTCATCCAGTTCGGATATTTATGCGCTGCCCTATCCGATAGATTTAGGGAAAATGCGTAGGATTACCTCCACTTCATATATTCACGAAACTCAAGCTCAGCCCTATTCACGAGGAGGCATTGCCTATTTGAGCGACAATAATGGGATTTATAACACCTATGTTACCCTGAGCAACCAACAATTAGAAAAGACCTTGGTTATTGTTAATATCAAATCCAACAAAGAGGTGTTGGACACCTTTATTATCCACGGTCCTGTTGACTCCAACAAATTCCAATTAATAGACCTAGAGCTCGATAGTGCCATCATGGAAAATGCGGGAGAATTCAGGTTGGAAGAAGTCTATAAAGAAGTATATCACCATTATCCATTAAGCGATTATAGTCGCAATATTCTGCTCTTCACGACGGCAAAAAAACAAGATATTGAAGCGTCTTTCTTCCGCTATAATGGCGCCTATTATGTGCAAGTGCTTGATATTTCTGCAGAAGTAGAAAAGGATGCTCAGTTTACCCGAGTATACCCAACCACGTACCGCGATAAGCTCGGTAATCAGGCATTTGTTTCCGATTCGACGCGAAATCAGTTCTTGGTCGAAAAACAAGATATTCAAGTAGACGAGGCTATTACCATTGTTAAGGCCGACACAACACCTGAAAAAGAGTTATTCACCTTTCAGACCGGCTTTCCCGAAATTCCAACGACGGCCATCAAGAAAAAAACCCAACGGCCCAATGAGATCATCTATCAAACAAAACCTAGCCGTTACCGCACCAGCTTTTTTCCGAATTTCTTGGTGACTCAATTAATTGATAACAGCATCATCAATACACCATACTATGTAAAGAATGGAGAAAGCAGCACCTTTAATACCTTCAGTCGGCCAAATATCAATGCACGATTAGAAGCAAGCATTCACGACCTTTTTAATGACCAAAGCCTTGTGGTCGGTGGCCGCATACCCATTCGACTCTACAGTTCAGATTTCTATTTGAACTATATGCAGCGCAAGTATAAACGTAATTTTGGCGTACAGTTCTACCGCATGTCGCGGCTGGTAGACGCGGTAAATACGAGTAATCGCATCTTCATCCATGAGATTCGTCCATATATCATCCAACCCTTGCCCGGGAACCTGGAACTGCGACTTGCTCCCTTTATGCGCTTCGATCGATTTGTAACGAATGCAACAGACCAATTAGCGCTGGAAACGCCCGACGATATAAACAAATGGGCCGGAGCAAAACTAGAACTCATCTTCGACCGCCATCTCGACGAAGAGCTCAATTTCCCAACGGGCATGAAAGGGAAAATTTACTTTGAACACTTTCAGAATCTAAGTAGCGAAAATCGAAGCACATCCGTATTGGGCTTAGACATTCGCTGGTATAAAAAACTAGCAGCAAAGATTCTTTGGGCCAATCGCCTGAGTGCAACTGCCAGCTTCGGACCATCTGCTATTAACTACCAAGTTGGTGGAACAGAAAACTGGCTCGCCAATAATTTTAATAGCCAGCTGAGTCCAAGTGCTAATTACGCATACAGTTTCAATAGTCTTGTTTCAGGACTTCGTGGATTCAATCAAAATTCTCGAAATGGAGGACATAGCTTAGTATTCAACAGTGAACTTCGCATTCCGATTATGCACTACTTATCACGCACACCTGTTAACATGAGTTTCATACGGAATTTACAATGGATTGCTTTTTATGACCTAGGCTCTGCTTGGAACTCTTGGAATCCATTTATTGATCAACATTATAATACCCGCGTGATTGACCAAGGTTCTGTTGCGATTACAGTTCGAACAAAGAACAACCCCTTTTTGAGCGGAGTAGGAACTGGATTACGCACCCGCGTCTTTGGTTATTATATCCGTGGTGATATGGCTTGGGGAATCGAAAATGGTATAATTGCCAATGACAAGAAGCCACAATGGTATTTCTCATTGGGATATGACTTCTAATTGTCCACCTTTCACCTGAAACTAGTGTAACTTGCAGGACGCCAAGAATGCGACTATGAATTATATTATCCTTGACCTCGAAGCGACTTGTTGGAAAGACCGTTCGGACACACGGCCTAACGAAATTATTGAAATTGGCGCTTTAAAAATTGACCAGGCTGGCAAAACCATTTCAGAATTTCATGCCATGGTAAAACCAAAAACCCACCCGGAGCTTTCTGATTTCTGTAAGGAACTGACTCATATCGAGCAAAAAGACATTGATGAGGCAAAACCATTTGACCAGGTACTACCTGACTTTCAGAAATGGATTGACCTGAGTAAACCGTATCTGCTTTGCAGCTGGGGATTTTACGATAAAACCCAATTTGCCAAGGATTGTGACCTTTTTGAACTTTCCAAAATCTGGCTCATCAAACATATCAGCCTAAAGCATCAATTTGCTGCAATCAAGAAAATCCCTCGTCCTATTGGAATGGCAGCAGCGCTTGAACTTGAAGGTATAAAATTGGAGGGCAAGCATCATCGAGCGCTCGACGACGCTAAGAATATCGTCAAGATTTTCCATGCAAATCGTGGAAAATGGAATACTAACTACTAATAGTCTCTTCGGAAGTACGCTAAAATCTCAGGTGTTTCACGGTTTGTTTTTTGCCCAAAAGCTGCTTGAGCGAATCAATACCTATTTTCACATGCATTTCTGCAAAGTCGCTGGTTACCTTAGTATCGCTGCTGCTGGTCTTCACCCCCTCTGGTACCATCGGTTGATCGCTAACCAATAATAAGGCTCCACTCGGGATTTCATTGAAGAAACCAACGGTAAAAATGGTGGCCGTCTCCATATCGACCGCCATAGCGCGGATCTTTCTCAGGTAGCTTTTAAATGTGGTATCGTGCTCCCAAACACGTCGGTTGGTGGTATATACCGTTCCCGTCCAATAGTCTTGTCCGTAATCTCGAATGGTAGTGGAGATAGCCTTCTGCAAGGCAAATGACGGAAGAGCCGGCACTTCTGCAGGAAAATAGTCGTTGCTGGTACCATCCCCTCGTATTGCCGCTATCGGAAGTATCAGGTCACCAATTTGATTTTTTCGCTTTAGTCCTCCACATTTCCCCAAGAACAAGACCGCTTTGGGTTTAATACTGCTCAAAAGGTCCATTACTGTTGCGGCATTTGGACTACCCATTCCAAAATTAATCATCGTAATCTGACCAGCAGTGGCCATTTGAAAAGGTTTGTCTTCACCTTGAATTTCGGCGCCCGTAATTTGTGAGAAAATTTCCAGGTAATGATCGAAATTGGTCAGCAGTATATATTTCCCAAATCCTTTTAGTGGCACCCCAGTGTAACGGGGCAACCAATTTTGGGTGATTTCTTTTTTCGTCTTCATGTTCTCTAAAGATACACTTTTGCACCGAGTGTGAACCACATTAAATCATAACCAAGCTCCGCAAAGGCTCCGAACCTATCCGATAATTTATAAGAAGCCCCGAAGAAGGCACCTGCGTAAACCGCGCTATGAAAATAATTATCGTTCACATAGCCTAAAGCAGGAGCGGCAGTAGCATACACGTGGGTAAACCGTTCAAATTGAACACCCATGTGAAGGCCGCCATACAAATCGAGCTGTGAATCAACAGGGTAAGCATATACTAGTCGCGCCGCAAAAAGACTATGACGCCAACGGTATTCCGATTTCCAATTGTTAAATGAGGCATTGGCACTGCTTCTACCAATTGCCAAGATGCCACCAAGAGTCAGTTTTCCGGTGCTTAAATTTTTAAAATCTTGTTCATAGCCAAGACGTATTCCACTCCCTATGCCTGTGCCTTGATAGATTTTATCTTTATGCTTTATGGGATAAAAATTACTAATGCTCCCTAAGCCAAGATGAACATTTCTATTCTCCTGAGCTCTGAGTTGTAATGCCATGGCAAAGACTAACATGACTAGTGCAGGCTTTTTTATCATAGCACAAAAATAAAGTATCATGGATTCACTGCTGCATGTTCCTTGCTATTTTTTCATGAATTCAACCCGTATTATATACCTTTGTTAGGTATGACTCAACAAGCTTCCACCTCCATCCAACTGGTACTACAAGAACTTGGTATTCAACCTGAAAATCCAGCCGCTTCTACAGGACTAAATTGGCTCGGAAGAAGTGATCGTGAAACACGTGAAATCTTCAGTCCGGCCGACGGTAAAAAAATAGCTTCCGTCCATCTAGCCAATGAGGCAGACTACGAAAGCATCATGCAAAAAGCCACAGAAGCCTTTCAGGTTTGGCGCACTATCCCTGCTCCAAAGAGAGGTGAAATTATTCGACAGTATGGCGATAAACTCCGTGAATACAAGCAGGAATTGGGCACCTTGGTTTCTTATGAGATGGGAAAAATCTTGCAAGAAGGTTTGGGTGAAGTTCAGGAAATGATTGATATATGTGATTTTGCTGTAGGACTTTCTCGTCAACTGCATGGTTTAACAATGCATAGTGAGCGTCCTTCACATCGTATGTATGAACAATGGCATCCTATGGGAATTGTAGGAATAATTTCCGCCTTTAATTTCCCGGTAGCCGTATGGAGCTGGAATGCCATGCTGGCAGCGGTTTGTGGCGATGTATGCGTATGGAAGCCCTCAGAAAAAACTCCTTTGACTGCGATTGCTTGTCAAAATATCTTAAAGAATGTCTTGGCCGATAACGAATTGCCTGAAGGTATATTTAACCTCATCATTGGTGATGCGCGTGTCGGAGAATTGATGTCGAACGACACCAGAATGCCCTTGGTATCCGCTACAGGATCAACGCGTATGGGTAAAAAAGTAGGCGCCGCGGTTGGTGCTCGATTAGGAAGATCACTTTTGGAGTTAGGAGGAAACAACGCCATCATAATCACACCAAACGCAAATTTAGAAATCGCACTTCAGGGCGTTGTTTTTGGTGCTGTTGGAACTGCAGGACAGCGCTGCACCAGTACCCGCCGACTGATTATCCACGAATCCATATACGAAACGGTAAAGGCAAAACTTTTGGCAGTTTACCCGCAACTTCGTATTGGTTCGCCACTGGCGAGCGATACATTGGTAGGTCCGCTGATTGACAAACAAGCTGTTGAGCAATTTTTAAATGCAGTTGAGCAAGTAAAAATTCAAGGCGGAAAAGTACTTTATGGCGGAACACGTTTGGAAGGAGAAACAGCCGTTGGAACTTATGTTGTTCCATGTATTGCTGAGGCTTCCAATGAAATGGATATTGTACAAGAAGAGACTTTTGCTCCAATTTTATACCTGATGAAATACCGCAACATTGATGAGGCTATTGCGCTTCAGAATGGTGTGAAGCAAGGTTTGAGTTCAGCCATTTTCAGTGATAGCATCATGGAATCGGAAAAATTCCTATCTGCTGCTGGCTCCGATTGTGGCATTGCGAATGTTAATATCGGTACTTCCGGAGCTGAGATTGGTGGAGCATTTGGAGGCGAAAAAGAAACGGGTGGTGGTAGAGAGTCGGGCTCAGATGCTTGGAAAGCGTACATGCGCCGTCAAACCAATACGATTAACTATAGCACCGAAATTCCATTGGCCCAAGGGGTTCATTTCGATATTTAATGAATTCAATGCTGCGGCTTTTCTTCGTGACTTGCCTCGTTGGCACCTTGTTTACGAGCAGCATGGCCTATTCACCAGGTTTTGCGGTATACCGTAGTTATGGCTACATGTGGGCACACCGTAAAACCATGTTGCCTCTTGAAGCACAGAGCAATGGAATAGACTTAAACATTTACTTTCATACCCAAAATAGCGGTTTAAACTGGACGAGAAATTACCGCTCTCCACGGCTTGGAATTAATTTCACTTACCTCGACTTTGGGACAAAAATTGGTGGCCAGGCCTATGGAATATTACCCTATACAGAGCTGAAAATTCTTGACCGACCACGGCAAGAATTGACTTTTCGGGTGGGCACAGGTATTGGCTATCTTACCAAGACATGGGCTCTCGACAACCTTCAAAACAAGGCCATAGGCAGTCACCTCAACGCGAATATGCGTGTCCATTTTTTGTATCATATATTGCTCACCAAGAAACTCGAGCTCTCTGCAGTGGTTGGTATCACCCACTTCTCCAATGCGAACTATAAAATGCCAAATTTGGGTATGAATAGCGTTGAGGCGGGATTTGGGCTTGGGTATAATCTCCATGTGAAGGGTAAAGAAACCCATCCCTATCAAGTAGATTCCACCGCCACAAAGCGCAAGCATGAATGGAGGCTATCACTAGCCACCAAGGAGACCGCCCTTGTTTATACCAAGCGGATTTTCGTTGCAGAACTGAGCTATAAAAACTTTTTTTGGTGCATGGATAAGATAAACTTCAATGCCGGAATTGATGGCTTTTTTGATCAGGGGTATATCTATCGCGACAACCCAGACCAGCTGACGGATGAGCCCAATTTTGCAAACTCAGTTGAATTTGGTTTAACACTTGGTGGTGAGCTGCTACTTGGTAAGTTGCACCTTATCGGAGAAGGTGGAATGTATATATATTCGCCGAAATGGCATAAAGGCTTAATTTACCAGCGGGTTGGTTTAAAGTATATGTTCACCCCACAACTTTCGGGGAGCATGACGCTTAAAACACATTTTGCACGCGCTGATTACATGGAATGGGGAATAGGATATACCATATTGCAGCACTAATAATCATCCTCTTCTGCGCATGCGGAAAAGTAGAGGAAAACTGCACCAACAAGGGAGCCTATGCCCAAATTGAGCGCCAAGTCAAACCCTTTACGGCTATTTCCGTTGCAGACCGTATTGATGCAGAATTGGTTCGCGATGCCGCAAAAAAAGGAAGCATCGAATTGCTAGGCTACGGAAATCTATTCAGCGGAATTCATTCAGAGGTAAAAGAAGGAACACTCTATTTGAGTGACCACAACCGCTGTAAATGGCTTCGGGAATTAAAAACCCGTATTCGAGTGATCATCTATGTAGATGATAGTCTTGATTTTCTCTATACCCTCGATGACGCATCTTTCACCACCCGAGATACCTTGCGCTTTGACTTCCTTCAAATGGACCATAGAAGCACCAAGGACCAAACACTACACTTTGATGGCATTCGGTTCTGGATTGAACACTACGAGGCCGGAGAAGTGCGTATTAAAGGAAAAACGGACATTATAAAAGTAACCAATTTTGAAACAGGCGCTTTTGATGGAAGTGAGCTCCTTAGCGAGGATGTTTTTATCTATCATTATGGGCTGAATAAAATACATGTCAATGCAAAACGCACATTGGAATGTCAAATTGAAAATGTCGGCGACGTTTTGTATTACCAAAAGCCCATCAACAACCCGTTAAAACAAGGTGCTGGAAAGGGTCAATTGGTGCCGGCATTTTAAAAGTGGAACATTTCTTGAACTTTAGAGGGAAAGCAATGAGCCATGAAAATTCTATTTCCCCTTTTCGCAGCAATGATGGCTGGGTCCCCGCTCATTCAAAATGAAGCAGCAGCACCCACCCTACAAACTCCAGACAGCATCCACCGCAAATGGACCAATAACGCATGGTCTAATGGTGAATCATTAAAATACCGTGTGCATTACGGCTTGGTGAATGCTGGAGAAATAGACATGTATATTGAAGATGATTTCAAAGTCATCGGCAAGCGTGAGGCCCATCATATTCATGCCAAGGGCCGTTCTTACTCTGGCTTCGATTGGTTCTTTAAGGTTCGGGATCACTACCAAACCTATATGGATAAAGAAGGATGTCAACCACTTCAGTTTTCTAAGATAATGGAGGAAGGTTCTTATAAAGACTCTGATTTTGCCATATTCAACTACCAATACAAAAAAATTAGCAGCGCCAAAAAAGGGAGTGTAGCGTTCAAAGGGGATATTCAAGATGTTATCTCTGCCATTTATTATGCTCGTACCTTGGATGTAACCAATGCCAAGGAAGGCGATTTATTTCCCCTGCAGGTTTACCTGGACGGAGAAGTGTTTGACTTACAAATCAAGTTTGTAAAACGCGAAGTGCTCAAAACCGATATTGGAAAAGTTAATGCCATTAAAGTGATTCCTATGGTAGTTGCTGATCGGGTATTTAAGGACCAAGAAGGATTGGAACTTTGGGTAAGTGATGATGCCAATAAAGTACCTCTACGCGTAAAAGCAGACCTAATGGTAGGAGCAATCAAAGTTGATATCATGAGCCATAATAAACTCCGCTACCCCCTAAATATGGCAAAGTAATCTCACCAACAAAAACAAATAAAAAAGGCCTCTCAGTAATGAAAGGCCTTTTTTATTGGTCAAATTCTTATTGAATCGTGTATCGGAGTTGAATACCTCCTTGAGTAATTGCTGTTGGGAATGAGGTGGCAACAACCGGCTGGGTTGCTCTTCTATCATAGAAGATTCTCAAGTTCAGCTTATCTGAAATCTTATAGTCGATTGTTGGCTTGATCGAGATGATTTTATTCCCCGAAGAAGGAATGGTGGTAACGTTATCAATTTCCGATACCGCAATTCTCGAATCACGAATACTGAAGTCAAAACGTATATTCAAATCATTCTTCAAATAAGGTTTCTTGCGGTTGATCTTAAATGGAAGACGCAATCCCTGTGTTTTATAGCCTATACCGATGATAAATTCCGATGTTCTATTTTCTGTTACACGGTAGCTGCTCAGCTGCAAAGTAACCGTTCTTGTTCTGCTATACTCCAAACGTGTAGTTAAACCACTCTTAAAGGATACATCTACGCTGAGTAACGGTTTTAACTGCTCAGCCATCGTGATATCCTTGATGATATAGCGGGGTGAATTATCCGTGTTGGTACTTGAACCTTGCCCCTGATTCAAAGGAGTGGTGAAATTCTGCACTGAATATTGAGAATTATATGCGTGACGGAAGGTGATATTCGTGAAAATTTTCGCCAAGCTCTTAATCCTATTTAAGCCACTGTAAGTAACATTCCAGGCTGGGAAAGGTATACGAGGGAAGGCAGTCAAACCATAAGCATTCGGGTCTTTTCCTGAATATGCCGCCAAAAAGGATTGAATCAATACCTCATGTTGTTTACGACTGTACCCAACCACATATCCCGAGGTATCTCGATTACCCAAGTTCACGCCATTCTCCTGTGCCAAGCGCTCTGACATTGTGAAACGATTATTTTCAAACTGGGTAAATGTTGCTGATTTCCCTTGTTGATTTACCTTATCGAAGGCCGTCCGCAAGGAGAAGAATGTAATGGTATAGCTACCTGCTTCCTGTAATCCTAGATCCGTAAATTCTCCCAACGAATCTCTTTTAAAGGTAGAGCTCAAATTGCGCATCTCATTTTTGCTTGCCGTGAGGTCGATACGCAAATCACGAATTGGCTCCAAGGTGGCTTTTGGTGAGAAAGTTTTGCTTTGCTTTTGACCAAACTGGTTGATGATGTTTGGGTCATTACTCATTAAACCCTGCTCTGCCAAACGGTAACGTATATTGGCATCCTGGCTTCCAAATACAAAAGGCAAACCAGGGGCATTCGTATTAAAATCATTTCCCAAATATTGGGTGGTTCCTGTATAACCTGGCAAAACAAGCCCATTGGTTACACTATACGTGAAGGAAACATTTTTCACACTCATGATCAAGCGAGCAAATATGGGTCCTGCACCTTTCATCTCGTCATCACCTTTTTTCTTCGGTGTTTCTTCTTCCCCATCTTTTTCAGATTTCCGTTTCGGCTTGCTTCGCTTCCCTCGATTCACATCCTTAAAATACGGGATCTTATTGTATAAGGTGACCATATTAAACTGTCCATTCACAGAGTACACTTGAGAATTTTGAATCTCGTTCCCCAAATTACTTGCCGCAGGAGGTGCAGTTTTCCACTCGAAGTTTGTGGTGTATTGTCCGGATAGGTTGATCCAGTTGAGGATTGGAATTTTGTTCAGCGGAACGGTATAGTTTGCGTTCAGTGTTTGCTGGTAGTTTGTATTCCTTCCTCCGGTCATGAAATTATCGACAATCTTCTGAACTGAATCAGGGTTTTCATCCCGACTAATTTTTCCCGTTGGCTCGTCAATCCTAGCCTTGTTGGTAGCAGTATAATCGAACTTAAGCTGACTGGTTAAATCCCAACGCAGGTTATAGAACCGATTCATGGTAAAGTTCTTATTGTATAGCTCCGGAACGATGGTATTCGGGTTGTCATTATTCCGATTGATCATCCTAGAATAGAAACGATCCACATCGGTTCTGAAGCCCAGGGTAGTGGGATATGGCGTTAATGTGAAGTCGCGAATTATTGCCAACCACGGTGATTTACCAATCTTTTTGAAAGGCTGAAGCTTCTTCGGCTGACTGGCGGTATAATTATAGCCTAGACTTCCCCTATACGTTTTTTGAAGATTTTCTTTTATCTGCTGATTGCGGTGAGTGAGCTCAGTATAGGAATAACTCACATTGAAATTTTCAATATCCCATAAATGTGCCTTCGAGCTTCCCACGCGATTTTTTCGAACATTGGTAAAGTTGATGCTTCGTCTTACCGTTTTATCTACGGCATTATCCTCAATTTTGCGTCGTTCTTCTTCGTTTGGCGCAATATTCATCGCTGTTGAGAGAAGAATATCAGGGTTTAGAGGATTGTATTTCGGTTTGATAATTTGCTCGCTCCTGCCAATATACATTGGCACCGATATACCCCATTTGGCTGGGAAAAATTTACCCAACTCAAAGGTTCCAGATACATCATAGATAAATGTAGAGTTTAGGTTTCTATCGTTAAGCTTTTTATCAAGTCCACCAAAACCGATGCTTTGATAATTTACGGAGGCGGTAACATTTCCAAGGTCAGCGAGTTTCGCCACCATTCGGCCATTTGCTGCCCATCCGCCCTGATTCACAAATTCCGACATCCGCAATTCATTGAACCATACTTCGGCACATTTTGTCAGACCATCATCCGCCGGATTTCCATCTGCCAGCGGATTTCGAACCCCTAACATGACCACTCGAATATTACTCATATCCGGCAAGCCTTTGATGCGGACGGTTGCCCCGTTGGGAAGCATTCGTGTATACTCTTGCGTGAGCGGAACATTTTCATTGGCCCGGAACTGTTTGCTTTCGTAAAAGCTTTCCAGGTCAATATTCATTTCATTTTCAATTGGCCAAACACCTTCTGGGCTGGACTCACCCGCTGGAGTGATCACCAGAGGAACTGCGTATTCGTAATAATTATTTTCTAAATCGGTACCAATTCGGATATACGCTTGGAGATCGCCGTTTTTGACTGTTGGCTCAGACTCCTCCGCATGAACGAACATTTTCAGCTTCTTGTAATTTCGGATATCCAAGCGGGTTGTTTTAAACACGCCCCGTGCATCACCATCCTTCAAATCGCAAACGCGCAATGAAAGTGACTGCTCATTCTGCTGTACATTACCCGGAGTAGTTGGATCGACTACGCGATAAAAGCCAGGAGGCAATACATAACGAACTGGATTTCTGAATCCATTTTCTTCAATATTCACTGTTCCCGTGGAGAACTTGGTATCATCTACTGGGGTGGTTGGCACTCCATTTACAGGTTCTGCCAAAGACTTCAGATAACGACGCCACTCAGCCCGAACCAACTGAAACTGTGCAAAGCGCATGACAACAGTCGTATCAAAATCTTTGAGATACATCCGCATAAAACGGATGGACTTGAAATCCTGAATATTCCCAACCTTCTTTTCGTAGGCACTAATCGGAATACGCAATAAATACCAGGTTACCTGCTCAGTTTGTCCATTGTCTAATGCAACCGGTGAAACCTGTACATCAGCAACAAAGTTCTGACCTACCACCAATTTGGTCGGATCAATCTCAACTTTGTATTGATAGTATTCTTCTATGGTATTCAATGAGAAATCTTGGTTGATATCCTCATCATCCGGAACATTTGTTTTTCCAACAGGATATCCGTCTGGTTGGTAACTAGCCAATGGCGAGTTTCCTTGTTGACCGTTAAAGTTTTTATACCGCTGTAGCACTGTTGCTTCCTGTCCATCAAAAACGGAAGACGAGTGATACGAATAATTATCTCCAGAAGGATCAAGGAAAACTTGCTGGTAGGCTGCAGGACTCAGGAGCTGCTCCAGGGTGTCGAGATATTTTTTATAGAAGTCTCGCTCTTTTTCATCGTTCATTCCGTCCAAGCCTAAATCTTGGAGCTCGCGCGCCGCCTCTTCATTAACAAACGCATTATTCAAAGTTCTTCCAGTTGCAACAACGGCAACATCTGTTTCACGGGTTTGATTTGGGATAGAGTTATCCGTTGGCAATCCATTTTCGAAAGACTTCGCTCTATCTTTTAGCACATCCTCTGAAATTTGACCTAAGTTAAGATAGAGAGTCCCACGAACATTTGGATTATACATCCATGGAGACATAAACCACATTTCGATATAATCGATATTGGCGGCCTCGAAATCATTCGTTTCAATTCGGCGTTGAATTCCCGCCCAGTTTTGTTCTGGTGAAGCAAATGTACCGTCGGGATTTAGGTTATCTGGAGAATAATTATAAGGTCCACGTTCACTTGGATAATATGCCAGATCTAGAGTTGGCAAATTCTGTGGTGCCATGTTCTGAAGCTGCTTGTTTGGGAATACCTCATTCTGCTGAATGATACGGGTATAATGATTCGACGAGCTTGCGGTATTGTTCTGTAAGTGCGGTGGTGTTGGAGGCTGTGTATTCGCAGTGTTTCTTTGGAAGATTGGATCTACCGTATACCAAGCCAATTTTGCTCTGCGTGAACCGGCGAGCACACCCAATGAATTTCCTTCTGGAAAAATATCCGGCTGGCCTTCAGGCGTAGAAGCTAGAAACCAATTGTTCCCTAAGCGCATATCAAACGGAGTTTCTGAGCCTTCAAAGTCATCTATAAATGAAGTTCCTCGCTCTCCAATCGTTTTTGGTTGATGCGGAAATAGCTGGGCATATTCCCCAGACACGGTGATGGTAGAAATTTCTTTGGTTTCTATAAACGGCAGGTAATCGACCATTTTTGTTAGCCAACGTGATTCTGTTTTGTAGGCTCCATCAAAGCCAACAATAGTATTTAGTAAAGGCTCATCTCCAATATTTACTTTAGGCGTCAGGGGGCGTTCCCATAGGTGCATGACAGTGGCGCCCAGCAATAAGTCTTTATTTACTGCATAATCCACACGTGTTCCAACGACTGTCTTTTGTTGAACATTGAACATGCTCGTATTTTCCGACGACACATCGATCACGGCACCCGACTCCAGAATTCCTGAATTGAGGATGGTGACTTTACCGAGTGTATAGTCTACCAAATAATCTGTCCCCTCATTCAATGGGGTACCGTTGGCAGTTACCCTAACCGAGCCTTGCGGTACATTGAACGCATTCAATGAAATTTCGTTATTGGTGCTGCTTTGGAAGCTCCCTCTAAGGAAGAATTTATTCTTGAGGACGACTTGTTGAGCCAACCACTTGGTGGAATCGTAGAGCTCTTGATACACGTATTTTTCCTGGTTATTTACCTGTGTCAACTTATTATTCAGGTAGGAGCCAAACGGCTCTCGAACTGGAAAAATTATTCGACCATTGTTCGGGTAAATCGTGAGACCAGGAATATAATCGAAGACCCCATCCGGGGTAGCTTCACCTTGCACGTTTATATTATCGAGGCCCAAGGTTCGAATCAATACATTGGTTCCGACATTCGGTTCATTCTGAACAGGGAGATAGGTATAATCTGCCCCTGAAAGGTCATCTGCATAGACTACATCCAAGTAGAACTTTTCTTCTTGCACGTTGAAGGCACCCAATGAGTAGACATTTTTCATCATCAAATCCCAAATGGGTAATTTTGTAGTGATGGTGGCACCTTTCAATAATTTCAAGTTCAAAATTTTAGGGTTTGCCTGATCATCTGGAACATCAATGGCAAATTCTCCTACTTGATACGCCACACCATTAATCGTGTATTCGTAAGCCACACATAGCACCTCATCATTGTTTAGGGCCGTATTAAGGGAAACATACCCCAATTGTCTATGGAAGGTGAATTCGTTGGCATTCAACTGCCTAGCATTCGAGAGGTATTGAAAGTCTTCAATCTTATCTAAAGAAAAGGTTCCGCTTTCCAGGGTTTGCACAGTGGTAAATGAGGCTCTTACCTTATCTGATCCCGCCCCATTGGCCACGGTCTCATACAGTGCGTTGGCTTGGTTATCTGGTCGTGCGGTTGGTGAATTTCCCCAGCGGGTATTATATGGTGTTCCGTCTCCCAAATCCATATAACCCACAACATCACGGGTAGTATTCACATCTTTGGAACGATTGGTTACCCATACTTCTATTCGATTGATGATTACTGGAGATTGAATCGTTGGCAAATTAGAAAGCCAATTATCATAGTTATCAGCGAAGTAATGCGATAGAAAGAAATGGCGGTTTACGTCGTAGTTATCCGCCTGAATATCGAATTTGGTAACTTGAGCACCGCCTGTTACTTGGGTTGAGGTGGATTGTCCGCGTTGCTGTGTAAAGATAGAGGTAACCGAAACCTTCCCAAACTGCATTTTCGTTTTTAGTCCGAATAGCGATTGACCCGGATTGATCAAACTTGAGTTTAAAGGCAAACTCACGTTTCCAAGTTCAACACCTTGAATGATATCATCATCTTTCCCCGCCCAATTCAATTTCATTTGATTTTCAAAATCGAAGGTGGCTTCAGTATCATAGTTGGCAGCAATCTTCAGACGCTCACCAATCGACCCTGTCAAGTTTATTTGAATTTTTTGTTTGAAATCAAACTGACCATTTCGCTGTTGGCGGGCGGTAAATGCCGGATTTCGCACCACATTATAGTTCCAACCGAAGGTTAATTCAGCTGAACCTTGAGGACGCACATCGATGGTTCCCCCACCAAAAATCTTATCAAATACTTTTGGACCAACTTTAATGGTAGGAATAAGTCCTCCTCCCCGTACGAAACTGTTGGCATTGGAGCGTTGGCGGAAATAATTTTGTGTTTCCTTTTTTTCAACTTCCTTGAGGTATTCATCAAAGGACTTTGTTTCTGTTGGGCGGTATTCACTTCCTCCCACAACTTGACGGGTTTTATAGGTCCCATCTGTTGTATCGAAATAGGTTTCCGTTCGGATTACCGCTGGATCCTCAAAGTCGAGGTTATTCACCGGCTTATCTCCATAGAGGGGGTTATCTTGAATAGGGTACCTCAGATTGAGCGAATCCTGCGCAAGTGAATCTTTCTTGTTTGTGCTGTCACCAGGACCAACAAAAGAATCATAAGGAAAATAATCATAGGCTGGCTCGGGACTTGCGGTTAGGGCAAAAAGTATCCCCGACAGAATCACCGTAGCGAACAGACCAGACAGCGTTTTGATAGTCAAATTTTCTCTTCTTTAATCTAGTAGTAGTCGGTCGATAGGCTTATAAATTTTTTAATGCACGTTTAATAATTTCTTCCACGGCCAATTCTCCATTGTCGGGTGCATCCAAAAGTTTGCTCACCACCTTCTCTACGGCTGTCTTCGCAAATCCGAGCATAAGAAGAGCAGCAATCGCCTCTTCTTTATTTCGATTTCCGGAAGCAAAACCCAGGGAATAGCCGGCTTCCATGTCTTGTTTCTGCATTTTATCCTGCAGTTCCAATACAATTCGTTGAG
>Ga0100393_10002305_pt1 | contig 18515 bp, 19 predicted proteins | sample CryGeymeta201517_FD_81546 | JGI IMG/M metagenome (GOLD analysis project Ga0100393, IMG submission 81546) | Groundwater microbial communities from Crystal Geyser aquifers in Utah, USA - Crystal Geyser metaG 2015-17 | ecosystem: Environmental > Aquatic > Deep subsurface > Groundwater | place... | reverse complement strand
GCTGACAGCCTTTCCACAAACCGCGCATGCTCGCTCAGTTCTTTTAATTGAAGGCTGCGTGCAGCCTGTGATGTCGCCAGAGATTGATGTGAACACCGCCAAGGTGTTGGATAAACTTGGCATCAATGTGCAACGCACCGGCATGGCGCAATGCTGCGGCGCTGTGGAGCATCATATGAATGCCCACGATAAGAGTTTATCCCGTATCCGAGCGAACATTGATGCGTGGATTCCTTTTCTCGATGCAGGCGCAGAAGCCATTTTGTCCACAGCCAGTGCATGCGCTTTAGAAATCAAAGAATACGCCTATGCCCTGCGCAACGATGCGGCCTATGCCGACAAGGCCAAACGCATTTCCGCAGCAGCTAAAGATTTGGTGGAAGTTTTGGCCGCTGAAGATTTATCTGCCTTTAAGTTGGATAAACCCAAACGCATCGCCTTCCATTCCCCATGCACCCTGCAACACGGCCAAAAAATCAATGGAAGCGTCGAAGTCTTGCTTACCCGCATCGGTTATGAGCTTAGCCCCGTGCAAGACGCACATCTATGCTGCGGCGCAGCAGGCACCTACACTGTCTTGCAGCCTGAGCTTTCCGCCACCCTGCGCGATAACAAAGTCAAAGCCTTAACCGCTAAACAACCCGAAATTATCGCCACCGCCAACATCGGCTGCCTGCATCAACTGCAATCAGGCAGTGAAGTGCCCGTCAAACACTGGGTATCTTTGTTGGCTGCATTGCATCCGTGACATGAGCGCTGGCGAATGAACTGGTTAAGGTGAGGCTCAGATTTCACTTCGATGGATGCATAGGAGGATGACCCAATGTCATATGTAGACGGTTTTGTAGCAGCAGTACCCGAATCCAATAAAGATAAATTTATCGCGCATGCAAAAATAATGGCGGCGGTCTTTAAGGATTATGGTGCATTGAGAGTGGTGGATACTTGGGGTGATGATGTTCCTGAAGGGGAGGTCACTTCATTTCCATTGGCTGTCCAAAAGAAAGATGGCGAAGTAATCGTTTTTTCGTGGGTCATTTGGCCTTCAAAAGAAGTTCGGAATGCTGGATGGCAGTCTTCCATGGAAGACCCGAGAATGAATGCTGATACCAACCCCATGCCATTTGATGGTAAGCGCCTTATTTACGGCGGGTTTGATATGGTTTCCGACGTCTAACGTTGCATTAGATTTAAATGCAAACATTCTACATCATGGAGTTTAAGGAGGGGGAAGCGCGAAACAAGACCCGCCCCCTATGTCCGTTTATTTCATTGTCGGTATTTATTGAATTCTCTCTAAAAAGGCAGCGATGCCATCTTTGAAGTGGGCAATCATCTTGGCTTCTTCGGGGTATGCGTGGTTGCTTGTCACTTCCATTTCACCCGTTTGATAATCAACTAGGCCAAGAATCCAATTGCCCATTTGGGCATTCACTTTTAGTTGGATGGATGTATCGCGTTTGTATTTTTGCGATGTGAGATATAGGGCGTAAAAATCTTCGGCAATATCTTCTACTGTAAAGCCAGCGATATAATCTTTTTTATGTGTTTCAGGCATTTGGGTTTCTCCGTAATTTTCCGCAATTTGTTTGTCATTGGTGCTGAGGGATTAAACAGATGAGATGAAATCCCCAGCCTTTAATTTTTTCCAGCGGCTTAGGCCAGCGGCGGTGAGGATACACCACACTGCAAACAAAGCGCCGGGTAGGGCGGTTTCTGGTTCGAAGTGTTTGAGGGCGAGGGCAACGCCTAGCCCTGCGTTTTGCATGCCGATTTCGATGGCTAGGGTGATTTGGTAGCGTTTATCAAAGTTGAAGGCTCCGCCGATGAACCAGCCTGCGAGATAACCGCCTGCGTTGAGGGCGACGACCAAGGCAAACACAATCCATGGTGTTTCAGCGATGCGGCTTTGGTTGGCAGCTACGGCGTAGGCGCAAATGATGATGATGGCCAGCGCTGCAAAATCGGGCGCAATGCGTTCATAGTGGGTTTGAAATTGTGGCAAGCGATGATGAATAAGCATGCCTGCGGCTAAAGGCAGCGCTACGGTAAGTAAGATGGTTTCCATCATGGGCCAAAAGGGGATGTCCATAAAGGCATCACCCAGCCATGCCACCAGTGTGGGGGTGAGTAGCGGGGATAGGGTGGTGGCGAGCATGGTCATGGCAATCGAAAATGCGACTGCGCCGCCAAGCAAATACGAAATCACGTTGCTGGCCATAGCGCCTGGTGCACAGCCGACGATGATAAAGCCAAGCGCCAGTGCTGGGGATGCACCCATGCTGAGGGTGAGTGTGGCGGCAAGAAAACCCAGCAGCGGCATGACTGTGAATTGAGCAGTGACGCCAACGAAGATACTTAGTGGTTTACCAAGCGCTTCTTTGGCTTCTTCGGGTTTCATCACCAAACCCAGTGCCAACATGGTGGCACCGAAAAACCAAAGAAAATAATCTTTAAAAATCAGAAAGGCAGGCGGATAGAAAAAGGCGGCAATAGCGCCAAGCAGGGTAAAGCTTGCAAGATTTCGGGAAAGGAATTGCCAAGGCATGTTGGGCATCTTGCACACAAACGTAGGTGGTGCAAATACAAGGCTGCGAGGGGTTTGAGCCCCTAGAAACTTTGAGGGTGAAATGTGGCGCTGCTGTGTTTAAGGTAGCACCACAATTTTAGCAGGGTATCTAAACAAGCATTTCGAGGAGCATTTTATGATCACATCATTTCATCCACCCCAACGCACATTGATGGGCCCTGGCCCCTCGGATGTGAATCCGCGTATTCTTGAAGCCATGGGAAGACCCACCATCGGCCATTTGGATCCGCTTTTTGTGAAGATGATGGATGAAGTGAAAAGCTTGCTGCAATACGCTTTTCAAACCAAAAATGAGCTGACCATTGCGGTGTCTGCGCCAGGCTCTGCAGGCATGGAAACTTGCTTTGTGAACTTGGTGGAGCCAGGCGATACGGTGATTGTTTGCCAAAATGGCGTGTTTGGTGGCCGCATGAAAGAAAACGTAGAGCGTTGCGGCGCCACTGCGGTGATGGTGATGGATGAATGGGGAACCGCTTGCGACCCAAAAAAATTAGAAGCTGCGCTTCAAGCTCACCCTGAAGCAAACACGGTTGCCTTTGTGCATGCCGAAACCTCAACGGGAGCCACCACGGATGTGAAAGCGATGTGCGATATGGCGCATGCTTATGGATGCTTGGCGATTGTGGATGCGGTGACTTCGGTGGGCGGCATTGAATTGCGTGTGGATGATTGGGGTGTGGATGCGATTTATTCGGGCACACAAAAGTGCTTGTCCTGCGCACCGGGTATTTCACCCGTATCGTTTAGCCCTTCCGCGATTGTGCGGGTGAAAAATCGTAAAACCAAAGTGCAAAGCTGGTTTCTTGATTTGAACTTGGTGATGGCATATTGGGGCGATGGTAGCACCGGCACCAAACGTGCTTACCATCATACGGCACCCGTGAATGGTTTGTATGGTTTGCATGAAGCTTTGGTGATGCTGCAAGACGAAGGCCTTGAGCATGCATGGACGCGCCATGCTTTTCATCATCAAGCCTTAAAAGCTGGCCTTGAAGCTTTGGGCTTAAAATTTGTGGTGCCAGAGGCTGATCGTTTGCCGCAGCTTAATGCGGTGAGTATCCCTGAAGGCGTTGATGATGCCTTGGTGCGCAGCATCTTGCTCAATGATTACAACTTGGAAATCGGCGCTGGTTTGGGCGTGATGGCAGGAAAAGTTTGGCGCATTGGTTTGATGGGTTATGCTTGCCGTAAAGATAATGTGCTCAAATGTGTATCGGCGCTGGATGAAGTGTTGAATCGTTTGCATGCACCTGTCACCCAAGGCAAGGCAATTGCTGCCACATTGGCCGCATATGGAGCATAAATGACCGATTTGTTAAAGACACCACTGTTTGAACAACATGTAGCGCTGGGGGGTAAGATGGTGCCTTTCGCAGGCTACGAACTTCCCGTGCAATATAAAGATGGGGCGCTCAAGGAATATACGGCAGTGCGCGAAGGCGAAGCGGGTATTTTTGATATCACCCACATGGGGCAAGTGCGCGTGGTTGGGCCTGATGCCTTGGCCTTTTTACAATATGTGACCACCAATGATGTGAGTAAACTTGTGGATGGGCAGGTGCAATATTCAGCGCTGCTCAACGCACAAGGTACTTTTATCGATGACATCACCACGTACCGAATCAATGAACATCATTATTATTTGTGCGTCAATGCTGCCAATCGCCATAAAGATGTGCTCCATTTAAAAGAACAAGCTGCGCGCTTTGATGTGCATGTGCATGATGAATCCGATGATACCACGCTCTTGGCCTTGCAAGGCGCTAAAGCCCAAGCTGCGCTACAAACACTTGTGGATGTCGATTTGGAGCTGATTGGTTATTACAAGTTTGCCGAAGTAAGCATGGAAGGACTGGCGGGTATCATTTCGCGCACGGGATACACAGGCGAAGATGGTTTTGAGATTTATGTGCCCAATAGTATTGCCGTGGATGTGTGGTGCGCGCTTTTGGATCAAGGGGCAAAACCCATTGGCCTAGCCGCGCGTGATATGCTGCGCAGCGAAATGGGATATGCGTTGTATGGCCATGAGATTTCCGATGCCGTGACGCCCGTGGAAGCCAAATTGATGTGGATTACCAAATTGGATAAAGGCGATTTTATTGGTAAAGCAGCCGTGGAAGCACGCAAAGCAGAAGGCGGCAAACAAGCGTTGATTGCCATCAAGCTCACCGAGCGGGGTATTCCGCGTGAGCACTACACAGTGTTGGTGGGTGGTGTTGTTTCCGGGGAAGTGACATCGGGTCTGCATTCGCCATTGGCAGGCGGGGGTGTGGCGTTAGCTTACGTGAAACCAGAACATGTGACAGCAGGTCAAATTCATGTAGAAATTCGCGGTAAGGCGGTTGCCGCTGAACGTACAAGCACGCCGTTTGTGCGTAGTAACGTTAGGAAACAATAGGATTATTTATGTCAATTCCAGCAGATTTGAAATATACCAAAGACCACGAGTGGGTGCGCATCGAAGGTGATGAAGCCACATTTGGCATCACCGACCACGCTCAGGAAGCGTTGGGTGATATCGTGTTTGTCGAGTTGCCGGAAGTGGGCCGCGAAGTGGCAGCAGGTGAAGCCTATGCCGTGGTGGAATCTGTCAAAGCCGTATCGGATGTCTATGCCCCTGTGTCTGGCGTTATTACTGAAGTGAATGGTGATTTGGAAGGGCAACCTGATTTGGTGAACACCAACCCGTATGGCAGCGGATGGATTGTGAAAATCAAAACCGATGGTGCCGGCAGCGAAGAGCTGATGAGCGAAGCCCTCTACACCACTTTCCTCGAAGAATAAGTTTCGTAGTTTATTTAACATATCAAAAAGCCGATAAAACAAATGTTTTTCGGCTTTTTCTTTTTTGATTATAGGCAGGTGAACCCATGAGATACTTACCGCACACTGATACCGACCGCCAGGCGATGCTCAAAACCATTGGCATCAACAAGATGACTGATTTGTTTGCCGATATTCCAGCTGCCTTTCATTTGCCGCTGGGCTCGCTGAATATCCCTGAAGCCTTATCGGAAGTGGGTATCAGCCGCAAGTTCAATCAAGCGGCCAGCAAAAATGAGCATGTTTTGAACAATGCCTGCTTTTTGGGCGGCGGCACCTACAACCATTTTGTGCCAGCAGTGGTTGATTATATTATTTCTCGTGGTGAATTCCTCACTGCCTACACACCCTACCAGCCCGAAATTGCCCAAGGCACGTTGCAAGCCCTGTTTGAATTTCAAACCATGGTGGCGCGTTTAACAGGCATGGATGTATCCAATGCTTCGATGTATGAAGCGGCCACCGCCACAGCTGAAGCTGCTTTGATGGCGCGCCGCGTCACACGCCGCAAAAACGTGGTGATTGCAGGCTCGGTGAACCCACGTTATCGGGCAGTGACGGATAACTATTTATCGCGCCTTGATGGGTCTTACCAACAAGTGAGTATGGGTAAATTTGGCACTGACTTGGATAAAGTGATTGCTGCTTTAGACGGCGAAACTGCTTGTGTGATTGTGCAATACCCCGACTTTTATGGCTCGGTTTATGATTTGGCCCCATTGCGCGCTGCTTGTGATGCACACGGCTGCCTGATGGTGGTGGCGTTTTCTGATATTTCTGCTTTTGGTTTGATTACCCCGCCAGGTGAATATGGCGCTGATATTGTTGTGGGTTCAGGTCAGGCGTTAGGTATCCCCATGGCATACGGCGGGCCGCATTTGGGTATTTTTACCTGCAAACAAAAATACTTACGTCAAATGCCTGGCCGCGTCTGTGGCCTTACTGAAGATGCCGATGGCAAGCGCGGCTTTGTGCTGACGCTTTCCACCCGCGAGCAACATATTCGCCGTGATAAAGCCACTTCTAATATATGTACCAATCAGGGTTTGATGTGCACAGCAGCTGCCACTTATATGACCTTGATGGGTGATGCAGGATTAGAAACTATCGCCAGGCGTTCATCCGCAGGTTTGCAGGCGCTGGTGTCGCAATTGCCAAGCCATGTCAAAGCTGCCGATGGCGTGCATTACAATGAAACCGTATTGAGCTTTGCCAGCCAACAAGCCCGTGATGCGGTGTTGGCCGCTGCGCGCGAGCGCAACATCTTTGCGGGTATTCCCTTGGAGCGCATGGAAAAAGGCGTGGAGCCTTTACATTTGTTGGTGGCGACTACGGAAATGATTGAAATGGATGATATCAATAGCTTACTTGCAGTGATGGAGGTGGCGGCATGAGTGCTTCGAAATATTCAGCAGTATCGGGTATCCAGCATGAAGAGCCTTTGGTATTTGAACATGCCCACGAAGCGCCAGAATCGATCAGTCTGCCGGGTGTGGTTGGTGATGTTTATGCTGGCCTAAACACTTTCGCGCGCAAAAAAGATGCGGGTATCCCCGGGCTATCTGAGCCAGAAACTGTGCGTCACTTTGTGCGCTTGAGCCAATGGAACCACAGCATAGAAACAGGATTTTATCCGCTGGGCTCTTGCACCATGAAATACAATCCGCGGGTGAACGAGCAAGTGGCTAGATTGCCAGGTTTGGCTTTTATTCATCCCGAACAACCTGAAGATTCGGTGCAAGGCGTATTGGCCCTGTTGTATGAGCTCCAAGGTTGGTTGGGAGAAATTTCGGGCTTGCCGCATGTGACCCTGCAGCCTGCAGCTGGCGCACATGGTGAATTGGCGGGCTTGATGATGATTCGCGCTTGCCTTGATGCCCGTGGCGACCAACATCGCAAGAAAGTATTGGTGCCCGATTCTGCGCACGGCACCAATCCAGCTTCGGCGGCATTGTGTGGTATGCACACTGTTGAATTAAAATCAGGTGCCGATGGGCGCATTGATTTGGAAGAATTGAAAAAACATCTCGATGTCGACACTGCCGCATTGATGATGACCAATCCCAACACTGCGGGTGCATTTGAATCTGACATTAAGGAAATTTGCCAGTTGGTGCATGATGCCGGCGCGCTGGTGTATGGCGATGGGGCTAACCTCAATGCTTTGGTGGGCGTAGCACGCCCAGGCGATATGGGCATTGATTGTCTGCATATCAATGTGCACAAAACCTTCTCAACACCACACGGTGGTGGCGGCCCCGGTGCTGGACCAGTGGCGGTAAATGAAACACTGGCGCCATACTTGCCAGTACCGCGTATTGTGAAAAATGCTGAGACGTATTCACTTGAAACGGAAAGTGATACATCCGTTGGTGCCATGCTTGGCGTGATTGGGCAAACAGGCGTATTGATGCGCGTCAATGCTTATATCTCAGCCTTTGGTAAGAATCATCTGCATAACATTGCCCAAGATGCGGTGCTTAATGCCAATTATATGTTGGCGCGCCTTAAAGATGCTTATCACGTGCCCTTTAAAGGTTTATGCAAACATGAGTGTTTGCTCACTGATGAGTACCAAAACAAACATGGTGTCAAAACCTTGGATATTGCCAAACAACTCATTGATTTGGGTTTCCATCCGATGACGGTTTACTTCCCGCTGATTGTGCATGGCGCGATGCTTATCGAACCCACTGAAACCGAATCACGCGAAACATTGGATGCATTCTGTGATGCTTTGCTTGAAATTGCTGCGCAATGTGAAGCGGGGGATACGGAAGTGTTGCACAACGCCCCTGTCCGCTCAATTCGCCGCCGCTTGGATGAAACCAAAGCTGCTCGTAATCCTGTGCTGGTATGGCCTTGAAGGTTTTTATGTGCGCTATACTTATCATGCGGAAAATTATTTTTGATTTATAGTTGCGTATCTTAGATTTGTCAGCTAAATAATCTCCCTTCAATATACATTTGGGTGAAATATGAAAGTAGTTCAACATTTATTAAGGGTTATATTTATATTATTTCTTGCTTTGCCACTTCTGTTAGTCAGTGGCTGTAAAGGCAATAATAGTGAAACCACACAAGTACCATACACCAAGAAAAGCGAGGTTTTATCTATTGAGACGGAGCCGACCTCGTATAGAGATTATGCTTTGGTATCCAGTGGAAATATTCATGTGGGTACAAAACTGGTGACGGATGGTCCACTGGCCGATGTTCACGCCAACGGCACAATTCAGGCACGAGCCTTAAGTCTGAATATCTGGCCTTATTAAAGTGTATTATCAAAAACTCTTAATATTTTTGTCGTGCGTCTTTCTAGGTGGGTGCCCTGACAATTTTAGTGGGGGGGGGGAACTCTATCCCCCTCCGTGCTCCTTACGCAACCAACGTTGCTGAAGATGTGATTGGTGATAAATATGTGCTTGTACATAACCAAATAGGTCAATATCAATTTTATAAATGGGATATAAATACTCTGAAGTGGATTGTAAATTCTGAGGGAGTGGAGCTAAGTCCGAGATATGGAGGGGCATTGTTTGTTGATCAGATGAACAGCTCTCCTTCATATTTTGTATATGTTGAACAAGACCCTTCTACAGTAACTTCTGTAAATATTCTTAATGGTCAAAGAGGTTCATTCGTGCTTGCTGGCAATCAAAGCGTAGTTTCCGCTAATGAACTTGTTGAATATGGTGCGGCTCAGGTCAATTTGCGTTCTTTGCAAACAAATGCGGTGACAACTTTGTACCCTTTTCCATTCATTGACCAAATCGTTGCTGGACTTGGGTTGGGAATAAACGCGGCTCAATACAGCATGATGAAAAGGTTTTGTCTAATGTGAATAATTATATAAGGGATTTTCCAGAATATTCCGTAGCGATTCTGAAAGAAGGGTGTATAGGCTCTGTTGATTTACAGAGTAACTTTCACAACTTCTGCTTTAAAAATGGCGACACACAAACCGTATATTACGAGTTTTACGATAAAGCAAACCCAACCGTGCCTATCTACGAGCAGACATTACCGTGATAGCTATATCACTATGCATGCTCATAAGGCATATACACCCCCAACGTGAAGCAGATGCCAGACAATCCCTTATCGACCAAAGGGCAGCACTGTATCTGGATTCCTCAGTAGACCCCTACACCAGACAGGAAACCATTGCAGAAATTGATGCCACTTTGACAGAGATGGATGCTATTGACCCTGTAGCCGCTAACGCTGAAGCCGAACAAGCACGACTTGAAGAATGGGCAAGCTATAAGGATATGGAAACTGAAACAGTGGAAATGGATGCTACAGAAGTAGCAATCACTGAGGAAACTGCTGCTCGCGGATGGCTCAAGAGGATTGCTAAATCCATATCGAAAGTCATCATTCGCCCGGTTTGCTCTATTCTTTCAAGCCCTGCTCGAAACGTAGCTGGAGTATCTGGCAGCCCAACGCTTGGCTATTGGAGCTATGCTCTTGATTGGTGGTCAAACAGAATCACTTTGAACAATAACGCTAACCATTGCGTGCCCATTTCAGCAGCGATGATTCTTAATTATCACCATATCAGAAAAGGAAAAGGGTCACTTTATCACTGGAATAGGCTTGCCATGTCTAGGCTTCATGCAGCAACTTCAGGAATTCCCGTAGAAGTAAAACTTGCCACAGCGTTGGGAACAACTACAGATGGAACACAAGATACTCACCTCGGCAGGAATTGGTATGATAGTATATCCCAAATTTTCCAAGCATATGGCCTTTCTGTAACGGGAACATCAGTGCAGCACTTGCTTTCTCCAACCAAAAACACCCGGTTTGCACAAATAAAGTGGCGCATATCTCAAAATCAGCCCATTGTGTATACAACACATGATTTTGGAGGGTGGATTTATGTTAGTGGTATAGCTGTCAAAAAAGTTAAGGCTCACGCTATGCCTGTAATAGGATATAAAAATGAGGTATTTTCAAATGTATGCCGATTAATGGGCTACAGGGAAAGGAAATGGCTATTAGTTGACACAACTTGGTATGGTTACAGAGAATATATGCGATTTGATAATTACTTTCTAAATGACTCAAGTCTGACCTACTTGTGGGTTCAATGATAATGTACAAGATTGTTACTCTTTGTGTAACCGTGGCATTTCTATCCAGCTGTGACACCACATTAAGTGGGGGGGGTGCTGAATCCAGATAGCCCCTATATCAGCAATATTTCTGAAGACGCTATTGGTTTGAAATATGTCACTAAATATGGCGGTTATGGATATCATTTGTATGGTTGGAATCAGGTATCTTCTAGTTGGGATGTTAAATTTTCCCCTGATTCAAATCAGAATTTTGGGTTTAGAGCAGAATTACAAATGAATCAAGCATATGGCGCACCTCTATCATACTGGATTCAGAGGTTCATGATGCACGACCCTGTCCAAATTAACGTGGCAAGCTCAAAAGTAGATTTTTTTGCGATTTCACCTACACAGTTTATGGTCGCCGCAGACCAGGCCGTTGAATACAGCGGATTGCTTGTGAACAATTATCAACCAACCACGGGTACTTCGACGTACTTATATTCTCTCCCCTCAGAGGCCGAAGTTGTTTTGGGATTAGGCATTACACTTAATGCATCACCCTATCGCATGCTCTGCATTCCTGAGCGCAACTACCTGACGTGGGATGGAAAAACCCATTACTGTATGCTTGCTAATGATGTAAAATACAGGGATGCAACCTTTGTCAGCACACCTGCACCAGCTGGCAATGATGTTATCTCATTCCTTGTCACCATCGACCCTGCAGGAAACACGTACCAGCTGCTTTCACAACAAACACTCACCGAAACGGCAGGCTTACAAGAACGTCCTGTAAATATGGCGGCAGACTTCCCTATGTTTGCTGCGCAAATCAACAGAACGGAATGCACAGGCTCAGTGGATTCTCAAGGAAACTACCACAACTTCTGCTATGCAGGAAATGATACTCAGACTGTTCATTATGAGTTTTATGATAAAAACAATCCAACTGTGCCGATGTATGCGCAGACGCTGCCATGAGGATACGCGCTTTTTTGTTGTTGATTTGTTTTGGCTGGATTGTCTGTGGGGCCGGGGCTGAAAGCTTGCCTATTCATAGCAAACAACCATTGCAATGGAAGGCGCTTGAATCGCCCGCAACGCTAGGGGTAAATAAGTACCAAAAAGAAGATGGCAATGTTGTGATGATAAGAGATGATTTTTTTGTTGAGTTAAATGCGGGTGTAAATATTTCGGATTTCACCAAAAAATACGGGTTAACTTTGGTGAAGCAATACAACGAATTTACATTTTTACTCCAAACAAAAAGTGCAGATGTGGTTGCAGAAATCAACAAACTTGTGATGGATTCCAATGTCGCGAAAGCCTATCCAAATATTGTCAGGCGTGTTCAAACGCGGTGAAGCACTGGCTTTCTCCTGTCATACTCAGCGTTTTACTTGCAGCTTGTGGAAGTGACCCTGTTCCAGATGAGCCCTTCTACCAAGAACAATGGGCGCTGCATTATGATCAACCGTTTTATGAAGCTTATGCTATAGCCCCCGATGCGCACATTCATGGAGAATCAACACTGAGAAAGTATCGAGGGAAAGGCGTAAAAATCGCTGTAATTGATGTGGGTGTAGATAGCCAGCACCCTGAATTCCAAAGCAATATTATCAAAACTATCAATAGCCGAGATGGTAGCGCGGATGTGGCTTGCATTGGCTCAGCGAGCTGCTTCCATGGCACAGCGATAACGGGTGTTATTGCTTCAAATATCAATGGGATTGGGCTTCGTGGAATTGCCCCGCAGGCTGATATTGTATTTATTAAGCTGGATTTGAATGGATTTTTGAGTGATAACGAAATCTTGGACGCACTGAATTACGCGGAAGCTGAGAATGTTGATGTGATTAATTGCAGTTGGGGAACAGGGAATGTGTCGCCAATTGTGCAGAGAAAGATTGATCAAATGGCGACAGCGGGCAGGGGCGGAAAAGGAACTATCTTTGTCTTCGCAATTGGAAATCAAGGTCAGGGTTTGACTAATGATGAGTCTTTGCTCGATAGCGTCATTGGTGTTGGGTCATCAGATGAGGGAAATCTAAGGGCTATTTATAGTAACTTTGGTCTGGGTTTGGATATTGTAGCTCCAGGTGGTTTTACACTTGGAATTACCACTGCATATCCAGCAAATACATCCACACATCCTAGTCACTATATGAAGGCTGAAGATGCTCAAAAGTTTCAAGGCACCTCATCATCTGCTCCTATTGTTGCAGCTGCAGTTGCATTGATGCTGGAAGCCGATCCAACACTAACTCGAGTAGACATTCAAAGTATACTAAGAGCTCATGCCGATAAGATAGGAAGCATTGCCTATGTAGGAGGGAAGAATGATTACTATGGATATGGCAAGCTTAATCTCGATGCTAGTTTAGTGCGTATTCGTAACCCTTGATATTCTCAGAGTAAGGTTTTTAGTGAATGGCGTTTCACAATGTTTTTTCTTTGTGACTTGGTGTCTTTGTGTTTCAAAAGCTTGCTTGAAGTGTATCAGTGACAATTTTCAGACTGACAGTAACCTTGCCGCACTTTTAATTTCCTTTGAGGCGAATCAATGAACAGGACTGGCATGAACGCGGATGAGCGTAAATCGGTAAGCGCGTTATCGAGTATTTTTGCATTGCGTATGATGGGTTTGTTTCTCATTTTGCCTGTGTTTTCCACTTATGCACACGGTTTGGAAGGTGCGCTGGCACATCCTGAGTTGGTGGGTATTGCTTTGGGTGCTTATGGTTTAACCCAAGCCTTGTTTCAAATTCCTTTTGGTATGATGTCGGATAAATTTGGGCGCAAGCCTGTGATTGCGGCGGGTTTGGTGATTTTTGCGATTGGTAGCGTGATTGCTGCGGTTTCCACTTCGATTGAAGGCGTGTTGATTGGTCGAATTATTCAGGGCTCTGGGGCCGTGGCTGCGGCAGTGATTGCGCTAACGGCTGATTTAACCCGCGAAGAACACCGCACCAAGGCTATGGCCAGCATTGGTATTACCATTGGTTTGTCGTTTGCAGTGTCTATGGCCATTGCGCCGCTGCTCAATGCTTGGATGGGTGTGCCGGGGATTTTTGCATTAACGGCAGTGTTGTCCTTGTTATCCATTTTGGTGCTGTATTTTGTTGTGCCTGACCCAAAAACTTCGGGTCATCATAGTGATAGCGAAGTGACGCCAGGCATGTTTGGTAAAGTTTTAAAAGATTACTCATTGCTGCGTCTCGATTTTGGTGTGTTGGTCTTGCATATGTCGCTGACGGCATTGTTTGTGGTCTTGCCGCTGGTGCTGGCTAGCCCTGACCATGCTCTGCTGGCCCAAGAAGATCAGTGGATGCTTTATTTGCCCGTGATGTTGCTGGCCTTTGTGTTGATGGTTCCTTTTATCATCGTGGCGGAAGCCAAACGCAAAATGAAGCAAGTGTTTTTGGTGGCGATTGCTTTGTTGATGGCCGCCTCTGCATTGCTTGCTTCCATGCATGATAGTTTGTGGTGGGTTGCTTCATCATTACTGCTGTTCTTTGTCGGCTTTAACACGCTGGAAGCAAGCTTGCCGAGTATGGTGTCTAAATATGCACCAGCTGGCGCCAAAGGCACCGCCATTGGTGTGTTTAATACCAGTCAATTTTTTGGAGCATTTCTTGGCGGGGTGTTGGGCGGATTTTTGTATCAGCCTGAAACAGAAAACTTTGCCGTGGTATTTTGGGTGGTCTTTGCGTTGCTAGGTTGTTGGTTGCTGGTGGCCTTGTTTATGTCTGTGCCGCCTTATGTATCGACGTTAACGCTGCGTTTGCAGGCGGCCAATGAAGAAGATGCAGTGCGATTAACGCAAAGCTTGCTGGCCATTGACGGTGTGGTGGAAGCATTGGTGGTGGCTGAAGAAGGCGCTGCTTATTGTAAATTTGATAAAAAACGTATTTCTGAAGAATCCCTCATCGAAAAGGCGGAGCTTCTTTCCTAGCTCTTTTTGCTTTCTTGGCAGCATTTTTGCTTTGAGCATCGTAGTACGATGAATTCAAGGCGAAAAGCCACCGAGAGGGAAAAATGAAACTACTATTTGAAAAGCTGCTATGGAACTCACGCTTTGTGGTGATGCTAGCTGTTATCTCATCCATTATTGGCATGCTGCTATTATTCTTATTGTCCGCGGCGGATATGCTGCATTTAGCATCTGACTACGTTGAGATGACCATGTTTGGTAAAGAGTACCCTGATTTTCACACCCGAGCAGTGAGTCATATTATTTCAGCGGTGGATGATTTCTTGCTGGCCACTGTGCTGCTTATCTTTGCTTTGGGCCTGTATGAATTGTTTATTGATAAACTATCGATTGCCAGGGGTGCGGATTCAACCAAGACCAATAATATTCTGGTGATTAACTCACTTGATGATTTGAAAGATCGTTTGGGTAAAGTGATTCTAATGATTCTGATTGTGGCCTTCTTTAAAAACGTGCTGCATGTGACTTTCGATAATCCGCTGAATATCTTATATATAGGCGCAGGCATTTTGATGGTATCGCTGGCCAGCTATTTTAGCCATAAAGCTACCCACGCTAAGCATTAATAAGTAGAGCATCGATGCAACAAGCCACTAAGAAGCTTTGGCTAGAGCGCGGATTAGATACGCTACTCTTTGTGATTACCATTGCTTCACTGGCAGTATCCTTCTGGGAAGAAGCGCCAAGCTGGATTGGCTTACCGATTTTGTTGACCTTTGTGTTCTTCTTTTTTATTCGTTGGAAAATTGACGATGACAGTCATGCGTATCTTAAAGCCAACTGGTTTGATCTGGCGCTGATAGTGTTGCTGGCCTCGCCACTGCTGCGCCTTTTGGTTGCGTTTAAGGTGGCGGGTCTTGCGCCTATAGTGCGTATTGGCAGCTTTTTGCGCACCAACCGCAAGCGTATATTGAACATGTTGATTGTCTCAGGCGAAAGTTTGCCGGCAGCCATGGCCTTGGTGTTTGCGGTAGTTTTCTTTTTTGGCTCCGTTACCTTTTTACTGGAGCGGGGCGAAAATCCAGATTTTAGTAATATCAGTGATGGTTTGTGGTGGGCCTTTGTGACGCTTACGACCGTGGGTTATGGCGATATTGTGCCCATAACCCCGCCAGGAAGAATCGTGGCGGTGCTCACAATGCTTTTTGGAATTACCCTTTACTCATTAATGATTGCCAATATCACTTATTTTGTGGAAGAGATTGGTGCAAACAAACGCCGAAACAGTCAACCTTTACAAGCCTTAACAAAAACGTTGACAGGCGAAATGCACGCCCCTAAGGTTCGCCGCCCTCGCAAGCTGCGTATTCGCAAGAAATTGCTGAAATCGCGTTATGAGTAGAGGAAAGATTTGAAGAGGTAACAATGCCGACAATTAACCAATTGATTCGCAATTCACGCAAGGATAAGCGTAAGATTAACAAAGTTCCTGCGTTGCAAGCATGTCCGCAACGTCGTGGCGTTTGCACACGTGTATATACAACTACGCCGAAGAAGCCTAACTCGGCACTTCGTAAAGTTGCTCGTGTTCGTTTGACCAATGGTCATGAAGTTACAGCTTACATTCCTGGTGAAGGCCATCGTCTACAAGAACACAGCGTTGTGTTGATTCGCGGCGGCCGTGTAAAAGATTTACCAGGTGTTCGTTACCATGTATTGCGTGGCGTGTTGGATACAACGGGCGTTGAAGGCCGTAAACAAGCTCGCTCGAAGTATGGCGCTAAGCGTCCGAAGTAAGAGAGGAATTAAGTAAATGCCACGTAAAGGTCCTGTTACACGTCGTCCATTAACCCCGGATGCAAAATTTGGTGATACAAAAGTTTCAACAGTGGTGAACGCCATCATGTTGGACGGTAAAAAAGCAAAAGCTGAAGCGATTGTTTATGGCGCGTTGGATATTGCTGCCAAGAAAACAAACATTGGTCATCTTGAAGTGATGCACAAAGCGCTAGACGCGATTCGCCCATTGGTTGAAGTGAAGTCTCGCCGCGTTGGTGGTGCCACTTACCAAGTGCCTATGGAAGTATCTGATCGTCGTCAGCAATCATTGGCTGTGCGTTGGTTGATCGACTATTCACGCAAACGTTCTGAGCAAACTATGGCTGAGCGTTTGGGTAACGAGCTTGTTGACGCAATCAATGAGCGTGGTGGTGCTTTCAAGAAGCGTGATGAAACCCACCGTATGGCAGAGGCGAACAAAGCATTCTCGCATTTCCGCTGGTAAGTTTTTTAGTTTAATTATTTTTTGTTCTAAACAGTTTAGGTTAAAAGAGGAGTAGTAATCGTGGCAAGAATCACACCACTTGAGCGCGTGCGCAATATTGGCATTATGGCTCATATTGATGCTGGTAAAACAACAACAACAGAGCGCATCCTCTTTTATACTGGTGTTTCTCACAAGATCGGTGAAGTGCATGATGGCGCTGCTACTATGGACTGGATGGTTCAAGAGCAAGAGCGTGGTATCACTATCACTTCTGCAGCAACAACTTGTGACTGGAACAATCATCACATCAACATTATCGACACCCCTGGCCACGTGGACTTCACGATTGAAGTTGAGCGTTCATTGCGCGTACTTGATGGCGCAGTAGGTGTTTTCTGTGCGGTTGGTGGCGTTGAGCCACAATCGGAAACAGTTTGGCGTCAAGCTGACCGTTACCATGTTCCCCGCATTGCTTTCGTAAACAAAATGGACCGTACCGGCGCTGAATTCTTCCGCGTGGTAGATGAAGTGACTGAGCGTTTGGGCCACAATGCAGTGCCTTTAAATATTCCAATCGGAAACGAAGCTGACTTCGTTGGTGTTGTCGACTTGGTAGCGATGAAAGCTATCATCTGGAACAACGAAGCGATGGGCGCTGACTACTCAGTTGAAGAAATTCCTGCTGACATGGTAGACCAAGCTAACGAATACCGTGAGTATTTGATGGATGCTGTGTCTATGGTTGACGAAGCATTGATGGAAAAGCACCTTGAAGGTGAAGAAATTCCAGTTGAGCAACTTAAAGCGGCGATTCGCAAAGCAGTTCTCGATATCTCTATTATCCCAGTATTGTGTGGTACTGCATTTAAAAACAAGGGTGTTCAAACCTTGTTGGACGCAGTAGTCGACTACATGCCATCGCCTGTTGATGTTCCTGCTATTAAAGGTATCGACATGAACACTGAAGAAGAAGCATCACGTCCATCTTCTGATGATGCACCATTTGCTTCACTAGCATTTAAAGTGATGACTGACCCGTTTGTTGGCGCTTTGACATTCTTCCGAGTTTACTCAGGTGTGCTTGAAGGCGGTTCATACGTCTTGAACTCTGTGAAAAACAAACGTGAGCGTATCAGCCGTATCGTGCAGATGCATGCCAACGACCGTAAAGAAATCAAAGAAGTTCGCGCTGGTGACATCGCTGCTGCTGTTGGTCTTAAATTGACTACCACTGGTGATACACTTTGCGATATCGATCACCCAATCATTCTTGAGCGCATGGAATTCCCTGAGCCAGTAATTTCTGTGGCGATTGAGCCTAAGACTAAAGCTGACCAAGAAAAAATGGGTGTTGGCCTTGGTAAATTGGCAGCAGAAGATCCTTCTTTCCGCGTAAAAACTGATGAAGAAACTGGCCAAACCATTATCTCTGGTATGGGCGAGCTTCACTTGGAAATTCTTGTTGACCGTATGCGTCGTGAATTTGATGTGGACGCTAACATCGGTAAGCCACAGGTGGCATATCGTGAAACCATCCGCGGCAGCGGCAAATTTGAAGGTAAGTTTGTTCGTCAGTCTGGTGGTCGTGGTCAGTTTGGTCACGTTTGGTTGGAAATCGAACCCAATGAAATCGGTGGTGGCTTCGCATTTGAAGATAAAATCACTGGTGGTGTCGTTCCTAAAGAATACATTCCTGCAGTGGGTAAAGGCTGTGAAGAAGCTATGGCAAACGGTGTTTTGGCTGGCTTCCCAATGGTGGACATCAAAGTTGCTTTGGTTGATGGCTCTTACCATGATGTGGATTCGAACGAAATGGCATTCCGCGTAGCG
>Ga0100393_10002299_pt1 | contig 18537 bp, 13 predicted proteins | sample CryGeymeta201517_FD_81546 | JGI IMG/M metagenome (GOLD analysis project Ga0100393, IMG submission 81546) | Groundwater microbial communities from Crystal Geyser aquifers in Utah, USA - Crystal Geyser metaG 2015-17 | ecosystem: Environmental > Aquatic > Deep subsurface > Groundwater | place... | reverse complement strand
GGTGGTAGTAGTAGTATATTGTTGCAGCAAAAGAACCGTGCCAAAAGTTTTACTCAGGGAAGCAAAGGAAGCCGAATATCGTGAATTCGTATACATTTTAGCCCCCTTCTGGTGGTCAATCAAATGAATACTGTTACTGTATTCCAGTGCATGCAGCAAAACGAAAGACAAGTTATAAATAATGCCAATGGACACTGGGGGATAGAAAAAGAATAGCATCATGTCATCAGCAAGAAACAAAAAAATTGTGATTAGGTTGTGGGAGGGTTGAGGTTCACGGTGCGTAAGATCCCGAATAAATATGCGTCTACATTGGTTCGGATGAGACTGACGTTCCCGTGCACTACAACCGTAGGAGTGGTATCTTTTTTTTAGTTGCCTCGAGCTGATGACAACGATAATAAAAGTAATAATCTAAATAAAAGAAATCCTGCGATCTATCAAAAAAGTTGCCAGCGGAAATCCTTGCACTGACTACAATAATAACATTGATGACTAAGACAACCTGCCAATCATAAGAAAGAAAACAATAATTGACACCTACTCCGGAGTACTAGTAGTCTAGTCTAGGTCTACCACATCTCTTCAGAACTCTACACTCATTTAATTTGCATACTAGCTAGTAGTAGTTAGTAGTCTACCCTGCCTAGAGTCTGATAAAAACCAAAACACCGCTTTCAAACAAGAAAAAAAAAACATGATGTTTTCCACAACCACGCTCACTTTGGCATTAGCTACTGTATTTGTCAGCACATCGTCTAGTGCCTTTCAACCTATCCAACAAGTATCTACTGCAAGCAATCATGCCATGACTACCAGCACGGTACTTCCCATGGATCGACGCAGTTTTGGAACGGGCATTGTTGGTAGTATTGTTACAGGAGGTCTGTTGTCGGTGAGTACCATGCAACCTGCATTGGCGGAAGTGTTTTTGGACCCAGCCATGTACGGAGATCAAGAATTACGTGTCAGTGCCGTAGATTCCATTAAGGAGAGAGTCCGACGTGCCATTTTGCAAAAACCTGTTCTGGCTCCAGCCTTTTATCAGTTGGCCTTGTTAGATGGATTGTCGTACAATGAGAGAACTAAAAAATTCGGTCCCGACGGAAGTGTCGTGGCCAATGTTCTGACGTCCAAGGCAACGGATGAAAATACGATGAATTTGCAAGAAGCTTGCAATGTGCTCATTGAAGGAGCCAAGGCTCTGAAACGAAAGACTGCTATTACAGTCTCCGACGCCGTAGCGATCGGTGGATCGGAAGCTATTGAATCGATTGGAGGACCACCCCTGGCGGTGCAATTGGGTCGAATGGAGCCAGCCAAGGGAGCGCCCCTGCCTCCTCTTCCAATTAATTTGTTCACGGGAAACCGTCCAAATTCCGAGGTTGCTAATGCCTTCCGACAAGCTGGGTTGACCGAGCGTGAAATGACCGCCCTGTTAGGAGGTCTGATGACGCTTCAATTGGTAGAGAAATCCAGAACTGCAGAGGATTGGAAAGAATCGGCCAAGCCTGTCTTTCGTGAGCGTGGAAAGATCGGACGAATGTCGGAGTACAAGAAACTATCAGACGAAGATATCAATGCCGCAGCAGCTGAGGAGTTCGAAGATGACGACGACGATGAAGAGCCGTTGTTTGACGATGGAAGAACGTACATTGCCGACAGTTTTGGGACTCGGGAGGAACGATTCGGAAAACGCATTGGAAAAGATGAAATTGACGAAAAGACATTTAATACGTATTTCAAGCAGCTTGAAGAGGTGGCATTTGCCAAAAAGGCTGGTGATTTGGCCAAATTTGGATGGATTGGAACATTGTTGGTTGACAAGGACTCGCCAGTTACTCAGACTTGGGTCAAGAAATATGCTGCTTCAAATTTGAATTACTTGAAAGATTTGAAGATCTCCTTTAACGCCGTAACACAGCTTGGTGCCGTGTACACAGGAGGAAAATACGAAAGTTTGCTCAAGGACAAAACGCGTAAGTCGCTAAACGACGATGGTCTGAATCTCTTTTAATTCGAGGTTTGAAAAGAATTGAAGACAACTTAATACGGGGAAATGAAGGCAGGCTAACATGCAATACTAGTTGCTACAGTATGGCTGAGTCGAACCTACAACACTCGCAAAAATAAAAACTTACAAACATAAACATGTAGCCTCTGCAATAGCGGATTATCGCGCGATCAACAAAGCTTGCTTTAGCTCCCTCCGGCCAGATCGCTCGATGCAAGCGCAATGCTATCATGTGCACTACTGTACTTTTAACGTACACAAGAGTGCAGATTATTACTTGATTTCTGTTTGCTGCCATTTTATGATTTATTCCTATGTACTAGCTTTGGCGCTGACTGTTATTCATTCATTGTATTCCCAACATGTAGATGCTCTGTCTGCTCTGTCTATCATTTCCACAGGGGTGTGTATGGGACGGTTTCGTTTCGACCGTCCTCCGTTTGACTCTCCATGAGCCACTTTCTGAAGGAAACTCACATCGCAAAGTCATAGTTGTTGTTGCTTTGCATGCCGAAGACAGTAGGTCCATTGCTGTCTGTCATGGCCGCATTACTATCCGCAACAACTGCTTGGCAGTTGGGGCCAATCCAAAACCAAACATCTCACCGTTCTGTGTAGGGGCAATATTCTCATCATCATCCTCTTCAACACCAAAGAACTTTTCGAGAATCTCCACACTCTTTGCGTAAATTTCCTCACTGGGATGATGCTGGAGATCCTCGAGCTTGTCGATTCCGCCATATTCGTCAAAAATGTGGCTGTAGCTGATTTGGCAGCAAGAAAAAAAGGGGGGGTGGGGGGTGAAGGAGGGCTGTTAGCATAGTATCAAAAAGCTAAACATTGTAATTGCGAAGAAAACCACCCATGATTCGTCAGTCACGTACTTCAAGTTTAATTTGTCGCCAACTTCGAGAATCTTCTCTGTGGCTTCCAACGCCACTTGGACAATCTTTTGGTCCTTGACATCCAGTGCGTTTGCGATGGCACAAAATCCTTCCTGCTGGACAAGGCCGCGCAAATGGTAATCACTGCCAGTAGTGAAAATGTTCGCGACCGTCCAGATGGCCTCACGACGGATTTCCCAACGTTCGTCCATGGCCATGGCAACAACAGCATCAACAATTCCCTCAGTCTTGACAAGCCTATCGATCTGTTGCTCAGTTCCGGCGCCAATGTTCGACAGCAACCAGCAAGTTTCCTTGCGAATTCCGCGGTTTCCAACCTCCAAAATACCGGAATTTCCAATGGCTTGAAGGATACCAGCATCCACTACAACCTGCGTTTGCTTATCCGTTCCAGTGACAAAGTTTCCAAGAGTACGAATAACAGGTGTCAACAGTGGTTGATGTTCGTTTGCGATCAGAGCCACAAGTTCTGGGGTCACACCCGTGTCCATGACCATTTGGATGCGATCATCGTCACCATCGGCGAGGTAGGACAAGGCCCAAACCGCATCTACCAAGACGTCTTTGCTCATGGGTTGACGGACGAGCAATTGAGCAAGTGGTCCGATGGCAGGTGCGATTAAAGAACTGTCAGGGCTAGGCTTTCCGCGACAAAGGTTCGACACAGCCCAAGTTACATTACCCAACAAAGGCATGTTTGCGGGTTCATTCACGTTTAAAATACTACATTGTTTAGATATAGAGACATTGAGCGAAGGAAGCCGTTAGAGAAGGTTTGGTCACGTTACAAAGAAGGGTATACCGTAAAACGCATGGATATGTAAGATCATTATTTCATCTCCTGGCACGCTGTGTACTTACAGTCCTTCTAGGGCCCCGGCTTTCAACACAATATCACGTAGTTCGGGACAGTCCCCGGCAATGTTTCCGAGACACCAAGCGGCTTGTTCCCGAATAGTAGGTAGGTCGTTCTTCAAGAGCAGAATTAGTGGAGCAACAACTCCCGCAGCCACGACATCCTTGGTACGATCCGTGGACGCGATATTAGTCAATGCCCAAGCGGCTTCGAAGATGACACTGGCATTGTTGTTGCGTTGGTCGAGGGCATTGATGAGATACGGCATGGCACCCCCCGCAATCACTTCGTTCACGGGTGGATTGACTTCGACCGAAAGCATACGTCGGAATCCGCGAACGGCTTCTTCAAATTCTGACGGCGAAGAAGGGTTGATCAGAATGCTCATGAGTTTGGGAATTTCTGTGACAGTGTACACCTTGCTGTTGCTATTTCCTTCTTCGTCACCATTGTTCGTGGTGGAGGGCGACGGGGCATTAATTTGACGGCGCTTCATCAATTGATCTTCCTTTTTAGACTTTCGTAACTGAATGGCCGTCTCCTCGCGGCGACGACGTCCAATTTCGAAATCCTGTTTCTTGAACTGTCCTTTACGTTTTTCTTGAGTGGTTGTTGAGTGCGTAAGCGGTCGGATTTGACGATGGCGAATTGGATGATTGATAAAAAAAATGACAAAACAAGTGAGGATGAGATCTTCCCAGACGAAAGGGAAAATAACGAGAAAGAATGGACGAGACAAAAAAAACGCTTTACTAAAGGAAACGGAAACATCACCGACAAACTGAGGCCTACAAGAAACACGACACAAGTCAACTACAAAGCGGCGTCCGATGCTTACCTTCTGCGCGTGTGGCCATGGTTGCAGATTATGTATGTAAAATAATGTAAATTATGAATGTATTGAATGAAAATATGTGTTTGCTTGCAAGAGATGTTGTGTTGCGTGTTGCGAAAGAAAAATTCGTAACGACCCTTTGATTTTGTGGCGATGCTTTCCTGTTCGAAATCCGAGTTGAACAGGCTGTCTAAATAACGCTAACGACGCGATAAAGTGTTAAGTCTTTATTGGAATCGAGCCGGATGAGGCGGCAGTTTGTTTTGTTACGCAAGTGTGCGACCAGGTTGGGGTTGTTCAAAGACTCAACACTACCATACTAACGTCGAACTCCTTCCGTCTTATTTCTTGCAAGAATTGTCTGAGCTGCCACAACAATTATTAGCGCATTCTTGCGAACAATCAACTACAGCAGCGAGTAGAATAATTCAGTGTCTTAATAATATCTGAAGCTGAGATTGTTGTTATGAGAATAGGAGGAACTTTCCCGATGCAGGCTGGCTGATCCTGGGTGTGCTGGCCCCCTGACCCCAGTAGCACCGAACACTACGCATGGTTTCTCAGTGCCTACACCTATGGGTAAAGTTCAGGACAAGAAGTTTCAGATAAGAGCCACTGACAGCTTACTTTTAGATGTAGCTAGCTTTAAGCGAAAAATGGTCGGTGAGTCCAAACAATCTTGTTACTCTATTAATTATTTATTACTACGGAGTATTCGTTATTCGTGATCACAATTTAATTATTATTTTTCTGAGTTTGATCGTACTCGTAAAGAGCAAAGATCGTGCTGGTGCCTGGGTAACCGTTTTACGTCCTTCATTCGTATGCAGCTGCTCACTGTCAGGGTAGCAGAACCGATTGAAATTTTTCTTGGGGTCTGGTATGGACTGCTGCAACAAGGTCCAGGGAGCAGGCTTCTCATTCAAAAGATCCTACGAGAGCTACACGATTTCTACTGCAACTGCAAGATCCTGCAATTTCGATTGCTTTACTCGGAGTTCCGAGTAGACTACCAGTAGTCTACTCATCATCATCAGCAGAAAAAGATTCGCGAAGTTTATCATAAAAATAATTAAAAGTGTAAAAAATACTTTTTACCTATTCCCAAACAACCTATTAATCAACAACTAACTCACCATGCCAGTCGCTTTTGGAATTAACGGATTTGGACGTATCGGACGTCTCGTGATGCGTGCCGCTTTGGATAACCCAGGTACGAGCAGAAAGAGCAATGAATATAGAACCAAAGACGCAAAAAAAAACCTGGATCTTGCGAACTAAAGATTCAAACGGAAGCTTCAGTTTTTTTTTCATCTTCCCAAGCGTGATCAAGATTAAGATGGCGCCATATCTTCTTTGTGATGGTCGAAATAAATACTCTGTAAATTGAAATTGTAGGAATTTGTGGCTCACCTTTATCCTTTAATTTTTAATTATAATATTATTTTATGCAGATGCCACTGTCGTTGCCGTGAATGACCCCTTCTTGTCTCCCGAGTACGCTGCCTACCAATTCAAGTACGATTCCGTTCACGGAACTTACCCTGGAGAAGTCACTCACGGAGACGGATACCTCATGGTTGGAGGACAGAAGATCATGTTCTACAGTGAACGCAACCCTGAACAGATCAAGTGGGGCGAAGCCGGAGCTGATACAGTCTGCGAGTCCACTGGAATTTTCACCACCCAAGAAAAGGCTGAAGCTCATTTGAAGGGAGGATGCAAGCGTGTCATTATTTCCGCTCCATCTGCTGATGCTCCCATGTACGTCATGGGTGTCAACCACACCTCATACGCTGGAGGTAATGTCATCTCCAACGCTTCCTGCACCACCAACTGCTTGGCTCCTCTTGCCAAGGTCTTGAACGACGAATTTGGAATTGTGGAGGGACTCATGAGTACCATCCACGCTGCTACTGCGACCCAAATGGTCGTTGATGGACCTGCCAAGGGAGGAAAGGACTGGCGTGCCGGACGTTGTTCCGTGAACAACTTGATCCCCTCCAGTACCGGAGCTGCTAAGGCTGTCGGAAAGGTTATTCCTGCTTTGAACGGAAAGCTAACAGGCATGGCCGTTCGTGTGCCCACTGCTGATGTATCCATGGTTGACTTGACCTTTAGGACCGAAAAGGCTTGCTCTGCCGATGAGATCAAGGCTGCCCTCAAGAAGGCTGCGGATGGACCCATGAAGGGCATTCTCGGATACACGGAGGACGCTGTTGTCTCCCAGGATTTCGTGCACGACCCCCACAGCTCTTTTGTTGATGGTGCTGCTGGAATTACCCTCAACCCCCACTTCCACAAGGTCATCTCGTGGTACGATAACGAGTGGGGATACTCCAACCGTCTTGTCGACCTTGCCATTTACTGCAACTCCAAATAAATACTCAAACTGAGAGGTAGAGAGTGAAGCTTTTGGATTTCAAGAATGTGCACGTTTCAAAACGAATTGTGTGATGACTTTCGAATATGCAAACTTGATTCGGAAGAATTTTAATTTATTGATGCAGTGAATAATCTGAACAGTTCTAGTTAGCCCACTCCACTTTTTACTACTGTATTATTTTGTGTCACATATTTGATTTCCCCCCCTAGAAATGGCAAAAGCTCAGGCCGGAACATAACTGCCTTCCTCCCAGTTTAAAGTGCTGTTGATGAAATTTGTTGCGCCTTGGAATCATTGCTTTGGGAGCCACTAGCTAGAAATGAACATCTGCTTGTCATAAAAAAAGGTCCAATGTACCTTACTAAGGTTGCATGACAAGTAATCTGAAACTAGATGGAGGGCTTGGTCGAAAAAGGGACGACAAATTTTTTGTGATGACTGGACTAATCGAATATGAAAGAATCATACTGTAGGAGGCTAGCTAGCTACTTGTAGTATGGTAGTAGTAGTATCTCGAAAAGTCTCTTTTGTACTGCCAGGTACCACGGGAGTAGTACCTGGTAACAATAGTCTACCACGTACCCTGGTAGTAAACAACTCGGAAAATAGTACGAGTATAAAATAAATACCCTACTGGTACCTGTAGTTCTGTATCCACATATGTTCGCAGTACCTTTTGAGTCTTTCCTGCAACGCCTGTCCATCGTATGTTGAATTCGCTTTTTATTTACAGGAGACTGGTAGGAAAAGCTACTCTAGGTACGGTATGTTTGACAGAGTCACACCATGTGCTTTTAGTATAACGATTTTTGTACATCTTCTTATTTGTATTGCACCCCTCCTCGAAATCAGCCTACTGTGTAAATGAGAGCAGCGTGTTTTGCGACGAATGGCGAGATACGCAGCGCTTCCTCTTCGCAGCGTGGACAATAATATTATTATTACTATATTATCGGAAAGAGTATAATATTTGAGACGTCCAACATCGAATGTAGCATACGACAACAAGAACTTTTTTCTTTCAAGAACAAAACAATTCGAATTTGATAATATAGAAATACAAACATGACAAAGTCTGGCAACCAAATTATAGGCAGAGGAAGTTATGGTAAATCCTTATTTCTTTCTGACGAGGAGCGTATTGAGTTCACCTTCAATGCCTTTGAAAGTCTTGGCAAGGAGCAATATTTGACAAGTGCTGCTGCTTGCCACGGTCATCAGTGGCAGCTTGCAATTTTTCCTTTTGGTTTTACAGATGCAGCCAAGGCCCAAGAACAAGTTTCTGTGTTTCTTCGTTTTAAGGACCTCGCTGATGAAGTGTCCTACAAAATAAATTGTAAGTTCTACCTGAGTGGGACACTGCGATTTTCCGGGAGTAGTACATTCAATTCTGCGGGTTATTGCATGGGACATTCCATGTTCATGAAACGGGATGACATAATTGAGGAACTCAATCAAGATGGCTCTCTCACTATCGAAGTGGGTATCCAAGGATGGTTCGACACAGCACCCATTTGGAAACCCAAAAATACAATTCAGCAAAAGCTAATCGATCTTTACAACTGTGATAGGGAGATGGATGTTACGTTCGTGTTGGGCAATGGCAACATGGTCCGAGCGCATCGCTCTGTCCTCTTCATACAGTGTCAGGTCCTCTATGAGATTGTGTTGGAAGCTGGTGCTGGTGCTGCCATTGAGATTGAGAATGTGGATGCCGATCTGTTTGCCACTTTGATCCGGTTCATGTATTTTGAATCATTGCCAAGCACCTTTGATCTGGAGCAATCTGGAGTGGAGATGCTAAAGTTGGCCAACAAATTTGGCTACAGTGCACTCAAGATGTACATAGAAGCTGACCTAGTTGGATCTAACTTGTTGACCGTGGAGACTGCAGCTAGTTACCTCTTGCTAGCCGATTCGAACTCTTTTGCTTTGCTCAAAGAAGCAGCTTTGGATTTTGTGTGTGCCAGGTCTGTAGAGGTTATGGAGACCGAAGGGTGGAACGAAGTAAAGGAATCCAGCAAGTTACTTGCAGAGATTCTGTCACAAATTAAAGGAAGAAAAAGTGTTGATGAAGATCGAGTTTCTGCACTGCGAAAGCGTTTGGCTGATGCCGGGGAAGACGTGGATGGGACCAAAGAAATGCTGGTCAAACGTTGCCGGACAACACTTGAAGCTAAGAGTGGCGGTATCACCTTTTGGCGCAGACGGGGATAAAACGATGCCGGGGAGTGTGAAAACGAAGAATTGAATTACTTTGCCATGTGATGACTGTGCGATTCTACAGTCTTCGCTGAGACTTGCGATTTTGGGAAGTTTGACAATACTAGTACTCTACTGTAGAAGGAACATTTATTTTATATCATATCCATATTTATTACCAACACAAAAAAAAATCGTTGCCAACTCAATCGATAATGCGCTTGCGATATGAAATGTCAATCTCTTCTGACTTATAATATTCAAAGAATATCAGTTGGGTAATTTTGCTCACCGAAAGCTATTCTCTTGTGCTGGGCACAGCAAAGCACGAAGAAGGATATCGCATCACGACAATAATAATATGCGTTGCCCTTACCAGGTACCCCTTGCTGCTTCTAGACTAGTAGTCTACTAGCTACAAGTAGACCTACTCGCTACATTCGGAAGAGCTTTTGAATCTTAAAACCTGGGCACCAACTTCTATCGTCCAACAATGCCATACGATATGATTCCACGTGGAGCTACTATGAGTATTTCCTTGGTACCAGGTAGGGCCCGCGAAGGTGCCTGGTGAAGTGAAGCAATACTGATTTGAGTTTACTCATATCAGTAATTTATCACTTACATACAACACTCTAGTTCTAGGTCGACTTGTTGATCTTTTTCCACAACATCCACAGTTAAGTGGGCAACCGGAACAGCGGACATCGCAAATGCCCAAATCTTAAAATCATGAAACGAGCGAGCTACTCGCCTACTTGTAGGGAAAGGTGGACAGCAAGTAGATTGTCGATTTTCGTTACCGCCATTCTGTATGCGGATCTAACCAAATCAGTTATCGCATTTTCTCCAGTTAGAGACAATGCCGTTGCTTTTGCGGCAGGTGGAGGATTCGGGAGAAGTGCCGGCAACAGTTTAAAGAAAGGAAAGAAAACGAAAGAAGGAAAGAAGCAAAAGCGAGGAGGCCTGCTATCGGAAGTGGAGACATTTTTGCCGCCAGAGAAAGAAAACAACAGCGAGCCCAAGCTCGACAGATGGGGGCTGCCCATACCGACCACTGACGACCTTTTTCCACCAATGCCTCCAGGCACTGAAATAATACCTGTCAACATGAAAACAGAAGATATGACACTTTCGGACATCCGGGATGCATTGAAAGACCACATTGAGCTGAAAGAGTTGGAGAATCGATTCAGCGAAGACTGCTTGTTGGAAAAGGAGCCCGTGCCTGGTCGACCAATCATGAAATTAAAGTTGTTGCATCGATCTCCCCCTGTTTTGGCCATTGAAAATTTCTTTACAGATGAAGAGTGCAACAGTGTGGTTGACATTGCTTTATCGGCCGAACGAAATCAACAAAAGTTTGATAGAAGTAGTCAAGAACAAGGACCAGTACAGGTTCAATCGGCTACCTTTTCGGCTCTCGCTCAGTCGAAGCGAACGTCTACATCATGGTTTTGTTACTACTCGCAAGTTCCAACACTACTAGCAAAAGCACAAAAAGTTATTGGTATCCCAATTCTGGAGCAAATGGAGGAACCTCAGATTGTACGTTACAAAACAGGAGAAGAATTCTCGTGGCACTATGACGAAGTCCCTGTCACTCAGCTCAAGAATGGAGGTCAGCGATTGGCCACCCTGCTGGTCTACTTGAATGACGTTGAACGTGGGGGAGGAACAGTATTCCGAGATCTTGTTGACGGAAGTACGGGAGATATGTTGACCATGAAACCGAAGAAGGGATCAGCACTCTTATTCTTTCCTGCGTACCGAGATGGTAGGGCCGATGACCGGACCCTGCACAAAGGTGAAATTGCGGGAGATGAAAAATGGATCATTCAAATGTGGACGCATGAAAAGCCTTACAGCGCCCACCTTCCCGAAGCCAATTTTCAGCAATCGGCACAACAGGCAGTCGATGACGTCTGCAAGACCTTGGGATATCAGTAACTGTTCACGGCGCGACTTTCGGCAGCAAATGGAATGTGCAGGTCATAAGGTAAGAACTAGCGATCAACTCATTCATTGGTTTTGTTCTTTTGGGTGTTCAACAATGATTCTACAAAAAATTGTTCTCTAGGAAGCCTGCGGGCGCTGTCGACCTTATTTTATATAAGCGGATTTATATGAGTTTTGTGCACCCAAAACTTTCAGTATGGAATACTTGGGTCTCCTTGTTGTGCGCGTTATTCGATCGCTCAAAAATATCATTATTTTTCCTCTTCGTTACACTGCCTTTTCTCTAGACCAAGCGATGGACTCATCCATGGTGCACTTCTTTTGCTCGCTTGTTCGCAGCAAAAAGGTGCTCGTGACAAAATTTGTTACAAAACTCTGACTCGACGTAGAAGATATTTTCCATAGTTATCGACCAGTGCGCTCCACTACTAGACATGGTCGCTATGGAATGGAAACCGAGAGAGGTATTGAGTCGAGAGCTCTCCTCTCATCCCTGTTCGACTCGGAGTACCAATTTAAGTCTATCCTGGTGGAGAATTGAGCTTAAGGCGGAAGACGTTAAGGCGAATCAGAAGAACGAATCTAGACTGGTAGCAAGTTGTAAGTTTTAGGATATGGTTGAATTTGGTTTCTGTATTCAAGAATAATGGATGCGAGCTGCAATACAAATACAGTAGATCGCTTCAACAAAGGTTATACGTTACACTGCCTTGCTATAGATTGATTTCGTGGTTGACGAATGAAATAGTCTAGAATAGTCCTAATAGAATTGAGTAGACAAAGGAAATAGTCTATAATAATGGTAAGAATGAACTAGACGAAAAGATAGCCTAGCAAATGTATAAAGTGATTTGCTTAGCAGATGAAGAGATATAATCATGAAATCAAAAATCACGTTTGTCGTTCAGCGACAAAATAAATCATGGACCTGCCCGAACAGTAGCAGTGACGTTGTCGGCGCCCGCCACCTGTTCCGAATCCACGACAACTTCTGCTTCCGTGGCTTTTTCAGTTGTTTTTGCAGTGGGTTCAGCTGTGTCTGCGTCTGTAGGTGCGTCTGTAGGTGCAGCCGTAGCTCTTGTGGGTTCAATCGTTGGAGTGACAGTGGTTGGGGGTTCTGTCGGTGCTGGTGTAGGCTCGGGCGTTGCCGGCTTGGGTGCCTCTGTCCTGACAAAAGGTCCTGGCGTGGCGTCTGTAGGAGCAGGTGTAGGAGCAGGTGTAGGGACAAATGTAGGAGCAGGTGATACCTTGGGTGGTTCAGTAGCTTGAACAATAGGAGTTTCATCGTCCTCTGCTTCCTTATCGTCCTTATCGTTGCCTGAGTCTTTATCGGAGGCTTCCGTATTCACAGTGACAACAGAGTCGGAGCATACTATGCAACACAAACCAGAATCCTTGCAGAGTTCTTCTCCCATCAGAGACTTGTCAAAAGTTCCAATACAACACAACGACGAAGGAGGATACTGTGCAGAAGCTGCTGATGAGGTGTCCGAGTCTTGGCCAGGCAAATACATGAGGAAGAGCCAGAGGCAAAAGGCTAGCGCCACGGCCACAATAGCCATGAGGGTCAATACAATCCCCAACCGTCCTAGACCACAACACATGCTTTTCTTTTGCGTTTCACCGGGACGCTTGCTGTCTTTGCTACCAAAGGAGTTTGTGTGACTCTTTTCAGTATTAGACGGAGGGTATTTGCCCTTGTCGTGATAGGATTGTGTGTGGGAAGGAAATTCTAGAACCGGGCCACCCAACGTTTGCTGTTGTCGTCTGTTAAAGTCGTGATGGGCCGATGTGATGGTTGATCCATCAAAGTGTGTGGCTTCGTCATTTCCGCACAATTCTTCCATTTTACCAGTGTTGACAGAGAAACCGCCATCGTCGTCGTTCAAGATATTTTCCAAGTACCCGGAATTGTCAGTTTCGTTGCGTTCCGTTTGTGCATTCCTCATGCCACGCTGTATACTGCCTTCGTAAGCATTGCTTTCGCCTTGCTGCTGCTGCCGCCGATGGTAGGGATGTGGCTGTTGTTGGGAGCGTCGACTAGCAGAGAATCTGGGTTCCGAGCTGTAAGTTGCTCCTCTACTTTCAACATCACCAAGCTGGGAGTCAAACTCTTCCAAGTGATCACGGCTGTCGTGATTAGAATAGTAGTTCATGGTCGATGGTTGGTCTTAGGTGTTATGGATCGGTTTTTTGTGTTTGTACGAAAGTGAACGGATCCAAGTTTTTCCTCCTTTGAGAAATAAGAATGTTGTGTGCAGAGCTTGCGTATTGCAATTCGACTGTGACTCGTATTAAGAGGTAAGAAAGGAACGATGGAGAATTTTGTTTTCATGTGTTTCGCTAGTCTACTGGCTGTTTGTTGGACTCGTGTTACTTGTTTTTACTGGGATGTCATTCGTACAAGGAAATTTGGGTTAACTGTTTGAGGGAATCTCAATCACGGACTCGTCTCATTGGCATGATCTTTGGCGAACGGCTTCCGAGTAGTCTATTTTTTTTAACTACAGTGTTACCAGGTAGTTGTGCACAAAAATTTCATGTTCTTTTTATCAGCGTACCGCACTACTAGACCGTACCACTACTAAACCTAGTTACTACTACTATAATAGCTCTTTTAGTACTCGATTATGAATAACCGAGTAGCTAAGTATTGGGGCAGCCAAGTACTGTGTACCAGTTAGTGGTAACAAGTTGTAAAAGTTACCTCAAGATTTACTGGACTACGTTGTAGCTAGCTGGTTACTACTCAGTGAAATCTCATCTCAAGTCCAACAGTGTAGGTCTAGTAGTTACCAGTATTAAGTAGGGAGAGGAAACGAAACTTATTGTGGGACCTTTATGCACAAGAACATTTCTCCGACATATCATAAAACCAGACATTTTCGAGTTTGGAGACATCAACGTGACAGCAAAACTTACAACTGAAAACTTTGAACTGTCTGTGGCAAGGCACCAATAAAGGAGATCGCTGTCTACTACTCTAGATAGTACTGAGTAGCTTTCTAGCTAGTGTGTTGAATGATTTCCTTCGAGAAGCTTGCGTGCGTGCAATTCTCGCAAGCTCTACTTTAGCTGTGTATAGTTCTGGCCTACGTACTAACTCTAGCTAGCTAGCTAGCTAGAGTAGTAGTAGTAGTAACGCTGGATGGACGGACATGTAGGTTGAGCTCCACCTTGCTTGTCGCTAATTCTATCCCTCTTCGTCAACAGAGCGGTGAAAGTTTTGGATTGTCTACTCTATCTTGGCTAGAGACTTGAGAGTATCCATATCAACCTCATTGTCATCCGGGAGCTGTAGAGTAGACAACTAGTAGTAGCTAGTAGTGTAATCGAGAGTTTTTCCAACAGTCTTGCGTGTTTCAACGAGAAAGAATAACGGGTGCCCAGGTGGTTGTAAACGCAATACTCATTGTACAGTATCTTGTTTTCGCAGCAAAAACCACCACATCGATTATCGATCATGATGCATTGGCAAGCTCTGGTATTGCCACTTCAAATTTCAAGCAATAGTACTCTAGCTAGTAGCTACTGTAGTACTGTAGTTAGTCTCCCAATAACCACCTGGATCATCGTCGAGCTAGCTAGCTACTATAAGAAGCAACAAGTAGATATAAAAAGAGAACGTGCAAATAAATAAATATTATGGTCGAAGCCAGTGTTCCGAGTTCTGGCACAGCTGCTACTACTACTACTAATAATAATAATAAAACCGCCATCAGTGGTGGTGGTGGTGGTGGTGGCAGTCTGTTGCCTACCATGCAACCACCCGTCAAACAAAAAAAGCGTGTAGCGATCTTTCAAGATGCTATTACAGTTAACATTCCCATTGATGTCACAGTCGATCTTGGTGTGGCATTGCGTCGGACTCGACAGAAACGTATCGCGGCCTTGTACGAAGCGTTTCCGTCTCTCAAAACGATCCATCAGGAAAGTAAGAAGGACGATACAGAAGGATCCGGCGATGATGATAATTCCGAAAACTCGGATGATGAAATAATGGAAGGTACAGGAGATTCTGCTGCCGCAGCAGAGGGTGGCGTGGACAAAAAGAAGAAGAATAAGAAGAAAAAGACCAAACCGACGAATGCTTTAGTTCCACAACGCCACGAATTCAATTCCATTGTGGACTATTTGGAAGCCAAGTATACACAGGGTGTTATGATTCACAATGAAAATGATCCACCAGGAGAGGAAGGTTATGACGACTCTACCAAACGCAAGGGCGGCGACGGTGACGACAATGAGGATGATGACGATGATGAGGGTCAGGGCAGTGTCTACTCCGAAACAAGCTTTCTGGACGACCGAGATTTGCAGAGAGATGTAGCAGAACAAGTACTGGCTCAGACTACGACGACAAAATTGGAATTGGAAGGAGACGACGACTTTTTTGTCAATGTAGGAGATTTGGATGTGGAAGAAACAGAGTTGACACAAAAAACCTACGATCCCTTGGAGGACGGTCCAACCAAGACGACTACCAAGAAACGCAAAAGACCTAGTGGCACCAAGACAACAACACCCAAACCTGTTGTGGCCCACACTAATAAGAAGACAGTTTCTTCAGGGAAGAAAAACGACGAGCCTGTCACGAAGAAAAAGAAGAAAAATATGGATGGAGATAAGTCACCATCAACCAAAAAGCCGGAAACGGACGACGTTGAGTCGTCAGGAGAAGACGAAGACGAAGCCGTTGGAGCGACCACAACATCGAAGACTCTGCCGTCAAATTATAAAGAATTAAAGGCAGAGGCAGCCGAACATCGAAATGTGTTGATGAAACGATTTGATACCATCAAACAGATGATCAAGGACTTGGCCAAAGAGAACCTGCCCCGAAAGAAGTCTCAGAAAAAACAGGTTTCGATAACATGTCCCGCGGGGAAAAAAGAAGGAGACGAAATTACGTTCGTGTAAGTCATGCAAGAGGGGAATATTTTGTAGTATATATTTTTGCATTGTTCACTCAAAAGCTTCTTCACCTTTATATGCTTCCCAAATAGCAACCCTCACATTCCAGGACAACGTCTCAAAGTACCAGTTCCTAAAGGAGTAGGACCATCTGGAATATTTAAGGTTACTGTGCCGACGCAGCCTACGGAGGATGATGGTGTTGATCACAACAAGTTTCCTCGGGAGCTTCAAGATGAGCTCGACTTGTATGCACGCGAGTATGATACGTGGTGCAAACACGAGGGTGACCTGAAACATGCCAGGGGGGAGACCTATAAGATTGCCATGGAAAAGCAAAAGAAATACGATCAAGTGATTAAATTGTTTCCCAAGAACCTGCTAACTCCAATCGATGATGACTACATGAAGAAGTTGGTCCGTCGCGCCCGACAAAATAAGTCGAAGCGCAGCAAGACTGCCCAGGCCGCATCTGCTGCATCGGTATCATCTCCCGGAGCAAAATCACAAGCATCATCCGTCAAACAAGAAGATGCTTCGGATGACGATGAAGAAGAAGAGGAGGAGGAAGAAGAAGAAAATGAAGCAGCTGACAGCGCGGACGAGAACGAAAAACCAGAACACCGTACCATCAAGGTGCCGCAGCGAGGAAGCGTCTTTCCAAAAATGCAGTTTAACATTGCAGATTTTAGCGGGTAGGAGGATGTCTCGATTTTGAGTTGTTCCATCGTCCTCTGCATTCCTTGAGGAATGTCGTATACAATAGCAGGTTTGATTATTGAACATTATTTCCCCCACCAATGTACTGAGATTTTTTTTTAACTTTCCAGAGACAATACCTGGAGTCCTCCTGCCTCGGTTCCTGTCGCCAATCGTAAAGCAGTCTTCTTTTTGTCAAAAATACCCGCATCGTTTGTATTCGTCGAATTAAAAGTACTTGTCAAACCCATCGTCCAAACGGTTTGTTCGGAGTCGAAGGTATGTACAGGCTGATACATTTGGTCTACCTTCCAGACATGTAATTTTCGATCTGCACCACAGGTCACCCACCGTCGACTATCGTCTAAAGATACCATATCTAGAATCCAACTTTTGTGAGCATTCACAATGTGGTGCGCCAGCACGGCTGGTGTCGAAGGACGACTCACGTCCCACACCGCCATGTCTCCCGCATCGTTACCAGCCGCCAACAGATTTCCATCGGGTGTGTAGGATACGGACCGGATCGGAACACTATCATGAGTGTGTCCAGGAAGGTGCAACCGATGACGACGCTGTTTCTGTTCGTCCTGGTGTTGATAATTGTTGCTGTTATTGTTGTTGTTGCTGTTGGTGGTGTGTGTCTTGGTCACCAGCGTATCCAGCACTCCATTCTGTCGTCCCATGGCTACAACACCGGGCGCCGTGGGATGGCTCGTCATGGAAAGAACAATGGCAGACCCCCGACTTCCCCAACGATCTAATACAGTACCCGCTGGGCTTGCTTCGGTGGGTTTGCTGTCGTCTGCCAATTTGGATGGTGTCAACCACCCCGTCGCTACCACGGCAATCGTTCCATCCAAACAGGGAACTGCCACCGTGACATCTCGTCCTGGTCCTGTCCATCGTGGAGGACACAGCATCAAAACAGTTCCTGTAGCATTTTCAACTTGAAATTCATGAACGGCTTTCAGTTGTTTCGGGGCGTTGACATCATCGGCCTCAGTAGTAATGTTGTTGCTTTCGTCTTCCTTTTCGTCTATTTTCCACAGTCGGACTATTCCTGCCATATCCAAGGAAGCTACAATTAAATCACCAGCATCATTATCTTCACCACAATAGTTGCGGCCTACGCAAACCTGGGTACTTCCCAGGGCCGTTACAGCGGGTGCAGCAGCAGTAGTAGCAGCAGCAGCAGCAGCAGTGTCGTCTGTGGCAAAAGGAGGAGGTGCCTCCGCCGATTGAGATTGGCCCAAAAGTACGTGACTACAAGTCAACGTCAGCGCCGAGGCATCCAAAGTAACATCATCTTGTTTGTCATGCATAGATTTTTCTTTCACACGATATGATCGTACTAGACCATCAGCAGAGGCTGTCCAAATACGGTATTGTTGCCCACTCATTCGCTTGGCTTGTTGGTTGTTGTTGTTGTTGTTGTTGTTGCTGCTGCTGCTGCTCACAAGCAACGAGCTTGTGGCTACACTCCAAATGGCAGAGCCGGAAGAACCTGCAACAGTTTCTCGGTGAAGTATTCTATACCCGGACATTGTGCGGCGTTTGCTTGGTGCTGGATAGATTGAAGGTACTCTACTAGCTGTGAAATTCAATCTGAAGAAAAGTTTAAAATGTAAATAAGCCATTATCATAGAGCAGCTGAAATTTTTGTCTCAATTTTTTCGTTCAGTCTCTAGCTACTACTAGTAGCGTAAAAAGCTAGTGTGGAGACTATTAGATATTCATAGATAAATATTATGACTAGAGTAGGAG
>Ga0100393_10002286_pt1 | contig 18605 bp, 10 predicted proteins | sample CryGeymeta201517_FD_81546 | JGI IMG/M metagenome (GOLD analysis project Ga0100393, IMG submission 81546) | Groundwater microbial communities from Crystal Geyser aquifers in Utah, USA - Crystal Geyser metaG 2015-17 | ecosystem: Environmental > Aquatic > Deep subsurface > Groundwater | place... | reverse complement strand
TTTATTCATTCATTGCGCAAGTTACTTCTTCACAATGTCTCATTTCTTTTCCCGCTTCTTCGTGCATCTGCAATGTCATCTTCTCTTTTAGGGGCTTTAAAAAGACTATACTATACAAGCTGCCAGAGGGCATGGCTTCCTATGAGCATTCTCTTTTCCAACGAGCTCAGCCAGAACTTATCAACTTGATGAAGGCGGAAATTCAGAGCAGGAAAAAGCCCAGGCGCCGACTAGGTTTACCAGCCGTCACGCCTCCATCGAAACAATCCCCCGTCAATATTGCAGAGGGGATGGCAGAGGATTTAGCCCACTCCCCCTTCCACAAGAAGACACATTCATACCCTCCCTTGCCGTCAATATCGCAAGAGGTCTCAGGGCATGGCTTAGCCCCAACGGAGAAGTTAACTTTAGCTAGACAGCACCCTCCATCACACGAGAAGAACCAGAAAATAGAAGTACCCGCACTACCATCGAGGAAGAGACCCGAGCTTGACTCTACCCAACATGCAGTGAAGACGCCGCGAGGTGTTAGTGTCCAGTTTGCAGCGGGCAGCATTGCTGCCTTTGCGAGTCATGGTGATGCATGCAGGATTTTGAACTATCAGCGAAAGAACCAAAATTCCCAGGAGAAAGCGATTAGTTTCGCGACTCAGAGTGACCCACTGGCCGCTGCTCGGGCGGCTACAGCGCCAAAACCTCGTGCCACTCCTTCTTCTAGTAAAATAGTGGCGAGACAAGACAAAGTTTCAGACCATGACGCCATTCAGCGCGAAATATTTCAGCAGGCCCGTCTTGACTTTGAACAGCGCCAGCGTGCGGCATTGTATTACGCTACTGCGGCAAAACAACAAGAGGAAGAACATGCCATGAAGAGGCGGTATGTGGTGTTACGAAATCATCCTTCACAATCTAAACAGCAAATGTATATGGGTCAGCGGCAAATGGGTCGGCAAGAAGCCAGAGCTGCGAGACCGATCATTGAAAATGACGAATTAACCAGGCGGAAACGATTAGCGGCTGCTTTGTATGGAAGTAATTCAGTTTCGAAGACTCCTTCCGCTAAGAAAGAATTCAGGCCGGAAAAGGAATCAGTATCAGTGTGTCGCATGGATGTCCCGAACAGGGAGCCAGCGACATCATGGCGTATTGATCCTGTCCAAGAAACGCCCGCCACAGCTACTCCTCAAAGCTCTTCAGCAGCTTTTGAAATCACGCAACCGATGGATACGATCATCCAGCAGCACGGAATAGCGATGTGCGGATTTCGCCCTGAAATGAGCGATGTGTTGGTGATGCAACATCACCAGCAAGTGCTTCATCACCAACACCTTTTACAGCAACAGCAGCTTGCACAGCAACTTCAATTTTCACCACAGCAGCAGCAAGCCATCCTTATAGCGCAAATGCGGCAACAAATGATGATACACCAGCATCAACAACAGGAGTAAATGCATGATGCATATTCACTTTTGGAAGACCTTCATATCTTTTTTAGTTTATCACTTTGTTTGCTTGGGAGCCATTATAAACCTGAATAGGAATATTCTCCTGGACTTCTTTGTTTTGACTACTCATGGCAAGCTACTTTCTTTTGTGTCAAGAATTTTTGAATAACCAACAACAAATATGTATACAAGTGTCAGGGCCGTTCTTGACTGTCGCTTTCATCTCCCGTCTACTGATGTCTATTCGCCTAATATGGCATTTCGCTGAGCACGGTCCTTAGCGTACTTTGAATCTGGATCGTAGCTGTAAGAGACCATGGCACCACCATCGGGAGCTTGAGCTGTCGGGGCAGGGGCAGGCGTTTGTCCATAGGGAACGATGGCACCGCTTCCATCATCTTCCACGAATTCTTCATCTCCGCGAGGATCGTCACCCTCGTCCTCGAATTCTTCGACAACAACCTCTCGTTCCTCGTAGATACCTTCCTTAGGAGGTGGATCACGATTAGGCAGCATCCAACAGTAGAGACAGATGAAACAGCACAACAAGAGAAGAAGCAAAAGGATTAGGAGGTACCACCATTTGAACCAGCCATCGTCTTCGTCTTCTTCCCCATCGAACCCACGATTTCGGGAACCAGGTGGAACTTGCTCCTTATCTGTCATGATGCCAATATAAAGAGGTGTTTCAGGGTCTACACGTTGCAAGACATTGTTGTAGGTACCATCATCAACTGCAGTTTGGGTAGCATCGGTATAGGCGTTCTGAACAGATACTTGGTCTTCGTCGCTCGACATAAGCACATCATACGTGGCAGAAGCAGAATGGCACGTAGCTCCCTTAATGGCGTTAGATGGGCAAGGATATTCGACTACATTGTCGACCTGTTGGGTTCCGGGAACAGCCACAACGCGCAAGCGACGACCCCCGACAAGAATGCGTCGACTTTCTGCGTCCTTCTTGGCAATTTCATTCACTACTTCGTTGGAGAAGACAGGAAAAGAAGCATCCAAACCTTCAGCTTTGACAGCCGTCGGGTCCTTGATATTTTCAATATTTGATACACGAAATGACACTCGAACCTGCGAACCCTTGGCATCCCCTCCGAGACCAAAGTTCTCGTCGGTAGGATTAGAACCAGCCTCATCGTTTCCGGATGAAGGATTTTCAGTGCCTGTTCCGGCAGCTGGAGGGTCAGGAAAGACACAACCATCCGCTTCAATCATCATGGCTTCGGTATCCAAATCATCTCCAACTTCTAAATCAACAAAAAGCTGCTCTGTGTGGGCAAAGAGATTGAGGGTTTCTGGTTCTGATTTCCAAATGTAGTTTTCTACCAAGATATCAATCTCACCAGGAGACAACTTCATACTGTCAAAGACATCGTTGGCTGAAATTTGGGTATGGGCTTCGTCTGCCTTGTAAGCAAAGGCTGTAAAGTTTAGGACAATATCTTCCTTTTTACCAGCTCCACTTTCATCAAAATACCAATTAATGTAAGTCGCCTTGCTATAGATAGTGGAGTCCTCCAACTTTTTGCGAAGCTCTTCCGTAAAAAATTCATTGACTTCGCACAGCAGGGAATTCACTTCATCTTCTGTGGGCGACTTTTCGTGGTCTTTGAACATGTGAAACTTTAACGAAAAGTCCACCATTGGACCCAGGTCTCCAGCATCGTTGTAATTGTTTCCAAAAGGCCAGTTCTCTTGGCCATTGGAAGGTAAAATGGGACGGCCAGCGGCCGCATCAGGACCAGCGTTTCCACCTTCGGGAGAACCTCCGGCTCCAGCTCCGTCGCTTCCGGCTTCGTCATTGGTAGAAGCTGGTGCTGGGATTGTAGGAGCCCCGGTGGGAGCTGGACTAGTGGTAGGTGTCATAGTAGGAGCACCGGTTTCAGGACATTCCGCCGAGGGCAAGTCTCCTTCTACACGAGACCTCTTGACACCATCAAAGGACATTTTGTTAGCATTGTTGAAAAAATTGAGACCCTTGGGCTCGGCTTCCCAGATCCAATCTGTGATAAACTTTTGAAGTCCAGCTTCTCCCAGAGCCTCCATTTCATCAATCAAGATTTGATCGTCCAACCAATTTGCGTCACCTTCCGCCATTGCGTCGCTGAATTCCACAGTAAAGTTGATATGAGCGGGCAAGTTTTCGCCCTCATAGTAACCCCAGTTAATCTCAGTGGCCTCAGCATGGACACTTTTCAAGCCGGTGGCATTCTGAACAAGCCGGGAAAGAAAGTACTGGGTCTGGCAGAGCACACCCTCGACATCTTCCTTAATGACCTCGGTATCCGGTGTAAGATCATCTGCAAAGAATCCAAATTTAAAAGCGAAGCGAATCACCTCTTGGCCATCTTGAGCTAAGACAGTGGCAAGGATGAAGCCGATTACTAGCAGCAGAGTCTTGAACATGATACTCGAGTAGTTACTGTCAAATAGAATGACGTGCAGAATGCTCTATGAAGGAATGGTAAGGCTAGCTAAGGTGGATGTTTTCTCGTTGACTTTTGACAGAATACCCTGTATATGTTGCTATTTTTAATCAAAAGAGTCACGGCAGCAAACAAGAGTGTCCTGGAGATATATTCACAAGGTGTGATAGGACCACAAAGTCGCGAGAAAATAAAAATACAACTTCCCTCGTTGATCTTGGTTTGGGTTGTTACTCTAGTAGCTACGCTACTACACTTCTTACTTGTAAATAAAAGTAATAATACTCAAAATTAGGAATGATATCTTTCGGCCAAGAATGACTTGCCGTACTGATTCTGCAGTAAATAGGACGCACACAAATGTTTGAGTCATAGTGACCAAGCCGGTCATTTTTTATTCTTACTTTCACTGGCTGTGATGATTAATTTGTTCAGTGGACAGTAAAGCGGTGGAAGGCCAATCTCAGAGGTTTTTCGGTGTCAAGCAAAGAGAAAGCCAAGTCCGTGTTGACCAACGTAACGAAGCAAGAAGTCATCACTCATCACACACAGGAATCCGAGGAAACAACTGTTGATTACTACGACCGCAAGCCAAAAGGAATTCTGTTTTAAGATCCCAACAACCCGCACAACTTAATGTCAGAAAACGAGCAGCAACAACAGCAACAGCCCTACCGAGATCCCACCGGTTTGCGGGTTCTTTGTTTGCACGATGCCCATTCTAGTGCCTCTGATTTGAAAGCATTGCTCAAAAACCTTGGCGATCGGCTCTACGTAAAACACGGCATTGATCTGGTGTATATTAACAGTCCTCTTTGTGCCAGCGTTCAGAGTGACAGTGACCGTCACTGGTTCGAAGCTGCCTCGAAGAAGCAAAGGCAACAACAAGCAGCCGCGAATAAATTTGGTCGAACCCAACAACAGGAGCACCAGCAAGAACAAGAAGCACAGTCATCATCCGAATCTCCCGAAGAAGATCAACCTCAACTGATTGGATTAGATGCATCGTTGTGTTTGTTGCAACAAATTTGGAATTCCATGCCGTTTTGGGGTATTTTAGGCATTGGACAAGGAGCTGCCATTGGATCTCTCCTGAGTCTCTTGCCCAACATCAAACCGAGAGCTAAATTTGGGATCTTCGTACAGGGAGAGGCGCTTATTCAGGAGGCCGAACGATTGGTGGATGCAGATGATTGGTCATGCCTGCATGTATTAGGTAATATGCGTGAAAAGTAAAATTGTATTGAATTGTTTGATAAATGGCTGGGATCTCACCTTTCTTCTGTTTTGTTCTTGCGGTATCACAGATCCAGATAATTTGTCGGGAACAGAGGAACGACTGATACTACAATTCGGCGGAGATGTTCATCGCATCCGACGCAAAGATAATGATGCCTACTTGAGAAAAATCATGAATATTATGGGCAAGGTACGGTCGACCGGCTTCTTCTTATCACCTATTTTCTGTTTGTGTAATTTACCTCACTGCATGATCCGGTCCTTTCTGCAGTTCATTATCGACGAAAAGAAAAAGATTCGAAAAAGCAATGGCGCAAGTACGGCGCTGGCATTACAAAATCAATTATACGTGGTAGAACAAGAAGCGGCACAATTTATTGCAAAGCGTATTGCAGAAAACCCGCCGTCTGTTCTCATGGCCGTGGTGGCTCCAAAGGCCGTGGCAGCTGCTCCTGGTGGTATGAAGCGCCGAGGGAAAGACGAAGAGGGCGGTGGAGCGCCCTGTCCGCCAGAGTTCTTGCTGAGACGACAAACACGACAAGCGGGAGACGGAGAGAAACATGAGGCCAGTCGCGCCCATCCGTCGGAAGCAAAGAGCGGCACTGAAAAATAATGATTTTATCAATTTTATCACTTTCAAAGGCTTTCTTGAGAGGGCACCTACCGCAACGTGGCTAATATTACTCAGCTACAGGGTAGCTAAATGTGCAGCAATCGTGTTGGCGACTTCATCACCACTTATTAAAGCGGCGTGTACACTTCCCTCGTACCCAGATATAGTTGCCTCTCCCGCAAAGTGAAGCCGATTTTCCCATTCAGAACTTTTCAAGGCTTCCGTGTGCTCAGCAAGTGTCCCTAAGCGGTATCCACTGTAAGCACCCAGAGAGTAGGGGTCCTCCTCCCAACGAGAAATATGGCAATTTACGCACCACGGCTGCAACTCAGTGGAAAGATTGTAACCCATAGCATCCGATAGAAAGCCTAGAACAGCGTCGCGAATCACCTTGTCGGTCTTGTTCGTTGCCCAGAGTCCAGCGTCACCTACCAGAACAGCTTCGATAGAAGGGACCCCCTTGCTGGCCCAGAGGTTGCCCAGCAGTAAGTAGCACCCAATATCATTGTTTTCATCCTTGCAGCTTCGTACCAAGCCAATGAAATACTCCTCCTTAGGCCAAAAGATTCGATCGAACGTCAAGAACACTTTTTTATAACACCCCATTTGCATGCGCTGAATGGCATCTTGCTTCTCAGCGGAAAGCTCGGGAACAAAGTTAATCCCAGAAATGCTGTTGACACTGTTGGCAAGGCATCCCAATGATACGGTAACGACACAGAAGTCTGCTTCCACAACCATGCCCGAACCCGTTTCTACACAAATTGTTTTTTCCGCCGACACACTTTGTTTTCGAATGCTGACAACAGGGTCGTTCAAGCAAACACAAGAAGATGACGATTGTATAAGAGGTTTCAGTACTGACAGCATTCCCTGCTTCAGAGTACAATGAGGACCAAAAAAGTCCCCTTCATCATCGTATGAATCATCATCGATATCATTGGCGTCATTGTTGTCGTCAGTTTCATCCGGTATATTGGCAGAAAATTCTAAAAGCTGCAATCCCGAGGCACTGGTTCCATGCCAACATTCAATCAAATGTCGATAAAATCCAGCCACTAACGATACTTTTGGATTCTTCTCATTTTGTAGAGATAAGATAATGTCCAGAGCTTGTTGAAAGCTCATTTCGGTACTAGCTTTCATGTCACCTTTTACTGACATATTATATCCCATAGTTCCCACTTTAATCATGATTTGGTTGTGAAACTCCAAAGCTTTCGTAATAATTTCGTCATCGTGCTTGCAGCATTGGCCTTCAACGAAGAGAGCCAAGTTTTGAGTACGATGGAGCACACGACCGGGACGCGTCCAAGGATTTCCGTGGACGAAGATCGGTTCCAAATGCGTTCCACAGACACTTTCACCCGTTGCTGTGATTTGCTGTAACAGCTCCATCATAGGATTGATGGGTCGGTCGTTACATGCTGGTATGGAAGAGAAAGCGGGCCACCTGAAACCAGTACCGTGCACCCAGGCGGCACCATGATCACGGTATATATTTATAGAAGCCGCAGTTGTATTGCCTATTCCTGTGTCGTCGTCGTCATTTATATTGGAAATGATTGGCAGGGAGTCTAGAGTGGTATGAATACGACCACCCAGTCGGTTACGGGCTTCCACAACCAGTAGATCTGAGGGCTCCAACTTGATTGAACCATTATTCAACAACTTGTGGGCGCACATCAACCCACTGGCACCAGCGCCCACGATCGCCACTTTAACATGCATTGTCGACTGTTCCTTAGTAGTAGCACCTGTGGTTGAGGTCATGTTGTTTAAGTTGTTTCTGTTGAAAGTTGAACCATGATAATATTATTTTTTCATCTTTTTGTTTTTCTCCTTTGAAGCTCGACGCACACGAATTCCAATTTCCCGAAATCAAACAACCACCGCAGTTGTAGACCTACTAGACTAATGGGAGTCCTACGTTGCTGTAAGTATGGTTGACTTCGGACGAACATATTTCTCTATGTATTGTTGTTTGAAAAAGCCTGCGTCGACTACTTTATTCCATAAAGTCTCCTCTTGAGATCTGCTCAGCGACACACCTAGAACAGCGGCAAGTAAAAAAGTATCTGGATTTCAAACGAAGGTTGCGTTGGGACTCGTTCAACTTGATGGCATGTGGACTCAAATAACTGACCAAGAGTTCTTCTCCTTGAGCAATATCACGGATAGAAATTAGTTGAATTTGACTGGAACGACCAGTATCAGTAGATATTGACGACAGTCCATCAATGATGTCCACATTTGGTTCGCAGGCGTGGTTCGTCTTGGAAAAGAGGGGAAGAAGGACGCAGCAATGGACCTGGCCGGCTATTTCTTCAATATCCCCCGCGTTAGCATTTTGAAGCAAAAATTTTGCAAACGCTTTTGAAAGCTGTAAATCATCGGACCCTTTGCTGTCGCCACGGTCGTTTTGCAACACATTTTCCTCGTAAATAGCAAATGGAGATTTGGTCTTGACATCTAGCGTGTTTCGTCGGCAAACAATAATCAGTCGCTCAAAATAACTTTGCGATAGAACAGTTGATTCGCTCTCTTTCAGCTGGAAGATATTGAAAAATGCACGGTAAACCGGTTTCAAGATATTAACAGTGCTGCTGTCATCTTCATCGAGATAACGCGAATTTGTCGGTACTCCACACATGCCGTCCAGTTGTTTTCCCAAAACACTGTCGCCTGGCATGGTATTCGTAATGCGCATACCCGTCAGAATGCTGCAGAAAAGACGCATCGCCAGAACAATTTCCCAGTGGTCGGCTAGATAACTATTCTGGCCTTTGTCAAACACGATGTCTGCGATGGCGCCCAGTGCAGCTCGATAGCGGCAGCAATCTTCAGCTACCTCTTTCAAGAAAACTTGTTTGCACTGGTGGGAACAGAAGATTATTTGACAACCCTGGCATGCAAATCGTCCTTGATGGTCCTTCAAATACCTTGACGACAATGTTGTTTTGTTTGTAGTGGTCGTAGCGGTCATCACCGCCTCCAACTCCGGCGAGTACTCGGGCACTGGCCAAAGACAAGCCTGAGGAATCGGATAATCTTTATCAAAATAAGTTGAGAGCGGCTCCAACGAAGCAAAACAGTTTTCGCAAGCCCGTACAGGACCAAAGGGTCGACCATTTGTCATTTCTCGGTTCGGTATCTGGATTGCTGTTGTTGTGTGGCACACTTCTGTCCAAATCGTTTCTCCTTTCTCAATATCCCGAGAAGCCAACAGTCCATTGCCTTTTTGGAATTTCGTCAAGTCAACAATATGGACAGGAGGGCGTGCCTTTTTTCCGTCGCGTGTGGTATAGTAGGCCCTCGAAAACGAAGTGGACAAGGTTTCCTCAACCACTGTGCTACATTCCTTCCTGTTCATCTTTTCCAAAGGACAGGAGACAAAAATTTCACAATTGCGCGACCAAAACGAAGATGAAGTAGAAATCGAGATACGAAGATTTCGTCGACAGGGGAACAATCCTGTCAACCTGCTCTATCACAAACTATGATCTTTGTACGACTATGATAAGGCGTTTATGTTAGATGTCGGGGAATAGGGGTGTATCTGGAATACCAAATCTCATTTACTGCAAGGGCGAGAGGCATAGTCGCTATTAGCCCTAACCCTGAAAAGGAATATTTTAATCGGAGTACTAGTACCAGGGTACCGTACTACTTCGCAAACGGGGATTGGATTTTCCTGAGTTGAGACTATTACGGTAACTACTACTACTACTACTACTACTACTACTACTACTACTACTACTCTAGTAGAGGCACCACCACTGTGCAGTACAGCAGATCTACTGGCTACAACTATCTTTTCCATACTCTTTTAGTAGCTGATACTACTTGCTAGTAGTAGTAGCAGCAGTTGGATAAGAATACTGATGTACTCCGAGTAGCCAATTGGCGGCTAGACGACACGGGCTGCAGTTGCGAATAGGATTAACTCCATAAAAATATCTGCTTCGGCTCTTCAGGCGGCAAATAATGTTCATGCATTTCTTGCATAAAAGAGAAAACGCGAAGCTCTTCATTTTGTCCCGAACACTACTTTCTACTCTACTTTTTATTCAATCTAGCAACAAATAAGTTCGTCATGCTGGGGAGTGGAAGTTAAACGAAACTCAAGTAGACAAGTAAAAATTAAATAATAATATCCAAAATGTGACCTGACCAGCTTGAGCCGATCATTTATTTTTTTATAAATAATGAGTATTGATGTCGATTGGACCAAAAGTAGATTAATTCTTTGTTATTAAAATCAAAATTCTAATTATCTGAAAGATAGTTAAATTGGAACGAAAAGAGCCATGGCCACTACTCGCGACCCCGCCGAAGATGAATTGCCCGGCCTTCCTCCTTCTCACTTGATGGAGCCCGGTGGCTACAGTCCTGTGTTCAGGGATTTGTTGGAAAAGGAGGCTGCCCTTTGCCTTTGCAAGCAAACTTTTGAGGATAAGCTCAAAGTCGAAATTAACCTTCAGCGTGTTTCTTGCCCCATGTTCTTGAACAAGCGAAGTGGTTTCCAGGATAATTTGAATGGAACAGAGCGTCCTGCCCAATTTACTCCTCGTGATTTCGCAGAAATCAAGCTCCAGGTGCCTTTTAGTCTCGCCAAATGGAAGCGTTGGGCTCTCGACTACTATGGCATGGCTCCCGGAAAAGGCATTGTAACTGATTTCCGTGGTCTTCGTTGTGACGACGATGTTGACTATACACATTCCCTGTAAGCTTTGTTCGTCCGTAAAAACTATTTTTCATGGTTTTCAAAAATGATTTCCAAGCCTCCACCACGCAATTCCTACTGCATCATAACATTATTATTCCTTTTCCGTTTAATTTTGCAGATATGTTGATCAGTGGGACTGGGAAAAGGTTATCAACCCCGAAGACCGCAATGAGACATGCTTGATGGACACTGTTAAGGGTATCTACAAGGCCATTTACGAAACCCATCAGCATATCTGCTCTACTTACGGAATTGAGGAGTGCCTTCCCAAGGAAATCGCCTTCGCCAACACGGACGAGTGCCTAAAAAAATACCCCAACGCTACCCCTAAGGAGCGTGAGAATATTTTGTGCAAGGAACATGGTGCCGTCTTCTTTATGGGGATTGGAGGGAAGAAGGTAGATGGCGAGCTTCGTCACGATGGCCGCGCCCCCGATTATGATGACTGGACCACTCCCCGTGCCGATGGCGGAACAGGCTTGAACGGAGATATTTTGGTGTGGAACCCCATCCTGCAGGAGTCCTTCGAACTATCCTCCATGGGTATCCGTGTCAACCCCGAGGCGTTGGAGATGCAGCTTAAGTTATGCGACGCCGAAGAGCGCAAGGAATACTTGTGGCATCAGTTACTCTTGAACGGAAAGTTGCCCCAAAGTATTGGTGGAGGAATCGGCCAGTCTCGTTTATGCCAGTTCATGTTGCGCTGTGCTCACATTGGTGAGGTTCAACATGGATGGTACGATCCGCGGGAAGTTGAGGAACTCAAGGAGCATAACATTCGCTTGTTAGGGCTCGGCGAGTTTACTGAAGATCCTTTGGCCGCCAGTTTGCATCCTGGTGTTACTATCAAGACGGAGAAGAAATAATAACGTTGATCCAATTGAATTCGATTGTGCTAATTTGGCTGCGAAGGCGGCGACAGTTTCGTTTGCCCCTGTCATATTATATTTTTTCGGAAGGAATATTCGAATAATAATATTACAACATGCCTTGAATTTACCTTCATTTTTTATTTGCGATGACATATCTAACAGCTTTGTGTTGTGCTACGGATTATCGAACAGAATGAGCTCCTGGAGTTTCTTATTTGTAAATGTAGTATTGCCAGGACAACTCCTCGACCACCTTCCAATCCGATTGAAATCCTTCCGGAAAAGTAATCAGCCCCCCACATCGACATAGGCGGGTTCCTTTGTGGCAGCAGGGATAATGTCACGTCTTCCGGATATAGCATAACTTAATTCGCCGTACGGCATTAGTTTGTCCTTGTTTTAATGCCCCTCGGCCCATTTAGGTTTGTCATCGGTCGACCACACTGGCCAATTCGTGACATACAAATCCTTTCATAGTTCCGGAGTAGCCGTTTCGACACAAAAGTTGTTATGCAATCTTCGAGGTCCTACAGCAGAATCGGACCCAGAATATTTATCGGGCCAACCGGCCACAGCAGGGTGGGCATCCTGTATCCTGCATCCTCGTCACCGCTTTCAGCGCTGCTTAATTTTAGCTTCCAACATCTTTGTGAGTTTGGGATGAGTTGTTGAAAGCAAGGCAAGCGTGACGGATAAGAAAAATGCCATGTGAAGGCTGACGAAAACCAAGGGACCAGGAAATACAATCATTGTATCTGATAGCACAACAGAACAACCGCACAACTAATTAATCAATTGTAGTAAAATTATAAATATATCGTCAAGCCTTTTTTTTCAAGTTTCATAAAAAGATATAGTGGAAAGAGTAAATAATTATACAGTAGTCATTTATTTATGGATAGAGTAATAGTGTGTACAATAAGACGCAGGCGGCAAGTAGTCTAGTACTGTACGACCTACTTGTGTACCGGTATGACCCAACTCCTGAGTCCCATGAATATCGCTAATCGGAAACAGAGAAAAATGCCATGATCCACCTGGGCTTATTTTGATTTCCATTCGCGGAAAGACACCAGACACCAGACAACGAAACCTCTAACCCTAATGGCATCAAAAACATCAATTGAGTGGCTGGCTGATGAAAACAAAAAGACTGGATTTAACCCCCCTAAAAAACCATGAACAAAAAAAACATGATGGAAAAATAAATTATGAAAACAATAAAGCAATAATGAGCAGATTAACCTGGCTTTTGTTGACCATTTCAGCTTTCGCGACTGCACAGTCATCGCAGCAGATATCTCGCAATTTGATTACCAACGGTCAGATCGTTAGTCCTGGTGCATATCCCTTTTTTGTTTTTAATCGGTATGGCTCTAACGTTGGCTGTGGCGGCACGCTGGTTTGGGATGATATCGTACTGACGGCAGCACACTGCTTGCGAGCATTCCAGGGTCGTGGCGTTTACGTTGGTGCCGAGGTAAATTTTGGATTTGACGGCGATGCTGAGTTCCACGAAGATGAAGTGGTTATCCTACACCCAGATTACAACAGCAGCAGCCTGCTAAATGACATTTCGGTCATCAAATTACAGACGTCCAGTAGTAAACCACATGCAATCCTCAATCGTGATGCTGAGCAACAAATAGTGGGAACTCCCATGACAGTTATCGGTTTTGGTGATACAACATTTCGAGGCGATTTAAGTCCAGACTTACTGGAGACTCAAGTCTCCGGGTTTGATTTCAGCGCCTGTGTGAAAATTCACGAAGACCAAAATCGTGTTTTTGACGATATTGCCCAATTTTGTGCACTGGGATTGGCTGGGCGCGATTCCTGTGATGGAGACTCGGGTGGACCGCTTTTGTTGTCGGTCTCTAGCGATAAATACATCCAAATGGGAATCGTTTCTTCGGGGTTAGGTTGTGGTGATGAAGGAATACCTGCGCTTTACACCCGTGTGAGCACCTACATTAATTGGATTGAAGGGCAAATATGTGTTCTCTCTTCCAACCCACCGGTTTGGTGCCGCACTTGGATGAACAATGATGAAAGCGGGAATGTCGGTGGAGGGGCCGTGGATGCGACAGCCGAACAAATCATGTACAACAACACACCCTCTACCTTAGCGGGAGATATCTCGAGCAGCTTCAAATCACCTTGGAAAGGTCATTGGGCTGTGCTCGTGGTAGTATTATCAGGGGTTGGTAGGTTTCTATGATCATAATTAATTTAGTATACAAATTTTGCGTCTATTTCAAAGTTGCTTTGGCCTCTTGATTATTTTTGTAGGTTCCATCCTTCCATGAGTTCGTCCATTTCTTGAATAAATCTCGTTGATAATGGTTGTGCAGATGTTCATCACGATCCCACTGGTGGGCTACAGGACTGAGAGTCTTTAAGTCCCAATTAAAAACCTCGAATGTATTTTCGTTGTAGAATCCCCAATCCTTAAAAGGTTTTGTGCGGAGTGCTCCCAAATTATTGACAATTCCTTTGCCTTGCTCCCAAACAATAATTTCTCGGATCGATTCAGCATTTTGAAGTTTGCGGGAATAATACAAGTAATTGTGAAAGCCCTGGTCAGCTCCTGTCATACCAATGTCCGTTTCGTCCCATTCGTTGACGAGTGCTCTTAGATAAGTCTCCAAAGCAATTTGCTCCCCTAAAGTGGACATGATAGACGAGTAATTTTTGAGAAATGGATACACATTTGCTACATACAAAAGCCACCGGCACATAACACAAGAAAATCATACCCATAGTACTGCCACTGCAAATGGTAGGTTTGTCCTTGAGAGCATTCAGAACTTCCTCGCCGTAAGCATTCTTCAACCAATTTCGATTTTTGGTCGACTTTCCAAGCCTCGTTGCTTCTGCATTTTCGCCAAAAAAGTACAAAAGTCCAGATTTCTCTGCCTCTTCTTTGGATTGTCGGGGTAACTTGGCAAATGGGTCGGACTGGAAGAAGGAATCACGTGCATCAATCAAGAGAATCCAAGAATTAGGATTATAATACCGGGCCCAGATCCAGTACCATTCGTATCGTAGTGTGGCGACAACTCGATGAGCTCGAGGATCTTCGGCGGTTCCCAGTACTTGATCGGTCACAGGATCCTTCCAGCCGTACACATTAGAAAGTATACACATTTGGAAAATATCCAGTCCACCATGTGGCATATCACGTCTCTTGGCTCCTGGATTGCCCATGGTATCTAAGCACGACAGTTCGTGGTTGTAAACAATCACATGCACCCGGTTTTGAAACTTCAAATATTCCATGACGTCTTCCTTAATCATTTCCGGTTCCGAAATGGCCAGGACGTAATCACCGTCAAAGCCAGTATCTGCAAGAGTCTCGATAAACATCATGTAGTATTCCAGACCGTACCCTTCTGCGTAGGCGAAAATTGCATCTTTCTCTGGTCGATGGACACCAAACGCGGGCTCCACAATAACGGTTACATCGTTACCAGGAAATTTCCCATCGTCTGGGATAAGGTGTGTTGGTTTGGGAAAGGCCGAGGGAGCCAAGACTTGGATCTCATCAGGAGGTGTAAAGAGATTGGCTGTCAAGTCACTATCATCCACTGTACCTTGAGCTACAGCCACTTCCGTAAAGACTCCAGCTGCGGGTAAGGAGAGGATAAAAAATTGCCGGACCCCGAGGCTTGTAGAGAATCTCATTGCAATCTAGTGGACAAAAGTTGATGAACTATGCTCTGATGTCACTTTTAGCTAACTTCTTACTTGTAGACTATGCCCAAGGAAAGTAGTGACAAGGAGGGACGAAATTATGAAAAGGTCATTCTATTATCTTTTTGGGTAATTATTCGACAAGTGTGCGCCTCTTGATTGAGTTGTTATCCCGATTCCTGCTCACGAGGGATCCCAATTCAATACAGTAGTCTACTCGTATCAAATAATACTACTAGATTCAAATTATCAGAAATCAATGATGATTTTTCCGTCCATTTCGCGTCTATCTCCGTGCACTATAATCGCAACTTGGATCACTCGTCCAAGCATTGGTGAGGGCCCCCGTCCATCCGAATACTGAGGGGTGTTTCCCACGACTGACGATCGACAAGGCTGGTCAGCACAAGTTGCCTTCACGTGACTAGTGTTGGTAACCGGAACAAACACAAAAATGTGACCCGCCCTGTAATATTCAGTGCGAAGTTGGATAGTCAAACGGTTTTTTTCTGCTTGAAACAAATCTACCTCCTGTCCACATGAAAAGTGAATATCACTGCCCAAATATTGAGGCTTTTGTGGAGTGACAGGCTTGATATGAAAGATTTCGGTTTCATGAGGACCCAAAAGCTTGCTGAGGAGTGGTTGATTGGACGCACTGGAATTGTGATTGGAGGCTATATGGTCAGTTGTATCAGGGTACTCCGGTGTTCCTGATATCCAATTATATTTGGAGGACCAAAACGAAAAGACATGATAACCGTGCTTTGGGTTGATCGCCTTTCGGTAGGATGTTGAAGAAGAAGCTTCTGGTGGTGGAGCTAGAGCAAGCGGGGGTATGTGGACAACAGCAGCACGGTCAAGCCAGTTGCTGAGGGAAAGAACCGTCCAGGTTCCAAGTCCTCGCACCATGTGTATGCAGCTACGTTGTCGCTCGTTCGGGTGAGCCGGTGCTGATCCTGGGCGAAACGCAGCAAAAGTGCTGAAGAAGCCAGCCTCTTCATTGTGGTCTCGATCGGAGTAGTCGAGGGGTACCTCTTCCCTAGTGTTTTTGCGAAAGTCGTCGCGCTTTTCAAAGGCGTCCGTGCACCAAAGACGCAACATGGTCGGAAGGCTGTGCCCGTCTTGCAGTGAATGCAGGTCCAAAACTACTGCAGTGACACCAGTCATGGGGAAGATCTTGGTTAGAATGTGCATGCGGGCAGGACTTACTTTGGTCAAATCATCCGATAAAAGTAGCATGCCGCAAGTAAGAGCCACAATTGAAGCAGAACTGGCAACTTCCTCCAAGGTCAGTCGAGTTGTACTTCCCAACATTAAACAATCTGGATCGTTGTGCCACCACCGGTGGCCCAAAGGAGCTCGAGTAATCGAATTGCGGATCATTCCTCGCAATGACGGGAGTGTACCTTGGTCCCAAGACGGCAACGGAAACGAAGGATACCACGAAGGTCCAGTATCTGCAGATACTCTCATTCCGTCAACGTAGCCAACTCCGCTACCAAGGGGACACCCGCATCCAATCAAAAATGTGTTTGGTCCTGCTGCTGATCGGATGGTATGCATTGCTAGATGCATGGCCTGAGCTCTGGAAAGTGAGGGATCATGCTTGCCATTTCCCTCCAAGCAGGCTGCGTAGAGAAAGTCAATTTTTAATACAGTATATCCCCATTCTTGGACTGCTCGGCGAATGCAAGTGAAGACATACTGTAGCACCTCCGGGTTTGTGGCATCAAGTCCATAAAAATACTTTCCGCAGTGGGCGCTATTGGCTGGGATGCCTTGCTCGTTTCGAATAATCCAGTCAGGATGCTCTTGGACTATCACAGAGTTTTTATCAGCCGCAAAAGGGGCCAGCCAGATCCCGGGCCTCATCCTTTCGTCGCGGATGTTGTCAGCGACCGATTTCATGCTATCTCTAGAGGAAAATTTGCCCGGCTTGAGTGAATTCCAGTCTCCCCATGCTGTCATATATCCATCATCTACTACGCTGACATTCGTGGGACATGTCTTGCGTAGCTTCGACAGTGTGGCAAAATTAGCCCGAAGACTCTCTTCATCAATATTTGTATAGTAATGATACCAAGAACACCAGCCTGTCAACAGGGGTCCATTTTGTAGAGGCTTAGCTCCATTGTATCCAGCCACTGCCCTGAGATAGTGTACTATTGGTTCTTCATCGTACGTATGAGGCGCTTCCAATTGAGCAAAGGCCCAATCTGTTTGCAAAACCCTGCCAGAATACGAAGCCTTGCTAGGCAAAAGCAGTTGGCCTTGATGTGAAGCGTGCATCTGCAAGCGCTGCAAATCAGGGTCAACAGAAATGATTCCAAACTGATGTCGCTGGGACAGCCACCCCAAAATCAAAGCTGGTCCTCCTCGTTCGTCCAGAGGCGTGTGAACCACTGCGCGGCGGAAGGGTCCTCGTCGCAGATTGCCCTGGCGGCGGTTGTCAGGACTGCCGTCTGCGTTTACAGTGTCCGTCGCTACCTCGTCATCCTCTTCTTCCTCTTCGTGGGATGTTATACACGTGAAAAAGTCCGATAAGTATGGTTTGGTGTTACGACTTTTGCTAGTTGAACGCCATAAGGGTGCACGGTGTGAAGGAACATACTCAAGTGAGTTTGGGGGGACAGAGGCGCCGTGGTTGAAGGCACGACTATACACATCCGGCATGGCTGATTGGGGTTGGGGTTGTCCGAGGGGTACAGATCCAGCAAAGGACCAGCTTTGAAAGCCATTGATAAACATATGTGTTGGATTGTGTTGTTGGGATTGTGGCAACAGAGGGCCATCCAATACTGTGAGGGTTTCGAGGGCAATGGACAAATCTTTCGGCGCTGGTGGGATTTCCACTTTCCATAAAAGCGGAGGCTCATCGTCATCATGTGTCGTGTCTTTGGGCATGGCAAATGTTATTGTTGGCCCACGGGTGTGACCTGTTGGCTCGAGGGAATCTGCCGAAGCAAGATCTACATCCACCTCTTGTTTCATGGAACGCAAAAAATTGTCATCACCTTGTCGATTACTTCGTGCGTGCTCCATATGTTCGTCCAAGTTCTCTCGATATTCGCTAGGTATATTGGAAGGAACAGCTTGTTGAAACGCTTCTTCTGGCCAGGCCAAATATAATCGAATGGCAGAACATTCGCCCACACCTCGAATTTCCAAACTTGCCAAGGATTCAACAGAGTCAATATCATCCGTAGTTAAGCAAATTGAATGAAATGGGTCCTCAATGGCACAGCACGAGCAACAACATTTTAAAAATGAAGCCTTCGCGAAACTGCCGACAGTACCTAGCATCCTCGTCTGTGATTGGCAGCACCGCGTGGTGGTATAGGATGGAAGGCGTTGCCAGGCGGATTTGTAGACCATTCTGAGGAGAATAGAGGATTGTAACGTCCAAAACGGACTGCTGAAGGTCCATCCAGTCGACTTCAGAGGTGACACTTGAGGTTTAGTTTCAGTGGATGTTGTCAGCAGGGATGCCCGTTCATCATTGTCGGACGTGGATGTGTCTGCTGTTGTAGCGGTGGCGTTACTTGTCGGCATGGTCTGAGTTTTAGCTGG
>Ga0100393_10002279_pt1 | contig 18639 bp, 16 predicted proteins | sample CryGeymeta201517_FD_81546 | JGI IMG/M metagenome (GOLD analysis project Ga0100393, IMG submission 81546) | Groundwater microbial communities from Crystal Geyser aquifers in Utah, USA - Crystal Geyser metaG 2015-17 | ecosystem: Environmental > Aquatic > Deep subsurface > Groundwater | place... | reverse complement strand
GCGCATCCTCCTGCTCCAGCACCTTCAGCGCCTGCTCCCGCGCCACCGCCGACAGCCCAGCCTGCCCCGCACGCTTGCCAAAGATCAGCTCCCGATGCAGCTGCAGCGCCTCTGCCAACGACAACTTCGTGCGCCCCGATCCGTCGGCATACGCGCTCCAAATGTGGCGAATGCCCTGCATGGCCCCGGTCACTCCGGCCACGGCCTCTGCATAGCCACAAAAACGATAATCCTTCGGGTCCTCTACCAGCCCTGCCCGCACCGGATTCAAGTCGATGTAAGCCGCCATCGTCTGCAATGGATTCCCCCTGCCCTCCACCAGCACACTCTTGAAACGCTCCGCCCACAAGGTCCCGAAACGCTCATGCGAACGGTTATACCACACCGAGAATCGCTGCTTCAACGTCTTCATGTATTCCGAGACGTCCCCCATCCGCGCCAGCAGCTTACGCCGAATTGCCTCCGCCTCATCGCCACCTTTGGCCAGCGTCTTTTCCAAAACCTGAATCGAAGCCGTCTGATACTTCGTTGGCTTCGGATACAGCACCCGGTAGCGCCGCAGCAGCTCCGCATCCGACACATCCACCTGCTCCGGCACCCGCACCAACACATGGAAGTGGTTCGACATCACACAATACGTCAGCACCTCCACCCCGCAGAAATCCGCCACCTGCCAGATCATCTTCCGCAGCACCTCCTTCTCCCGATCCTTAAACAAGCGCTCACCGTTCACCGTCCGTGTCATACAGTGGTGAACCCCTCCCAAAGCCTTCAATCTCCTCATTCGCATAATGCAACCAGCACATCACTCCCCACCCATAAGTCAATAATATATTTTGCCTGGCAAAAATATATTAAATATTGTGGAGTAGATTGCAGCGACATCGTAATTTTGATGTTTGTGCTGGGGGTAAAAAAGCGTTCGCATCGCGGGATGGAGCTAAAGTCAATTTTGCAGCAACTGAAGGAAGCAATACTGTTTGCGCGGCAGCGTGTATACCAAATCGGCGAGCCGACACCCTTGCAGCTGATACCTGTGGAGGAGGGTTTTTCGCTTTTTGTGAAACGCGAAGATCTTTCGGCCATTCATGCCTACAAATGGCGGGGGGCCTATAACTGCATAGCGCAGCTTGACCCGACTTCCCGGCAGAAGGGGGTGGTGACTGCTTCAGCGGGCAACCACGCTCAGGGGGTGGCATTGGCTGCCCGTAAGCTTGGGATTAAGGCGATTATCTATATGCCTGTCTCGACTCCCAGGATGAAGCATGTCGCTGTCCAGCGTCATGGTGGCGATCAGGTCGAAATCCGTTTTTATGGTGATACATACGATGCCGCCAGTGCCGAGGCGCATCGGATGGCATGCGAAGAGGGCTTGAGCTACATCCACGCCTACGATGATTTGGCGGTGATGGCGGGCCAGGGCACGCTGGCGGATGAAGTTGTGATGTCCGGACAGGGGTCTTTTGACATTGCCTTGCTGCAGGTTGGTGGTGGCGGAATGGCCGCAGGGGTGGCGACATGGCTCAAGCTGCACTACCCGGACATTTGGATCATTGGCGTCGAAGGAGAAGGCCAAGCCTCGATGGCCGCTGCAATTCAGGCCGGGCATCCGGTATCGCTGGATAAAATCGATATTTTTTGCGATGGCACTGCCGTGCGTAAGGTAGGCCAGATCACCCACCAGCTGTGTGCCTGCGTGATCGATGAATGGGTCACGGTGAGCAACGGTGAAGTCTGCGCGGCGATTCAGTTTCTATGGGAGTCTTTGCGTTGTATCCCGGAACCCTCCGGAGCGATGGGCGTAGCCGCCGCGCTGAAGGAGCGCAGCCGCTTGAAGGGCTTACGGGTATTGACCATTCTCTGCGGGGCCAATATGGATTTTGAGCAAATCGCTTCCGTGGCACAACGCGCTGCAGTTGGTGCGGCACGCCGTCGCTACCTGAGGATTCACATCCCGGAAACCAAAGGTGCCATGCATGCGCTGCTGGACAAGCTGCCGGCTACAGTCAACATTGTTGATTTCCAATATGGCAAGACTGATGCCACCCAGGCGGCACCCGTCATTGGATTCGACTTGGAGGAAATGCCGTTTGAATTATTAAAGGGGGCTTTACTCGAAAGCGGTTATGGTTTTGAGGAAGTCACTAAGGATACGGACGTCGCGTTCCGGATGATCCACTACGATGCGAAGCTGTCCGCCTACCCCTTTTTTATTACGCTCGAATTCCACGAGCGCCCCGGCGCACTCTGCGAATTTCTACGTGAGGTCAGCCCGCACGCCAATCTCTGCTACTTCAATTATGTTTACTCCGGCGAGCGTGTCGGCCGGGCACTGCTGGGCTTCGAGTTCGGCAGCCAGCTTGAACATGACGCCTTCCCTGCCAAACTAAACACGGCAACAGCCTATCGGGACTACCAGATTGTTGGTCGCGATGCGCTCGAACGGATGGTATAAACCGGAGTATAGCATGATGCCCACCACAACACTCGTTTTCACCGCGATGATTCCGGTTTTCCTGGTCATCGGCAGCGGCTTTCTGGTGCGCAGGATTGGCTGGCTGAGCGAGGAGGCAGACCGCAGCCTGATGCGGCTGGTCGTCAACCTGCTCTATCCGGCGATGATTCTCTCTTACGTGGTTGGGAATGAAGCGCTGCGGCAACCTGCTAACCTCATCTTACCACCGCTGGTCGGCATGACCACTATCATTGCCGGCTTCGGCATCAGCATGATGGTGGCACGTCAATTTAAACTGGGGAATCAAAAAGAATGCCGGACCTTCGCCTTCAGCACCGGGATGTATAACTACGGCTACTTCCCGATCCCGATCATCGCGCTATTGTTTGACCGCGAGACGACCGGAGTGCTGCTGGTGTACAACCTGGGCGTAGAGTTTGCCATGTGGGTGCTGGGGGTCGGCTTCATCCTCTCGGCCAACGATCCGAAATCGATCAGGAAACGCATCTTCAGCGGTCCGGTAATTGCGATCCTTATCGGTGCCCCGCTGAACCTGCAGCGGGTGGACCAGCAACTGCCCGGATTTGTGCTGGAAACAATCCATCTGTTCGGACAATGCGCCATCCCGCTGGGACTGATATTGATTGGGGCGACATTTGCCGACTTGCTCAAAGGAAGCAAACTCCACAAGGGTATCCGTGTGCCGGCTGCGGCCTGTTTATTGCGCCTGGGCGTCTTCCCGCTGGCATTCCTCTTTTTTGCCTTTCTGTTTCCGCTATCGGTGGAACTGAAACGAGTCCTGATTATTCAGGCTGCCATGCCCTGTGCAGTATTTCCTATCGTGCTGGCACGGCATTTTGACGGTTCACCCGATGTGGCTTTTAAGGTCGTGCTCAGCACCACACTGTTCAGCCTGATCACGATCCCGATCTGGATCTGTCTCGGGTTGGCATGGATCCCGGTCAACTGAGCAGATAGTCGATCACATCCTGCACCGCCGGAAGTCCGGATTTACCGCGCTTGACCCGATCCAGAAAGCTGAGGTCATCACCAATCGTGACCAGCGGTTGCACCCGGCGGTCGCGCCGAACCTGCCCCATGCCGATGGTGGCGACCAGACCATTGCACAGACACAACCGACCTGCACGCCCTGCGCACCCATCGCTTGCACTTCGCGCAAACGAGCCGGTGAAGCACAGCTCCCCGCAACCCAGAAGGGCAAAGCGAGCTCGGCAATTTTCTCCAGCGGGCAAAGATCACGCTCCGAGTAGGCCCCCCCGCTGCGCGGCGGCGCATTGTGCCCCCCGGCGGAGTAAGACTCCACCACCAGGCCATCGACATGCCCGCTGGCTTTGCGCACGAATGTCTTTGCCAGAGTTGCCGAGGATACCACCGGAAAAAAGCAGGGCCGCTTCAAGGGCTCCTGCGCTGCCGAAATATGCGTGCCGGGGTGAAACTCGATCTTGTGGTGATGCGTACGATCCGCCCCCACAACATTCAGCTTCAAAGCCACCGGACGCAACTCGGCCATCGCATCCAGCACACCAGGAATTGCCAGCGGAATCCCCCGCCCATGATGACCACATCGACGTCTGCCAGCATCGCCCCGAACAGGGATGGCAAAATCGGGATTTGAATCTTCTCCAACAGGTTGATCCCGACCATGCCGGAATGGCCCTCTTTGGCCAGATACACCTCGGCGAAACACGCCACAATCAACAGCACCTCATCCTCACGGTTCATATCCACCACTGGCATTGGTTTCAGGCGGTAGGGTTTATTCGGATCCTTACCGCCTTCAATATACCAATCGTCCAGGATGCGCTTAGCCATCTCCGGGTAAGGAAAGGCCCGGAGCGCACGTCGCATGGCCCCGTCACCATCCCCGTCCTGCAGGCGCCGGATCAGGATCGAGTCCAGCGCCGTGCCGGAGACCACGCCCAGCTGGCCGGCAGCGGCCACAGCATGTGCCAAGCGCCAATCAGAGACACCCGCGCCCATACCACCTTGAATAATTGCAGGCCAGCGGAATCCATTACTAGCATCGAAGTGACTTACCATAAGATAAATTAATGCAAATACTTTCCAAGATTTGCCAATTTAATTAAACCAGGCCACCTATTATTAAGCTTTCTGTTACACCAGATCAATTTCGCAACTATTAAAATTCTTTTGGTTCGCATTGCGCATCCAAGCAGTCTTGTTAGTCATCAACGATCAACAATCACTATGAAAGCACCTGCCTATTCCAAAGACCTCGGCCTGCTCGTTATCCGCCTCGGCATCGGCCTAATGTTCATTTGCCACGGCATCCCCAAGCTGTCAGGTGGCCCCGAGGGCTGGGAGAGTCTGGCCCGCTTCGCCCTGCCCTTTCTCCCGGCAGGTTATCTGGCGGTGGCCTTTGGCTTTGCCGCCATGGCGGCTGCATTGGGCGGGGGCCTGCTGCTGGTGGCGGGCAAGTATCACCGCAGTGCCTGCCTCGCGCTGGCAGTCACGATGGCAGTCGCATTCAGCACCAAGTTAGAAAGCGTTTCCGGATTTCATAATTTCGCCGATAAAGCCGGTTGGCCGCTGGAGCTTTTGATCGTCTCGGTCGCGCTCCTGGTAACCGGCCCCGGACGCTACGCGCTGGACAGAGAGTAGCAACGCCGTTTGCAGTTACAATCCCAGCGGCCCGTGCGACAAAGCACCGCCCACTCCCGCAACAACACGGAACCCGCAGTTCACCGCGACTGCAGACGGACTTTATTCAACTGATTGGAACGGCAGATATCCATCACTTCGGTGACATACTTCAGCGGAACTTCCTCATCCGCGATGAGCAGCACCGGCATCTCCGGTGTCAGTTCACCGGCGAGTTGCATTGAGTTTGCGAGCCGCTCTTTGGAGATCGGCTGATCATTCAAATAGAGTTGTCCATCGGGACTGAGCGCAATGACGATCTGCTCGGTGATTTTGTTCTCCCCTGCTGTTTCAATCCTGGGCACCGTGATATTGAGCGAACTCACCTGCTTGAACTGCATGGTCACCAGGAAGAAGAACAACAACACCGTCAGCACATCGACCAGCGGCACGATGTTGATGCTGGGCATGCGCCGTCGGCGGAGAATGAGTTGCGGACTGGACATACAGGCTTCAGCAGTTGGTCTTGGGCGTGTTTTGATTCGCTTCGCTGGAGCTGATGGTGCCCGGGTTAAGGCGACGTTCCATCAGGCATTCCACGCCGACGCTAATCCGCGCGGCCAGCGATTCGACCCGCCGCAGCAGGTAGGAATGCGCCGCCAGTGCGGGAATCGCGATCGCCAGCCCCAGAATTGTCGTATTTAAAGCCAGCGCGATACCTGCGATAAAGGCCCCGGGCTCCGGCAGGCCGGTCTTCGCTGAGAAGCCACCAAAAACCTGGGTCAAGCCGGTCACCGTGCCCAGCAAGCCCAGCAGCGGTGCGGCACCGATCACTACTTCAAGCAGAAACATGCCCCGCTCCATGCGACTGACCTCCAGTCGCGCAAAGGCCTTGATCGCATCCGGATCAGGATTGCGCTCGCGGCAGAAGCCGAGAATGCGCCCCACCACGCTACGGCTATCCGCCTGAATCCGGTCCACATCTCCCGCAATCAAGGCATCGACCGCCGACTTGGGAATAATCACTGCATTCCGCAAAGCAATGAAGCGCTCGACCGTTACAAACATGGCAACGAGGGAACAGACGACCAGCGGATAGAGAAAAAAACCGGTGTTGGCGAGTATATCCATAATGTCGTTATTCAAAAAGTGCAGTTGGCGGCATGAATCAAGCAAGCGTAATACTTGAGCAACTACTGACAATTATCAGGGAATAATTGGCAGCGCCGCCGGCAGAAGACCCAGCAGGACAATCCCTCCAACCAGTGCAGCTAAAAGAAAAGCGTCTCCGGCGGAGAACGACTCCCTGCGCGGGTCATCCGAGATCGCACTGGTTGGCGCACTGAAGTAACACTCCCGGATCCAACCGAAGTAGTAGTAGATGGAGATGGCCACGCCGGCGACAGCGATACCAAGGAGTCCGTAGAGTTCCGCCTCGAATGCAGCCACGAACAGCAAAAGTTTACCGATAAAGCCGCCCAGGGGAGGGATACCGGCCAACGAACCAAGTCCGAAAGCCAGCACTCCGCTCAGGAAGGGTCGCCTGCGTGAATAGTTGACGTAGTGGTCAAGCTCCTGGTTGGCATCATCGGGACCGGCAGTGGCCGACATCACGCCAAAAACCACGAAGGACGCCAGCAGATAGGTCACCAGATAGAAAAGCACCGCATAGACGGCCCAGTCCACACCACGCATGACAGCGACCACCCCCAGCAGCAGATAACCGGCATGGGCAATACCGGAAAGGCCCATCAGGCGCTTCACATTGCGCTGCGTTACGGCAGCAATATTACCAAAGAGAATGGTGGCTCCTGCGATGAAGGAAAGCACCGGCACCAGCAAATCATTCAACGCGACAAACGGTCCCTGCACCAAAGCCAGCAGCACCATAAATCCGGCCGCCTTGGAAGCAACCGCCAGATAGGCCGTCACCGGGGTCGGCGCACCCTGATACACATCCGGCACCCAGATTTGGAAGGGCACGGCCCCGATCTTGAAGCATACCCCTGCGATCACCAGCAGTGCACCGATATTGACGATCAGGTTGCCGCCACTGATTTGATTGATCGCGATAAAACTTTGCAAGCTGTTGTAGCTGAGCGAATCCGCGCTGGAACCCGGCAACCCGGGATTTCCAGCCACGCCGTAGAGCAAAACGATGCCAAACAACAAAATAGCTGAACTGAGTGCGCCCAGGATCAGGTATTTCAAGCCGCCCTCCAGCGAAAAATAACTGGTGCGGCAGTAAGCCACCAGCACATAGAAGGCCACCGTGACCGTTTCCAGCGCGACAAACAGCATGACGAAGTTGGCGCTCTGCACCAGCAGCATCATCGCGGCGGCGATGATCAGCACGAGATGGTAAAATTCTGTCCTGGCCAGAGATTGCTGGCTCAGGTAAATTCGCCCAAGATAGCAGACCAGGATGGAGCTCAGTAAAAAGAAGGCCCGCATGATCTGGGTCACCTCGCTCTGGAAAATCATGCCGCTAAAGAAGCTGCCGGACGACGTCAGGCAGCCACCAATGCAGCTGAAAGCATAGGCCCCGATCAGCACCTGGCCCCAGATTGCGATGCGCGGGATCAGGCTCTGTCGGCCCTTTGGCAACAGCATTTCAGCGATCAGCAAGCCCAGTGCCAGCACGGCCAGCAGGATCTCGGGCATAATGACCGCCCAATCATTCGTCGCGGTAAACCCGCGCAGGAATTCTGCAAGCAGCTCGTTCATTGGTGGGCGTCCTCCTGGTCAATGATTACTTCAGCATTAACTGACTGCGCATGCACCGGCAGGTGGCTTTCCCCCTGCGGGTAGAGCCCGGCCAATTCACGGTCAGCGTCGTCGGATAATACACGCGGAAAAATACCCGCCAGCAAAAGTCCGCCCACCAGGATACAAGCCGGCAGTTTTTCAAAGGCTTGCATATCCTGGATCGGGCGGCTCTCCAAACGCTGCTCGAATCCGGCACTTGCTGCGCCAAAGAAAATATTGCCCACGGCACGCAGCCCATAAATGGCGGAAATGATCATTCCGATCGCCGCCGGAGCCACCAGCCAACGGGTCAGCCCGGTTTCCGCCAGCGCGACAAGGATAGTGAACTCCCCCCAGAAATTGCCAAAGCCCGGCAGCCCGATACTGGCCATAATGGCGGCGACAAAGAAGGTGGCCAGCACGGGCGTCCTGGTAACCAGTCCGCCCATCGCAGTCATGTCGAAAGTTTGACTGCGGTGATAGATACAGGTCGAAAGCATGAAGAGCAGCGCCACCGATAGTCCGTGCGCTACCATCATCAGCAAGGCACCACCGGCACCAGCCACCGAAAAACAGGCTATCCCGAGAAAGGCATAGCCCATATGCATGACCGAGCTGTAGCCGAGCATCAGCTTAAGATCCTTTTGGGCCATGGTCACCAGGCCGATAATCAAAATATTCCCCAGCGCCAGCCAGATCAGCCAGGGAAACCAATGCGCGGCTCCGGCGGGCAGCAGCGGTCCCGCGATCTGCAACAGTCCGTAGAGACCAAACTTCTTCAACACACCGGCGTGCAACATCGCAGCCCCCGTGGGCGCAACGGCATAACCTTTGGGCGCCCAACTGTGAAAAGGAAAAAGCGATACCAGAATGCCAAAGCCGAACAGCAGCAGCGCGTAAATGTTGTGCTGCACAGTATCGGCCAGCGGTTGCGCGGCGAGGTAGTCACGCAGCTCCGGCAGCGCAAAGGAATCCGCCCCGCTCTCGACATACAGTGCGATCAGCCCCAGCAGTGAGAGCATTGCCCCCAGCGTGAGATAAATCGTCATCTCAATCGCAGCCCCCCGGCGACCGGCACCACCCCAGATCCCGATCAGGATAAAGGTGGGGATCAAGGCGAACTCGTGGAAGAAGTAAAAAAAGAACACATCCACCGAGGCGAAGGTGCCCATCAGGCCACCCAGCATAAAGAGCAGCAAGGCAAGATAAAGGTGCGGACGCTCGGCGTTGGAGTGCATCGCATAGAGCCCGGCGGCCAACCCTACCGTCCCGGCCAGTAGAAAGAGCGGCATGGAGATGCCGTTCAGCCCGAGGTGCAGGTAGATGCCGATGCTCTCCAGCCCGGTGGGCAAGCACAGCTCAAAGTTGTAGCCACCCGCCAGGCTGGGCTCAAACAAGCCAAAAAGCATGAGTCCGATCACCAGCGGCCAGCCAAAGCCAAAGGCAGCCACCGCCAGGCGGGTCGTTTCGCTAAAGCGGACTCCGCAGAGCAAAATCACCCCGGCCACGATCGGCGACAGAATCGCTGCGAGTAGAAAATAAGAATTAGTATCGTTCATTCCGATGATGCGGGTTAGCCAATCATGCCAGCGGCGACCGCCCACAGCAGCAGCATTCCGGCGAGGAACCAGTAAACATAGCCGTGGATGCTGCCCACATGCAACGAGCGTGAGCACAGGCCGACCAGCCCGACGAATCCCGCACTGCCCCGGACCAGCACGCCCTTGATCACAAAAACATCGATAAAGCCCAGCAGATCGGCGACTCGTTGCTGAATTTTAGCCACGTAGAAGTTATAAATTTCGTCAAACCAGAGCCGGTTTTTGAGAAAGGCATAGACAGGCGGAGCGAGTTGCTGCAGTTTGTCTTCACGTGCGCCGCGGCCGTAGAAGAAGAATGAACCGCTCAGTCCGACCAACCAGGCGAGCGTGCCCAGCAACACCACTTTATTATGCATGGCATCGTAACCTGCGAAGTGATGCAGCGCCTCCTTGTCCGCCCGGATCGAGTCACCCAGCACACCCGGCCAAAGATCGAGCCAACCCCCGGCGACAGACAGCACCGCCAGAATGATGAGGGGCACAATCATAACCAGCGGACTCTCTCTGGCATGCGATGCCGCATCGGAATTGGGCTGCCCCAGAAAAACCACCCAGAACAGCCGCCCCATGTAGCCGGCGGTCAAAAATGCGCCGAAAGTCAGCAGCAGCGCCACCGGCGAATTGGTCAGCCCGCCGGCAATCAGAATCGCATCTTTGGAGTAGTAGCCGGAAAAACCGTAAACCCCGCACAGCGCCAGGATACCGATCAGAAAAGTCAGTGCCGTAACCGGCATTTTTTTCCACAACCCGCCCATCTTGAAAATATCCTGCTCGTGATGGCAGCCGTTAATGACGGAACCCGCGCCGAGGAAGAGCAGCGCTTTGAAGAAGGCATGCGTAATCAGGTGGAACAGCGCGATGCCGGGATAGCCCAGTCCGAAGGCCGCGCCGATGTAGCCGAGTTGCGAGAGCGTCGAATACGCCAGCACCTGCTTGATGTCGCGGCGGGCGTAGGCGCAGCAACCGGCATAGACCGCGCCAAAGACACCCAGCCAGACAATGATGCTGAGCACCTGCGGCGGAAAAAGGTATTCAATCCGGATCAGGAAGTAGCCGCCCGCCGCGACCATGGTGGCGGCGTGGATCAAAGCCGATACCGGCGTCGGGCCCGCCATCGCATCCGGCAGCCAGACATGCAGCGGGAACTGGGCGGACTTGCCGATGAAGCCGCACATCAGCAGCGCGGCAATGCCGGCATGGATCAGCGCCGGATTGGTGCCAACCAACTCCCCCATCACTACCAGGTCGGTGGTGCCGAAATACCAGTAGGCATAGGCAATCCCCACTACAAAGCCGAGGTCGCCAATGCGGTTGACAATAAAAGCCTTTTTCTGCGCGGCCACTGCGGCGGGCTTGGTCATGTAGTGCCCGATCAACATGTAGGAGCTGAACCCGACCAGCTCCCAGAACACAAAAATCATGATCAAATTATCCGCCAGCACGATGCCGAGCATCGAGAACATGAAGATCGAAAGTCCCCCAAAGTAGCGGGCCAGCGACTTATCCTCAGCCATGTAGCCCAGGCTGAAAACGTGAATTAGAAAGCCGACAAAAGTCACCATCAACATCATGGTGGCCGAGACATCGTCGAGAAAGACCCCCATCGACACGTCGAATGCGCCAAAGCTCAGCCAGGACCAGGAATCATGCACGATCCCACCCCCGGCAGCCACCAGCGCAGAGACGGCCGCCACACAAATCAGGCCGGCAGTCACCACCGAAAGGTAGGCCGCCAGCTTACCGTAGCGGCGTAAAAATAGAGCGATCACCGCAGCGGACAGCAGCGGTGCCAGGAGCACGAGCAGAAGTGATTGCGTGGCAGTCATCGGCTAAGAGCGTTCAGTTGATCCACCATCACGGTCTGGCGCTTACGGAAGAGCGCCACGATGATGGCCAGGCCCACTGCAACTTCGGCAGCAGCCACAGTGATGATAAAGAAGACGAAAAGGTTGCCATCCATGGTCCCATTGTAGCGGGAAAAGGCGACCAGGGCAAGGTTGACGGCGTTGAGCATCAGCTCAAGCGACATGTAGATGAGCAGCGTGTTTTTGCGCAGCAACACCCCCAGCATGCCGATGGCAAACAGCAGCGACGCCAGCAGAATAAATGCATTTAAGCCGACGGTCATTTGAGCTCCTCCTGTTTTTTCGAGACCACGATCACCCCGATCATAGCGGCCAGCAGTAAGAATCCGGTTACCTGGAACGGCAGCATATATTTAGTAAAGAGGCTGTAGCCGAAGGACTTGGCTGAAGTGGTAAAGGGGATGCCGACACCCTCCCCGCCCGGGTTTTCCAATACTGCGCTGAGCACGGGCTCCGGCAGGTGGTCTCCACCGGCAAAGGCCGAGCAGATCAGGACCGTCAGCAGCGCAAAGCAGGTGATTGCCCCGGCCAACGTCGCCTTGTCCTTCAGGTAGCGGTGCTGGTCCTTATCCGCATCCAGCAGCATAATGATAAAGAGAAACAGCACCATCACCGCGCCCGCATAAACCAGCACCTGCAGAATTGCCAGAAAATATGCCTCCAGCAGCACAAACAGCGCGGCGGTGCCAACAAAGGACACGATCATGCAGATGGCTCCGTTCACGGCATTCGGACTCAGCACCATCAACAGCGCGGAGGCCAGCGTGACCGCTGCAAATAAATAGAACAGGATATCGAGCATTGTGCTTGATACAGACAAGAGTTGAGTGAGTGACAAGTGAAGAAAACACAAAATCTGCAGCTTGAGCACTTTTATGACTCACGCAACTGCTTTCAACGACATCAAAAATCCTGCATTCAATAAAACCATTCACCGCTCACGAGATAAATAAGCAACTGAACCAAGCAGGTGCGGTCTGGCAGGATGAATCTTATGATCGTATCGTGCGAAGCCCAGCAGAGCTATCCCACTTCAATGAATATATTCGAAGAAACCCTGAAGTTGCGAAAGTAAAATTACCTGAATGTGCTCTTTACCTGCGGGAATACAGGCGGGACGCCTGTGCTACGTAGAACAGCGCCTCCGGCCTGTTCCCTCCCCGATAAAAGGTTTTGCCTCCCACGGTTTTATCGCTTATCCCATCACCCATGAAACGAATCGTCATCATCAACGGCCCCAACCTCGATCGCCTCGGCCAGCGCGAGCCGGCAACCTACGGCGACCAAACCCTGACCGATCTGGAAAATCTGCTGGTCGAAGAGGCGACCGCCCTGGGCGTGGACGTGCAGTTCTACCAGAGCAATCACGAGGGTTTCATCATCGATGAGATCAATAATGAATTTGCCGACGGCGAGGTCTTCGGCCTGATTATCAACCCCGGTGCGCTCACCCACACCAGCCTCGCCCTGCGCGACGCACTCGCGGGCACCGACCTGCCGGTGATCGAAGTGCATATCAGTAATATTTACAAACGCGAAGCCATCCGCCGGCATTCGATGACCGCGGATGCCTGCCTCGGGCTCATCTCCGGCCTCGGCTTCGATGGCTACGTCGCCGCGCTGCGGCATCTGGCTCGCTTGGATTAAGCAGTCGGTGCGCGTGCTAGCGTCATCTTCGCGCATCAATTGAGCTCCGTATCCATTCGATCAGGACAGCCCAAAGTTACTGATCCAGCCATTCTCGGACAAACTGCTGCCAGTTCTGTTGCACCTGTTCCTGTTGGCTGAACTTTGCCCACAGATTGGCCGCGTGATAGGCACTGCCAGCCAGCGGCAGCCGCTGGTTGGACCTGCTGCGCCGCACCAGCAGCGGATCCTCGCCGGGCGGGCAGTTGGCCTGCACTTGTTGGATAAACTTCAACAGGTAGGGACCGACAAACCAGGGCAGTTCCTGTTCGCCGCGCTCACGATACTGCCGCGGCGCCATATACTGAATAACGGGTTTGTCATCCGTATTTACCGGATAATCCGCGAACAACTCCGCCGAGGCGCTCAAATTTCCGGCATAATAAACCAGCGCCGTTTGCGGATTCAAAACCTGGTATATATCGCCCTGGGTATCGCCACTTAAAAACCGCATTTTGGCCGGCTTTGCATCCACTGCACTCGCCGGCAACGGCACCCCGCCCTGATGTCCGACAAAGGCCACAACTTCATCAAAAGGGGCAAAGTCCCCACGCCAGAGCGAGACCTGGTCAAAGACCTCCAGCATGGTCCGGGCAATGACATGAAACTCGAATTCGGTGACTTGATACGCCGGTAGCCATTGCACAAAGAGTCCGCCGGAATTGAGCCGCTGCTGCACGCTGCTGAAGTGCTCGCGGGTGTATAAACTGCCGCTGCTGGAGCGGTACGGCAGGAAGAGATCTCCGATAATCAAATCAAAGGTTTCGTCGGTGGCCATCAAGTAATGGCGCCCGTCTTCAGTCAACACCCGGGCGCGCGGATCATCGAACAGTCCATGTGTCAGATCCACACCATCGACATCTGTCATAAACTCCCGCGCCGCAGTGATCACGTTGGGCGACAGCTCGCAGGTAATGACGCGCTTAACCTGCGGAAAGCGTTCCGACAGGGCGGCCCCGGCACTGATGCCAGTCCCCATCCCCAGGAAAAAGACCGATTCGGCATCGGGCTGAAGCATCAGCGGGATTTCCGCCTGGGCGGCCTGGCGCTGCCAATTTTTGGTCGATCCCAGCCCGTAGTCGGAGTTGATCATAATCACCAGACCCCGTTCGTTACGCACCACCGAAACCGTGCAGTCACTGCCCTCCCAGGTTTTGAGCACCTCCTCCTCACCGCCTCCGTCACCTGCCAGAAGCGCGGTCGGAGGCAACGACGCGGGGTTGAGCGCGGTCAGTAGCAGCACCAGGCCAAAGGCACTGAAAGCCTTAATCACCCGGACGTATCGGCAGCGCGGCACGGGCAAAGCCAATGCCACCAGGAAATAGAGCAGCCCGATAAGCTGGAGCGAGCGCCACAAACCAAAGTATTCCAACAGAAGAAAGGCACTCAGCAAGGAACCCAGAATCGCACCGATGGTATTAAACATCGCCAGTCGGCCCAAGCTCCTCCCGGCGGAAGTGCTGTAGCGCTCCTCCATCTTCATCAGATAGGGAAATACTGCGCCCAAAATCAAAGCCGGCGGGCCGATGGTCAGCACGCAGGTTTTGAAAATATAAAGCACGTAATCCAGCCAAAGCATCTTCTTGGCCTGGTATTGGAAAGCATCGGTCAACCCCATGAACACCACCGGGGTGATGGCGATGGAACACCCGCCCAGACAGAGCATGAGCGCCAGCACCGGGCCGGGCGACCCGCTGCGCCGTGCAAGCAGGGCACTGATCCAGGCTCCCCCGGCCAGACAGAACAACACCACCACCAAAATCGCGGCAAAGGTGTAAACCGAATTCTCCAACACCAGTGCAAACATCCGCGTCCACAGCACTTCCAGCGCCAGCACGCCAAAGCCCGAAATGAAGCAGATCACCGTCAGCGCGATGCGGTGGCGATCAAGCGGCGGCGGGCCTTCCTCCTGTTGCGCCTCTGTTTGATCCGCGGCGATGTGTATGGATGCATGCGCTGCGCGTGACTGCAGGTAAGCCAAGACAGCCACGACCAGGGTGACCCCGATCGCAATAAAACAGGTCGTGCGGAACCCGAACCAAAGCGGCATGCAGAAGCCGGCCAGAAATGCGCCCACTGTCGCACCAAAGGTATTGACCCCGTAGAGCAGAGCCGAAGTCGAGCCAAAACGGGCAGGGATCCGGATGGCGTGCTGACCCATCACCGGAATCGTCCCGCCCATAAAAAAGGCCGGTGGGAAAATCAGCCCCAGTGCCAGCAGAAATTTAATCCACAACAGCCAGGCCTCCGAATGCACACTTTGATACACAATCGGATAGAGGGCATGGTAAGCCCGAAACACGGCAAAATAGAGCAAAGCAGTCAGTGCAATGCCGACTTCAAGTCCGGCATACACCCGCAGCGGATTGCCACTGCGGGCCGAGCGTTTCCCCCAAAACCAGCTGCCCGCCGCCAGCCCGGCGAAGAAGGCGGCCAGCGTCACACCCGCCGCATGCGAGGTGTTGCCAAACAGCAGCGCCAGTTGCTTCATCCACAAGACCTGATAGACCAGCGCACAAAAGCCGGAGAGAAATACAAGCAGGTAGATCATCATGAGATTGCAACAGGTCAGAGAACCGAGGTCAGCAGCCCCGTGCTTTCAAATCGGCGATGGTTGCGGACAGCGCCGCCTGCATCGAATAGGCCGGCTGGAAACCCAGCTCCCGCCGGGCCGCCGTGAGATCGAAGTAATGATCCTTGGCCAGTTCCACCGCGACAAAGCGGGTGATCGGCGGCTCGCCGGATTTCCTAAACAACTTCCAGACCAGCTCCGCCAATCCACCGGCGGCGTAGGCCAACGGCAGGGGCATCTTTTTTTTGAGCGGCGGGTGCCCCAAGCCTTCGAGCACCTGATTCAACCAGGGCCAAAGTGCAACCGGCTTGCCCTGCGAAATAAAATAAGCCTGCCCGGCCCCGCGTCCGGCAGCCAGTGCATCGAAGGCGGCCAGATGCGCGGCCGCCACATCCTGGACAAAGGAGACATCGACCCGGTTGCGCCCGTTGCCGACGATCTTCAACCGCCCGGCCTTGACACTCGCCACCACGCGGGGCAGCAGGTGCGGATCGCCCGGTCCGAAGACGAGATGCGGACGCAGGGCCACTACCCGCAAGGACTCCGTGTTGACCGCCAATGCTGCCTGTTCCGCGATGGCCTTGGTATGCGCGTAGTGGCAGAGCCAGTTGCTGCCATAGGGCAATTCATTGCCCTGGCCGGTAAAGGGCTGCCGGTTGAAGACCACACTCGGTGTGCTGGTATGCACCAGCCGCCCCACCCCGTGCCGCCGGCAGGCCTCGACCACGTTTTGGGTGCCGACGACGTTCGCGCGATAATAACTCTCCCACGAGCCCCAGACACCCGCCTTGGCCGCCACATGAAAAACGGCATCGACCCCCTGCACCGCAGCGCCAACCGCCCGCGCATCGGCGATATCCCCGCAACAGACCTCTACACCCTTCGCGGCCAATGCGGGCTGCGGCGAGCGCCCCAGACTACGGACAGCATAGCCGCGCTCCAGCAGCAGATCGACCACATAGCCGCCCACAAAGCCGCCTCCACCGGTTACCAAAATGTGCATCCTCACCTTTTAGAGCAATGCATCCGATCAGGGCGAGAACAGAGTAAAAGAAACCGCATTGATCCGCATGCTATTCCAGCAGGTTCATCTCCTACCAGCATACTTACGTGCCAGTGACAGCCGGTGGATTTTGGCATTGTGCCGCACATCGACGGGAAAGGACTTTTCAAAAAAGAAGCGGTCGATGTTGCGGGTCATGGGATGGGCCACCGCCAGATCGATAAGTTGCTGACAAAATTCTGCTCTGGCGGCATGGTTGGACGGAAAGTGCCCCGGCTCGGGTTCCACCACAATCGCCGGCTGGCCGCCGCCGGTATCGATCAGGGCGGAGCGATACACTTTGGCGTGTTGGTTGAAAATTGCCTCGCAACAATCTGTGTAGAGCGGCCCGTCGGGCGTGATCACCCGCTCAGCCATACGCCCGCAAAACCAAAGACGGCCTTGCGCGTCGATTTTCCCCAGATCCCCCAGCCGGTGCCAGTGCCCCGCCCCGTCAGCAATCTTCGACCTGGCGTCGGCCTGCGGCAACTTGTCGTAGCCCCGCGTCACAGAAGGACCTTGCACAATCAACTCGCCGATTACATCCACCCCAAGAGCCTCGGTCTGATCAATCGATTCGATCACGCCATCGCTGGCGACCACCACCCGCACCTCGACGCCGGGCAGCGGCTGCCCTACGCAGGTGCCCCCCCCCAGGCGGGTTTGTCCGGCCGTATCCCGCAGCACCTCGCCAGCCGAGATGGAGCTGACCGGCAGTGCCTCCGTCGCCCCATACGGCGTATGTATTTCACCGTTCGGGATAATGACACGCATCTGTTCCATCAAGGCCGGCGGCACCGGTGCACCGGCCATCAGGATGCGCCGGATGCTGGGCAGCGTGATGTCCTGCGCCGTGCAATAGCGAGCGATCTTCGTCCACAAGGCGGGCGAGCCGAAACTGTTGGTCACTTGATTCTGCTGAATGGCACGGACGATTTTTGCGGGATCCACCGAGGCCGGTCGGCTGGGGTTCATTTCCGGCACCACGGTGCACATTCCAAGCGCCGGATTGAACAGTGCAAAGACCGGCAGCATGGGCAGATCCACCTCCCCCGGCTGGATGCCATATTGGCGTCGAATCGCTTCCACCTGGGCAATGAACATGCCGTGCTCATAGCGCACGCCTTTGGCTGGCCCGGTCGAGCCGGAGGTAAACAGAATCGCGGCCAGCTCATCAACGGCGGAATCCGCCGCCGCGAAGGCTCCGCACCCGGCCGGCGGCGCCAGCTGACGCGAAAAAGTGCGCCCCAGCATCAGCTTGATCGCCACCCCCTTGAAACTGGGTCGAAAAAAGCGTGCCAGCCATATCGCAGGCGGGATACCGATCACAGCCTGCGGGCGGGAATGCCGCACGCAGCAGAGAAAGCGCGTTAGCCCCATGCCGGGATCAATTACAATTGGAACCGCCCCGATTTTGAAGAGCGCAAAAACGATGCGGATCAAATCCAGCCCCGGCTTGACCATCAACAACACTCGCGTGCCACGAGTGATCCCCTGCCGGTGGAAAAAATGTGCCGCCGCCGAGGCCTCCACTTCCAGTGCCGCAAAATTACGGCTGTCGTAAACGATGGATCCATCTGCAGCACACCCGACCGGAGCCCGCACCGCCACCGCATCCGGCTGGCGGACGGCTTGTTCGGCAAGAAAGTGGGCGACGTTGTGCGGCATGGGTGTTAGCAAGAGGCGAATTCGCGTGTAAGAAAAGCAGGAAATGCTGAATGATGACCCCTGCGCGAAAGGTCTGAATAATTGTCATCGCAGTGCCCCGGGAAGCCGCCCCCTCCTTAAATTCCCGATGGGGCACCCAGTCACTGTCGGGAGCATCCCAGACACCTACCGTTAATCCCGATCCATTCAGGGAGTATGGCGCCTGATGTAAATGCTTGGCACCGGCGGAGATGGCCGCATTGACATTTTTGGTTGCCTCATCGAGCAACTCTCCAACCCGCATTCATCCGCTCACGAACGGAGTTTTCAACAATTAATTGAAGTCATAAGTTGCTGATTTTAAGATGCATAGGAATTACTCCTTCCAATTGTAACTTTTG
>Ga0100393_10002277_pt1 | contig 18663 bp, 17 predicted proteins | sample CryGeymeta201517_FD_81546 | JGI IMG/M metagenome (GOLD analysis project Ga0100393, IMG submission 81546) | Groundwater microbial communities from Crystal Geyser aquifers in Utah, USA - Crystal Geyser metaG 2015-17 | ecosystem: Environmental > Aquatic > Deep subsurface > Groundwater | place... | reverse complement strand
GCGATACACATTACCCACGCTCATCTCGCAATCCGCTGCAATTTCGGCAATGGTGGTTTTACTATAGCCATAATGGGTGAAGCGTTTACCGGCAGCTTCTAAAATGAGTTCTCTGGTTTGATCAATCATGGCGGCAATCAAACGCAACTGAATAATGAATGCAAGTACATTATATTCATTATTCAATTATGGTTATTACTGTATATGATAGTTCAGCCTTACCACCCATCATCAAAGTTGCACTTACAAGTTGAATCCGTGTGTATTTAGTAAACTGTCACCGTAATTTTAGCCATAGACCTAACATTTCATTTGCATTTCAAGATTCAAGACCTGACACCTTTTCTCAAGACCTGACACCTTTTCTTCTAAGTTGAGTTAGAAACGTGCACAGTAGGGGCAAACTGAGGCCTGCGACAAATATAATTAAACTCTCATGTTGTTTAATTGTATGAGGCATGTGTATTGGCCTATCGCCTCAAACACCGGCGCAGATTTGCTGCGTCCGCGTGCTTTGACTTGTTATGTGCTTTTTATTAGAACTCAATTGCGTCAATCTCTTTCATCAATCTATCCGTTTCTGAAAGTGCCACAATGATTTTTTGATAATGCAAAATGTCGTCAAACTCCAATTTGCGGTCTTTACGGTCTTTGAGCCATTTTTGGGCTGGTTGATAACCACCAATGTAAAACTCCCAAGCTACTTGCGGAACATTGTCAAAATACTGTGTGTCGTTGATGTAAACTTTACCGTCTTTGTATTTGGGTTTACCTACCACATTATCGCCATCCATTGGGTATTGCGTAATGTATTGCTCCACTTTTGGACTTTCCAATAAGTGTATATGGCGTATTTCTCCGCCCAATTTTACGAATGCCCAAAAAGTATTTGAATCCTTTGGATATGGTATTTTCGGGAAGTCAGTTTTTAAAAATTCTTTGTATTTGTTGCGATAGGTTGGCGAATGCAGAATCGCATAGATGTAATCTACAATGTCAATTGGGGCAAAGGTTGTTTCGTTAGGTTGCTTTTCGTTTGAAAAATTCAAACCAATTTTTGTTGCTATTTCATTGACTAATTCAAGATTAAGGTTTGGTATTCTTTCAGTTGTTTGTTCTATTGTTTGTTGTCCTGAATTTTCAGGATATAAATAAAGTGGAAAAAGGTTTACTCCACCACGTCTAAACACATTAGCGTCAACGGGATGCTTTGAAACAGTGGTTAAGCACCAATCTATAGCGCCAACGGCTAAACCTTGCCTACCAATACCCAATAAAAGATTTTCTTTGTTTAAAACATTCTGAATCAATTCCTTTCTTGGGTAGTCCATCATTACATAACTAAAATAGCAAGGTCTATCGTCAAAAGGTCTATAACCACAATGAACTACTTTGTTTTCCCAATTTATATCAGTTTGAATCTCTTTTCTTGCTTTTTCAAGTTTCCAATCCCTATTGTCCTTAATTGAATACTTTTTGTATAGTTCTTCGTTGGATATTTCTTTATTGATTAAGTCTGATGCTCTTGATTTTATATTTTTCGAATCAAAATCTACAGCAAAACTATCTCGGTGAGTTTGAAAACCCATTACATTAACTTGAAACAGATTTGTTGGATTGATGCCTTCGTTATATTTCAGATACATTCTTTCATCAATGTTCTTAAACAGATAACTGTTTTTGAATGGAACAAAATTGTTGAAAGCAACTGAATTTAGATTATTATTTGATAGGAAGTCATATTTTAAATCTCGTTTTCCGAATAGGTCGTAATGAAATAGTTGTCCTAATTCATTAGGTTTTTTCTTCCCTGTTTTTACGAAGATGTTAATTGAAACTCCTTGCTCAATATCAAAAACATTTACATCTACTGAACCGTCTGGGGCAGTTTCTTTTTTCTTAGCATTACCGTGTAAATCAATCGTATAAATTTTGTCATAAGTTTTAAGCAAATGCCAACGCATACCCCTAAAAGTTGGATTATCTAAGAATCCGTGTGGATTGATAAAAGCCAAAACACCACTTCCATTTTTTTCAATAAAATGCTGGCCATATCGCAAAAACTTTACATAATCGTCATTCATGAATTTTGAATTTTGTTCTTTGAGTTTTTCTTTTCCGCCTGGTTCTTTTTTGTAATCATCCATTAGGCTCATAATCCACTCGCCTTTATTGGAACTTTCTCCGCTGTATGGTGGATTTCCAATTACACACATTACAGGTGTATCTCGTTTAATGTGGTTAGCTTCATTGGCTTCTGTACTCAACCAATTGGCAAATAAAGTTCCTGTGTCTTGGTGATGTTCTTCTAAACTGTTGGTCAAATAAACTTTAAATCGTTGGTTGGATGTTGGTTTAAATCCTGTTTCGGTCAATAGTAAATCCAACTTTAAATGTGCCATTGCATAACTCGCCATTAGCAATTCAAAACCGTTCAAGCGTGGCAATAAATGGGTTTCTACATAATTGCTCCAAATACCTTGTTGTCCTTGAAATTTTTTGTGAATGTGTTTTACCACTTCTGCCAAAAAAGTTCCTGTTCCTGTGGCTGGGTCAAGAATCTGTACTTTGTGTACTTCTTGCTCCATTTGTTTGTAGCCTGTTACCGAGCGCTTGTCAGGTGTTTGGCTATCAACTTTTATAGTCGTTTTACTAGTGTCGGCTAGACCTTGTGGCAAATCGAATTCTGTTTTTAGAATGTCGTCAACTGCCCGAACAATAAAATTGACTACGGGTTGTGGTGTGTACCAAACGCCACGTGCCTTTCTTAACTTTGGGTCGTATTCGCTTAGGAACGTTTCGTAAAAGTGAATTATTGGGTCTTCCATTTTGGTGGATTTCCCGTAGTTCTTTAAAATTTCTTCTACGTTACAAGCCAAAAAGATTTCTGTAAGGTTTTCCACTACCCATTTGATGCGGTCGTCAATGTCTGGTCCGGCAATGTAGCCAAAAAGCTTTCGCAAAAACGGATTTGATTTTGGAATCAATTCAGCTGCTTCTTGCCGACTAAACGTATCTAATGTTGGATCATGTAACCGCGCTGCAAACATTCCATAAGCAATGGTTTGAGCATAAACATCTGCAAATCCTTGTGGCGTGATGTCATGTATTAAAATCTCCTTGAACGCCAACATTTGCTCTTTCAGCGTACTGTTTTCTTGATTTTCTTCATCACTGGTTAACGACTTTTCAATAATATCAGAAAGAAGGCGGGCTTTGCCCGCCATCATTTCGGCTAATTTCTTTGGGCTTTTTATCGTTTGTCCAACGTGAACGCAAAAGTCTTTGATTAGATTTTCAAAGTTGCCAAAGTTGTTAGGCAGCGGAACGATAGTTCCGTTTTGTATTTCAGCAATTGCAATTTTTGTAATAAAAATTCCGTCAATGTATAAGTGGAAGTCTAAATAGTCGGTAAAAATTAAATTGTTTAATGAAGCTTTATAACGGTCGAACTGTTCTTTGTTTCCCGTTTTCTTTGCTCCTTCAAGGTCTTTGTCACCAATGTCCTTAGCTTCAATAAAACCTACTGGGAGTTCTTTTTTTGTCAGAATGTAGTCGGGTGCTCCGCAAGATTGTCTTTTGGGTTCGTTGGTCGCTCTTATTTCTGGCACCAAACTTTCTAACAGTTGTTGCAAATCACCCCGATAAGTATGCTCAGTGGCATTACCAAGTTTGTATCGTTTATTTATGTTGTTTAGGTAATTAGTAATACTCATTGGCTTCCTTACTTAGGTTTGATAGGAGACGCACATAACGTTTGAATTAAGGGGCGCCGTTAGGCGTCCCGCTTGAATGATGGGTTAGGTGGCATTTACCACCAGACTTATTTATTTTTGGATAGCAAGGTGAAAAGGATTTGTCGCTACGAATGGATAGTTCAGTTTCTTTTATTGATGGATATTCATTAAGTAACCATTGAATAATACTTTCGGCCTCAGCTTGCTCTTCGGAACTATATCCACTAATTAGATAACGCACTTTTCCTTGGTATATCCGCTTCGCTAACAGAGGGGCGATGTTATTCAGAAGAGGCCCATGATTTTCAAAAAGTACGAACTTTTCAAACTCAACTAATAGCCCCCAACCATTGGGGTGTTTTGTTTTTTTAGGATTAAACCCTATCCAATTAACCTTTCCATCAATATCGTAGCTTTTGGCTTCATTTCCTACGCCACCTACTCCAATTACAGCATCAAAATCATGATTTCGAACTTGCCCCATACAATCATTGATACCGAAACGCCCTGAGATGTCTGGGTCGCCAGTGTGTGTACGTTTATAGGTTAAAATTTTCATGTGATACCTAACTAGGTAATACGTGTACTTGCTTTTCCATGTATTACCCTCCTATATACGCCCTGACTTTCCGCAATATTGCATATTAAAGAACAAACACGGACTTTATGTTAGTTCCATGACGTGAGTGTAGCAGACAGTATCACGGTTGGCGAATGACCGTCGCTTTCTGCCCTTCAACTTTTGGTATCAATGGGGGCAGACTCGATTGATTTTTATCGCTATCAATGGGGTCAGACTCGATTGATTTTTATCGCCGTTCAACACTAGAATTTTACACTATCACCACTGGCAAGGTCACAACCGTAATGGGAGGCTACTTTGAATCAGAATCAGTGGCTAAATTCACTGCAATACACAATCACAAAAGAAGGTTTGTTATTGGTTATTTTAGATACGCATGCTTAATTTTGCGAAGGCTAATGAAAGCTTTGCAGCAAAGATGCCGTAATCAAATGCCAGCCATCGACAAGCACAAACAAAATGATTTTCAGCGGCAGCGAAATCATCACGGGTGGTAGCATCATCATACCCATACTCATCAACACTGAAGCAACGACCAGGTCGAGCACCACAAACGGAATATAGATTAAAAAGCCGATTTCAAAGGCTGTGCGAAGCTCTGAAATCACAAAAGAAGGAATCAAAACATGCATCGGGGTATCGGTGGCTAATGCAGGCTTTTCCATATTTGCGGCGTTGATAAAGAGAATCAAATCATCTTCGCGGGTTTGGCGCAGCATAAAATCACGAAGCGGTGCTATGGCTTTATCCAAGGCAGCTTCCTGCTTAAGCTCTTCATTCAAATAGGGCGTAAGCGCTTCAGCATCAATCTTATCCCAAACGGGCATCATGATAAAAATGGTCATGAATAAAGATAAACCGACCAATATCTGAGTCGGCGGGCTTTGCTGGGTGCCCAATGCTTGGCGCAAAAAGGCAAAAACAATCAAAATACGCGTAAACGAGGTCATCATCACCAAAATGGATGGCGCTAATGCCAACACCGTGAGGCCAGCAAGAATTTTTAGGCCGGTAAACCATGCATCCGGATCTTCAGATTCTCCCAAACTGATGGATAACGTCGGCACATCGGCTGCTGCCAGCTGTGGCAACATCAGCAACAATAACAAAGCCAACCATCTAAACATCGCTTTGCTCAACTTTTTCGGGAATTGTCGTCTTGATTGTGCTTTGCTCAATATCTGCAATCTTATGGATGCCGCCTTGGCCAACACCCAATAAAAAATGTTGGTCGCCATAAGCAATTTCAACCACTGAATTTTTACCATCCAAATGCAGCCGTTGCACCACTTGCATGCGGCCTGCCACACCTGCTTTCACTGGCAACTGAAATTTACGAAAAAACCAAACCAGACCAGCAAACATAGCCAAAACCAAGGCCAAGGCGCCAATGGACTGAATCAGTAAGGTGGCAAAGCTGGCTTCTCCCATGTTGATTTACGACAAGCTCTGAATGCGATCGCCTTGCGGCACCACTTCAATCACACGAACGCCCAGTTTTCCATCGGCAGAAACCACTTCTCCGCGCGCGAAAACCCTGCCGTTGGCCAGAATATCCACGGCAGCATTGGCCTCTTTTTTCAAATCCAACACCATGCCCCTATGCAATCTGGCCACCACATGCAGCGGCAATTGCACCCGCCCTAGCTCCACGCTCACATCCAGCGGCACATGCATAATCGCTTCCATATTCACTTGCTGGGGGGTGCCGCGATTACCATCCCCTTTGCCACTGGCTGCATCTTTGATGTGTTGCTCTTGATTGGAATCACTCATGATTTACTCCCTATTCATCCTGCGCCAGATGCACTGTGAGCTCAGCAGCCAACATGCCATCTTTGCTGCCTGGCATAGCCCGATACATGGGCGTGCTGCTGACCCAAAGGGTGGATGGTTCATTTTCACTTTTGCTCAGCGGCAAAAAATCACCCGCGCGCAAAGCTAAGAATTGTTTGATGTTTAATGTGCACTGCCCCAGCTCAAGGCGCACAGTAAGCGGCACTTGCTCCATGCTTTTATGCAGGGCGCGCTCCCATTCCTCATCCATCGCTGCAGGCTCTTCAGAAATCGCTGCTCGCAAATTATCCAAAATGGGCTCAAGGAATGTGCGCGGGTAATGCATACTGATATTGCCTTGCAATTTATCTGAGACTTGCACTTGAAATTGCACTGAAAAACAAATCTCACTGCTTGGTGCCACAGCCAGAAATTGCGCGTCAACATCAATCTTAGCTAGGGTATAACGCATACTCATCACTGGCGCCCACATACCTTGCAGCAGCTTTTGTAGCGATGCGGCGATACGTGTAGATAAGCGCATTTCAACAGGCGATAACACTTCGGCATCATCATTAAAGCTTTCGCCCTGACCACCGAGCATGGCATCCACATAAGCAACAACCAGCTGCAAATCGTAGGTCACCATCATTTTGCCAAAACCTTCGACGTCGTACACAAAGTAGACTTGTGGCATCTCCACATCATCTTTTAGGATATCTTCATAAGTTCTGGGTTTTATACCATCAGCGACCAATCCTACTTCGCGCTGAAACTCTTCCGACCACTGCTCCTTAAGCGCCTCAGTAACACGCTGCTGCAAGTTTTGAAACAGCGGGTAACGCTCAGGGCCGTTATCAGATTCTTCGGAAAACTTAAACTCGCCAACTTCCTTGGGCTGCTCAATCGGCGGCAACGTCGCGAGCATGGCATGCGCCTGTTCACTGGGTGCCAGTGTTTGCATCAACGCTTCGATTTCTTCGGGCGCTAAAATAGGCTCAGTCGTACCCCCTGCTTCTGTCGCTGCACCTGCTGCCGCAGGCGTTGAATCAGCCACGTCACTCATTGCGATACAAAGTCCGTAAAGTATAGATTTTTAATCGGTTTACCTGGCACCAAACGGTTGATGCGATATACCAAATCTTCTTTTAAATCGTATTTCCCCTGGGGGGTGCGGATTTCAGCAAAGGTTTTGCTCGATAAGAGGGTGATGACCATATCGTTGATTTGCACCATATATTGCTCAATCACAGGCGTGGATTCTTCGCTGCGCAGCTCCAATTTGATTTTGGCGCGCAAAAAGCGGCTCACATCGGCATCAGCCAAGTTGATGGTAATATCGGCAATATCAACAAACACTGGAGGTTTGCTTTCATCTTCTTCATCTGGCACTGGCATTTCTGTTTCCGCGGGGCTACCTGCTGCGCCTTGTTCAACAACTGGTGGTTGTTCCATTTGCACCATTTTCCAGGCAATAAAGCCGCCCACACCCAGCACCAAAATCAAAAGCACCAAATTGATAATAGGTAATAATCCGCCTGATTTCTTTTCAACGACTTCTTCTTTATCTGCCATGACTCAAACTCCCTTTCAAACTGTTCACTTACTGATACACCACAATATCTACGCGGCGGTTGGTGGCGCGGCCCATCACCGTTGCATCGGTTGAAATTGGCCGTGATGGCCCATATCCTGCCAACGACAAACGATTGGCGGCTACGCCTTCTGATTCGAGGATATGCAAGACTGATGCCGCTCGCGCCAAGCTTAAGCGCCAAGCATCAGCAAATTGCGCCCCAAGCACGGGTCTATCATCGGTATGACCGTTGACACTGATAAGTCCGGGCGAGGTCGCTAACATCTTGGCCAAGCGGCGTAAGGCCTCAATATGCTGGCTTTTGAGTTGCGCCGAGCCCGCTTCAAAAAGAGCGGCATCATCCATGCGCAAATACATTTTATTTTGCACAATCAGCGCCCGCACATGGTGTTCCAGGGTGCTGGTTTTTAAGACAACGTTACTATTTTGACGCATCGCCAACATCAACTCGCGCGGCGTGGCAATACGCTGCAATTCCAGCGGACGAATGATGCTGATTTCAGTGCCTGAACCTGCGTTGAGCACCGATACTGCCGAAGAGAAATAGGTAGAAATATCTTGTAAGCCCGTTTTATCCAAGGTGGACATCGACACCAACAAAATAAAGAAGGTCAGCATCAAACTGATCAAATCAGCAAAGGTGGTCATCCATGCTTCTGGATCTGGCAGCACTTCGGGTTCAATTTTCTTCTTTCTGGCCATTAAAAACTCTTGCTCGGCGGCGCTGTCAAACGGCGCTGTGCCGGCTCTAGTGAGACTTTATTATCTTGAACCTCTGGGGTTGCCGTCACTGGTCTAAATTGCAACACAATTTCAACGCGCCGGCTTAGTGCAGGCTGCCCTTCAACAGGGTGCTTATCACCCATACCGGCCACTACCATGCGCCCTTTGGCCACGCCGCGCTCTTCAAGCTCATGAAACATACTCATCGCTCTTGCAGCAGAGAGCTCCCAGTTGGATGGATATTTGGAACCACGGGTTGGCGTATCGTCGGTATGACCCTCAATACGAACTTCAGTCACCTCAGGTTTGGTAAAAATATCCGCCAATTTATCCAACAATGGGTACAAACTTTTTGAGATATCAACATGGCCTGTGGCAAAGGCAATGTTTTCTGGAAAACGCACACGCACCGAGTCTTGATCTAGCGGCAATGCGCTGACGGCATCGCCCAAACCCAGCTCTTTGGCTACGTCTGTCAATTCTTTGGCGGTGCGCTTGGGTGCAGTACGACCTTCGACAATATCTCGGGCAGGCATGGAGGGGCCATCACCTTGGGTAATATTGGCGCCATCTGGTAATGGGCTAAATGTGCCCGCCAAGGAGCCAATGGCTGCCAGCCTGCGCTCATCCACAATCGTCGCGATGGACGTCAGCAAAATAAAAAATGCCAGCATCTGCATCATTAACTCCAGAAACAGCGCCGCTCCAGGATCTTTATTGGGCGGGACAGGAGCTGGTTTCTTTTGACGTTTGGCCATGACTATGACTCAGCTTAATCGAACGATGACTTACGATCTTTAGGCGGCAAATAACCCAAAAGTTTTTGTTCCATCACACGCGGATTCTCGCCTGCCACCAAGGATTGGATGCCCGATAAAATCACTTCGTGCACCAGCAATTCTTCTTTGCTTCGTGTTTTTAGTTTGGCAGCCATCGGCAAAAAGATGATGTTGGCCATGAGTGCGCCATAAAAGGTGGTTAATAGCGCCACGGCCATAGAGGGGCCAATGGAGGAAGGGTCTTCCATGTTGGCAAGCATCAACACCAAACCAACAAGCGTACCAATCATACCCATAGACGGGGCAAACGTGCCCAGCGCCGTCATCATATCGGCGCCTCGCATATGCCGTTCGCCAATTTTATCCATTTCCATGTAGAGAATATTTTCAATTTCAGAAGGTTCTTGGCCATCAATAGCCATTTGCAAACCCTTGGACATAAACGGGTGCTTGATGTCACCCACCCTGCTTTCCAGCGCCAAAATTCCTTCTTTGCGCACTATTTGCGCCAATTCAATCAATTGGGTGACAATGGCATTGCCCGAATCGGGTTTGTTAAGGATGGTGCGCAGAATAATTTTAATCACACCAATAGCGTTGGACATGGGGTATGCCACCAAAAACACACCAAATGTGCCGCCGATTACGATGGCAATCGAGGCCGTATCAATAAATCCTGTAACCGCATCGCCGATGGCAAACAACACCAAACCAAAAGCGACCACAATGCCGATAATAGTTGCAATATCCACAGCTCTTCCTCCTGAAAAACGCGTAAACGAAACGCGGCAATCAAGAGTTAAGCGAAAAGCATGCCAAGTTTGGCCTAAAGTTTATAAATCGGAAAAATAGGTGCCCATAGATGTCTACGAACTGCGGCGCACATCCAAATAATCACGCAAAGCATCCCCGCCGATATTAGCGGCCATCACCAACAAAAATAGCATCAAACCGGGCCAAAACACCTGCATGGGTGCAACCAACATCAATTGCGAACCTTCACGAATCATGGTACCCAAAGAGGCGGCTGGAGGCTGAATACCAATGCCCAAAAATGATAGTCCCGCTTCGCCAATCATCACTGCCGCCAAACCAAAACTGGCCTCAATTAATAAAGGCGCAGCGATATTGGGCAGCAAGTGTTTGAAGGCGATATAAGGCGCGGTTTGCCCGCTGGCGATAGCCGCTTCCACATATTGGGCATGGCGCAGTGACATCACTTGGGCGCGCGTTAAGCGCGCAAAACCCACCCAACCCACTGCCGATAAAGCAATAATCAATTTATCCACGCCAGGGCCAAGCACCGCCGCCAGCGCAATCGCCAATAAAATGCCAGGGAATGACAACACAATATCGACAAAACGCATCAACAAACTATCCACCCAACCACCCAACCAAGCAGAGACCATGCCCAAGCTGATACCAATCACCGCACAAAGGCTGATAACACTGATGGCAACTGAAAATGACAACACCACACCTTCAGCCAAACGCGCCAAGATATCGCGACCCAAAGCATCCGTGCCCAAAAGATGGCCGCTGCTGGCTGCGCTTAACACCTGATGCAAATCAACGCTATAGCTGTCCACCGACAATACCGCTGCCACCAGCACACACATCAGCGGCGGCAGCAAACATACATACACACTTTTTGGAATAGCTTTGAATACAAACATCAGCGGCTTCTCTGCCTTGGGTCTAGCCAAAGATTAAGCAAATCAGCCAATAAATTGGCGCTGACATAAAACAAAGCAATCAATAATACGCAGCCTTGTACCAGGGGATAATCGCGGCCCTGTATCGCTTCAATCGTAAGCAAACCCAGCCCCGGCCAATCAAACACTGTTTCAGTAATCACTGCCCCGCCCAGCACCGCGCCCATTTGCAGGGCAAACATGGTCACCACAGGAATCGCCGTCATACGCGCGCTGTGTTTCCACCACAAGGTACGCTCAGAAACCCCCATGGCTCTGGCGGTGCGAATGGCATCGGTTTGCATGGAATCCAGCCAACTGGCTCTGGCCATGCGTGAGAGTACTGCCGCTAGGGCTGTGCCTAAGGTAATCGTTGGCAACACCAAAGAACCCGAGGCTTCCATACCTGAAACGGGCAACCAACCCAGCAACACCGAAAACAGCAACATCAGCATCGGCCCCAGCCAAAAATTGGGGATGGATACGCCCAAAAGCGAAAAAGTCATCGCCGCCTTGTCTTGGCTTTTTCCTGCAAAGCGCGCAGCCAAAGCGCCCAAAGGTAGGGCCAAAAGTAGCGCTAAGAACAAGCTACTGCCTGCAAGCAAAGCCGTGGCAGGCAAACGCTCAGTAATCAAACCCCAAATATCGCGCTGGCTGATAATCGATTTGCCCCAATCGCCTTGCGCAATACCACCAAGATATTGGGTGTATTGGCTCCACAGGGGCTGATCCAAATGCATGCTTTTGCGCAGCACTTCTTTATCGGCGGCCATAGCATTTTCGCCAAGCAAAGCATCCACAGGATCGCCCGGCACCAGATGCAGCAAAAAGAACACAAGCGTCACCACCCCCAAAATGGTGGGTAGGGATTCAAAAATCCGAAATAAACTCAAGCGCAAAAGCATGGCGAGACGTTAGCTTGCAGCCAGATTGATGTCACTTGCGCAATGGAAGCACCCTTCTAAGATAGCTGCGTTATCACAACATGGGAGCGCCATCATGATTGACCATCACATTTTGCCAGCGCATCACCTGATATTGGACATTATTCACGGCGAAGTTCCGCCAGAAGAACTACAAAGCTTAATTTCGGGTCTATTGCAGCTGCCCAATGACGGTACACCGATGATGGGATTAAGCGTGATTTGTGACAATGCGCGTATTCATACTGATGCGCACACTGTGCTACAATCGGGTTTGGTCATGCAAAAAGCAGCCTTTAGGGACATTGCTGGCGGCAAATTGGCGCTTGTGTCGTTTTCAGATTTGGGCTTTGCATTTTCACGTATGTATCAATCCAGCATCGAAAACCCTATGAAGGATGAGGTCCAAGTGTTTCGCGGTGAGCGCCTAAAAGAAGCAATTGCGTGGCTTGGGCTCAGCACTATCGAAGCGGAATTGCTTCAAACCATCGCGCCACTTCAAGCCAATATTCAACGCAGCTAGCCTTAAAGCGCTTCATCTGCTCACTTCATGGCCAAGCATGGCGTGACATTTGCTTGCTTCAATCACGACATCGCATAGCCGCAAGCAAGTAAAACGAATCAAAGGTCTACCCATGAATATTCAAGCTTTAATCCAAACACTACGCCCCTCTTTTTTGGTTATCACGCCCGTCTGCGTGTTGCTTGGTACCGCTCTGGCCTACAACACCCATGGTCATGTTGAACTATCCATAACCGCTCTGGTTTTACTCGGTGCATTGATGGCGCATATCAGCGTTAACACACTCAACGAATACGATGATTTCAGAAGTGGCTTGGATTTAAACACTGTCAAAACTCCTTTTAGTGGCGGCAGCGGTGCTTTGCCGAGCAGCCCAGAAACTGCCCCGCAGACCTTATTCATTGGCGTCGCTTCATTACTGATAACCGTAGCTATCGGCATCTATTTTATTCAGGTCAGCGACTGGGCGATTTTGCCCATCGGTTTAGCTGGCATCGTAGTGGTCATCACCTACACACGTTGGATTAATCGTCACCCCCTTTTATGTTTGCTCGCGCCCGGCTTTGCTACTGGCCCTTTGATGATTGGCGGCACCTATTTGATGCTTACGGGCAGCTATTCTCCTCTGCTTTGGCAGCTGACCTTGGTGCCATTTTTCCTCAACAATAATCTACTCTTACTCAACCAATACCCCGATATCCAAGCCGATCAAAGCATAGGCCGCAAAACATTCCCCATCACTTTTGGCATAACCTTTAGCAACTTGGTGTATGGCTTATTTATGACTGCTTCCTACGCCATCATTCTGGCCTTGGTGATGTTCCAGGCGATTCCAAGCTTAAGCCTTATCGCGTTGCTTCCCGCTTTTTTTTCATTGCTTGCGCTTAAAAGCGCCTTGGATTTCTCGCCCGCTGCAGATATCGCACCGCAACACTTATGGGCGAATGTAGTGGCCGCCATTCTCACTCCGCTACTCTTAGCTATCGGTCTATTACTGGGTTAATTTTTTGATTTTCCTTCCATCTTAAAAACCTTTATTCAAGATATGAGACAAAAGCGCATGTTTTCTCTATGATGCGCAGTCTTTTATAATGCGCGAGCATGTTTTGCTGCAATCACCAATGCAGATGGCTCGACAGAAACAATTGGAGTAACACACCGTGGCAGACGATAAAACCCAAGATTCCTTTGATTACAAACATTCCGTTTTCCTGCCGAAAACCGATTTTCCTATGCGTGGAAATCTACCTGCGAATGAGCCTAAATTTTTAGCACAATGGGAATCTTCCAACCTTTACCAACAAATTCGCGACGCCCGTAAAGGTGCGCCAAAATTCATTCTTCATGATGGTCCGCCGTATGCCAACGGTAGCATTCATATCGGTCATGCCGTCAACAAAGTGCTCAAAGATATCGTGGTTCGCTCGCGCACCATGAGCGGTTTTGATGCCCCATATGTGCCAGGTTGGGATTGCCATGGTCTACCGATTGAATTGAAAGTGGAAGAAGCGTTTAAAAAGAAAAAACGCAACAAAGAAGACATTTCCGACTCTGAATTTCGCGCTGAATGCCGTGCATATGCCAAAGGCCAAATTGATATCCAACGCGAAGAATTCAAGCGCCTTGGCATCACTGGCGATTGGGAAAACCCATACATCACCATGGATTACAATTTTGAAGCGAATACCGTTCGCGAAATTGGTCGATTCCTTGAAAATGGTGGTTTGTATAAAGGCGCTAAGCCAGTGCATTGGTGTGTTTCTTGCGCCACGGCTTTGGCCGAAGCTGAAGTGGAACACGAAGACCACACCTCACACTCCATTTATGTGAAATTCAAAGCTGGTGAAGATTTAACCGACATCAACCCTGTTTTGGGCGCCAACACCGCTGTGGTGATTTGGACCACCACGCCGTGGACCATTCCTGCCAACTTGGCCGTGTCCGTTGGCCCCGATTTGGACTATGTGGCGCTTGAAATCACGTCTGCTCGCGAAGATGGCAATTTGGTGGCTGGCGAAATCATCATTTTGGCTGAGGGTCTGGCTACAGATGTGCTTCATGCCATTGACGCTGAAGCAAAAACCATCGCCCATTTCAAAGGCGCAGCTTTGGAAAACCGTAAATTCCGTCATCCTTACCTTGACCAAGATGCGCCGATTTTGGTTGGTAATCATGTTACCCTCGATGCAGGTACGGGTTGCGTGCATACCGCACCTGGCCATGGTCAGGAAGACTACGAAATCTCTATGAAATACGGCATCAAAGCCTTTAATCCTGTTGATGATAACGGTATTTTTGAGCCCGCTACCCCCGTGGTGGAAGGTCATCATGTGTATAAAGCCAACGCCATTATGGTGGAACATTTACAATCTTGCGGCGCATTGCTTGCCACCAGCCAAATCCGCCACTCATATCCGCATTGCTGGCGCTGCCATAATCCATTGATTTTCCGTGCCACACCGCAGTGGTTTATCTCCATGGATAAAAATGATTTACGCAACAAGGCTTTGGCCGCCATCAAAGAAACCGTGTGGACACCCGCATGGGGCGAAAATCGTATTCGCGGCATGGTGGATCAGCGCCCAGATTGGTGTGTATCGCGCCAACGTAACTGGGGCGTGCCTATCACGGCCATTCGTTGCGCTTGTGGCTCGCATGCTGTGACCACGCCCAAAATGGTGGAAGGCATTGCCAAACAAGTGGAAGGCGCAGGCGCTGATGTGTGGTTTGCCAAAGATGTGTCTGCATTTTTACCAGCTGACGCCACTTGCCCCGATTGCGGCGGAAATGACTTCACCAAAGAAACCGATATTTTGGATGTATGGTTCGATTCAGGTTCCACGCATGCTTGTGTGTTGGAGCAGAGAGAAGACCTGCAATCACCTGCTGATTTGTATTTGGAAGGCAGCGATCAACATCGCGGCTGGTTCCAATCTTCCTTGCTTGAATCCATTGGCACCCGTGGCGTAGCGCCGTTCAAAGGTGTGCTCACCCATGGTTTTGTGGTGGATAAAAACGGTAACAAAATGTCCAAGTCCAAGGGCAATGTGGTGGCACCACAAAAAATTATCCAACAAATGGGCGCGGATATTTTGCGCTTGTGGATTGCCTCGGCTGATTATTCTGCCGACATCCGTATTTCCGATGAAATCCTCAAACAATTGGCTGAATCTTATCGCCGTATTCGTAATACCATTCGCTTCTTGCTTGGTAACATCGATGGCTTTGATGGTGCAACAGCTGTGCCGTTATCCGAACGCACACCGCTGGATTTATGGGCTATGTCGCGTTTGGCTGAAGTATCGACCAACGTTAAAGATGCTTATGAAAACTATCACTTCCATCAAATCCATCAGGAAATTCACAATTTCTGCTCGGTAGATTTGGGCGGCTTCTATTTGGATATTATCAAAGACCGTTTGTATTGTGATGCCGATGACGCACAACGTCGTTTGTCAGCGCAATCTACCCTGTATGATATCGCCCACACTTTGGTGCGTTTGATTGCGCCCATTGTACCGGTTACCGCTGAAGAAATGTGGTCTTACTTGCCAGGCGCAGATGATAAGAGCATCCATCTGCAAAGCTTTAACGATGTTACACCGGTGAGTATTGATAACGCCGCTTGGGATGCGTTTTTCGCGATGCGCGAGCAAGTGAATACAGCGATGGACGTGGCCAAGAAAGATAAAGTCATTGGTTCATCCATTGCCGCGAAAGTGCAAATTCCGAATCTTGATTTGGATTTCGCCGCAGCCCTTGGCGAAACGTATGAGCAATTGCTCATTGTGGCCAAAGCTGAAGCTGGCAGCAGCCTGACAATCACAGCAGCCGATGGCATCAAATGCCCACGCTGCTGGAATGTAAGCGCGCCAAAAGACGCATCGCATGCTGAACATAATGAGCTTTGCCCGCGTTGTTTTGATGTGGTGGTAAAATAATCGCCCCATGAAAATTATTCTGATTCATTTCGCTGAGCTCACCCTCAAAGGTAAAAACCGTCATTTGTTTGAAAAGCGTTTGGCAAAAAACTTAAAACAAATTCTGCGCCCGATTTCGGTCACTGTGGAACAAAGCCGCATGGTCATGGAAATGGCCGATGTAGATGCTGAAACCATCAAACGTTTGGCCCTCATTCCTGGCATCAGCAATTTTGCTGTGGCTGATATTTGTGAACCCACGGTAGAATCCATGCAACAGCAAGCTGCCAAAACTTTGGCTGCGGCTTTTGACCATGTGGAAGGCAAACGTTTTGCGGTGCGCACCAAGCGCGCAGATAAGCAACACGCCATGATTTGTACTGAAGTGAATTATGAAGTGGGCGGTTACCTAAAAGAGCATTTCAAACTGGTTGTGGATTTGAAGAATCCAGAATTCACAGTGTTTGTAGAGCTGATGCGCGGCATGGCTTTTGTGTATACCGACAAAATCAAAGGTATTGGTGGTTTGCCTGTGGGCACATCAGGTCATGGTGTGGTCTTGTTTTCCGGCGGCATCGACAGCCCTGTGGCTGCCTACACCATGATGAAGCGCGGTATGCAGGTCACATTGGTGCATTTGTACAACAGCACCATCAACCGCGATTTTAGTAAAATTGAATCCTTGGCCAAACAACTCTCCTTATATCAAGGCCGTGTTGAGCTAATCATGATTGATTTGGAAGAGTTTCAGCGCCATGCCATTGCCTTGGTGCCAGCACCATACCGTATGATTATTTATAAGCGCCAAATGATTCGCAGCGCCGCTTTGGTCGCGGAGAAGTTAAACGCTTTTGCTTTGGTTACTGGCGATGCCCTGGGGCAAGTGGCCAGCCAAACGCTGGAAAACATCCACGCCATTTATGATGCCAGCACCCTACCTTTATTGTCACCATTGCTGGGATATGACAAAGAAGAAATCATCGCCATCGCCCGCCGCATTGGCACTTATGAAATCTCTATTGAAGCCTATTGCGATATTTGCTCCTACTTGATTGCCAAACACCCTGAAACCAAAGGCAAACGCGATATGGTCGCCAGCTTTGAAGCTGATTTGCCCACCACTGGTTTAGCGCTCATTCAACAAGAGCGTATTTTCTTTAATGGTGAAGTACGTGTAAAAAAAGTTGCCGCTGAAACAGCCAATCAAGAAGCACTGGTTTAAAAACGGATATATGACGATGCCACCAACACAACAAACAGCTGAGCCAACCGCAGCCCATGAGGCCGCCGCATCAAAAGCTAGCAACCAAGGCCGTTTAATGCGCCTGGCCACTTATGCTTCGGCATCGGTGGCTTTTGTGCTTATCATCGCCAAATTGGTGGCATGGATGTGGAGCGATTCGATCACCTTGCTTGCCACCCTGATTGATTCATGCCTTGATGCTGCTGCCTCACTGATTACCATTTATGCCGTGCATCATGCCTTACAACCTGCCGATAAAGAGCATCGATTTGGTCATGGTAAAGCTGAAGCTTTGGCAGGCTTAGGTCAATCCACTTTTATTGCTGGTTCAGCTATGTTCTTGATGTTGGAGTCCGTCAATCGCCTGCTTCATCCCAAAGACTTGCATGTGGTGGATATCGGTATTTATGTGATGATTTTATCCATTGTGCTCACCACCTTTTTGATTGTGTTCCAAAATTATGTGGTCAAACAAACAGGTTCCACAGCGATCAAAGCCGATTCGCTGCATTATAAAACCGACTTACTGGTTAATGCCGGCGTCATTGTCGCTTTGTTATTGGCAGGTTACGGCTGGCCAGGTGTAGATCCGCTGTTTGCCATGGCCATTGCCGTTTATATTTTACATAGCGCTTGGGAAATCGCTGAAACATCCATTCATGAATTGATGGATAAAGAATTATCCGTGGATGAGCGCGCTGATATCAAAGCCATTATTTTTTCCCATCCAAAAGTCAAAGGCATGCATGATTTACGTACCCGCAAATCAGGCACCACCTATTTTATCCAGTTTCACTTGGAATTAGACCCCAAGTTAAACCTGTTAGAAGCACACAACATTTCCGATGAAGTTGAAGCCTTGGTCACCCAAGCTTGGCCCGATTCCGAAGTGATTATCCATGAAGACCCGCACGGGCTTAAAGAGCCGATGCCAGAATTTAACACCAAGGAACCCCAATGATTTCTCGATTTATCGCCAAAATTAAAGCCAAGCTTTCCAGCAACAAAGCCGTGCCAGCTGCACCCTTAGCCAGCAAAGCACCAGCCGCAGTAACCCCGCCAACAACCCGACCAGAGCGCAAGCGTCGCCCGCCACGCAAAGAGACTACTGGCACAAGCAACGGTGAGAGCAGACCACGCAATAAAAAGCCTGCCGCTGCGGAAG
>Ga0100393_10002268_pt1 | contig 18712 bp, 19 predicted proteins | sample CryGeymeta201517_FD_81546 | JGI IMG/M metagenome (GOLD analysis project Ga0100393, IMG submission 81546) | Groundwater microbial communities from Crystal Geyser aquifers in Utah, USA - Crystal Geyser metaG 2015-17 | ecosystem: Environmental > Aquatic > Deep subsurface > Groundwater | place... | reverse complement strand
GGTGTTTGAGCTATTGGTTAGGCCATTGGTAAAAGTGTAGGTGGTACCGATGGCGGTGTCGGCGAAGGCGAGGGAGCCAAAGATGTTTTTATATAAATTACCAGAAGTATCGATAAAAACACCAGTAGTGCCGGTACCAGTGGTGCCGATAGCTAATCCGGTGAAATTGATAGTGCCACCGGCACTGAGATTACCGCTAGCGGAGACGGAGAAGCGGGAGGTGAGGGTGGTGGTGCCGACATTGTAGTTACTAAAATCGAGAAAATTGTAAGCTCGATTGTCATTATTTATTTGAGAGTTGACAAGATTACCGGTGGTAATATTGGCATTGCTGATATCGATAAATCCACCGATAGCGGGGGTAGTACCCTCGGTGACGAAATGAATGACGCCGTTGGCATCGGGGTTGAGAGTAATATTGCCACCACTACCATCGGAGGCTTTGAGTAAGAGGGCTTGGCCTTCGAGTCCAAAGGTGCCAGAAGTTGAGATAATTGAGGGGGAAGTTTCGCCTAAATAGACATTACCAGATTCACCGATAACTAGCACTGTATTTTTGAGACCGCTAGCAGATGGAGGTAGACCTTGTAAGGTTTCAGCGTTGAGGGCGTAGGCAACAGTGGCAATTTGTTGACGGGGGGTCATGGTTTCGGAATCGGTACTTATTTCTAACCAAACTTCTGAATTTTCGGTAAAAACGGAAGAGGGAATGGTTGAGCCGTGAGATTTACCGATAACAGTATTAAAAATGCCGTTTTCGTCAGGAAGGACAGTTTGACTGTTGCCGGTACCAGAAGTATAAAGCTCTGTTCCACCAGTCCCGCTATTGTAAAGTTTAAAAGTGATACCAGTCTCCGAGATGATAGGATTGTCACTGCTGTCAGTCAGCCGACCCTGAAATGAAAGAATACGGGAGCCAATGGTGGGTGATGAGGCAGTGGAATAGGCGAGTTGTTTACGGGCATTGGTAATAATTTGGGAATATAAGCCGTAGACAGAACCTAAGACAATTAAAATTATGGTGGTCCAGATGAGGTATTTGTTGAACGGGGTTGCCGCGTTGAAGACTCCTCGCAATGACGCTTTTTCTGGAGAGATTGCTTCGTCGGGGACTCCTTCCGCCATAGGCGGACTGTCGCGCAATGACGTATTTGGTTTAGCGATGATTTGACGCTGTTTGAGATAGTCGGAAAAAGATTTGATGGCTGACAGTTTGCGAGAAATAGTTGAGTCAGGAGAGTTATTAGATCTGAGGAAGGATGCAAACTTGTTGATTGATGATGGTGAATTAAAGTGTTTGAGATTCACAGTAGCGAATGTATTGGCGGATGTCGCCGAGATAATTTCTAATGGTGGTGCTTGATTTGTGATCCCTGGCTTGGCTTTGAGCAAATTGAGTTAGTAAAAGGTCTAAATCACGGGTAGGAGAGGGATTCACCGCATGTTTTTTGGCGAGGGCAAAATAATTTTGGGAAATTAGTTGTTGGTCGAGGGCAAATTGGCAGAACTTGGAAATTGATGCTAGGTGACGGGAGTGATTATTTTGACCGGAGTTATTGATAATAAAATCAGTAATAGATGTGCTGCTTAAAACATTGTTTGAAAATTCTAAAAACATTTTTAGGTCAAGAAGATAATTGCGAATAGTGTTGGTTTGATACTTTAGTTGAGTTAACCAAGAACTGTATGTTTCTAGATGAAGAGGGGTGATTATTTCCATAGCCAAATAAAAGTGGTGGCTAATATCAATAACGGGGTTAGTCTCTCGAGGACGAGTGATAAATTTTTAGGTATAAAATTAGTCTTTTTATCAGTTATTATCATTTTGTTTTGATATTGAATTTCTAATTATAATAACTATCTCTTATTGAATTATGCCTGTCAACAGGCACATTAAAAGCCAAATTAGATATAGAAAGATAGTATTAATTTTATAATTACGAATTACGAATTACGAATTACGAATTTTCATGGTGGGTTACACGAGGGGATTTGGTAGTTAAGATATGTATCATTTAATAACTAAATGATTGAATAATTAATTTAAATGGTTTTATTTATGCGGAGATATGCGGAGAATAAATAATGATATTAATTGATGTTAATCGATAGAAATAAATATAATTAAATTTGGGTGATTCTGGATGGGCGCATTGCCATGCGCCCGTACAAAAAGTGATATAATGATTTAGAAATGAAAATAAATAAAGTATATTTAAGTATTGGTTTGGTGGTTTTGGGATTAGGAGTAGTTGTTTTTATGGCGGTGTATGTTGTGCCTCAGGTTTTGGTAACATTGACTCGGGCGGCGCCGGCATCAAAGGTTTCGCCAACCAATTCATATTTTATTGGAGGTAAGTTGTTGGCGGTGGCGGATGGCAAGGATTTTGGAGTGGTTAATGTCTTTGCCTTGGATGCGACAGGGAAAGGGGTGAAAAATAAAAGTGTGGAAGTGACTGGGATGGGGGAAGAGGTTTTGACTGGGGTAACTGATGTAAATGGAAAAGCTAGTTTTGAGGTTAAGTCAGCAACTGGAGGTCAGTTTAAACTAACGGCGACGATTGATGGGGTAGCGGTAGGCAAGGTGGTAGTGGTGACGTTTAGGAATTAGATCTCAGTTTTTCAGATCTCAGATGTCAGATGTCAGATTTAAGATAGTTAATTAATGATGCCAGCATTTTGCTAATCTCGATAGTCATACCAGCTAGTTTTTGATAATTTTCAGTATTGATATAACCTAAGTCACGAGATAATAATAAATGGTATTTTGTTTCAGCACAGGAACCTTTGGCTTGATATAAATATTGAATGAATTCTTTTTTTGTTTTTCTTTCGTTACCTTCGACAATATTAGCAGCAATTGAACTTGAGGATCTTTTAATTTGATCAACTAATGAATATTTTTCTTCTGATGGAAAACTTTTTGTTAATTTATATATTTCTAACACTAATTCATGAGATACTTTCCAAACTTTTAGTTTTTCAAATTTATTATCTTCCATCGTAATAATTTTAGCACTGTTTATTGTTTTTCTGATATCTGAAAAACTGAAGGTCTGAGATCTATATTGTCAATTCTTTCTGATATCTGAAAAACTGAAGGTCTGAGATCTATATTGTCAATTCTTTCTGATATCTGAAAAACTGAAGGTCTGAGATCTAATTAAATGTTATTTTCACTTTTTGGGGTAAAACTTGGTTGCTGGTGGAGGCGGAAATTTGGTAGGTGGTGGCGACGGTAGATGAGGAATCGAAAATGGCTTTGCCGGTATCATCGGTAGTAGGTTGAGTATTAATTAGTTGAAGCGAACTGGGTGCATTTATGGTTACTTTTTGGTGGCTAATACCTAGTCCTCGAGAGTCTAATAAAAATATAGTTAATCTAATTTTTTCCTGTCCGTCGGCTTTGGCGGCTAAAGGGGAGGCAAACAGATAAGAGTTTTGGACACTGACAGAATTGTTGTTGGTAGAACTGGCCTTGCCTTGAAAAATGACAGACCTAGAAGAGACGACGAGGCCAATAACGAGGCCGCAAAGCAAGATAATAATGATTAATAGTTGGGTGTTTTTTATATTTTTTGACAAATAATATTAATAAACTAATTATGACAGCAATAAAGAGGAAAATGAAGAGTATGTAATTTCGGGAAATAGAGTTTTGATAATAAAGAGAATTTGATTTGGCGCTGGAGAGTGAATTGGGAGTAATAATGGTGGCATAATAGCGGTATGCCGAGGCGTACTGGGTGGGGAGATTTAAATTAAAATTGCCATTGTGGTCGGTGGTAGTGGAAAATTGAGGTAGGGAGAAAGCTTGGGCTTTTTTGACCAAACTGGGTTTGTTTTCAACTTGAAACAGTTGAATGTTAACAACTGAATCGGGAACACTTTGACCAGAAGCAACCATGCTTTGGGAATTGTTGTCTTGGGACAGAGAAGGGGCGATAACAATGGGACCGACGTTAGTAAGGGTGTTGGTAGCTGGAAGTGGAGGGAGGCAAAGTGGTGGACTACTACGACCTGATTCGTCGATAGTGGTCAAACAATACTCACCAGAATTTTTGGGAATAATGAGACGATCAAAAATAAAATAGCCATTTTTATCACTGTAAGTAACACTAAATAATTTGCTATTAGAAATTTCGATGCGAGAAGTCGGGGAAGTATAACCAAATATTATTAACCGATTGTCAGGAACAGAAGCGCTGACAGCAGCTGATTTGTTAATTTCGATCTTTATATTTCTTTTTGAGAGTTTCTAACTCTTGTTCTAATTCAACTATTTTAGGAGATGATTGTTCCATTTCTTGCTGATTAATTTTTTTGAGTTTGATAATTAAGACAATAATAGTTAAAATGGCAATTAGAGTGATGACTAATTTGTAGGGGATAACCCAAAAGAAAATGGTACTGGTGGCGATTTGACCAGTAGTGCCATAGGCGGCGGATAAAATAGCTTTGAAACGTCCGAATAATAATTGTTTATTTAAATTGGTGGTAAATTCTCGGCTGGTGTAGGGAAAAATATTAATATTATCGAGGGGAAGAATGGCAGTTTTAAGACCAAGTAAATTAGTAATGTTAATAACAGCTTGGGGGGTGATGTGAATGTCGGAGAGGTTGGTGATAGTGGCAGTAAAAGGAATTGGTCCATATTCGGAAAAAGAGGGAGCAGAAAAGTCTTTAATTTGGGCGGCTTCGTTGATGTTGCCGGGAATAGTAATATAGACTAAGGTACCGACATTGGCTTGAATGACAGCACTAGTTTGGGAGAGGACGGTATCATTGCTAGGGGAGTGGAGAATCATGGCATAATGACCACCGGGGAGGGCATCGTCGGGAGCAATGACGGTAACACTGAGACTGCGGGTTTCCCCGGGTTTTAATTTTAATTTATCAGCAGAAACCTGGATCCAACTACTGGCTGCCCAACGATTGGATAGGTCTTGATTGTCGATTTGAAGGGGGGTGCCACTGTCATCAACGACGATAAAATCTTTGATATCGGTGGTAATTATTTTTTCTAGTTTTGATTCGTTTCTAACTTTGATGGTTTTTGTAATTGTTTGGCCGGGATTGACAGTTATTTCGAGACGAGGGGGAATGGCCGACAAACCTAAAGATGATTGAGCATTAATGGTTTGAGGAATTTCCAATTTCCAAAAAACAATTTCCAAGCAAATCACAATAATCAATTTCCAATTAAAAAATTTATTGTTGGTTTTTTGTGATTTGTAATTTGTCATTTGTTTGGAAATTGTAGATTTGTAATTTGTTTTTTAGCTTAAAAAGTGGCGGTAGCAGTATAAATTAAACGATTTTCATAATTGCCAGCTTCTTGGGTGGAGGAGGCGGTGAGACGATAACAAACATAAGCTTGTTCGGTGGCGGAGGGGGTGGTGATGTTTTTCATAATCTGTTGAGCATTGGCAGCCCCATCGCCAAATGGTCGGTAATTGCCATAACTGAAAATAGTAGTACCAACGGAAAGATTTTGAATGGTATAACCCCAACCGGAAGCTGTAAAAGAGGTCCAGGAGGTACCAACACCGCTGGTGGTACAGCCTCCACCACCACAGGTGGTATCAGGAATGGTGGTACCACTGGTAATATTTTCCATTTTACCATCTTCATAAACAGTGACAATATAACCATTATCGGCATTGGTGATAGCAGACAGACGGTGGCCAAGATCGTTGGCTGAGTCGAGAATCAGGGTACCAAAGGCGACTTGGGTGGCAGTGGTGTTGGCACCATTGAGACCAAAAGCGGGAGAATTACAGGCGGTGGAACCAGTGCCGACTCCAGTGGCATCAATAGTAAAAGTGATGGTGGGGTCGACGGTAGCAGTGACTCGGACGGCTTCAACTAGAGCGATTTTACCTTGAATAGTGTCGCCGTCAAATAAAGCGGAAGAAGAATCGCGGTGACGAATATAAAAAGTATAAACATCGGCTGAACCTTCGGCAGTATTGGCTGGGCTGGGATTGATTAGTTGACTACCTGAGGCAAGGTCTTTACCGATAGTCATGGTGTAACCAACTCCAATTTGATTGGTACCACCAATACCAAGGTAACAAGAGATAACGTGATAGGTAGCGGTAGTGCCAACACCGCTGGTAATGACGGCAGTAGTGCCGACATTGTAGGCAGTAGTAGCTCCAATGCCCCAGTTGGAAGGACAAGTGACGTCGGTAACTTTGAGACGAGTACCAACACCATTGGCACCAGAGCTGGGGGTAGTGGCGCCTAAATCGAAACCGTTAGAATCAGGGATTCCATCATTGATAGCCTCTCCGGCAGTATTTGAAGCTTTGATTAAAAATTCCCAATAACCACCAGTAAAATTTGATTGAGGAGTAAAGGAAAAGGTATGGACAGCAGAATGAGTAGAAATAATGGCAGCATTGACAAAAGTGTTACTCTGGCTAATAGGACTGTTAATTTGAAAAAGAGCAGTGTTGCCAATATCTTTGACAGTATAGAGAGTTAGAAGACCAGTCACGGTAGTGCCAATACCAATAGTATCGCCGACAAAGAGATTGTTGGTGTCATTGGTGGGGTTGCCGGAAAGAGCAACGCGGATAAGTGAGTCGCTGGCACTGACGCCAGTGCCAAGGCGGGCAAAATAGGACAGTTGAGATGAAGACAGAGTATCTTTGACCGAGGTGGGGGGAGCTGATTTAATTGGTCGAGGATAATAAACAATTGAGATGACAGTGGCGGTGATGATAATTACAAAAAATATTAGGTTTTTCACTGAATTAATCATAAAATATTATTTTTTTTGTCTATAAGCAGTTTGGTAATGATGATTAATAGTAACAGAAATATGAGTAAAGAATATGGTAATACTATAAAGGAAGTGGAGGTATTGTCAATTGAGGCTTGGTAAATGCCTGGCCAGAGGGGTTTTGAGAGTTGACATTCAGCTGGTGATTTATCGTTTAAGCAGCGCAGGGTTCGAGAATGATGGGACAAAACATTATCGGGGAAAATTGTTAATTTGTTAATGACAGTATTATTTTTGGAGATACTAATAGTATTGTCAATTTTGTCAAAATAATTAGAATTATTTTGAATCTCTCCGGAAAATTTAACGGAAGAGAAAAAACAATCAATAAAGGGGTTTTGAACTTTAAAATTATTTATTTTGAAGTTGGTAGTTGGTAATTCGGAATCAGAAATAGAAATTAGCAGATGGGAGCCAAGTCTGATAAGCTGGGTAGAATTGGTTGAAGGATTGGAAGAAACATCTTGATTGACAAAAAAAGTAAAATAATAGTCACCAGGGGTATCGCCTTGAATTTTTAGGACTAATTGTTTACTTTGATTAGGGTTGAGAATAAAATTTTGACCGAGTTTTAAATCTGAATTTGATAGGGAAATATTTAAATTGGGAGGAGAATTGAGATAAATAATATTGCCATTTAGACCTTGGGGGAGCCAGGTATCAACCGAAGTGTTGAGAGTAACTGAAACGTCGCCATTATTTTTGATAATATAGCTTTGAACATAGTTGGTGCCGGGTTTTAATTGAATTTCGAGTTGTGAGGGTTGAATTGATAAATTGGTCATAGATTAATATTGAGGGGTAGCGGTGTAAACGATATAATTTTGGTAGGTACCGGCAGCTTGAGATGAAGAAATGTTGATTTTGTAGGTAATGGTGGTAGTGTGATTTTTGACGTGAGTATTACTAGAATCAAAAATTTGAGGTACTTCTGATTGAGAGATGTTGGCAAATTGGCGAAAGTGATTGGTGGTGGAAAAATAAGTAGTGTTGGCATTAAAACCAAAACCGTAGGTGGTGGCATTGGTCCAAGTGTCGGCCACGAATTCAGACGCTAAATTATTATCACCCAAAACATCGGGGATAGTTGTACCACTATTAAGGCGAAGAGGAGAGTTTTCTTGGGTGGTGATTTGAAAACCGAGGCCAGAGGGGGAGGTGGTGGTGAGGGTAGAAACGGCCGTAGTGGCGATACTGGGGGTGAGGGTGCCAAAGTTGATATCTAAATTATCGATAGCAAAGGAGAATTCGTCAAAAGGATAAATGTATTGAAAACCGGATTTTAATTTGACACCGGTTTTACTGTATTCACCGGGGGCATTTTGGCCAACAGTATCGGTCAGGGAGTAATTGGTGGAACTTTTACGGCCTGAGGTCATATTGAAATTACCCCAGTCAATGTTGTAGTTGCTTGATTCGAAATGTTGGGCATAAATAGGGGAAGATAACAGATAACAGATAACAGATAACAGATAATAGAGTTTAATCATTTTTTTCCAGCTCTTTGATAAGTTCATCAGTATGATTGATAATTTTTTGGATATCTTTGTTGGGTAAAAGTTTTTGTAGTTTTTGTTTTAAATCGAGAGTTAGCCAAAGTAGGGTTTCTTCGCGATCGTATGATAGAGTTTTATTTTCTTGAGAGTTTTGGGTGATAAAATAAGCTAGAGGGGCAATAAAGACAAAGGATAAAAGATAAATGAGCGAGGAAAAATTGATGAGAGATTGGGAAATAAAAAGAGAGAGGATTAATGAATAAATTAGGATTAGCTTGGGAGTTTCGGTGAAAGCGAGAGAAAAGAGGAGAAAATATTCGAGAAATAAGAGGGGTGAATGAAGACTACCAGTACTAAAAACAATAATTTGGACTAAAAAGATGAGGGGGGTAATAAAAAGTTTTTTCTTGAATAAATAGGAGGTGATAATGAAGATGACAAAAATGGCAATGATTTGAGGGGAATAATAATTGAAGGGGGCATTGATAATAATAGTAGATAGGAGACAAGCAATAAAAAATGATAATATTTTAATATATTGAGACATAATAAAATTATACAATATTGGGGGGATGGGGTAATAGTAATTGGAGTATTGTTGATGGTTGTGGGGTTGCGGGTAAAGCTAGGGGATAATTTAAAGGAAAAAGAAGCGATGATTGTTAAGGCGGAACAAAAAATAACTGGTAAAATTAATATTAATACGGCGAGTGTGCGACAGTTGGTTGATTTGCCATCGATAGGCGATAAAATGGCGCAAAGAATTGTTGATTATAGATTGTCGATTGGTCAATTTAAATCTAAAGAACAGTTAAAAAATATTTCAGGAATTGGCGAAAAAATTTATGAAAATCTCAAAGATAAAATTGATTTGTAGAATTTTTTATGATTAAAAGTTATTTGGTGGAGGTAATTGCCAAGTATCTGCCAAATCAACAATCGTCGATGTTGGTGGCGATGTTGTTTGGAGATGTTTCAGGAGTATCAAAAGAATTTTATCAGCAAATGGTAGCCACAGGGTTGATACATATATTAGTCGTATCGGGGTCGAACTTGATGATTGTGGTCAAAGGATTGATTGAACTATTAGCCCAATGGATAGGCAGGAAGAGGTCAATTGTTGTGGGGATAATGATGGGTTGGTTGTATGTAAATTTAATCGGGTGGCAAATACCGGCAATACGAGCGGTAGTGATGGTAACAATAATGTATTTGGGGCAATTTTTGGGGAGAAAAACAAACTTTTTAAGAATGATAGTGTTGGTGATATTAATAATGGTGGTAGCTGATTATCGGGTGTTGGGGTCGGTCAGTTTTTGGATGTCATTTTTGGCATTTGTGGCGGTGTCGCAAAATAATGATGAAGGAGTAATCAAGACAACTTTGCGGGTGAATTTGTATTTATTGCCGCTGTTGGCTTTCAAATTTGGGAGTTTAAGTTTGATAGCACCAATATCAAATTTAATGACTTTATTTTTGGTGGAGACGATTACGGTGTTGGGGTTTGTGGGGATAATATTTCAACCTCTTTTGTGGTTGTTATATCCACTGTTGGTTTATGTGCAAAAAGTGGTGGAGATTTTATCCATACCCAGTTGGGTTCAGTTGAGAATTAGCTTTAATATATGGATGATGATAGGTAGTTATTTAATGGGAATTGGTTATTATATGAGGAAAAAACATGTATAAAAAATATTATTTACTGGGAATTATTTATTTGGGGTGGGGGTGGTTGATGGTGATACCCAATAATAAAGTAAAGGTTGTTTTTTGTAATGTGGGACAAGGGGATAGTGCCTTGGTAATTTCGGGAAACTTTGAAATGTTGATTGATACAGGGTCGGCAAAAGGCAATGTGGAAAAGTGTTTGGATGAGAATTTGCCATTGGGGGATAAAAAATTGGAAGTGGTTTTGTTGTCACACTTGGATAGTGATCACTCGGGAGCATTGGAAAATTTAAAAAAATATTATGATATTAAAAAAATTGTAGGGTTGGGGGATTTGTATATGGGTGATGTAGTGGTGGGGCAAAACTTTAAATTTAGAGTGATTTATCCTGATGTCGGTTTGCAAGAGAGAACAAATGATTCAGTAGTGGGAATTTTAAATTATGATAATAAAAATATTTTGTTTACTGGTGATATTGATGAAGTGGTGGAAAAAAGTATTATCGATAGAATAAATATAGCAATTGATGTAGTTAAATTGTCACATCATGGATCAAAGACGGGTAATAGTGTCGAATGGTTGCGTAAAATTAATGCAAATTATGCCATAGTTTCGGTAGGAAAAAATAGTTATGGTCATCCCAGTGCCGAAGTTTTGGGGAGAGTGTTGGGAGTGGGAACATCGGTGTTACGGACTGATGAGAATGGCAGTATGGTGGTGGAATAAAATAGGTCGAAGAACGTCATTGCGAGCATTTATTCTTATAAACGCGTGGCAATCTCGTTTCGATTTAGGAGGCCTATTTTTATTGTTTTGTATATGTTAAAATAATCCAATGTTTATAAAAAAGGCTCTCCTTCTTTTGAATTAATTTGGGGGAGATTGTTATATTTAGCCTCCAAAGAGGGGCTTTTTTTAGTATTTTTAGGACAAAATTTGGAGAGAAACGACATAATTTTGCCTTAAAATACAATCCGCCTCTGGCGGATAATATAGTTTAAAATAAAATATGGAACAAACAAACAAATTTAAAGAAATTGAAGTCAAGTGGCGAAAGTACTGGGAAGAACATCCCGAGCTTTATCGTGCTGATGATAAAAGTGACAAGAAGAAATTTTATGTGTTAAACGAATTTCCGTATCCTAGTGGGTCGGGGTTACATGTGGGTCATGCTTTTTCGTTTACGGGGGGGGATGTGTATGCGAGATTTAAACGGATGCAGGGGTATAATGTTCTTTTTCCCATGGGCTGGGATGCTTTTGGTTTGCCAACAGAAAATTATGCGATTAAAATGAAAAAGAAACCGCAGCAAGTGACGAGGGAAAATACCGATATGTTTCGATCGCAAATGAAAAAGTTGGCGTTTTCCTATGATTGGAGTCGAGAAGTGAATACGACTGATCCAAAATATTATAAATGGACACAGTGGATTTTTATAAAATTATTTGAAGCGGGACTGGTATATAAAAAAGAGATGCCGATTAATTGGTGTCCCAGTTGTAAAATTGGATTGGCTAACGAAGAGGTAGTTGATGGAAAATGTGAGAGGTGTGGCACTGAAGTATCGAGGAGAAATATATCGCAATGGGTGGTTAAAATTACTGATTACGCCGATAGGTTGATTGATGGTTTAAAAGAGATTGATTTTATTGACAAGGTCAAACAGGCACAGATAAATTGGATTGGAAGAAAAGAAGGTTTGATAATTGATTTTTTAGTTGAAAATAGAGATAAAAAAATTAGTTGTTTTACAAAGTATCCGGAAACAATTTTTGGTACAACTTGGGTGGTGGTATCGCCTGAATATCTTGATTTGGATAGTTTGGTTACAGTCGAACAAAAACAAGAAGTTACTAAATATATTGAGGAATCAAAAAAGAAAAATGAACTGGAAAGGACTTCGGGGACGTCAGAAAAAACGGGTGTATTTACAGGGAGTTATGTGGTTAATCCGGTAAATAGAAAAAAAATACCAGTATGGATTGGTGATTATGTATTGGCAAATTTTGGAACAGGAGCAGTTATGGGGGTAGCGCCACACGATAGTCGTGATTTTATGTTTGCCCAAAAATATGGACTAGAGATGATTCAAGTAGAAGTGCCAAAAAATGATTCAACATATATTATAGATAGCTATGAAAAAGTAATTGAGGATGGGGTGATGATAAATTCAGAGCAATTTAATGGAATGAAGGCAAGGAATGAAGCGTATAAAGCAATTTGTGATTGGATGGTGGAAAATAATTGGGCACAAAGAAAAATAGAGTATCATTTACGTGATTGGATATTTAGTCGTCAGCATTATTGGGGAGAGCCAATACCCATGATTTTTTGCGAAAACTGTGCAAAAAATAAATTTTCAATTTTCAATTCACAATTTTCAATTAAAGATAAAAAAATTAAAGAATCAAGTTACGGCTGGATGCCAATACCTGAAAACCAATTGCCATTAGTTTTACCGGAGGTGGAGGCGTATGAGCCGACAGATGATGGGCTGTCGCCACTGTCGCGGATACCGGAATTTGTAAATTGCGTGTGTCCCAAATGTGGAGGAAAGGCAAAAAGGGAAACTGACACCATGCCAAACTGGGCAGGCAGTGATTGGTATTTTTTGAGATATTGTGATGTAAATAATGATATAGAAATAGCTAGTCAAGATAAACTGGAAAGATGGTTACCGGTTGATGTGTATATTGGTGGTGACGAACATAATACACTGCATCTATTATATTCTCGCTTTATTCATCAATTTTTGTATGATATTAAGGCAGTTCCCACTCCTGAACCATATAAAATGAGAATGTCTCATGGGGTAATATTAGGCCCCGATAATGCTCGGATGAGCAAATCGAAAGGGAATGTGATTGTGCCGGAAGTGGTTGCTGATAAATATGGGGTGGATGTGGTGCGAATGTATTTGATGTTTATGGGACCTTTTACTGGGACAATGGCTTGGAGTGAGAATACTTTAATGGGGGTAAAAAGATTTTTAAATAGATTTGAGAAATACATCGAAAAATCAATTTCCAATTTCCAATTTCCAATTTCCATTGTTAGCAGTAGGGAAGTGAAGGTGATAATAAATAAGCTGGTTGAAGGGGTGACAAAAGATTTAGAGACATTTGGGTATAATACGACTATCGCAAAGCTTATGAAAGCTTTGAACGAAATTACAATTTCCAAAAAACAATTTCCAAAAGAGGATATTGAGGTATTAATTAAATTAATGGCGCCGTTTGCACCATACATAACTGAGGAGCTGTGGTCTAAGGTAGGGGCGCATGGCAATGCGTCTGTACATCAGCAATTATGGCCGGTGGCGGAAGAGAAATATTTGAGTGAAGAGACAGTGGTGATACCCATAGCGGTGAATGGGAAGGTGAGAAGTCAATTATCAATTACGAATTACGAATTACGAATTGAGGAAAAAGAAATAATTCAGAAAGCACGAGAACTGGAAAATATAAAAAAGTGGATTGATGGAAAAATAATTAAAAAAGAAATATATATAAAAGGGAAAATGGTAAATTTTGTGATTGAGGGGTAAATTGGCAATGACTGGCATATTCTGCTAGGTAGGTTATGACAATGAATTGTTCAGACATTTAGGATAAAAATATAAGAAACAAGATACAATAACCAAGTAACAAACAATTACCAACAACCAATGACCAATAAATCAAACGTGAGATATAATAATTTTTAGATTTTGATTGATGTATTTTGTGGTATTGTTTGATGATATAAATTGATAGTTATGTTATTTTTTATTTAAAACTTACTTTTTAAGTAAAAATATATAATTTTTTTTGATAAATTGTTGGTAACGAAGGTATTTCGGTTTATATGTATTTATTTGATATGTTTTGGATATTAATATTTTAATGTTACCGTTATTTTAGCGGTAAATAAAATTGAGTGATGGAGGGTGTGTATTTATACGGAAATATTACGGAGTATAAAATAAATTATGCGGTATAAGATATGGGTGTGGCTTTGTATTATGCGGTGAATATGTATCTTCACCCTTTAAAGTATGGTTGTGAAACGTAAAATTTTGTTTACAAAATTAACGTTTCTACAACGTTTAAATTTCTGAAAGAAATTTATTACGTTGTGCCCTTACCGGGAATCGGACCTGGATTTGCCGCTTAGGAGGCAGCTGTTTTATCCATTAAACTATAAGGGCATTTTTTTATTGTCGGGGATAATGGACTTGAACCATCAGCCTCACGGTTCCGAACCGTGCGCGCTAACCAATTGCGCCAATCCCCGAATAATTAAATTATAGTATAGCAAAATGAAGGAGTGATGTACAAAGATTTATTGAGTTATCTTTATATATAATAAATTATTTTTTATGTATCAATTTTAGCACTGAACATTGCCGACTGATGAGGTTAATGCTGATAGCTTTTTGATGGTAAGAAGCTATGATTTATTAATTTGTTGACAAATAATTTAAATGTTTTAGACTGATTATATGAATAATGAATTTAATTTAAATACCCGAACCTTAATTGTCAGTTTTGTATTTGCCTTAATGATCATGGTGCCTTTGAGATTTATTGAGGTAAAAAATGAGGTGTCAAAACCGATTGTTTTGGGTGAGTCAGTTGAATTGCGTGATAATTGTTTGGATAATAGTTATGTTGATATAGTGATTAGTTTATTAAATGACGATGGTGAGATTGCCAGTTTTGAATCGAGAAGATGTAGGTAGATTTAACGAATGGTAAGGTTAAAAATGTTGTCAGTGGTAAAAATCGTAAGTTTTGTGCCATCTAATTGTGGAATAATTGATTTGACAAAAAGGGTGTCGGAGAAGATGGTATTTTTGTTAGACCCGTCAAATTCAATACTTTTGATTTTGCCAGAATTAATATAAATAATGCTGTTTGATTTGGGTAACCAAAACGGTGAATTAATTTCATTTTGATTGTCAATTTGGTAATTAATATTTTTCTCGATATCGTAGGTAAAGTATTGACTGTCAATTTTATACAGGAATTTACTTTCGTCACCAGAAAAGATAACCGAAGCGGGATTGGTGGCAATTGTGGTTGTAAAAATTTTGGGAAGCTTGCTAACGGAGAGGGTGTTTAATTGCTTTGACTGTAACAGCCAGTCTTGACTAATTTTTTCATTCGAAAAAGTTATTTCGGTTATATTCTTTTTGGGGTCATTGATAGTCAGGTCAATTAAATAAGCGGTGTGTTTAAGTGTTGACTTGGCGATTATTTGTTTTGAATTGGGAGAAAAGGTAAAGGTAATTGTTTTGTCAGTTGGTAAAAAACGATTTTGAGCTATAAATTTAGGTTGGTATTTTATGGGGACTAACGATAAATAATAACCGGTTTCAATTAAATATATACCCGGCTTGATGCTGGTTGAAGATGGGGGGCTAATATATACAATTTCGCTGAAGTCGGAATTGGCGGTAGGACTAATGATATCGTTTGTAGTTATGGGTGTAAGAATAGGGTTGGTTCTAAAAAGAGTGGCCTGAGCTCGGTAGACCATTTCTTTTTGAATGGTTATTTTTTTGTTCCATGGCAAATATCCCTCTTTGACAATTTTTAGTTGATAGTCGGCAGGGACGAGATTAATAGTGCTGTCGGTGGTACTATATAATTTGTCATTAATGATGACACTAGCGTTTTTGGGCAATGAAGTCGCAGAGAGTAACCCAGTGGCGGTTATTTTTAGACCGTTATCATATTGAGGAATATATCCGCGAGCCAGAATACTGATAAGAAATGTGGTGGAAATGATGATAGATAAGACCGAGAGTAAGGTCAGGGCACTTTTTTGACTAGAGTTTTTAACCATTATAGTTGTATTATAAAGCATGCTGGCGATTGATATTGGAACTTCGGAGATAATAATTTTACGAGATGGTGATGTGGTGTTGCAAGAACCAGCAGTGGTAGCCGTGGATGTTGAAAATAGAAAAAGAATTGCGATTGGGAGTGAAGCCAAAAAAATGATGGGGAGGTCACCTGAATATATTGAGGTGATTGAACCAATACGATCAGGGGTGATTGTTGATTATGAAGGTGCCAGACTGATGTTGAAAAGTTATTTGCAAGACGTTATGGGGCGAAATTGGTTTGTTGGTCCAGAAGTGATTACGGCTGTTCCTTGTGGCAATACTCAAGTTGAACAGCGAGCAGTGATTGATGTATTGCTTGAAGCTGGGGCGCGTAAAGTGTATCTGATTGATGCACCATTAGCGGCGGCAATAGGGGCTAAGGTCCCGATTTCAGATGTGTTTGGTAACATGATAGTCAATTTGGGTGGAGGGGTGATTGAGGTAGCGGTTATTGCCTCGGGAGGAATTGTTAAAGTGAAACAGATACGTCAAGGAGGAGGTTTTGTTAATGATTTGATTTTTGATTATTTGGTTTCACAATATTTATTGGCGGCGGGGAAACAGGTACTGGAAGATATTAAAATTAAATTATTGTCGGTGGTTAAACTCAAGAAAGAAGAATTTATTGATATTGGTGGTCGGGATTTGCTGAGCGGATTGCCAAAGAAAATTAGATTATCTTCAACGGAAGTGTATGAATTGGCTAGACTTGATATGGAAAAAATTGTAACATTAATGAAGTCGGTGTTGGAAGCTACCTCGGCTGAGCTGGTGTCAGACATCATTGATCGAGGTGTCATATTGACAGGGGCTTTTGCCAAAACACGAGGTCTAGATTTGTGGTTATCACGAGAGATTGGGATTCCTGTCCATGTGGCTTTGGAACCAGAATTTAGTGTGGTAAGGGGGATAGGGATGGTAACTGACAATTGGGATTTATATCGACAGTCGTTGAGATGATATGGTTGTAAAATTATACTTATAATTTTACAGAATTTTTAATTTTTAATTTACAATTTTCAATTAATTTAGACAATATAACTACGATAAATAAATTACGAATTAAAAATTACGAATTACGAATTATTTAGAATAAATAGGGGATATAATTGGGTATAAATATTGTTCAATTGGGGTAAATTATGGCTAATTTAAATTTTAATAAAATTATCTTATAAAAAAAGTGAATTTTATGAGTGATATATTCTAAACATATATCTTGTAGAATTGTAATATATAGTCTACAATTAATTATTATCGGATAATAAATTAGAGATTTTAGATTTCTAATAAATAAAGTAGTTGTTTGAGGTATTTTTTTTGATAGAATAAAGGGGTGAAGATGAAAAATAAAACCAATGGTGATAGTAAAAATATCGGAGATGTACGTGATATGTTTGGTTTTACTTTATTTGGCAAAAGCAAAGGTGTTCTGCTAAATTTGATAGAGTCTGATATGGTAAAAAAGAGGAAAATTTGGATTGCAACTGTAAATCCCGAATTTGTGATGGCAACAACAAAAGATAATGAATTTTTGAATATTTTACAAAGTAGGACAACATATAATGTGATTGATGGAATTGGACTTGCTTGGGCGAGACTAGTCGAAAGTCGAAAGTCGAAAGTCGAAAGGTTTGTTTATGGAATAAAAATTGGGGTGGAGATAATGATGGGGCGCCATAGAGAAAATTTGATTGCTGGGGCTGATTTGATGGATGATTTATGTAGAATGGCAGAAAAAAATGGTCAATCGGTATATTTTTTGGGTGGGTGGGATGATCGGGGGAAGAAAACGGCAGAATTTTTTTTGAAAAAATATCCAAAATTAAAAATTGCTGGGTATTATGCGGGAAAACGTGAAGGTGAAGATGAAAAAATTATAAAAATGTTGGCCCAAAAGAAGATTGATTATTTGTTCGTGGCGTTTGCAATGAAAACCCAGGAGGAATTTATTAATCGTAATTTGGAAAAATTAAATGTTGGATTGGTTATGGGGTTGGGGCGAAGTTTTGATTATTACTCAGGTGATTTGCCTCGAGCACCAAAATGGATTCGCAATATTGGTTTTGAGTGGTTGTTTTCACTGATAATTGAGCCAAAAAGGTGGAAACGCCAACTTACCTTACCTAAGTTTATTTGGATGGTGTTGAAAAATCGCCCAAAAATTTGATTTCGGGGAGGAGGTCGAAGCCGAACTTGGTTTTGACTAGATTTTGGACGTGTTTTATTAATTTGTAGTAATCGGAGGCGGTGGCGTGACCATTATTTACAAAAAAATTACTATGTTGATTTGAAATTTGGGCGTCACCTATAGAATAGCCTTTTAAATTTAGCTCGTGGTCGATAATCCAACCGGCTGATTTTTGTTCACCCCAATTTTTTTGACATATTTCTAAACTTGGGTTTTGAAAAGCAGATCCAGGAGAATTCATAGGCTGGACTTTTATTTTTTGAGCAATCCAGGCATCACGAACAGATTTGGCTTTGATAGTATCACCATGAAACAGGTTTAATACAACCGAAAGAATAACTAGATTGGGATTTTGGAGAAAAAAGCTTTGTTCGTATTGCCAGTTTAAGTCTGATTTTTGATAGGTAACAGTTTTTTGGGAGTTTTGGTCAAAACAGGTGATTGATTTTAGATAATCGGCAATGTGGTAGGTACCACCATGAATGTTGTGGACGATAGCTCCGCCAATAGTACCAGGAATATAGGCAAACCATTGGAGGCCAGTTAGACCATGATCGAGTGTCCAGTTGATGATATAAGAAAGGAGACATCCCGATGAAATTTCAATTTCGGAAATAGGGAGAGTAGATTCATCATAGTCAATTTTGGGAAAGTCTAAATATTTGTCGGGTTCGTTTTCTTGACGTTG
>Ga0100393_10002230_pt1 | contig 18919 bp, 9 predicted proteins | sample CryGeymeta201517_FD_81546 | JGI IMG/M metagenome (GOLD analysis project Ga0100393, IMG submission 81546) | Groundwater microbial communities from Crystal Geyser aquifers in Utah, USA - Crystal Geyser metaG 2015-17 | ecosystem: Environmental > Aquatic > Deep subsurface > Groundwater | place: USA... | reverse complement strand
CCTTTGGTCATCTTGGTTTTACAGGGACTTCAATGTGGATGGACCCAGAAAAAGAGCTAGGCTGTATCCTTTTAACTAATGAGGTTAATGGGGTTTGGTATGACCGCCAGGTACTTAATAATGTAAGACGCAAGGTTGGAACGATCTCTTTTTCATAAGTTATTTCAGTAAGTTAAATGATTCCTTCAAGTTTACTCCTAAAAAGACCGATAATTACTGTCGGATAGGAGTTTATAAAATGAAATATATTAATATTTTAGTGCTGATTTTTTTGGTTTCGTCTTGCATGTCACCTTCTCGTGATATTGCCTCTGAGGACGCTTCGCCAATTTTTAAAGACCACGAAGGTGTTGTTCATTTTAAATCTTTTGTTTCTAGTATTGCGATGGAAGATTCGCCAATTAGTCTTGAAAAAGAGATCGCATCAATTAATACAAAGTATCAGGCAAGATCATTTCACGATAGTGAAACACGCGCAATTTCAATTGAGCTCATCGAGAGTGAGCTTGATGAAGGAATAGATTTTGCTGTTGATGTTATATCAAACCAAATGGAACACATTCAATTCTCATTTATAAATCAAGTAGTAAAAGCGCTGACAGTAATTTTGCAAGTAAGGAAATAATTAAATTCTTAGGTGCGATAAATACTCAAAAAAATTATCCAACACCTTATTCATTTTTTGAAACGATGTTTAATGCCAGAAAAGGACATTTAGAGTCACAAAGAGCACTACTTAGACTTAGGCAAATCTCAATGGAAGGTGATGCTGAATTTGATGATTTAAGAACTAGTTTAGACTTTGATATCGAGGCGCTAGATCAGAGAATTGCTGTAAAGAGAAAAGAGAATAAGGTTCTTGAGAAGGCACGAAAAGATATTATGTCTAAACTTGATCGCATCGGTGATGATGGTCAGTTAAGAACATTATTACAAAAAAATGACCGTGAAGGTGTCGTCGATTTATTACAAAAGTATCTTCCGCGTGAACAGATGACTCCAATGGAACATATGTTTTGGGATCAAATTTTAAATAAGATCAAAAGTCCTGCTCCTCTTAAAGATCGGGTCCTTGTGTATCGAGGAACTTATGGAGATCGACTTTACCCTGAAATCGTTAATGGCGTACCTCTTGAGTATGAGCAAGCTGTAAAAGAAGGGCGATTAGCGGCTATGTCCACTGTGATTACTCGTAATCAAGGAACATGGAATAGAAGACTGCGTTCACTTCAAACGATGTTTGATAAGAAAATATCTCAAAATCCTTTCAACGTTGAAAGTGAGCTCAATGCAAGTTCAAGAATTTCAACAATGATGAAGCAACATTCAATAGAACCTCAAGGAAGCCCGTTTCTTTCTTACACCACAGACTATGCTACTGGTTATCGCTTTGGTTTCTCTATTAGTGAGGATGCTGCAGACAAGGAAGGCGCTAAGTCAATGGGAGCCTTCCTAATTGACCCTGAACTACTACTTTTTAATCAAATGACATCATTTAAAAATGAGATGGAATACTTGCATACGCTTATTTCATTTCCTGATGAAATGGTTGCTTATTATGATGAAGCAGTTAGTGGGCGAGGCTCATCTCAGGCCGTGAAAAACTATATCCATGACGGATTTAAGAAGAAAATAATTGCTAAGTATGGAGAGGTTGATGCTGTCGATATTATCGAAAAAATAACTAAGAAATCTCAAGAATTTAATAATGCAGGAAAAGCTTATCTTGCGCCTAAAACGAAGACGATAGTTGAAACAAAGAAAATTGAAAAGAATCCAGGTTTGTTTAAAAAACTTTGGAATAAAATGACTGGGAATAACGATCCTTCATATGAAAGTGTGAAAGTCGTAAATACTGTTATCGATGAAATGCCCGAAATGAATAACTGCTTATATATTATTAAATCATTTTTATAATTAATGGAATGACGACTATGTTTAGAAAATTTAATGCCTTTATTATTGCACTAATCTTATCATCTTGCTCGATGTTTAGTGGACCTGCAAATTATGGATATCTAACATCTGTAGAGAGCCGTAGTGATCGCTATCCTGCCAGTTTTGAAAATCTGGAAAGACTAGAAGTGCTTCTTGCAATTGATAAATTAGATTATTATATTGGAGAATATATCAATGGTTTTGGAAAAAATCTTGATGAAGTAAGTTTAGGAGCCTTGAAGAAATCCAAAATTGATTACCTAATTAAAAACTATTCTAGTGATACAAGAATTTTTGATGCACAAAATTATGATGAAATCATCTATGAGATAGTATCGGATAAATTAGGAAGTAAGCCTCCTTTGGTGAAGAAGAATTATGTTTGGGGATATAATTTCTTCAAAAATAAACTTAACGAAGGTTTCTCGTTACTTGATACAAAACTAAAAACAGAAGATAAATCGGCATTAACTACAAAACTACCAACGACTGAAGAAATAATCGCAGATATAAATTTTAAACCAGAAGACTTGACTCTAGACTCTGGTCTCTATATCTCAAATCGAACTACACGTGCAGTATTTTGGGAAGCCACTGAAAGTGGCCGAGGAATTGATTTTCACTTAGAAAACTCACGAGAGTTTTTAAAGAATTTATCTGAAAATGGGGCAAGTGTTGTTAAGGAAGTTCGCCCTTTCGCAAATAATTATAACAAGATTTATGTTGTTCAATATCCAGGCGAAGATACCTATCGTTACGCAATTACAAGTATTGGTGGGAAGGATAGATTGAACCACTTGCTTCTTCAGTTTGGTCTTTCAAAACTTAAAGAAGGAAAACTTAAAAATAAAGTCAGGATATATGGCGACGTTGATGCTGCTCATAAGTTAATGGAAGATGAACTCAGTGGAATTATGAGACATTTGCCTAAGGCAAATCGTGTTATCATCGGACAAAAGGGAGCAATCGAGCGAACAGTTGATATTTTATGGAAAGTTCGTGCACTTAAAAATCTCTATGATTCAGAGCCAGACTTAGTTCTTAGCCAGTTCTCAGAGAAAGAAAGAGATAGTTTTGCAAAATTCTTAAAGTCTGGTAGCTACGAAGACTTTGATATTTTTAAATATAAGAAGCAGATTGAAGTAGCTTTTGAAAAAGTTAAGGCCAAAGCTGAAAAAAATGGTTTGGTACCTGAAAGTTTTAAAAAATATGACTATGATAACTTTGTCATTAGTATGTCAGACATTGCTTTTAAGAATAAAGACGGTGAAGACATTGTATGGAGAGTTGTCGCAAATAGTTGGGGAGATGAAATTGCTCCACTTGCAAGAGCATTAAAAAACACAGGGCACAAAGATATCACTTATATAGGAACTGCTGGAGCTTATCCTGATAAAGGATACAAAGTTGGTGATCTTGTTATTCCTACCCATGCACGTATTAATGATGCAAATGTAAAACTCAATGGGGATATTTTAAAAGTTGATGGCTCTAAAATTGGTGGAACAGTAGACCATGTGTTCTCACCATTTCAAGAAACCGAGGAGTGGTTAGCAAAATCCAAAGAGGTTTCAGAGTTCGTCGAAGTTGAAACAAGTCATTTAAGAGAGATATTAAGCTCAAGTGATGACCATATGAGAGCTTATCTCTTGATCTCAGATGTCTTAAAAAGTGAAGGTGAAACTCTTGCAAGTGCGACAAGTGCTAAGAGAAGAAATGCTCTCAATAAATTATTAATATCACTGTTCGACCGCGATAATATAGGAATTCCTGAGGTTGCAAATCTCCCAGAGTCAAAATCATCAAAACTTAGAGATCTTATTGATATTGCTCTAAAGGGAAAGGCCAATACTTTTAAGTACTACGTCTTTGCATCATTAAGAGATTCCAATATCACAAGTGCTGATGAAATAGTTCAATTTGCTGATTCAATTGATAGCTTTACAGATAACTACTTTACGAAAAGACTTGCCTTAGCGAGTGAAGTTTCTAGTTTTGTTGCAAGGAAGTTACAAGAAACAGGTGTCTCACCAAAAGTATCAATAAGTAAGGAATTTGTTGAAGGTAAGTGGCATCCAAAAAATGATATTATCACAGTTAATTTTCATGCGGCTTCGGATCAGGTCCTTGAAGAATATAAAAAAGCCATCGAAGAAATTGGTGGAGCTATTTCAGAAGTTGAGAAATTTGCTTCTATCAATCTCGTTCGTGGTCCGCCAGATAGCAGTGTTGTAACATTTCCTAAATATGTTATCGAAGATAGTGACTATCTCGTTGATGTCTATTCACAAGCTGCCTTTAAAAGTGCTGGTCTTGATGCTCAAGTTACATATACTGGAAACTTAAAATATAATTTCCTACCAACTACAACATCGAGTGATGTTTGTGATGCTCAAAAATTTTGTCATCTTGCATTCTTTTCTCCAGACGGAACAACAAAGAATTTACTCGATGACATAAATACCGTTGCAAAATTAAAGTCAATGACAGGGGTTGACGCTAATGAGACTTTTGAGTCAATAGTAACAAATCTTAATGGACGACTAGCTGCGAAAGGTTCACAAGAGGACTTTGTCGCCTCTATTGAAGTAAAAAAGAACGCAAATTTATCTGATGGCAAGCTTGCCGAAATTGTGCCAAAATTTGATAATCAAAAAGGTCTCATCATTCAAGTTAATTTTACGAGCGAAGGCTGGAAAAATCCTCTCGTTATTTTGGAAGAGGCTACACACTTAAAACAAATTGTTGAGTCGAGTGGATTTTATAAGCATCCTATCTTCTGGGCAGAAGTTGCTCTCAATGCAGAGTATGGCTCAAAAAGAAGTAAGCTCATGAACGCTCGCGCGGAAGTGGATGCCATGGATGCGTTACAAAACTTTTTTAATTCTCAGAATATGCAAGACCCAAAAGTCACGGAGTATATCAATGCTCGAAGGGCCCATGCAGCTAAAATTTCTCTGGCCACAAGCAAAGAGGAAAGGGCTGAGAGTAAAACAAGAAAAGGAATTGCATCTCGATGGAAATCTCTACATACCAAGCTTGAAGCGGAAAACTTGAAGCTTGATGATTATATTAAAACAAATAATAGAAAAAAGGTCGTCGAGCTAGTCGAAGCATATATGCCATGGGAAGAAATGGAACCAACTGAAATAGCTGCATGGACCAGATGGTTAGATGCTATCGAGAAGCCATCAACAAGTCAGTCTGATTATATGGTAACATTTAGAGGTGTTGCAGACGACCTTGTGCGAGAAACTGATGATGGGGGTTACTTCCTGATGTCAAAATTACTAACTAAAAATCAAGGAAGTTATACAAGAAGGCTAAGATCTTTAAAAACTTTCTTTGGAAAGAAACTCTCTGCAAAAGCTAAGAACGAAATGCCTGTCGATTTTCAGTCACTGGCCGCAATATTTAAAGGCCATAGTCATGAGCCTGTTGGCTCTCCTTTTCTTTCAACTTCAGTTTTAAGTGTTGCACAGAGTTTTGCTGGTCATCCTCCTCGTATCGCAGCGATGAAAATTGATAAGAGAAGAAACTTACTAAATCTTGTATCTGGCTATCATGAATTAGAAGAAATGGTACCACTAATTGTTTTCCCTGATGAAATTATTCATCTTGAGAGTACTAGCGATTTTAATAGTTTTAAATCTGTTGTTGAAAGTAAAATTGGTCGCGCACTAAAGCCTTCTGAGATTCAAAAAAATCAACAAACTAACTTAAAGCTTGAGGCCACAAAAGAGTGGTGGAATATGGTCAATCCAGAAGGCATTACATCTGTTAATGCTACAAAGACATGTAAAGACGTTATTAAAATGTTTATGGGTATATAATTTGCATTTTCCCTTTCTATTAAAATTAGATACACTTAATGGAAGGGGAAATTATGAATTTAGAAAATTACCTAGATTTTGAAAATCTACAAAAAGCATCATTTAAGAAAATATTTTTCTATAGAATCTGTGGAACAGGAATGGGAGCAGCGGCTTGTCTTCTAAAAGAAGCTGGCTTTGATGTCTCTGGTGTTGATAGCACTTTCTATCCACCGATGAGTACCTATCTAGAAACGTCAGGTATTACTATTTCAACAATAGAAAAACTAGATTTCTCAACTCTAAAAACAAAGTATGATCTTATCGTCGTCGGTAATGTGGTTGCTGGCTCTAGCGATGAGGCCAGAAAACTCGAAGAGTGTGGTGTTCCTTTTACTTCTTTTCCTACCGCGATTGGGGCTCTGATTCTAAATAAGAAAACAGTAATTGGCTTATCTGGTACACATGGTAAGACAACGACGACTTATATCGGCGCACAAGTTTTCGAGAAACTTGGTGAAGATTGTGGTTATCTCATCGGTGGTGTGATGAATGGCCGTGCACCATCTCGCTTAGGAACGAGTCCATACTTCTTTATCGAATCAGATGAGTACGATAGCGCTTACTTTGAAAAATTCTCAAAATTTCAATCATATTGTATAAATCACTTCGTGATAACATCTCTGGAATACGATCATGCAGATATTTTCTCATCAATTGAAGATATTAAAAATGAGTTTAGAAGAGTTATTCCTGCCACAGACTCAGTAATTGGCTGTAGTGATTGGCCTGAAATAGTCAGTCTGAGAAATCAATTTAAAGACCAAGACTGGCAAAATTATGGGACTAATAATATCGTCATTATCGAAAGATCTGAATTTGGAACAAAATTTAAAATAGAAGATGAAACCTATAAAACAAATCTCGTTGGTGATCATAATATCTATAATCTCGCATCGATAATTCTTGTCGCAAAAAAACTTGGCTATAAAAAAGATAAAATTGATCTGGCAATTGGTGACTTGCTTCTAGTCAAACGAAGACAAGAAATGCGTGGCATATATAAAGAGACAGTTGTTATCGACGATTTTGCTCATCACCCTACAGCAGTAAGAGAAACTTTAAAGGCAATTAAAACGAAATTTCCAAAAAAGAATATCAATGTCTTTCTTGAACCCGGTTCGGCAACAGCAAGAAGCGATATTTTTCAAAATGAATTCTTGGATGCATTGAAGGAAGCTTCAACAGTGACAATCATAAAACCACAAAGACCGACAACGGCTAAAGGTCATGGTGATTTAAATGTTGATTTAATTGCAACAAAATTAAATGACCAAGATATTGATGCTTGTAGTGTAACGACTCTTGATAGCTTGCAAAAGAGGATTGATCAATTATCGAGTAGAGATAGTGTTCATTTGGTAATGAGTAATAGTTCGACATTAGGGCTTTGGAGCAGTGATTTTGTTAAAAATATTACTTAGTATATTAATTCTCGGATTAAGTGCCAAAGCCGACACTCTTGATAAAATTAGCGATAAGAACGCTATTAATAAGTATATGCGACTTCATAAACAGTCGTTTCGTTTCCTATGTTCGGGTGGTACAGATAAACATGCAGAAGAGCTTTATAAGAGCTTTCTTGGAGATGGGATTTATATTCCATTTCAAAAAGATGGTGACCTTGACTCAGAAACCATTGTTGACCACTTGCCAATGCTTAAGAAGAGACTTATTTGGTTAAAAGAAATTGAAGGGAGATTACAAAAAGAAAAATCACTCCGTGCTTTCTTAATTGATTTAAAAGTTCTACAAAAAGGACTTGCTAGCCTAAGAAGAATCTATCACAGCTATTACCTCGCAACATCTTTTGAACAAAAAAAATCACTTGTTAAAGAGGCAAAGGAAAACACACTCGGTTTTATCGAAAAATTACAAAAATTTATTTCAAATTTATACTTTCTCCAATCTTTTGAATTTCCTGTCGACCATTTCTACTTGCGAGCAGAATATGATAAATATAAATCAATCGATACAGCTGAAGCGAAGAGAAAGGCCAATAGAGCTTATTTTCTAAGAAAAATTGTTGAAGAAGGTGCTGTAAATAGAGATAAGGGAAGATCAGACCTTACATTAAGAGCATTGATCGATTCAATTTATATGAGAATTGATTCTTACTCTGATTCCTTTCTTGATAATAATTTATCCTATGATGTTGAGTCTCTCTTCGACTCTTTAGATACTGTTCTCCGTGGTGGAAAGAGGGATATCTTATCTCGTATTGGAAACTGGATTGGTAAAACCGAAAAAGACGTCGATTACTATTCTAATATTCTCGTGCAACAAAAGAATAAGAAAGATTTTTTCCAAAAAATGTTCAATGATAAGAATAAAGCCCGCTATGCGCTTTCTGATTATATCTACGGTAAAGAATCTGAGGTCTATAAGTTTTGGAGTGGAAAGGATTTACTTTATAGACAACTTTTTGCACTTGAAACAATTCTATTTCATGAAGTCGGAAGACTTGATGACTCATCTGGAACAGAGAGAAGTGATGTCCTAAAAGTTGTAATGAATCGCTTGAGTATCGACGAGTATAACTTTATTGATAAAACAGAACCTTTGTACAAAAAGCTTGTGGCCCAAAATATCAAGGATATTGATAAATATAAGTGGCTTAATGTTCTTTTTAAGCAAGGTGAGTTTTCTTTTACTTACTTTTTTATTCCGGCCAGCCGTGGAATTTTTTGTGCAGATCAAAGTGGTAGTGCAAAAAAGTTACGTCGAAAGAACCTATCTCTTGCTCTCAAGCTCCTTCGAAAGCCAGATGAGAAATTTCTCGCAACACGCTACTTTTCTCGAGCATCGATGCTTGGCAGAATTGATATGGCCCAGGTTTGGGATGACTATACACCAATTGAAGAGAGGCCAGGACCACATATTTCAGGGGATCGCAAGCTGCAAACTCATTATAAGAACTCTCATTACACCTATTTGTATAACTTCACTTCAGGTGGTGAACAATACGAAGTTTTGAGAATGAAAGGGACAGAATTCGTTTATTCTTCTAAATTAAAAAAGTTTTATCGCTATAGAAACCCTCATCATTTCAAATATTTTATCAAAAATAAGGCTTATTAAGCCTTATTAGCTCACGCAACTATTGTTAAGTTATTCTTGAAAGTGTATAGTCACACTATTAATTAGAGTATAATTTATTTATTATTTAGTTGGAGCTGTGAAATGTTAAAAGACTACGTATTTACTTCTGAATCAGTTACAGAAGGTCACCCAGATAAAATGGCAGATCAAATCAGTGATGCAGTGCTTGATGCTATGCTTGCTCAGGATCCAAAGTCACGTGTTGCATGTGAAACAATGATCACAACTGGACTTGTTGTTCTTGCTGGTGAAATAACTTCTAAAGCTAATATTGATTTCCAAGAAGTCGTTAGAAATAAAATTAAAGAGATTGGTTATGATCACTCTGCAAAAGGTTTTGATGCAAATACTTGTGGTGTCATGGTTGCTCTTGATAAGCAATCTCCAGATATCGCACAAGGTGTAAACGAAGGTGAAGGAACTTTCGTTGAAATGGGTGCTGGAGATCAAGGTTTAATGTTTGGTTACGCGATCAATGAGTCTGATAGCTTCATGCCTCTTACTATTGATCTTTCTCACAAACTTGCTTTTAGACTATCTAAGTAAGAAAGAACGGAACTCTTCCAGAGCTTAGAGCTGATGGAAAGACACAGGTTTCTGCTCAGTATATCGACGGAAAAATTGCAAGAATTGATACTGTTGTATTATCAACTCAACATTCTGAAGCAATGACTTTAAAGCAAATTCAAGAATCAATAAGAGAAGAAGTTATTAATAAAGTAATTCCTTCTGACCTTGTTGATAACAACACAAAATATTTCATCAATCCAACTGGTAAGTTTGTTATCGGTGGGCCAATGGGTGACTGTGGTTTAACTGGTAGAAAAATTATCGTTGATACTTATGGTGGTCACGGTGCACACGGTGGGGGAGCTTTTTCAGGAAAGGATCCATCTAAGGTAGACCGTTCAGCTGCTTATGCTGCAAGACAAATTGCTAAACATATCGTTGCTGCAGGACTTGCTGATAGAGCACTTGTTCAAGTTGCTTACGCAATTGGTGTTGCGGAACCAATGTCTCTACTTGTTGAAACTTTTGGAACTGAAAAAGTTGAAGTTGCAAAAATTCAAAATGCAGTAAGAGAGCTTTTTGACATGAAGCCAAGATCAATCATCGAAAGACTTGATCTTCTTAGACCAATCTATTCTCCAACAGCTGCTTACGGGCACTTTGGTAGAACATTAAATGGTTTCTTCCCGTGGGAAGACCTGACAATGGTTAATCAATTAAAAGATCTTTGTAAGTAATAGTGAGGGCCTCTTTTGGGGCCCTTTTTTTTTGTTGTTGTATATAGAGTAACAAGTATAATAACAACATGATTGAATTTATAATTTTTGCAATTCGCTATATTCCATTCTGGTGTGTTCCCGGAATCCTAATTTTTCTTCCTTTTGCTTATATCTTTTGGCTAAAAGATGTGAAGTTTCTTTTTTATATATTTCTAGCTTGTGCTGGTGTTTGTACATTCTTCATTACCTTTTGGGTGTGGGCAGGTGGTCCAGACAAGGCAACTGAGTTTTTCTTTAACGCAGTAAGAAGTTTTTAGAAAATTATTCGTGAAATCAATAACTTAGCCTTTATGGGAAAACTTATCCTAGCGTTAGAAATTTGACACTCACTTAGTAAATTCGCTACGATTTCTTAGGAACAAATTTTTGTTCTGTAACTGAAAAGAGATTTACACATGAATGATTTTGATTTTCTTGGTGATGCATTTTCAGACTTTAAAGATTTTATCGAAGAAAAACCGGTCTCAAATCAAGAGATACCGATGATATACTTAGTGGAAGACGACAAACTACTTAGTCAAAGTATTGTGATTTATCTATCCAAAAAACTGGGACTAAAAGTTAAGGCATTCGAAGGTCCTGGTGATTTCTTGGCCCATCTCGCAACACTTGATGAAGTTGATCAGTTTTGTCTTTTAACAGATATAAGCTTTGAAAATTCAGGAACTGATGGCCTATACCTTATCGATGTTTTACGAGATAAAGGATATAAGTTTGCAAGTATTGTCATGACTGGTTTTGCTTCAATTGAGACAGCGATTGCGGCGACTAAGAAGGGTGTTTTTCACTATCTTACAAAACCATTTGAACTTGAAATTCTTTCAAATCTCGTTGTCCGTGCAATGACTTCTAAACTTAATGTGGACAGCTCACTTTTCAATAATAAAGTTGAGGAGTCCGGAGTATCCCCAGCTAAGAAAGTAAAGCTTGTAGAACCAACTGAAGAGGACTTCTTTTGTGGCATGATCGGTCGATCAAAAGCGATGAAGAAGATTTTCGAACGTATTAAGAAAGTAGCAAATTCAAATTCAACGGTCTTAATCGGCGGTCCTTCTGGAACGGGAAAAGAACTTGTCGCTAAAGCTATTCATGAGCTTTCACCTCGAGTTAAAAATAATGTTGTTAATGTAAACTGTGGTGCAATACCTTCTGAACTACTTGAAAGTGAGCTTTTTGGTCACGAGAAAGGAGCTTTTACAGGTGCGATATCGACACGCATGGGGAGATTTGAAGTTGCTAGCGGCGGTACAATTTTTCTCGATGAAATTGGAGATATGCCACTTCTACTTCAGGTAAAACTACTTAGAGTTCTTCAAAATAGAGAAATCGAAAGAGTCGGATCAACAAATCCAATTCCTGTTGATGTTAGAATCGTAACCGCAACTCACCGTGACCTTGAAAAGTCAGTGAGCGATGGAGATTTTAGAGAGGATTTATATTATCGTTTAAATGTTATTCCAATAAAAATTCCTGCTCTTAAAGATAGAAAAGAAGATATTCCAATTTTAATATCTTACTTCCTTTCTCGTTTTGTAAGTGCTGACGGTCGAAACGCCATACACTTTGATGATGAGGTTTTAGAAGTTCTACTTGGGTATGACTGGCCAGGAAACGTTCGAGAGCTCGAAAATTTAATTGAAAGGCTTGTTATTCTAAGAGGTGGTAACACGATTAGAATCGAAGATCTCCCGCCTAAAATTGTAGCACTATCAAACCGTCGAGTTGTAACTGATGAAGATGTTTTTAGTCTTCCTGAAGATGGTATTGATTTAAAACACTTTTTAAATGAAGTTGAAGAATCTCTAATCAAACAGGCCTTGACAAAGACGAGTGGTAATAAGAACCAGGCCTCTAAATTACTATCGATGAATAGAACAACTTTAATTGAAAAAATGAAAAAGAGAAATATGCTCGAACTATAAGTCGAGCATCATTCTTGCTACTGGCGTAATCCTTTCGTGAGAAAGGAGGTCGATAATAATTCTTCCATCCTTTATTCGAATATACCACTGCTCAATACCAATATCTCTTTCGTGATGATTTAAAATCTCACCATCCTTATCATAGAAAAAAGAATAGATCGGTCTTTCATTAACTTCAATATTTCCATAGTATGAACTTAACGGAAATGGATTGATTCCTAGTAGCGAATAGATCCCCCTGAAGGAATCATTTGCCCAAGGCCTAGTATAGCTTTTAAACTCCTTTTTATTAGAAGACTTATAAAGTTGCTCAGTGGGAATATTGCCAAGTATAAGATGACTTGAGTCGTCTTTAGAGCTTAATTCGATAGATATGAAATCATCAGTTTTTCTAACTTTCGCTTTAGTGAATGACCATGCTTTTTTAAAGTCAAAGCTCATTCGAGATTTATTATCTTTTAAAAGATTTCTGTCATAACTTGAAAGTTCAAATTTTGAAGTGTTGTGAGATTTTCCAGAGTAGAGTCCGTCAACTTCGAATTTACTAAGTGCAATTTTGTATTGAGTAAGCTCCTTGTAATATCTAAATCGGTGTGGGATCCATTCACAAGTTTTTTGATTCCAGTAGTCCTTACCTGCAGTTGTAATATGGTCACGAGGGGCCCTAAAGCCAAAAGGAGGCGGTGTCTGTGCCTCTTTATCTGAACATGGTGTCTTTACATATATCAATGGTTCACCTTCTCCAATATATGAAGACTTCTTACGTGTCTCTCCTAGGAATTCTTGAAAATTAATTTCACCTAAATCATAAGTAACATCAACTTCGGAGGCATCTGTGTTTTTTAGACCAAGATTTGTTTCGATGTCATTGGCAAGGCAAGAACCTTTCGCTGAATCAAAACTTCCAAGACGGTACCAGCGATATTCATCTTCTTTATACTTGGACCATAGCGAGACAAGCATATCTTTAAAGCTATTTGGCGAGACAATATTATCCTGATGTTGGGCAAGGTAAAACTTTGTTGGTCTCACTTCTGTCGCAATCTCATCAAATTTTACGTTAGGTGAAACTTCATCAATAATGCTTGCCATGATCTTTGACGGTATTTGAAAGTAACCTTTGATAAGTCCCGGCCATTCATACTCGAAATTTCCAGGACCTCGACAGTTATTTGTAATAATGAATTGTTCAAGAGGGTACTTCTTTAACTTTTGAAGTCTTAATAAGTCATCCCAGCTATCAACTTGAGCATCACCTTTTTTCTCGAAAACAAAAGCTTTTCTTTCGTACTCATTAAGATGCTTCATTACCTTTTCAGTGCAAGAATTATACTTAATTTCAGATTCACGCCAGTACATTTTTTTAAAATCAATCGGCCCTACTTCAATAAAGTGATCAGTAGAAGATTTTGGATGAAAGTAGAAATAATAATCCTTTCCAAGTTTATTTAACGAAACCTTGGAAATGAGGTCAAGATCAACATATTTATTATAGGAATAAGCTTTTCTATTATTTGCTTCTTTAGTCTTGTCGAGATCAAGAGTGAAGATATTCACCCCTTTTAAATGACTGGAGTTTAAAAAACGAGAGAGTCCTGGCATCGTCGTTGGAGGAGTTGATACACTTTTAATCATTGAAAGAATTCGATTTTTCTTCGAGTTATCAACCTTATCAAGCTTTGCATAGCTGTTGATAATCAACTCGTTAATATCAGTTTGCTTGATAAGCTCTGCGATGCTATTGGGTATTGTAAATTCTTCGTTACTTACAAATTCATCAAAGTAAAGTTGTGCGATTGATTGCTTTAGTGGAGATAGATTTTTTGGCCATCTATCAAAGTTAAATGTTACATCCTCGGTAGGTGCTTGTAGAGGTCCGGGCTTAACTTGAAGATCCTTATCGACAGTACAGACGACAGCATCATAGAGGTAGGCACTAGAAATCGTACGGGCTATTCGATTAATCATCCCAAAATTATAATTATACTCAATATAGTACTGTCCTGTTTTAATAAAATGGGCATTCTTTGGAAGTCCTAGAGATTCGTAAATAGGTGTTGTTTCATCAAAGAAGAAAACTTCACTCTTCGGTAACATCAAAGACTTCTTACTTTGAAGTCTTAAAATAGGACTAACGTCAAAGTCTGATGAACTTTTATTAAGCTGAAAGGATATATATGTTGAAAGGTTCTTTTTGAGATCTTTTTGAATATTTTTGGATAGACCTTTCAGATTAATATTATAAGAACCGCTCAGATTCGAACTAAGCCAGTTTGAATTATTCAACTCACTAAAGATCGATGGATTATCATTTTGAATAATTGCAAATTTATCAAAACTTCGTGGCGATGAAATCGAGACGAGCTGCTTTGAAGCAACACTTGCAAAATCACCGTTTAATTGTCGGGTATTTTCACAGACAAAATTCTGTATTGATGAAGCATAGAGAGTTGTTGGAAGAAATAGTGTTGCCATGTAAGTGGTTGAAATTAGGATTTTTTTAGCTTGTGTGGCAATAATTGTTTTCATTGTTTAAAGACCTTTTTCTTATAAAATAGAAGAGCTACCCATTGATTTTACAGGAGTCTTAATAGTTTTCATTGATTTGTTTAACTATCGGATTTTTTTAGTAATATTATTAGAGAGTATAAAAATTATTAGTTTACTTAGGCGGATTTATGAAGAGACTTACCCTTATTACTATTATCGCTTTGCTCACACAGGTTTGGGCTGCAACCGTAGACTCTGGCTTAACAGATGATCAAGTAAAAGCTTTTTTTGCCAAGTTTAGCGAGGCTCAGAAAAAAGAAGTTCTTGATGACTGTAAGAAAGATCTTGGTACAGCTGCAAATGGTAAAAGTGGCGATGCCCTTGTTGAACTTTGTTTAAAGAATGCTCGTTCAAGCATCGACCCTCTTGATAATTATATTGATCCAGATACATTAATTAATTATGGAAAAGAGTTTGATACTTTCAGTGAAGGTAAAAAGAAGCATGTTCTTAATCGATGTACAATGTTTATCATTCAAAATGAAATGGGACAATCTGGTGAAAGAGGGATGTCGAGTGCGGAGATTGAAACATATGAGAGAAAAGTTCTTGAGAGATGTGAAGCAATCTTAAATAAGCATGTTTATGGTGTAGGATGTACAGCTGATAATATTGAAGCTTGTGAAAATAATAAAACACTTGATGGAAAACTTTACGAAATTGATAGAACTGAAGGGGATCTTTTAACCTTTACATTGGATCAGTGTGTTTCAAGAATGCAAGTTACTAAAGCCCACTGCCAAGCTCCTGGAGGACTACTTGGTGGATCGTGTCTACTTGATTTTAGAAGACAATGTTATGATTTCATTACTCAGGAATCAAATTATTTTGAAGATCCAAATAGAGAGTTAAATACTTGTGCTGAGTTCGAAGATCAAACGAAAACAATTGCACTAGAGTGTCGATCATATTGCTATCAAAAGAAAATATGTGAAATTACAGATGAAAACTTTATTAATCGAGTGATTGGTAACGTTTATCTTAGACAAAAGAAGGGACAATCTTCTTGTGTGAAAGACAAAAGTTTTGGTTCCGCTGGAGATAACAAGATTTGGGTTCACCAGTCTTGTCATGGAGAGTTCGGAATTCAGTACAAAGATCCAAGTTGTGGATACCGTCCAACTTGTGATGTGACACCATTTGAACCAGAAAGTATTGATGTACAAGGAAAAGAAGACACTTTCTTAACATGTGATGGTAATGGCTCTCCTAATCCAAATGACGTCGATCCAACAAAGAATACTGAATCAACAGGAACAGTTTGGTGTAAGGCAAATTTATATAAGAAAGATAAGGATGGAAAGCTTACAGATGAAATTGATGACAGTAGAGAAATTTCAAAAATTTACAGTGTTGAGCTTTTAGAGAAACTTGGGCCAAATCGTTGTAACCCTGGTGGTAATGGTTCTCCGATAGATTATCTTTCAAAAAATAAAGGAAACTTTGATGGCGGATGGGGTGTTGAAGTTACTAATTATTGTCATGCTAGATTTAAACTGAATGTCGCATGGAAACAAAAGATGTGTTCAATGGCCGGAGAGAAATCTGAGCGAGGTAACACTTGCTGTAATGGTTTGATACATGATCCAGATACAAAGCTTTGTAATGTTCCTGAGTTTATCGCACCAAGCTTAGCAGAGACAGAAAAAATTCCAGAAATTATTCTTGATGAGAATGATGGAAGACGTTGTGGACAACAGTTAGACCCGAGTATCGTATCTTATGCGGATGCCGTTTTTAAAGAACTCGCTGTGTATGAGAATATGTTTACAATTCTAGATGGTCAATCAGATCCAATCAAACAAATATCTCTTGAAAATAGAGAGGCGAATGAGAATATCCCTCAAAATAGAAAGCTAAATAATCAGGCGATTAAGATTATTCATGATGCTGCTGTTAGCTTTAGAACTGAGTATGCAAAAATTAAAATAGATCATGAAATTATGACTAAGAAAATAGTTTGTGATCTGAATGAATTCTTACTATTAAGATCGATCGATCTTGGTCTTGCAAGGGTTAAAGAACTTGATATTGATGGGGAGAAATGCCCAGAACTAAAAATTAAGGCAGATGAAACATATAAGTATCTTGCTGAGGCCAATGAAGAAGGCGCTAAGGATATCGAGAGACCTTCATTTACAGCTGAGAACCTTTTAAAAGATATTCCTGATATTCAGGAAGGATCACAACTAGCTCAAGAGTATATGATTGATGCCAATATGGCCTATGTAAAGTCGATCCTAGAGTCCTTTGATATTTACCTTGTCGAACTCGAGAGAGCTTCTTTAACAGGACAAAACCTCGTTTGGTACTGTGCTCATAAGGAAAATTGTTCTGAATTTAGTTGGTTAATTAAACATAAACAAGCTGATTCATTTAACAAGAATGATATCGCGAGCAGACTAAAATATCGAGTGATTACGGATCTTATCCATAATCCTATTTACCCAACTCAGTTGATCTCATCGCGTTCAAAAATTCTTCCAGAATTAGAGCCTGGCTTCAAAAAGTATCTCTATTCAAACAAAGAATTCCTAAAGACTGAGGAAGAAATCTCATCTCTGAAAGAATACGCCCCAGTGATTGATTATCTTAAAGGAGAGATCACAGAGGTTAAGCAGCCAGAATGGTATAAGAATATTTTTGAACTTTATGGACAAGAATTTCCTTTGAGAGAGAATAGTACTTTAGCAAAGAATGAATTCTTTAAAGAGTTCTCAACAAAAATGCAAGATGGTACTACATATAAACGAGGAGAGATGAAGGACAATCGAAGTGAAGTCCTTCCGTATATTTGTGACAAGCAATCAATCACAAACTATCAAGTACGTGTTCCACTTGGGAAGGCCCTTGTTCCAATGAGAATGGTTCAAATTACAGAATTTTTGCACAAGTTCATTGAAGCTCAAGGTAAGATCTTCATGGCACAAAGAACCTGTACTCCAAACTATGAAAGATCTGACGCTCAGGTTAATCAAAATATTCAAACAGGTAAAACGGCTAGTAATATGGCATCCCAGTCAAACTCTATTCAGGGTTCTAATAGTGGAAAGAATTTAGCATCAGCAATTAAGTCTCTTGGAAGTTTTGGGCAGAGTAAGATGTTTGGAACAGGGAATCTCATTTCGACAAACGTTATGTCAATGTATGGACTTGATGCAAAGAAAGCTAGTAAATCAAGTGCTAATGGGAGTCTCGATAAGACTGTTTTTGATGCAAGTGCTCAGTATGCGACCGCTCGAGATGCAAGAAAAATAAAAACAGAAAAACTCGTCGATGATAGTAAGAAGAAACGTAAAGATAATTTAATTGGAAAATATGTGGATTCTGTAAGGAAAACCTATGGAAAGTCACTTGATGGTAAAGACTCAGGATCATTCTTCTCTAAGCTTGGCGATTCATTTCTAAGCCTAGGTGCTAAAGCACTTGGTAATGGTTCCTCAAAAGGTGATGGAGGAAAATCAAATCTTGGCTCTTCTGATTCAGCAATGGACATCGGAAGTAATGGAAGTGGACAAAACTATAGTGGTGGAAATGGCCTTCGTAATCAGACCTTGGGGCGAGGCGGTAACTCTAGTGGCTCTAATGGTTATGGAAGCGGAACTGGTGGTGGAAGTGGAAGTTATGGTTCAGGTGGTTTGCAGACTAATAATGTAACGGGATTAACAAGAGGGGAGACTCAACGTGTCCTTGATGGGTTAGGTCGTGAAGATTTATCCGTTGAAGAAGGCGATACCTTGTTTGACATCATTTCAAAACGCTATAAACAAAGTGCGTATCCTAAATTTTTGAATGTTCAAGACAATTAATACTACATCTGCGTGGGGATGGATTTTATCCTCACGCCATTCAATTTTTGAACTCCTCCAGCTTTGTATCCTTATATTTCAGTTAGTTAAAATCAATTGTAGACACGATATCTTGCATGAAAACTCGCATGATATACAACTGCCCCAATTTAGAATGCAAATCAACAACAAAAAATGGTCTCACTGTTAAGGATGGTTTTTATTTTCGACGTGATGATTCTCGAAAAATTCAACGTTATGTTTGTAAAAAATGTAAGAAGAAATTTTCAAAAGCAACATTTTCACTCGAGAGACATCATAAGAAAAGACGAGTTAATTATCGACTCTTTAGACTAATGACCACTCCCTGCTCGATGAATAGAGCTGCAAGAGAGCTTCATATTAACTATAAAACTGTCCAAAGAAAGATGGAGTATCTTGCAAAGAAATCTAAAATT
>Ga0100393_10002223_pt1 | contig 18952 bp, 17 predicted proteins | sample CryGeymeta201517_FD_81546 | JGI IMG/M metagenome (GOLD analysis project Ga0100393, IMG submission 81546) | Groundwater microbial communities from Crystal Geyser aquifers in Utah, USA - Crystal Geyser metaG 2015-17 | ecosystem: Environmental > Aquatic > Deep subsurface > Groundwater | place... | reverse complement strand
GTTCATTTTTAATAGAACGACAATCTGTAGTTTCACCTTCATCACTACAAGCGACAGTCGCCTCAAATTGTAACTTCTCCAACTCTACGACTATTCTCTTATCGTTTTCGAGACAAGCATTATCAACAGCTGGCGTTCCTGATGCTAATGTAGAAATCGCGCTTAGTAGTAAAAATCCAGTAATCATTGTTTTCATGTCATCTCCTTAATGTTGAATTTATTTTCAATCAACTCAGTTTTTATTTAGTAAAATAAATATAGCAAAATCCTTAGACTAAACAATAAGAAGAGATACGTTTGAATCTTTTACATGAAAAGCATAAAGATTTAATAAATAAGATTGGGCAAGTACGCCCACGAACTAACGATTAAACAGCTCTCTCATCAATCTCAAGACAAAGAAATTTAGAGTGAAATGATCGACAAACATTCTGACAATAATAAAGACTACTAATCCTTAAATAGAACATGAATGACTTTTTAAACTAGACAATAGAAGCAACAATATAATAAATGTATAAAATCATTCTCGAATTGGTTACAAGTAATAATAATGTGTTAAAATACACACTAATTTTTTGATTCATAAAAACTGGCATGCCCTGTTACTATGGGCAAACTAGCCCACAAAAACAAACACAAAAGTAATCGCAAATGAATCAAATAAAAATAATAAAATTACAGAGACAAAAAAACACTTGAAATAGTACCCAACTCAATTCTTACAACAAGGGATTTTAGCGAATTGATTACAGCCATATAATCCTATTGAACCATTAGTTGAAATTCTTGGTCCATAATAAGATGAGTTACTACTTCCCCATCCAGCACACATTGGAGCATTAAAATAACTTGTTGTATCGTACGCGCCGCCTCCTCCTTTTACAAATTGTGCACCTTGCCCACCTCCACTTCCTCCCATTGTAGAATACGAACCATCAACAATCCAAACAGTTTCACTATAGGGATAACTACTACCAAGTTTTATAATTTCATCATAAGTACATGCATGTGATCCAGAATAATCAGCATTACATTTGGCATTCATTCCTTTGATGTAGCCAATATTTCCATCATAAGTAATTGCAGTATACCCAGAAAATGATGGCCCACACGAGCCTCCCCCACCACTTGCTCCAACAATCGTTGAAAGATTTCCGGCCAATACGCTCATTCCCATTAAAAAGCTAATTAAAAATTTCATTACTTAAGTCTCCAGTCACCATCACCATCGCCATTTACATCATAGAAGATAAGGTCAATTGCTATATTATTTAAATCTAGAATAAGTGTCGCGTCTCCAACAATTGTATCTCCTGCTCCCGCAGTAAGCGTAACATTATTGGTTGATAAAGATCCTGCAGAATGAACAAAGCGAATCTCATCACCATCATTTGGTGCAGCTGGAAGAGTAAGCCCAAACGCTGCATCTGCATTTAAGAATATATTGTCAGAAGTGGTTAACGTGTCACCAGCATCTGCACTTGCCTTATCTGTCCAAACCATTTTTACAGATGATGCTAAGACTCGACCATTAACTTCAAGTTTTTCTGAAGGAGAAGTTGTTCCAATCCCGACGTTACCGACATTATTTATGGCCATCTTTGTCTCTAAACCTAAACCATCACTTGTTTCAGTTTTAAGCAGTAGCATCCCTCCACTATAGTCACCAACTTTCTGCTGATTTCCTACAACAGCACCCCAAGGGTTATCAGGTCTTCCAAAAAGTATACCGGTTCCAGCAAGGTCCGTTGTTACTCCAAAATTATTACTTAAAGATAGTGGGTATGATACCAATGTATCATTATCAATAATCTCTAGCTTACGTGTTGGAGTTGCTGTTCCAATCCCTACATTACCTGTATGGTGAACAGTCATCACATCAGCTATCGGACTACCTGCCCTTAGAACAATTGAACTATCCGTACCAGAAGGCGCTGTTGCAGCACCAGGAGTTATTGTGACTCTACCATTGTAGCCAGCACCAAATTCATTTCCATAAATAGAGACATTACCACCTCTAGACACATCACAAGAACCTCCACCTCCTAGACACAGATACTCGTCATCAAGACCATCTAGTGTATCTGTTGCTATCGCTCCCCCATAATTACCCGCAGAAGATCCAAGCTTAATATTAGGAATAAAGAAATCTGCTTCTGATTTTACAATGTGCAAACTTGAGCTCGGGCCAGTCGTTCCAATCCCAACATTACCATTTCCTAAAATTGTCATCGCTGTCGTCGGTGTATTATCTGTAGTCCCACTACCACTTGCAGGTGACGTTTTAAATTCAATCTTGCTTGTTCCGGTACCAGTAGAAGTTCCAGAGCTTAAAACTAAGTCTCCTCCACTCTTATCTGTCGCACCACTTGTTGCGCCACCAGCGTTTAGCGATAAATTATTTCCAGCTGTATCTGCTGTTGTATGACGATTCATTGAGACAACTTTTGAAGTGTCTCCATTTAAATTTATATTTCCAGTAACTGCTGTGGCGATATTTGTAAGACTTGATCCGTCACCGATAAATGATGTTGCTTTGACATTTCCGTTAACGTCGAGTTTTTCTGTTGGAGAAGTTAGACCTAGCCCTAAGTCTCCTGCAGCAGTGATTCTCATTCTATTACTTGGAGAATATGAGTCTCCAATTGTCTGTCCACTATCAGTATAGACATTAAAAGTTCCATCAATTCCACCAAATATTACAGGGGTCGTCGACTTTGCAATCCAATTTCCTGCTTCATAACTTGCACCACCAGAAGCATATAATCCTGAGCTATTGTAGACCGTCAAGTAGGCTCCATCATCTTGCCCTGTTGCAGAGATATGTAATTGACTTGAGTTATTATTTGTTAGTATTTCAAATGGATAATTTGGCTTTTCTGATCTGATCCCAATATTTCCATTTGAAAGCATTGTAAGAGCATTTGAATTATCACTTAATTTATATGCAAGAATTGAATTTAGTTTGTTTAAACTTTGACCGGCCGCGATCACCTTTGATGCTCCTAGCGTTGCTGCTGTATCTGAGCCAATTGCTGTAACTTCAAAAACTGAAGTTGCAATTTGTACTAGATCGCCAACTATTAATTCTGTTGTAAAAGCTGTTCCTGTTCCTATTAAACTCGTTCCACTTACTTCAACCGTTCCAGTTAATATTGTTGAAGCATCACCCTTTAAACTCACTCCTGATCCATTTATAATTTTTTGAGTACCTAAGTCAAGGGCGCCTGTCATTGCAACTGATCCATCTTTTTTTAAGTCCCCTGTTCCAGCTCCAGCAGTTTGAGTTGTCACATAACTCTTCATCGCCGCCACCGAGGCCGCCTGATCTGTTTCACTTCCGGTTGTGTTATTTATAACGGCCGCTGTTCTTGCTCTTGCTGTCGTATGATAAAAGCTTGTTGAACCTTCTCCAATATCGTCTGTATTTAAAACAACGTTTGAAGATAACGCCTGACCATTTACTGTCGTTGTCTTATCTGCTTTTCCAGTTATTGAACTTGAAACACTTGTTGTCACATAACTTTTCATTGACGCCACTGAGGCTGCTTGATCTGTTTCACTCCCCGCCGTCGAATTTAAAATTGCATCGGCCTTCGCTCTTGCTGCCGTATAATATAGATTAGTTCCCTCTGCAATGTCTGTTGTCACAAGCGTAACATTTGAAGAGAGGGCCTTTCCGTTTACAGTTGTTGATGTGTTAACTTTTGAGGCCAGTGCAGTAGTGTTTGAGCCTACACTAGTTGCAAGTGTCGTTAGACCAGAAATTTTTGATTGAGCAATTGCTGCTAATGCACTTATGTCCGTATCGACAATTGTACCATCATTAATTTCTGTTGTAGTAACAGAACCTGCACCACCACCAGACAGATCGTCTGAAACAATCCATTTTGCCCCATCCCACTTTAAAATTTTTCCAATTGCAATACCTGTTGTATCGACATCTCCAACATCGTTTAATGCTGATCCTGAAAAAATTTCGGCTTTAGTAATAACCCCAGAAGATCCATTCACGCTAGTAACACCAACGGTATTATTTATTTGATCAAAGTCAGAATTTGTTGAATTCCAAACAAGCCAGTCTCCTACATTCCAAGTAACTGCACCACTTCCATAAGTTAGATCTCTAGTTCCACTTGCTGATACAATATAATACTCGCCACTATTAAAGCCCCCACTAGTTACATCAGGAGTATTTGTTGAAGCATCATAAGCTCCAAGATAAGTTAGACCGGAGGAAATTGTTGTAGGCACCCATGTTGTCCCATTATATTTTAAAAACTGACCAGCACTTGCTCCCATATCAGAAAGTTTACTCGCAGTGACACTGCCATCAACTAAATTAAATACTACAGGAACAGCTGTTGCCCCATTTGCTGTGGATATAACAATACTTGAAGCTGACTCAAGGATAAGACTCAAAGAAGTAGGAGCAGAGAGAGTAAGAATTGTTCCTGTGTTTGAAGTAACAACCAAAGAATTTGAATTCAACTTAACAGAAACTAAATCATTAAAATTTTTTCCAACAATTGTCAGATAGTCATTTGTTAATTTCACATCAGATACGATCGGAATATTTTTTTGTTCGACTCTCGTATTTAAATTAACATCGACCTTTCCTTTTTCAAAAGGAGATACACAAGAACTAAGTAATAAAATAATTATTGATAATTTTTTCATACGATCAGTTTATCGGAAAAGAATGATTTCCCATGAGTAATATCTAAAATCAACATCGTAACAACATTTGCTTTTTAAAAAAAATTAAATAACGCCAACATGCGTCCTCATGGGCAAGTGCGCCCACATCATTTCCCCATAAAATAATAAATAAAACTATTCATACTCCATTTTTACTTTTAATATTTAGATGGAGATAAAATGAAAAATCTATATAACTACAAAGATTACAGACTTTTTTTAAATGACTATATTGATGACCAAAAAAAACACATCCCTTCTTTCTCTATTGCACAACTTGCTAAAAAACTAAATCTATCTCATACATCTTCATTAAACAAAGTACTGAGAGGGCAAAGAAATCCTGGTGATGAGCTAACTAAAAGTTTATGTGCATATTTCAACTTCAGCCCTGAAGAGGAGGGATACTTTATAGATTTAGTCTCTCTAGAAAAAGAGTCAAACCCGATTCAAAAAGCAAAACTACTAAATAGAATAAATAAACTTGTTAATAGAAACATACCCAACATTCTTCCGGACAATCATTTCAGACTTATATCAAACTGGTACTCATATGCACTTATTGAGATGTGCAGACTAAAAGATTTCACGTTTGACTTTAATTGGATATCGTCAAGACTTAAAAACAAAGTAAGTTCCCTGCAAATTGAAGAAACAATAAACAGACTAGTTTATATAAATTTGATAAATATCAATGATGACAAAATTGAATTAAATCAAAACAGACATCAAACGACTACTGACATACCAAATGAGTATATCAAAGAATATCATGAGGAATCTATAAAAAAAGGTATCGATGCAATTAGAGAGGAAACTATAGAAAGAAGGTATATTTCTTCATCAACTATTGCGGTCAAAAAAGATTCGATACACGAAGCTAAAAAATTGATTGATCAATTTCAAGACAATCTATCACTTCTAGTAGAGTCAAATGATTCTGCAGATGATATATATATGTTAAATATCCAATACTTCCCTGTAACAAAGGAATCAGAATAAGATGAAAACGATCATATTACTAGCATTATTCACAAACCTATTTGCATCAGAAGGAAAAGTACGAAATGGTGGAGATATCTCAACGAGAAACATTCTTTTCGCGGCCAATAACCTTTCACAGTACATAGACATATGCTTATCCTCCAACAGTTGTATTGAGGACGACAAAAAAGACAATCTAAGACAAATTAAAGAAGTTATAATACCATCTAACATTATATTTGTTGCCAAACCAACTAATCCTGATTTTTTTGTAATTGATGGACTTGAAAAAATTGCAATAACTTCAAACATCCCTGGCAGCAAAATTTATATAAATTTAAAAAAAATAAATTCCATGAGTATTGCTGATGCTACATCTTTACTCATTCATGAATTTGGTCATCATCTAGGTCTTAAGAATCATGACTCACTTGATCAACTTGGAGTCAAGGTCGCTTTGAATGCTGTAAAATCTTATACAATTTACAATCTTTTAGGAACAAAAAGATTCACCCCTCAGCTATACTATTCGAAAAACCTCAATCCAAGCTTATATATTTTGAATAACAACAATTTCATAAATATTTCTAACAAAATTTCAAAACTTAACCTCTGTCATCAAAACACAGTAATGAGCACTTATACTATTGTAAACATTTTTCAATCGACCCTTGGCTCTCACGACGGAATACACTTAACGTTGCCTCTCGGTATATGGCTTAGAATTAAATGCACAAACAGGATTGGTGAAACACTTAGATATTTTTTACAAAATAATATCGACCTAGTTTTTAATATGGATACTGAAACTCCAGTGTATATTGACTAGATCACACTTACTCAACAGCACAATTTTATGGTTATTTCTTAAGTGTCATATACTGTTTTTGAAGTCTTGCAGAAATTTCTTTATCCATCAGGTTAAAAATTTTAGAAACCTTCGCAGGTTCAAGCATCCCTAGAATTTTAACTGACAACGAAGGATCTTGTTGCGAAAGAAGATTAGCGGCTGTCTGTGGTCTCATTCCAGAAACAACATTAACCATATGATTGATACGTTTTTTTTGCTCTGTATCTTCTTTATCGATACAAGCAAGAAAGTTTTCTTGAGTACTTTTAAATTCTACAAATTTTTTCTTGAGCTCTTCTTCTCCAAGCTTTAACTGCTCCTCTCGTAGTTTTAATTTTTCTTCTCTTTCGAGAATCCCCTCTTCTTTTTGAAGAAGCTCTTTAGAGAAGTCAAGGAGTTTTGAGCGTCCTATCTTCTTCATCTTCTTATCAAGCTCGGCATAGACCGCCGTTTGAAACTCTTCTTTAGTAAACTCAAGCTTTGCAGGCTTCGACTCCACCTCGGCAAAACTTTTAAAGGTGAATACGCATAGGCATATAATCAAAAATATATTTCTCATAGTTTATTCTCACGATGCTTCTTAATAATTGTTAATTCGTCGATACCTTCTTGGAACTTCTTTTCTTTTTTCTTATTGAATTCTAATTGTTGCTTATCTTTTAGATTATCAATAACTTTCACTTCACCTTTAGCATGAGCGAGTTCTTTTATTTTTTCCTGGTATTTTCTATTTAAAGAATACAAAATATTCTCTTGAATCTTTTGTTCTTCTCTTCTTGATTGAATATACTGTGGAAAAAACTGAACCATTCGACCAGCGGCTGGCTCAGCAACAAACGCTTCCTGTGCTTCATAACAATCTTCAATATCTTGTTGAGCCTTTGCTATTGTTGCTTTTGCGTGTTCAATCTCTTTTAAGATATCTCCTAATTCAAGCTTAATTTTCTTTTCCTTAAACTCTCGAACCTTTAAAAGACCATCGAGCTTAAATTTAAACTTCTGGGCCATTTATTAATTCTCCTGTCGAGGCGGATTTATTGTGTCCTCAGCAAGCTTTGCGAGATCAACCATATTGTTATAAAGTTCATCCATCGACATCGGTGCCGACATCCCTTGAAATTGTTTGAGCATATTCATGAGTTCATCATGAATCACCATCGCCTTATCAACACGAGGGTTAGATCCTCTTGCGTAGGCTCCAACATTAATGAGGTCTTCATTGTCACGATATGCCGACATGAGATCTCTTAAGTGACCTGCAACAATACGATGCTCATGAGAGACAACTTTATTCATAACCCTCGATAGAGATTGTAAAACATCAATAGCTGGGAATTGGTTCTTTGATGCAAGATCTCGAGATAAGATAATGTGTCCATCACTAATCCCTCTAACAGCATCTGCAATTGGTTCATCCATATCTCCCCCTTCAACAAGGACAGTATAGATACCAGTAATTGTTCCCGCACCAGCTTTTGTTCCAGCTCTTTCCATCAGTTTTGGCAGCTGAGCAAATACAGTTGGAGTATACCCCTTTTGACCTGGAGGATCTCCAGCAGAAAGAGAAATCTCACGACTTGCCATTGCAAAACGTGTAATTGAGTCCATCATTAGAAGAACATCTTTATTCTCATCACGAAAATACTCTGCGAATGTTGTGGCCACAAATGCAGCCTTCATTCTAATTAGTGCTGATGTATCCGACGTCGCAACAACGACGATTGACTTCTTTATACCTTCAGGTCCAAGATCATGCTCGATAAATTCAAGAACCTCACGACCCCTTTCCCCAATAAGAGCAATAACATTGACATCAGCAGATGACTTCTGTGCAATCATTCCAAGAGTAACAGACTTACCAACCCCAGAACCGGCCATAATAGCCAGACGTTGCCCCTTACCGGCCGTCATAAATGCATTAATTGAATTAACACCCGTATCTAAAGATTCTGTAATAGGAGGTCTTTCAAGAGGATTTATCGGAGTTCCAAAAATACTACGTGTTACTTTAGATTTTTCAATTGGACCTTTTCCATCAATCGGATTCCCTTGAAAATCAATCACTCTTCCAATATATTCTGGACCAACCTTAATGGTTGTTGTTAAGTCTTTTAAATATACTTTTGTTTCTGAATTAATCCCACTTAGCTCTTGATAAGGCATAACCATACAACGGTTCCCATCAATGGCGACAACTTCGCCTAGGCACTTGTTACCAAACTCAGTAACAAATTCGACATTGCTGCCAATGACCGCACGGGATAGATTGACCTCAAAGAGCATTCCTTTTGAAGCTCTTACTTTTCCAATCTTTTGATAAGGAGAGGAAAATTCATAGGCCTTATGAATTGATTCAATATCTAATGACTTGCTACTCGTTGTCATTGAAGTCAACCTTATCGTCTTCTGTTGTTTCAACTCCAACAGAATCAAAAAGTTTGTCGATACTATTAAACTGCTCTTTTAAAGTTGCGTTGATAATACCATTTTCAGATTGCAAAATAATTCCTGTATCTTCAATATCATAGTCAGACTCGACTCTAACATTTGTTAGAGTTCCTACTCTAGCTTGAACGGCTTCAAGAACCTCAGGCATTGATTCAAAACTCTTTTGATTTACTTGAATTAAGAGATTCGCTTTTGTCTGTGTTTCAACAATAAGCTTCTCAAGAAGTCTCTCGATATATTTGCCATCATCTTTAAGCTCTCTCAACACAACCCACTTAGTTACATTTTTGATGAGCTTATAAAGTTCCATCTTTTGATCTTTTAAGATCTCAGATTGAGTCGACAATGTATGGCTAATCATTTCAGAAAGACTAACTAGCTTCTCATCTGTAATTTGTCTTGTCTGCTCATAGATATCATGGCGACCTTGCTCTACGCCTTCCTCATGACCTTGTTTAAATGCGTCTTCTTGAATTTTCGCAACACGCTTTTTCACTTCTTCTTCAATACGTCTTTCAACTTCTTCTTCTTCTTGAAGTTGAATTCCTCGATGTTGCCTAACAATAGGAGATATATCAAAACCAGACTTACGTGAAACTTCACGTTCGATCTTGATAGTTTTTTGTTGTCTCTCTATTTGTTCAATTGTTTTACCTTGTAAATCTTGGAACTCAAAATCTGTTACAAGTCCTTCTTCTGTTGGAGTAGAAAAAGACTGAAAACTATATTCTTCAACTTCATATTCTATATCTTTCATAACCTACTCCTACATCAAAAAAATTATACAAGTGCGTCGCCATCTCCACCACGAGAGATAAATGCCTTACCTTGAGCTTCAAGTTCTTTACATTTTTGAACAATTTCTGACTGTGCTTTTTCAACATCAGAAAGTTTCGTTGGCCCAAGAGCATCAAGATCTTCTTGTAAAAGAGTCGCTGCTCGATTTGACATGTTCTTAAATAATTTAGCTCTAATCTCTTCTGGGGCTGTTTTAAGAGCAATAACCATTTTATTTTGATCAACTTCTTTAAGAAGTGATTGAATACCTTTATCATCAACATACACAAGGTCTTCAAAAACAAACATAAGTTTTCTAATCTCTTCAGCAAGCTCTGGATCTTTCTCTTCAACTCTTCCCATGATATTTTTCTCAGAGTTTTTATCCATAAGGTTAAGCATATCAGCGATTGGCTCAACACCACCAAGTTGGTTAGTATCAATAGAACCAAGCGTACTAAGTTCTGTCTTAAGAACATCATCAAGCTGAGCGATTAACTCAGGAGAGACGAAGTCAAGATTTGCAACTCTTAAAACAACCTCTGCTTGTAAACCTTCAGGGAGTCTTCTTAGTACATCAACTTTTCTCTCTGCATTTAAATGAGCTACGATCAAAGCAATCGTTTGTGGATGCTCGTTAATCAAGAAGTTTGCAAGCGTTCTCGTATCAACTAGTTCAAGGGACTCAAGTGTATTTGATGCGCCAACATCTACGATTTGACCAAGAAGTTGCTTCGCTCTATCTTCTCCAAGAGCATTAATAATAAAATCACGTCCAGAGTTTTCAGAAAATAGTAAGTCATTTTCTTCATTAAGTTGCGAGTAGAACTCTTCAAGAACTTTCTTGATCATCCAAATTGGTGCTCTTCTAATGTTTCCCATCGCATTAATCATTCTCTTTACATCATTATCTCTCATGTAAGAAAAAATTAACTGTGTTGTGGAAACACCAAGGGAACTCAAAAGCAATGCTGCTTTATCTTGCCCTGAAAGAAGAGAGTATTCTACTTCTGGATCTAGTGACTCTGACACAACCTACCCCTTAAACCTTTTATGCTATTTGTTTATCTGATTCATTATTATGAATCATCTCATGTATAATTTGCGCTGCTTTACCTGGATTACCTTCAACAAGAGAGATAATCTTCTCACGTAACATATTCCCTTCAATCTTCTCAGGATTTAGCTTCTCCTCAATTTGAGGAAGAGCATCTTCAAGGCCTGGAAGTTTTTGATTTGCTTGTACTTTTTCAAGTTCTTCTAGTGTACGAGGTAAGAAGTCTTCTACTGTCTCAACAGTATTATCTGTTACCCATTGAATAAATGGTCTCACAACGATGAAGAAAAAGAGAGAGATCGTTAATCCAACAGCAAGATACTTGAAGATATTCTTTATGAGTTCTCTATTTTCTTTCTCTCTCATAAGAGCTTCAATAGACTCCATATCTTCTTGATGGAACTCCATATTTTTGATAGTAATCTTACTTCCACTTCTCTCATCAATTCCTAGGGCAGAAGAAACAATCGCCTCAAAGTTTGCAATATCGGCATCTAACCATGGCTCATACTTCATTACACTCTTACCATCAACAGTGATTGGAACTCTCTTCCCATCCACCATAACGGCAGCAGAGATTTTATTAATCTTTCCAGTTGGGTTCTTTGACTTTGTTACTTTCTTTGGAACGTTATAATTTCTTGTAGCGAGTTCCTTATTTACATCGTTTCTAGTTTCTGGAACACCAGGCTGTGGAGTTTCGCCAGGAAGGTTTGATCTCGCCCCAGGAATTCCTTGAGGTGATGGTCTTGACCCTTGTAGTTTCTGTGAATTTGTTACCTCAGAAAGAACGGCCTTATTTTCAGAGTCATACTCGGTCTGAGTCGAAACAGACTCTGTAAAGTCCATAATTACATTTACTTTTGCTATAACTTTACCTTCTCCAACAACTTTAGAAAGTATCTCTTCAATTTGTCTTTCATACTGACGATTTAACTTACTCTCTAACGCCATTCTATTTGCAGTATTTGCTGTAAGAACGTCTCCGATATTATCAGACAGTCTCTTCCCTCTATCATCTAAAATTACAACACTCTCAGGTCTCATACCTTCAACTGAACTTGCAACCAAAGAAGCAATACCTTTAATTTCAGATTCACTAAGTGAAACACCGGCGTCAAGATCAAGAACAACAGACGAAGTAGGAGCTTTCTTTTCAGTTACAAAAGGGGATGATTCTGGAATATTTAAGTGAACACGAGCGCGCTTAACACCACGAAGATGCTTGATTGTTTTTACGAGTTCACCTTCAATTGCTCTTTGCTTATTTACCTTCTGAACAAAACTTGTCGTCCCAAAAGATTGATTATCAAAAACTTCGTACCCTACTGTTCCTGAGAATGTAAAACCTTGAGTCATCATCTTAAGTCTTACAACTTCGATCATATCCTCTGGAATACTAACAACCTTCTGATCATTACTAACTTGAACAGACACACTATTTTCTTTTAAAAATATTTGAACTTTATTTGAATCTTCTTTATTAAGATCACTATAAAGTACGCTATATCTTGTTTTCGATGCCCAAAGAACTACACCTAGAAGCACCACAACGATAAACGATGCTACTGCAACTAAACTTATTTTCTTCCCTGAATCGAGGCTTGTAAAAAACTCGGTAAAATTTCTAACAACCTTTTCGATAAAATCTTTCAAGGGATCCTCCTGATAATACTATTAGCTTCCTGCCTATAGTCAAACAAACTAACCAAAAATTATATCTGCATCCTCATTACTTCTTTATATGCTTCAATAACCTTGTTTCTCACTTGATTCATTGTTTTAAAAGCAATTTCAGCTTTCTCAACAGCAAGCATTGTCTCTTGTATATTATTACTCTTACCACTAACAAGTTTTTGTATTGCAGTGTCAGCTTGCTTTTGCAAGTTGTTAACATCTAGAATCTGATTCGAAAGCATTTCACTGAATGTAAGCTTGGAATCAGCACGAGTTGCAGGATCAAGTTCAAAGTCTTTAAGACTAATCGCGCCTTCGATATCTGCAGACTTCGTCCACTTCTTTGTATCGTGGGTATTGAAAATGTCATTCATACTTTGAATATTATTGATGGCCACAAACTACTCCTTAGTTGTTTCCAATTTCTAGCGCTTTCATCGCCATACTTTTAGTTGTATTCATTACGTTTATATTAGCTTCATAACTTCTTGAAGCTGAAATCATATCTGCCATTTCTTCCATCACATTGATGTTTGGATAAGCAACATAACCTTGTGCATTTGCATCAGGATGATTCGGCTCATATTTCAAAATCGGTGGTTTATCTGTCGAAATGACCTCTGTTGCATGAACCTCTTGAGCTTGTGCATCTAATTCCCCTTCAAGGATATCAGAGAAACTCTTTCTCGCTGGTTCGCTTCCAAAAGCAACTTCTTTCTTTCTGTATGGTCCACCTTCAGCAGTTCTAGTTGTCTGAGCATTTGCTATATTAGAAGAAATGGCACCCATTCTCTTCTTATTTGCAGCAGCTCCTGAAGCACTAATTTTTAACGATGTTAATAAATCCATTACCTATGCTCCTATTTCTCTTGGTTAATCGTATATTTCAACATTCCAAGTTTCTTATTGAGTAACTTCACTGCTGAATCATACAAAATTTTATTCTCTGCCATTTTGGCAAGTTCTGCATCACGATCGACAGTGTTGCCATCTTCACTGACAACACCATTTGGATCATCATAAATATCAGGCTCGAGGTTATCAAATCCACCATTTCCAACATCAAAATGCCCATTTTCGGAGGTCAGCATTTCCATGTTTTCATCGACATCAAGCGCTCTTTGCAGAGCATTTTCGAAATCTACTCTTTTAGCTTTATAGCCAGGAGTATCCGCATTTGCGATATTCGAAGATAGAATCTCATGTCTCATTTGTCTGAGATTAAGAGATGCTGCTAATGCTTTAAGTGTTTTATCTTCAATCCTCATCGGCCCTCGATCTTATCTTAAATTAACAAAATAAGAATTACCTTCAGTTCTATATTCATTAATCTTGTTTCTTAGAGTTCTAATTGATACACCAAGAATCTTTGCAGCTTGTGTTCTATTTTCACTTGTGTGAACAAGAGCTTTCTTGATAAGTAATCTTTCAGCTTCCTTAAGAGACATAAGTCTGATACCTTCTGAATCTTCTTCAGAGATAACATTAACAACTTTTTTCTCACCAATTTCTAATTGTTCTTCAGACAGAACATCACCGTCAAAATTCACAAGAGAGCTCTCAAGTACGGCCTTAAGTTCTTTCACGTTGTGAGTCCAGTAGTGTGTTACTAGTTTTTGTAGGGCTGCTTCTTCAATAGTAACAGCACCATCAAAACAATCTCTGATGATATTATTAGCAACAACTTCAATGTCGTTAATTCTTTCTCTTAATGGAGTTAATGAAATTGAGTTACTTGAAAGGTTAGTATATAAACCTCTATAGAATCTACCTGCACCAACTAACTTTGAAAGATTCTTCGTTGTTGTAGCAATGATACGTAGATCAATATCATAGTCTTCTAGTTCTCCTAGGATTTTATGTAATTTCTTTTGAAAATCTTCTTCTAATGCATCAATGTTTACAAGAACAACAGTTCCCCCATTAGCATTCTCTAGAGCACCTTTAACAAATCTTCCTGAATCTGCTTCTCTGTATCCTAGAATTTCATTTTCAACTTGAGTAGAACCTGTTCCACAATCAACAGTTACAAATGGCTTATTCGCTCTTGTTGAATTCTCATGAATGAACCTTGCAAGAGTTTTCTTACCTACTCCGGCTTCCCCAACAACTAGTACTGGTACTTTAGTTACAGCAACATTTCTTGCTACCTTTACCGCTTTAACAATCTTTGGATCCTGTCCGAAGTACTCTGCTGTTAATGTGTTCATTTGACCTCCTGTCTTTTTCCACTCTATCCGTAGAGTAATTTATAATGTTCTTTTCTTTAAATTTAATAATGTTAACTCTGATCTTGCCATTTCTTTAATGTAGTTTTCTGCAGAGTTTGAATTAATTAATTCAGAGAGTATTTTTTCACCTTCATCAAATTTCTTAAGTCTCAAATTTTCTCGTCCTAATAAAAATTTAATTCTGTTGATATAAGATGAATCTTTAAAATCTTTTACAAACTTATTGGCTTCCTCCAAAACATTTGCTTTATTTTGAGTGAATAAAATTTCAAGTCTTAAATAACCAACTCGATCTTTCATTCTATGCACGACGGCCTTATCAACCTTAAAAGAGGATGCATCTTTTACAAGAGCATCTGATACATCTATAAATTTAGCATATTTTGCCTGTTCATAGATCGACTCTAAATAATTTACAACACTATCGACTAAATCTTTGCCATCTATCAGATCAAAATTAACATTCTTCGAAAAAAATCTTTCATATACTGACTCTGCTTGACTAAAGTTCTTTTGACCATATAGAGATAGTGCTCTGTAAAACTCTGAAACAGCGTTCCCTGGTGCCAATTTGTCCATTTCTTTGGTTAACTCTTCAACACTTTTCCAATTTCCAAGCTTAACATTTCTTAATATTTGTAACTGTTTCTCAAGTAGATCTGAGTTTTCAGTTGACGTACGTGCAACCCAAATTGGATATGTTCTGTTCTTTTGATTTTTGGTCTGTCCAATCAATTCATAAATCTTTTGAAAACCTTCCCATAGACCTAAATTCGCATAAGACTTAGCAATAATAAATTGAATTTCTGGATCAGCAGCTACTTTTTCGAAGTAAACACCTTTATAAATCTCCCAAGCTCTGATACTCTTTGCATACTCACCATTGTCATAACTTTTCTTAATAATACCGTATACAACCTCAGCACCATCACCTTCAAATACAACTTTAAACGAATTGTCCATTCCAGCGAGAGGAAGGGCAGTAAGAAACGTAAGAGCATTTTGGAATTCACCTTCAACAATGAATGATCTTAATCTTGTTAACCAGAGTAACCGTTCAAGATCAGCCGAGAGATTTGTTTGATCACCTTTATCTAAAAAGAATCTTACTTCCTTGTCTTCTGATGTTGTTTTAATTTTTCTTATAGCTCTCAGACCAACATATCGGATACGCGCTTCAAGGCTTACATCTACGGCCTGAGAACGATTGATTGCATTTTTGTATAACTCTTCAAGTTCATTTTCTTTTCTGCCTGTTATGTCACTAGCTAGTGCGATTCTTAACCTTGCAGCTGAGGAAGATGAATGAAATGAATACTTACTAAGGAATTTGTCATACTCAGCAATACTCTTAGTATAGCTTGCCTGTCTAAAGTATGCCTCAGCAGCGTTATAATAAATCGAGGGCAGTAAATCACCCTTCGTACGTTTTGCAAATCCTTCATAAATCTTCAATACTTGAGCTTCATCACCAAGCTTTAGAAAAGTATACATTTCATAAGCAATTTGTTTCTGTCTTGGAAGTATTTTTTGTATTGTTTTTTCTGAAATCAGTGACTGAATTTTATCAATCTGATTTAAATTAGCCAAAGAAAGAAGCATAAGCTCTGTCGCATACTCTAACTCTTCATAGTCAAAATTTTCTTTAGCGTCAGCAAAAAATCTTTTTGCATATTTTAACGTTGTAATATTATCTTGTTTCTCAAGGTAGTATTGAATAAGGTACTTATATATTCCTTTTCTAAATTCATAAACTGGAGTTTTTTCTGCAATATTTGAAAACATAGCAATAGCAGTATCAACTGGCTTTAAATCCCCTGCTGTTGTTGATTCTCTTAGTAGTGCATTCGCCTTCATATATTCATTTAAAGCGAAGTTTGCATCTTCTTTATATTTTTCTTGATAAAGTTTAATAGACTTAGCCATTAATCCCCACTTTTGTTTTCTGTAGAGGTTAATCGTTAATTGCATATGTGCTTCTTTATCATCTTTTTCGAACTTACGATCTTCGATTGGATAAAAATATTCAGGAGTCTTACGGTCTAAGAAAATAGTTTTAGAAATCTTAGGAAGTATCGGTGCATAGTCCCAGATAAAAGAAGCTCCATATCTAAAGTCTCTATAATCTCTTTCTTTTGGAGTTACCTTTTTTACAATAGGCTTAACTCTGACTACTTTCTTAATCTCCGGAGTAACTTTCTTAGCAACTGTAGCTTCAGGCTTAGCAGTAGGCACATCTGTTTTTAGTGCCGAAGATTTTTGAGATACACTTCCACCATCTCTCCAAAAGTCGATAAAGTATGCGACATCTCTATTCTTATAGAATGAAAATATTTCGACATCATCTTTTAGATTAACATTTACAGCGAAGACAGCATTTCCTTCCGTTGGCTCTATCTCTGTTACACTTTGAACATAAGGACTGTTCTTAACGGCCTGAATTTCATTCTTTAAAGAGTTGAATACTTCTGAATCAAGTGTTCTAAGAGTAAGAACCTTTCCGACACGTGTAATTTTAATTAATTCTTTGTTTGTATAAACTTTAACTCTAAAGAAACCGTCATTAGATTCAGCTTCAACAATTTTAGCTGGAGTAGACCAGCAAAAGATGGTCAAAAAGATTATGAATGTTATTACATTACTCTTTTTCATTCTGGTAGAAACTTCCTGTTTCAGTGACGGACATGTCAATTTTTAATCAGATTCTTCATCCTGAAGATCTATCTTTTTTAATTCTACATCGTTTTTGAAAATTTTAAAGGAAAATTTTGCTTAGAGGACATTTTTTCCCTTCATTTTTTTGACATAGGAAAGTCTGTTCGCATTTACAAGGAGTTCTAAGTCTTTATGCTATTAGGGAGTGACAATATGATACTAGTTCCTGTGTAAAAAGATTAAGTAATATGAAACTTTTATTTATAGTAAATATCCTCTTCATTTTGGCTTCTTGTTCTTCGATTACAAGTGGTGAGCCTGATAAAAAGAATGAAAAATTCCACCTACATCCTACAGAGAAATGGATTGCAATAGATAGCGACAAAGCTGACTACGCCTTTATCAAGAACGATACTAACAGTATTATTTTTGCAAATTCTATTTGTAGAAAATATGAAAATAGCAGTATCAAAAATCTCATGTACTCAATGCTTGGAAACACAGATTATAAAATTTTAAATGAAAAAAAACTTACATTATTTAACAGAGCTTCTTCAACATACGAAATAAGCACAAAAGTTGATGGTATTGCTACGTTTCTAAATATTATTCTGCTAAAAAAGGATCGCTGTATTTACGACTTCGTAATGATCAACACAAATCAAGCGAAGCTCACTAAAGATGTAACCGACTTTCATAATATTGTTAAGGCAAGTGACTTATGAAAGCTCAAATCAAAAAACATATCTTCACAATAGGTGAGGTTTACAATCTCTTACAAAATACAATCATCTATTCCTTTTCTGGTCCAATATATTTCAACCGTATCATCGAACAGATCCGTTATATTGGCCTAGGGTCGATCTCAATAACTATTGTTATCGGGTTAGCAATGGGACTCGTGATGACTCTAAATTTTGGTTTTGGTCTAAAGAAGTTTGGAGGAACATTATATGTACCTGCAGTTGTTTCACTGTCACTAGCAAGGGAAATGGCTCCCCTCTTCACATCTCTGCTTATTGCGGGAAGAGTTGGATCAGGGATAGCATCAGAAATTGGGGCAATGAATGTCACTCAACAAGTAGATGCTCTTCGAGCACTTGGAACAAACCCAATAAGGGTTCTTGTCGTTCCACGTTTTTGGGCAAGTGTGATTTCTCTTCCCCTTCTTTCAAGTCTTTCATGTGTACTTGGAATTCTTGGTGGACTCATTGTATGCATGAATGAATTTGATATGTCCGCAGGTTTTTATTTTAACAAAGTATTCATCACTGTTAAAACCGCAGACTTCATTTCAGGCCTTGTAAAAGCAATGATCTTTGGTGGAATTATTTCAATCATTGCTTGCTATAAATCCTTTAACACAACAGGTGGAACAAAGGGTGTTGGAAATAGTACAACATGGGTTGTTGTAACAAGCTCAATTCTAATTTTAATCACTGATTTTTTCTTAAGTAAAATCTTTCTCGTGTATTGGACTAAGTAATGAAAACTCCTCTACTCGAATTACAAGATATTCATAAAATTTTCAACACCCATCTCCATCCTATGTGATAATACAAGTGCTAT
>Ga0100393_10002207_pt1 | contig 19013 bp, 14 predicted proteins | sample CryGeymeta201517_FD_81546 | JGI IMG/M metagenome (GOLD analysis project Ga0100393, IMG submission 81546) | Groundwater microbial communities from Crystal Geyser aquifers in Utah, USA - Crystal Geyser metaG 2015-17 | ecosystem: Environmental > Aquatic > Deep subsurface > Groundwater | place... | reverse complement strand
TCCATGACAGGTACTCATTCCTCGGCAGCGCTTAACACGACGACAGGTGTCACATTTGCAGATTTGGATAGTAGTCTGCCACCTACCGTTGGCGGCCCGAGTAGCAATCCACACAACGATAGTCGCAATTTCGATTGGTCTGCAGGAACCAAACGTCGCAGTACAATGACGACCGTGTCTTCAGGCTCTTTAGCGGCAGTTGATGCTCAAACACCTGCCGCTGTGACAGCCGTGCGTGGTAGAGTCTATCGATCTTCCATTGCCAGCGACAAGTTGACAACACGCGATATCGCCGCTTTGGATTTCCTGTTGGGCATACCACTGGAAGCCGAAAAATCCATTGTACAGCACGGCTGGATGCTGCAACAACGACGGCAAGAGACTTTTCAAATCAGCGCCGATTCGGAAGATGCCTACGGTAGCGATGACGAGTTCGAACACTCCAATCGGGAAGAACTACTAGAACCTCCGACATCCTTTCAGAACGCCAAGACAACTTTGGCTTTGGCATCCAACTCGCATCACGGTCGGTGGTGGAAAAAATGGATTCCACGCGAATCTCACGGCAGTTTGCATAAAAAACACTTGCCGACAGATTCGGCGGACCCGTCGAAACGAAAGCACACAGAGAGCGGCGAATTGGAATTGCCCACAGCCTCTGGATTGACGGATATAACGCACGAAACACTCATAACGGACGATGTTACTTTGCACACTACACACACTATCGCAGCGACGGGGAAATTCCCGGTCAAAGCAGTGGTGACGACGGACAAACCCATGCCAGTTGCGCCTGTTTATGCCCCTGGTCGTCGATTGGAAGGCGACGAGGCACTTTTGATAAAAATTCCTCTCAAGATCGAAGCGAAGACACGACAAAAGTCCATTGCTCGCCAAGCAGCCATTCGCGAATGGGAAATACGAGTGGCTCATGGTCTCGGCGACAACTCCAGTACCAACGCTGGTAACAAAGGACTTTTGGATGGTCGCATGTTTCTGTCTGCAGCTGGATCGTACCCAATCGCAGTCTTTTCTCTCAAAAGGTACGAACCAAGGCGAGAAGAAGCAGCTCTTCGACGACAAAAGTTAGAGGCCCGAGGTGGAGGAGGCTCTCATTTTGTCATGCCCAGTCGTGATTGGCGTGGGATATCCTTTCGTGCCCTGTTGCCCCGAAAAGCGGAACAGGCTCGCAATCAAAAAGCCTTTAACCGGTTCTTGCGGAACAATGCCACAGCACCAAAAAGTCTAGGAAAAAGGAGGCTGAAACAAAAGAGAAGCGGTAGTGTTGATGAGGATATTGATGGTCCTCGTTCTAGCGATGATGATACTGATGACGAGAGCTCTGTTTCCTCTTCGTCGTCCGAAGATACTTATATACCCGGTATTTTGGATGATCCGGAAATGACTTTGGGGCGACACAGGAATGTGATGATTGGCGATGCCGCGACTGGGTGCGTTGTGGCATCGACGATTCTGTTTGTCAAACCAGCTTTACTGAAAGCCGACCTGAATGCCAAATTTAGAGATCGCTTTGATGGTTGGGAGCCTTCCCAAGCGCAACGAAAATATATCGGTGCCCGAGTTGTGGATGGCATTTATACCTTGGCGGACCCTACAGACGAACACGCGCACGAAGATAAAGAGGTAGAACCTGTGCCGGATGGCACAAAAGAAATCAACACAAGTACAGCGTCGTCTAATTCAGCCAATGCCACGCCAACCATCATCCGAATGCCTCCGTCATTGACGCTATCCAAAATCCGAAGTCTCAAACGACAGGCTCTGCTGGCATTTGTACGAGCAAACTTAGAGATCGGAACAGTTGCTCTTGCTTGTGTATACTTTGAACGTTTGTGTTTGTCCTGTCGAGTTGACAAATCGAATCGCCGAATCACATTTGCCTCCTGTTTACTGCTGGCTTCCAAGATCAATGAGCCAAATGAGGTTTTGGTCATGAAGGATCCGGAAGACACCGCAGAGAGCGACGACGACGAGGAGGAACGCAACACCAACAAACGGAAGAAGATAAAGAGACTCCAGTCGTCAATTCGCCCCAGTAAAAGAAGCACCACTATGTTTGCTAGCCTTTTGGAATTTTTCACAGAGGACTGGAATTTAAGCTTAAAGCATCTATACGCAGCAGAGTGGGGGGTCTTTGCGGTAAGTAAATTCAGTCATTGTAATTTTGGTTTTTGTACAAATGTATTTCAACTCTGACTTTGGACAACACATGCTGCTCGTTGCAGGCGCTGCGCTTCTCCCTGCATGCGACGCCATCTCAAGTAGCCTTTCACTTCAAACGGCTCATGAAAACTCTAGAATGGAATCCTGCACGTTATTTAGGGACCGAAATGTTTGAACAGTGGCAAATTGCTCTAGCCACCGAAGAAGAGCGCAGTGCTGCTCGAAAAAAGCGCCGAGAAAAGCGACATGTCCGTAAGCAGCGGCGGCTTCAACGAGAATTACAAAAGGAAGTGATCCGTGGGAAACAGCTCAGTGAAAAGAGAAAGTCTACTGGAAGTGGAAGTGCAAAAGTGAAAAGTCCCTCCAAAGAATCATTGCCCTTTCGTGACATGTCAGAAGAAGAAATTACTACAGCGGCTGTCGAGAGATCGGAGCGCTCAGAGCATTTCAATGATTCGATGCATGACTCCTCCCGAAAGTCACTGCCATTGCGCTCGTCTTCTTTTAAGAGTCTTGTGGGTCGAGGTAAATCGCCACGCAGCAGGACCAAATCGCCACGCAGGGGCAGTCCCAAAAAGGAAGTGCTTGGCCATAATGTATCGCCAACCACTGCAAAGGTTAAAGTTTCTTCGCAGCCAGCCATTGCAAAAGCGAGAATGGTAAGCAGCGTGACCGCTCCCGCCACACCTACCACTCCAGGCGCAGTCCGCGACAAGCGACGATCTCGAAATCTATTATCAAGGTTTGTGGTACGCAGGTCTGCAAGCTCTGATAAGCTAGCTGACCAGACGTCACCCCCCTCACGCGACAGTAGCCCCCAACAAAACGGACTGCCTTTATCTCCTTCCATGCCACTGTTTTCTTTGCAAGGCGACGAGGGGAATGATCAGGATGAGGAGATGGGTCAGGTTAGTCAAACCCTTCAGGGCGGCGATGTTGAGGATCAGAGCAAATCAGTAGCAATTGACATTCCGCCGGAGGAACAGGTCGAGAAGGACGAGGACGATGGCAATGAAAGCGCGCAGAGCAACAGTGAGGTCGGAATGCAAATCTAGTAGTGTCATAACGTTTCTTTTCACTAAACAAAATAGATGGCAAAATGCGTGCAATAAACGAAATTCAAAGATTTATTAAAATAATTGAATTCATGTATTCTGTTTCGCCTCTGCTCTCTCGAGTGGCAGCAAAATACAAGCAGCACTCGAACCATCAACTTTCCTAAGTTTTGTTTCGGGCAGCCCGACGATCCGCACGATTGGTCGCGTGATAACCAGCCTTGATGGGTGCCACAGAACGACTAGATCCACAATCACGGCAGTTGCAAAAGTACAATCTTGTTCCTTGGTCCTTGACCAGGTCTGTATTGGGAGAACGGCACATACCGCACGTAACATACTCCACGACATATTTTCGCAATAGCGATTCAATATATTTGGGCAAATATCGACCACCTACAACCAGATAGAAAAAAGGGTTAAGTGAATAATATGCCAAAGAACAGCATTCATTGCAAAAGAGAGTGCACTTTCTTCAATGCAATGTAATCAATAAAATAACTTACGAATGATGAGGCGTTGATTACCATCAATAGATCCTTCGGTTCCCAGTTCGGTCATAAAAAATTGGTAGACGTGCTGAGGATCCCGCTGCATCATGGAACAAATCTCCTGGAAGTTCACCCACATACACTTTCGACTGCTAATGGTCTGCATTTGCGGTGGCTTGATACGAGTGCGCTTCTTGTCGACGAGATCAGGATTGTTGGCTTGCAAGAGATCTACTACGCGCTCCAAGAGCTCGTCGTAGCTATAGGCTGCCTTCCGGTCATTGGGATCTCCGACTTCTTGTGCGGCGTCCAATTCAGCCAATATGCGCTGTTGCTCCGAAGCATCAACAGGAATGGCACCCGTATCAGCTTCAGCTCCAGCATCGTCACTCGACTTGTCTTTGCTTCCCGCCACCTTCTTCTTTTTCTTCTTCTTTTTCTTGGTCAAGTCCAACATGGCAGCCACATCGGCCTCTTCGTTCTCTTCGTCAGATGGCATGGTGGTCCTTGCTAGTCTGCTGCGTCCTGCTGTTTATTTGGTTGAATGAACAATGGTAGTGGGATAGGGTTGAAGAAGGGTTTGATTTTTGATTACTTGCTCTTGCTATGATATGTTAGTCAATAATTAGTTTTGCATAAGATGAACGTGAGGATCAGCCGTTTTCAAAAGGTTATGAGTTTACAAGACTAGCCAGACTCGAGACTACTACCAGGTAGTCTACTACTAGAGTAGAGGTAGGGTCTATTACTCGTGAGTAGACTACCAGGTACTACTAGTAGCTACTCTACTAATAGTAGCTCCTACTCCGGAGTAGCTACTGCTACTACTAGCTAGCTAGTAGTAGTACTAGCTAGTAGACCCGCCTACTACCACTAGCTAGAGTAGACTACTACTAGACTACTAGTAGCTAGTAGCTACTACAAGTAGTCTAGACTACCACTGCTAGCTAGTAGTAGTACTCCCGTAGTACTACTACTCTAGGAGAGCATTGTACAAGAAGGAAGCTTACCTCGAATCCTAATATTGAAGAACCATGCAGCTCTTCAAGTCCCGCAGTACTGGTAGTAGTCTACTCGAGTTCGGAGTTCGGAGTAGAGTATACTACTACTAGCTAGTACTAGTAGTAGTAATAGTACAAGCTACTAGTAGACTAGTACTACTACTTCTTTAGCTAATACGAGTACTACAGTAGTAGACCTGCTGTATTTATTTTGGCACGAGTGCTTAAATAATGGAGGTGAGTAGTCTAGTGAAGCGAACATGAAAAATAATGCCACTTGAACCGTACAACAGCAATCAAAACCAGATATCCCTCAAAGAAAAGAACACTAAAATCAAAGGAAAGGATCGAGTGCAACAGAACAAGCAACGCATCGAAAACATCAAGTATTCATGTGCGAGAGAGCACAAAAATGGTCTACATCATCGACACAGACAATACTGCAGGGTTCGAGGCCATATCTCCCGCTAAGACAGCTCAAACAACGGGCCCAGACTTGTCCATTCAAGTCACGGAGGATAATATCGAGAACAGTGTCGGTGTTCCTGTGGACCATATATCTACGGCATCACATGACAAATCTGTTGCTGCTCGGCTCAAAGACTACATGTTAGGTCACAACGGAAAAGAACTGGTGGCATGCATTCTTGTAGGTGCTTTATTCTGTGGGCTTGGATACCTGATCGAGGAACCCCGAGAACGACCGATTCCCGTTCAATATTTAGAGAGCTCACAGTCTTATGTATTGAATTTGTCTCTCAACAAAACATCTGAAGGTGACTCGGTACCAGACTGGGCCGTCGTTGTCTTGGCCGTCCTGGTTGGTCCCGGTGTTCAAATGATCATCAGCTACTTATTTGGAGATTCCCTTGACATACATCGAACTCTGTGCATCAATTTATTGGCCTTGAACATAAACAACTTTGCGACCTGGGCGTTAAAGGCATATGCAGGGTATCTGCGGCCCTGTTTTTATCAAGTTTGTGAACCCAACGAAACTTTTGACCAATGTACCAATGAGGAGGATGACGCTCGAGACTCGTTTCCCAGTGGTCATGCAAGCTTTGCCTTTGTGTCCATGACCATGTTGTATTTGTACTTGGAGCGCACCTTTGGAGTCTCTAGTGTGGAACAGGCATTTGTCATTACGTCGCCAATTCAACAACAATCATCATCATCATCGCCTACCACGCAAAAACGTGTCGTTGGTTTGGAATACAGTCATCCGCCCGTTTATTACCGATTCGCATCCATTGTCTGTGCCTTGCCACTGGTAGTGGCTACCTTTGTTGCCGCGAGTAGAGTGGCTGACAATCGTCATCATCCCGTAGACATAGTGTGCGGAGCTTTTGTAGGTAGCTTTCTTGGTTATTTCTTTCATACGCTATGGTATGTTTTGAATTCTTCCCGATGGAGAAGATTCTAGCTATTTGCATTGGATCATTTGATTTCACATGTCTCCCGTATTTCTCTTATTGCTTTTCTCTTTTTGTTAGGTTCCACGATCCTCGGTTCAAAGGATGCGACCATGCAGAGTGGTAAAGAAATTCTTTTTTCCAGAGTAAATTGCATGCTGACAACTTCGGAAATTGTAGTCGGTATGCTGTAAAAAGTACCATCTGACAAAATGTCGACCCTTCCATGTTTGAATTCTTTGTATGGTATTTCATACAAATAGTAGCTAGCTAGCTACTCGAGTAGTTACTCGAGTACTGTATTCAGTAGTTGCGTGTTGGTTCGGATTACTTCAAACTGATCCCGTGGTTTCGTATTGCCTCGTCGTGTCTGTGTGCATGTTGAAAAAGTGTGCGACTTCTCTGTTTTTGTTTCAGAAGCAATACTGTACGAACAAAATCAGAATCCTTCGAAATCGACATTCTTCTTGTTTTTTCAAATTCCGAACTGTGCGGCACACAACTCGACGATGAGACTACTACTACTAGTAAAACTTCTCTTCTGGTTGTTTTCCCTCTCTCCTTCTTTATCTTTATCCACCATGCGGCCTCCTATAGTTGATATTGTGACTGGGTCTACCCAAGGAATAGGCAAGGCTATTGCCGAATTCATCGCCCAAGAACGAAGCAAAAATATACCAGAGAAGTACTTGCTGGTATTGGTCGGACGCAATTCACACCGCGGAACCAAAACACAAAATGCCTTGCACGAGGTATATCCCAACGTGTCTGTCCAATTCCAATCGGTCGATTTGGGGAAGTGGCAAGACGTCCAGGCCCTGGAACAAACGATTGCTTCTCATTTAGGCCAGCAGGATTATCACGTGGGAATCTTGGTTAACGATGCAGCCGAATGCCCCCAACGACAAGAGTGGGCTGAATTGAAACAAAGACACGATGACGGCGAGCAAAGTGCAGTAAAGGTAGACAAGCAATTTGCTTCCAATGTCTTAGGCTATCATTTCATGATAAAAGCCTTTCAAAAGCATTATTCCCTGGACGAGAACACTGGTCACCCCACCCACATTGTCAATGTAGCTAGTACGTGGGCAGGAAGCCTAGATTTGGAGGACATCAATTTCAAACGACGGTCCTACGACAATGATGATGCCTATCGACAAGCCAAACAGTGCGATCGCATGTTGAGTCGTTCCTGGAGCCAGCGGTTGCACAATCAAGCCCTGGTCAACGCCTGCCACCCTGGAGATCCTTGCACGACCCTCAGCAAAGCCCTTGGATACAACTTGTTTGCCTCGTCGCCCACGGTTAAATTTATTCATCGAGACACGCCCATTCCGTACTTGTGTGGATTGACAGGAAGTGAAGTAAAAACAACTGGAGGATGGTTTGTTGGTACAGGTGGCGAACCCTCTCGATGTGGCTTTGCGACGAAGACTGGCGAAGCGGAGCAGCTCTTTGATCTTTGCGAGAGCTTTTGTCAATGAGGCGCGATGCTCCTAGTAGATAAAATTATAAGGAGAGCTTTTGTGTGATCAATGACTGAAAAACCAGCACTAGTGATTTAACTTTGTACTGCAACTGTTGAACCAAGCTGTAGCCCACGGCCAAGCCCAAACATGCCTACCCGAGTGACGAGTCAGCCTTCGATTTATTAAACGTCGCATGCAAGATCCAGAAAAAGATTTTTTTTAACAAACTTATTGTTATCTCATGCGCATGATTAGAAAAGCTTTCTTTCAATGTATTTGCAGCTAGACTCTACTATACCACGTCGACCACATACTGATCACACACCTGACGGTGCTCGAATTCATAGTCCTTGCGTTGGCATTCCCGTGAACAATAGGAAGCGAGACGACAACGACTGCAAAGGTACATTTTTTCTTGACTATAGTGATTGAGACAATAAAAGCAGCACATCGTAGCTGCTTCCTTTCTGACGTCCTTTTGCTTGCGAGAAAGGCAGCCACATGGAATTTTCTTTGCTGCCTCTGTAATCAATCCTTGTCTGGTTCGAGTCTTTTCCACGACAAAGAGCCAAGGCTCCAAGGAATCGATTGAAACTAAAGCCTTCTCATGACGTTTGTGTGTTTTGTGGTGACAGTTACGAATATATATACCAGATTCAATAGACACTGCCAAGATGAACTCTAGGTTGCTTGCTAGCTGCATTGTGTTTCGTGCCTCAGCCCATTGGTCCTTTAACAAATGGTTCGCAACTATGGCATAATAAGACGCCAACAATTTTGAATGTCTTTTGGCAGTCAAAAACTGTTGGTGTTTTTGTTGAATGGCGCGAACGACGGCCGTGTACCTTTGGACATCGCTGGCGTTTTTACCCGGTCGAAACGAAAAGAGCAAAGTCATCATGGCATCCATCATATCCATGGTTTCCTGACCAACGTTCTGGCCATGGAAGCAGTGCTTAGCCATGCCACTCTTTTATATTTCAGAAATTGAGAACTTACGTTGGACCGTTGTGATGTTGAACATTTTTTTGGTGAGAATACTGCAGGGATTACTACAATGACTAGTCGCTGGTTTTCGCCGTATTTTGTCGCGGGAGTGAAGGGTTAAGGGTTAAATTTGGCATGGTCAAAGATCCTAATGATGTTTTATCCTACCAAAACATTGGAATTTATTTTAAATTTTATGAACAAGCTAAAGGTATACGATTTATTGTTTGCACCGTACTGGAAGGATCGATTGGAAGAATGCGCCACTGCAGTCGTTATTGCGTCGCAACAAAATCAGGAGGAATCTTCAGCAACGATGATACCTATCATGGATGACTTAATAGGAACGACTTGGCGGTTGGCATATACGAACGACTTTGGTATGATGCCGCCATAAAGGCGGATGGCGTATTTAATTTTTGATAATGATCTCACGTCTTCTACATTGCTGTATTCATTTGTAACCAATGTCGAAGGATGGACCAATGTTCAAGCACAGTGCCCTTTTGTATTGGACAGGAGCAGTGGAACTATGACGTATCAATTTGACCAAGTGGAAAAGACAGTAACACTATCGAAAGGAGGAGAAAAGAACATCGACGGGAATATATACGGTATGCGCCAAGGAAGTTCACGGACCATTCGGACATCCTATTTTGATGGTCGACTTTGGATCGACATATCAGTCGACGAAAAAGGCTCTGACACAGATTCTTCCAACTTGACAATATACATCAAGGGGTAGCATGGTTCTTAATATATACAAATGATGCTATCTATGCAGCATCACTTCGGTACGTTCATCTAGCCAACCATAAATACAATCTCGTTTTGTTGCCATGGCGGTTGAATGTTCTGGGGATTTGCCTGCTTTGACATCTCGAGCCACGCTTACCAGCAAAGTAAATATTCTTTCAATGGCGACGGATAAGACAAAATTAACAATCCATTGTGGGAAAAGCTGGGGGACTTTGGCATCGGCGTACATCGAGAAACTGACCAGAATAGAGTTGGAAGCAGTATTTGGCGATGCAGCGTCGTGCAAAAGAGGATGTTCTTTGGGGCATTTTTGAAAGACAAAGCAGCCTTCAAAGTCAATTCGCTTGATTCCAGTCTCTGGTGGTAAGATGATGGCTTTTCCGAACGGCTGTATACTGTCCTCGGTGATATTATTCCTGCTTCCGAGGTGAATGGCCAACAGACCATTTGCCTCGACTTCTTCCGCGCCATTCGAGACCAAGATCAACTCTCGTCGCCAAGGAATATCCAATTCAACATGTAGAATCTGCTGCGTGCGTCCTAATTCACCTAATTTTTGCACATTGCGAATTCCAACGGATGGAATCCGCCAACGAGGTATCCAAGTATTGTAGAGTTCCGTCTCAATCAAGACGGCTCCCATCGATGTCAACAGGGCCTTGTCCATTAGGAATTCGATCCGTGATGTCAATCGCCGGAAGGAATCTAATTTGTAATAGTGAAGGAGCTTCATATCCTTGTGGTGGCTGTTTCCCTGAAGTGTCCAAATCGAAGGATCTGGAGGCTTAGACAAGTCCACAATAGTAGCTTCCACACGGCTGGCAAGATGGAGAATATGTGCTAGATCATTATCTAGTTTCAAGTTCGTGTCTCGATCCAGTGCCTTTCTCAGATATCGAGCAGCAGTTAAAATCTGATCATTTCTTGTGTGCTCTCTTGCATGCCCGAGAAGCTCGTCGATAGAGGCGTTGTTTACATCGAAATTACTGGTTGCAGCAGCTGTTGGATGAGGTCGTTTTGTGCTTGCATTACAAGACTGTTGATGCGTCTCGTGAGCTATGCATGCATCAGCTAACAACAGAAACACAGCAAGAGCGTTCTTGACCTTTCGATTTCTTCCAGGTCGCATGCTGGAGTTATCTGCTTCTCTAAATTCGAGAGTGGTAGACTAGACTACTGTAATACTGTAAGTAATAAGAGTTGCGAGTTGCGATCCCGAAGTGAGATCGAATAGAAAAATAGAACCAAAAGAGGGCATTCGAAGATCTATAAACCATTCACGGAGGAACGGGACTGACCAAAAGCTTGAAATAATAATAACACAGTAATACACAGTGATAAAACCGTCTGCAATGAGCTAGAATTCAGAGGGAAGAACTCAGTGCTACGCTAGATTGATTACACACAGCTACAAAATTTGGAAACGATAAAGCTTTATTATGGGCGAAGATTCTGTTTTTTGTTTCAAGCATTAGTTTTCCTGTTCCTTGTCATCCTTTTTCATGGTCTCCTCCACGTTCTTCTTTTTCTCCAAGGCTGCATCCTTCACATTTTCGGCTTTCTCTTGGACCTTTTCACCAAGAGACGTTCCATTGCCTTCTTTTTCGTCATCCTTTTTTTCTGGTTGGACTTTCTGCTTGATGGTCTCCTTGGCACTCTGCATCTTGGCCTTGGCCTGATCTACCATGGACGTGTCATGGTTCTCGTCATTCGCTTCGCTTCCAAACTTGTCGTGGACAAACTCCTTGGCTTTACTAAGGATACCGCCCTGGTCTTCGTTTTTGTCATCATCACCGCGTGGAGGACTCATGTTTCGTTTCTCTTTGTTTGATTTTTTTCTCTTGTGCTTTGTTTCTAGCAACGTTTTATGAGTTGCATTCGAGGTGCTTGGATTTGCGAATTCAAATTAATTTTGATCTCTCACGTCAAAAGTTCGATGCCTCGCGATCTTTCGAGGCGTGCTTCGAACACAATAGTGGGATTCCCAAATTAAAAAAAAATGAAACAGCGAGCCGACAACCGACGGCAAAAGAAGACTGTAGGTTAATCACGGAAGGACGGGACTAGCGTTTACGAACACGGGCTGCACTATCTGGCTGGTTCTGGCTCTACAAAAAGGAAGGAGTGATGTTGTCCGAAGGTTATTAGAGGCGGAAAAGATAAAAATTACATTAGCTGAAAAACTTCTGGTTAATATTAGTAGTATTCGTAAATAGTTTGTTTTCTCTAACGAGGACCTCCCAACCTCTTTGTTGCTTTGGCGACAGTGGCGGTGTCATCCAACATAGAATCGCCACCCTCCATGGTAGCAGCAGTGGAGCCATGCGTGTAACGCCCAATAAAAACTTCCATCCCGAGGGACCCACCAGTCTCATTGACACCGACATGACCAACCACGAATGTTTCATTCGTGATCAGGAGAGGCGTTGGAGAAAATCGGACTTCGTCGCTAAACGTAGTGCTTTGAAGAAGCGTTGTTCCGTCTTGAGAGCCATCAGTGACCCAAATTTGCTGCCCGGCAAAACCATTAAGCTGAACGATGCTTCTTCCATCTGTCAATTTTAGAGTCTGTTTTGCGACGGTAAAGAGCACACTGGGACTGTCATCGGTATCCATGATTTCAGAAAAGTCAAAGAGAAGGTCACCGCTGGTGGAATAGACCTCATATTCGTAGGTAGTTTCATTGGAGATAATCATCAATTCGGAAGAAAGTAATTCAATACGTCCTGACTTGTTTGTATGGTCGTAGAGAACTCGAGTCTCGTTGACATTCTCGGAATTACTTGTGGCAAAGATGCGCTCCATTCCGCAACAGTCGTCGAAATAAACCAATTCTTCTCCCATCAAAAGATCTTTGGCAAAGATGAAGTTGTCACGCCAGTCTTCGCGTGCCTCATGCAACATTGTGCCTTCGGCAGTTCCATCCGATATCCAGATTGATTCTTCATTAGGATTGCTACGTTGCACGCCGAACAAGCGAGAACCCATTTCTCCAAATTCAGGAGAAACAGCGTCATCTGGAATATTACCAGGAACGGTTGCCAAATATGAAAAAGTAAAAGTAGCATTATCCTCGCCAGCCATTGGCATCATCATATCACTTTCATCATCTACTGTTGTCATGTTGCCATCCATGTTCATTCCAATATCCGCAATATCAGTTGCGACAGCCCAAAGTTGCATTTCGGAAGGGCGACTTTCTTCGCCATAAAACAAAATAGCTACACCAGCATCTTCCATCCAAATAGGATCTCTAACTGCCTTCCACGTGTCTTCCAGAGTCGGTGGTCGAATTTCTGTAGTACCAGAGGCAGTTCCGTCCGATGCATAATACCAGCCATCAAAGTCTGTGCCGCTAGTAGATCGAACCCAGAAAACCAAAAATCCTTCGGGTGCATCCATATCATCCGCTGCCATCATATTTTTGAGGACCGTAAAAGAACTGTCGCGAAAATCTCCATTTTCTGGTTCTGTCAGGAGCTCCGTGATTGCTCCAGATTCATGCATGATGAACAAGGCAGGAGGTCGCTCTTCGCCTGCATCGGATTGACCAAGAGAGGCAGTAAAAAACATACCAACACCGGGGACAACAGTCGGGTTGTTTGCATCAACCGTCAGGCCGGCCTCGAGGCCTTGATCGGCAGGCATCGTTCCTTCCGCAGTGAGATTACTCTGGTAAAGAACATTCTCACCTTCAAAAACAGCAGGATTATCAGCAGAGAAATAGAGCAAATCGCGATAGCTAGTAAAGAACCGAGGGATGGAAGGCCCGCTTCCTTTGTTGATATCGGCCAATAAAGTCAAACTGACATCTTCATTGGCAGCCAGGATAGACGAAACCTGGAGCAAGGAGAGCAGGAACACAGCAGAATATATCTTCATTTTGTCAAGTGTTTGATTGCGTGTTACAGTCAAATAATAACGATATTATGCAAAACACTAATATTATTATGAGTCTTTGTGACGAAACAAACTGCAATGGGGACCAGCAAAAGATACCAGTACCACCATTGCTCTCAATGGATCATTTTTTGTTGTTGTTACGGATAATATTGTTTTCTTTCATCGCATGGCCGCCGAATAGTTGCCAAATAATTATCGAGACTTATTGGTCTTGCCTCTCAGTCTTGCCTGAGTGGTGATTTATTAAGCATCATTGGAGTCATGTTTTTGGGCGGCCGAAGTTGATTAACTCATTCTACTACTCTCTAGTACTGGTACTGTAGTACACTCCGAACTCCTCCCTGGCTCAAGGGTAGGCTAGTTCATTTTTTATTATTATATTTATTTTTCATGCATCGTTATTATCGGTACCACTGTAATTACTACTACCAGGTAGTCTAGTAGTAGCATTAAAGGTGTTGAATAACCATACTCCGTAGTTAGAAATTGAGCCGGCCGAAGGGAAGTCATCATTCGTATAAAGCTCCCGCGCCTCACATACGTGGTCTACCTCGTTGTCATGCTTACGGAAATAAAATCCGTCGGCTTTTGTCCATTGGAAAAAATATCGAACATTGCCCGAGCCGGAATCAAACAAAACATTTTGTCAAAAAAATAATTATTTTTTGTTCTGTTTTTGGGCTTGGTCCGCTACTACTAACACCTTGCACTACCGGTCTCTTTATCCATGCGCGGAAAACTAAAATAGTTACTCCGGAGTACGATACCTATTTTTAGTAGAGGAATCGCGGTATCAATACTAGTACATTGCAACATGACAAAAATAATGCATGCGATGCGATGCGCACTAAAAAACAAGCACACAAAAAGCCATTCAATTTTTTCCACGTAGAAGACGTCTAGCTATCGTTTAAAAAAATCTATTTGCGTTCAGATGTTATTCACCGACGCCTCGTGAGCTTGTGCAGTATTGATACTTTCGTGCAGCACATCATTTTTCTTCCAAAAAGCCACCGTCTGCTTCTGCATTTACACAGCAACTTATAGATAGAGACCTTCGGGAATGTTGCCTAAAAACAAGGAATCATCGTTACGTTAGTGACAAAAGACGAAAAAGAAAATTCACAAACACACAGACTCAACCTACGCCCCGACGAATACTTACCCTTCTTGCGGTACAATGCCTTTTCCTTGGCTTTGACAAAGTCTTCCTGGCAAACCTTCATGCGTCGTTCTCGCAAGGCCAGCATACCAGCTTCGGTACAAACTGCCTTGATGTCGGCCCCACTCAATTCATCCTTGGCCATGACGAATTTTTCCAAGTCCACATCATCGGACAAGGTCATTCGATTGGTGTGAATGTTAAAAATGTGACGCTTGGTCTTCGTATCTGGTAATGGAAATTCAATCTTACGATCAATACGGCCAGGTCGAATCAAGGCAGGATCCAAGGATTCGATGCGATTGGTCGCCATGATGACCTTGACATCGCCACGTTCATCGAATCCGTCCAACTGATTCAGCAACTCCAACATGGTACGCTGAATTTCCTTAGTTCCTCCACTGGAAGATTCGTAACGTTTGCTTCCAACGGCATCAATCTCGTCGATAAAGACAATGGTGGGTGACAGATCATCTGCCACGCGAAATAGTTCCCGGACCAATTTGGGACCGTCTCCCAAATACTTTTGAATCAATTCACTGCCAACGACCCGTAAAAAGGTTGCCGACGTGTGATTGGCCACAGCTTTGGCCAGCAGTGTTTTACCGGTACCTGGTTCACCGTATAAAATGACACCCTTAGGTGGTTTGATGCCAATATCTTCGTAGAGTTCAGGATGCGCCAGTGGCAGTTCTACTGCTTCCTTAATTTCTTGAATTTGTTCTTCCAATCCACCAATATCGGCGTAGGTCTCCAGCGGTGCTTTTTCCACCTTCATGACACTAACCATGGGGTCTGTATCGTCACTCAATATACCTACTACACTCATGGTCTTGTTGTGAAGCAACACACTGCATCCCGGATCCAACAAATCCTGATTGACACTGCTCAGAATATTGACATAGTACTCCGGTCCCATGCTACTGCTGACAATGGCGTGATTGTCATCGATCAACTCTTCCAGCGAACCAACAGCAAGGGGAGAGCCACGAAGTTCTTCCAACTTTTCGCGCTCTTCTTGATCGCGCTCTTCGTGCGGCTTGAAGACTTCGTGGTTGCGAATGAATTCGGCCTCGAGCAGCAAGAAATCCTTGACGCGGTCCAATTTGAGCAGTCGGAGTTTGCACTTGGAATTCGGAACGACGGTAGGCGTCTTGTTGAGCCCTGAGGGACCCTTGCGACGACGGCGACGTCCCTGGCGATTGTTGGAAGCGGGACGCGGCTCGAAACGCTTCTTCTTTTTCTTCTTGTCACCGTCACCGTCTTTTTTGTTGTTGGGATCGTTGTTGTTCGGGTCACCGCCCTCTCCCATTCCTGGTGGAATATTACCCATCTTCTTTTAATACTTTTGTTGTATTATCCGTGATGAATTGATGCGATTGTTAAGTTCTTTTTAGAGTAAGTCAATACTAAGAACAGTCGAAACTAGCTAGCTAATAGTCTAGGGTCTAGGGTCTAATGGAGCCTTGTTGTGTTGTGAATATTATGTTAGCAGCTGCTGGTGCTTGCTTTTGGTTGTTTTTCCTGAAGCATCGTTCGGCTTCGTAAACTGTCGTAATGGAAACAGCTAGCTAGTAACTTTAGCGCACAGTTTGCCAAGTAATTCTCGGCCCGTATTGCAGTAGCAGAACGGCAGCACCAGCTCTGCCTACTACTCCTACACTACTAGACCCTACTACTACCTGGAGACTACTACTACTAAAAGCTACTCTAGCTAGTACTCCAGTAGTCTCTAGTAGTACTACTAGCTACTACTACTAGTAGTAGTAGAGAGATACAGTACCCGTAGTAACTACCGCTACTCGACGAAATGCGCACTTTTGCACAGTGATAACTTATTTTGATTTGCTAATAGGCCATGCCATGGCTTAGTTAGGAGAAAATATATATATTCCTCGCCCCCCCCCCCTTCCTAGCTATTTTGAATGCAGGATTAGTATCTAGTAGTAGGCCCAGTAGCCAGCCGACCCATGCTGTGGTGTGTGTTGCTTCCACCCAGCCAGCAGTGCAATGTACCAGATGGATCACGTACAAACACAAGGGCAAGCTCCTAATTTCAATCAAACGAATTCAAAAATGTACGAAAGACCATTTTCACAGTTCAACTCCGCTGCCATCCTCGTTCCAACAACCTTTTCAAAATAGTGTCCTTTCAATGGACTACCAATGCACAATACTACGCTTGAGCCTTTCTTCCGGCTTGGTCGATTGCGAGTATTCTTCAAAACGTATCTTTGCATCCAGCAAAAATCCATGCTGAATTGCCTGCATCTTGCTGCATGCCGATCAGCCATTCCCACGAGTTGAAGAAACGAATTGCACGATCTGCACTAAAACTAGCTGTCTTTTCATCGGGCCACGTTGATGACATCCGTGTCCCCCACAGGACTCGTGGTCAGGCCACGTTTGCCCACTCCACCATCCGGGACTCAAAGTGTAAGCGTATTATTCATGCAATCCAGTCTCCTGTTTAACGTCATACGCTTCAACTAAAAAGATTACGACGCCGCCGGATCCGCCTCAACTTGCACGGAAATCTTTTATCAATGAAGCTACGAGAATAAAAATTAAAAATGCAAGAAAAATCAAGCTCAACAAACGAGCTCACAATTTTATCGGATTGAATCAAAAATATCCAAAAATGAAGTCTGCTATCTTTGCCTTTCTTATCGCCACAGCCGCTGCTTTCGCTCCTGCCAAGGATGCCGCTCGCACTTCCGTTGCCACCAACATGGCTTTCGAAAACGAGCTCGGGGCCCAAGCACCCCTTGGCTTCTTCGATCCTTTGGGTCTTGTTGCCGATGGCGACCAAGAAAAGTTCGACCGCCTTCGATACGTCGAGATCAAGCACGGACGCATCTGCATGCTTGGAGTTGTCGGGTATCTTGTCAACGCCGCCGGAATCTACCTTCCAGGAGACATTGACTACTCTGGCACCAAGTTCTCCGATCTCGGATACGGATGGGATGCTTCCTTCGCCGTTCCCGTTGCTGGAGCTCTTCAGGTCTTCGCCTTTGTTGGTTTCTTGGAACTTGCCATCATGAAGAACATCGAGGGAACCGGAAATGAGCACATTGGTGACTTCCGCAATGGATTCATTGACTTTGGATGGGACTCTTTTGATGAGGAGACGAAACTTCAAAAGCGCGCCATCGAACTGAACAAGGGACGTGCTGCCCAAATGGGACTACTCGGACTCATGGTTCACGACAAGCTTGGAAACGTTGAGGATTTCTTCCCCAACTAAAGCTTTGATTTTGCTCGGGCAACTGTCGACATCGTAAATTCTTATAGAATCGATTTGCTAATGCTAGAGCAAAACATACTGTCCGTTGTCGTAGCATTTCCGTTCTAATGGCTTTCATATTTGTTGTGACGCGGAAGCTAGACTTCCACACTTTGCTATTTCCCAGCCATTTTTTAACGCCAAATATGTGCGTGCTGTGCGTGCTCTTCACCCACCGTGGTACAAAGAATGCAAGATCTTTGCAAGTTGTGATGTATAATCAAAGGCTAACAAGAAGATCCATCAACAACGGCGTGCCGGCGATTAAAATCACCATATACGTTGTCTTGTAGCTTAAGATGCGGTCGCCGCCGAGCATTCCTACGCTTCTCGTATCAGATACATCCGACCCGGGCTCATTCACAAAATCGTCGTCTTCGGCGTCTTCTATAAATCCATTCGTGCACGGATCGATCGGCCCTACATTTGTCACTAGCTCTGAGCAATTGCGGATGATGTACGAGAGCAATCCAGATCCTCGCCGTGTTCTCCCAGCGATTCGCTTGAATATGGGTCCGCTGATTTCTTCGTTGCAGTTGATACAGTCGTTCAAGGGACAGTTGGATACGTTTAGGTTGGGTGGGGCATTCAAATTGGCCAAGCAGACATCCAAGCAATTGTCACGGGTAAAGCTTGTGTCGTGCAACCATGTCTTGGCACAGGCAGGCGAAAAGCCAATCGCCTGATAGCATTCCCATGCGGCCGTTTCGTTGCTAAGAGCCAATAATCCACACTGAATCCCCGCCCCCTGTAGGTTGGGCGTTTCGATGTAGACGGCAAGATCTTGGGTGGAACTACAAGTTCCACAGGGCAAAAGATGTGTCACGAAAAAACCTGCAGTCTCGGCCTGTTGGCGATTCGCAAAGCTCTGGGTCACATAACTTCGAAAGCAATTGTTGTTTTTTATTTGTGTCTCGTCGTACTGTATCCCGCACACTGCATCCTCGCCAAGGTCTACTTCCACATTGTTTCCTGCGAAATCCGTCAAGGTGCAGTCCTCACCGCTGTCGGGCAAGTACGGATTGCATTCCAGCTGGATTGGATTTTTCCATACCATCTGCTTGAGCTGTTCCGTAAAGTTAAATTCTGTGCGAGGCGTGGGAGAGCGACAGGAACCGTTTTTCGTGTTATCATCCAGGACACAATAGCACCCACCACAAGTCGGAGGGAAAATATCGGCGTCCAAAATTGCATGAATAGTGGAGATGAACAGCAGCAAGAGCACGAGCACAACTGGGATTATACGCGCTTGCGACTGAATCATTTTCGTTTTTCTTGTTAGTTCTTTTTAGTAGGCGACT
>Ga0100393_10002197_pt1 | contig 19059 bp, 23 predicted proteins | sample CryGeymeta201517_FD_81546 | JGI IMG/M metagenome (GOLD analysis project Ga0100393, IMG submission 81546) | Groundwater microbial communities from Crystal Geyser aquifers in Utah, USA - Crystal Geyser metaG 2015-17 | ecosystem: Environmental > Aquatic > Deep subsurface > Groundwater | place... | reverse complement strand
CCAGCATTAAAAACAACTTTCTCCCCACTCATTAATGACTTATCTGCATAGTGAGCTAATCCATAAAGAGGACCAGCAAGTGGAGGTAGAGCACCTTTGACAACATGACAAAGCTTCATCAGCTCCTCATGGCTCGCAAAACGGAGTTTATTGGAACCTAGAATTTTTCTTACTTTAAGAGATGAGACCCCTCGATCAGCACGAATGGTGAAAACGCAAAAGCCAGACTTACCTTTAAATAGAATCGACTTTGCACCAACACTAAGGTCGAGACCACGCTTAGCAGAGGCGCTCTCACATGTAGATGCACTCTCGTGGACAAAGAGATCATAAGTGATCTCATGGGCCTTAAAGAGCTCAAATATTTTCTTATTTACATCCATTGCATCATGATAACAGAACGTCATCAAAAGGTCCAAACGACACTGCGTGTCTTCGTCACTTGAGAATTGACGGTGCACTGTGAAAAGACTAATATCCGAAAAAAAAGTTCGGAGGAGATAGTAATGGTTTCAGATATTTTTGACGCTGATTTATGGGATGAAGTTGCAGGTTTTAACTTTGAGGATATTACCTACCACAAGGCAAAAGACCAAGGAACAGTAAGAATCGCATTCAATAGGCCAGAGGTCAGAAATGCTTTTAGACCACAAACTGTTGATGAACTATATCGTGCTCTTGACCACGCTCGTATGTGGTCTTCAGTAGGAGTTGTTTTAATCACAGGAAATGGACCTTCTCCAAAAGATGGTGGTTGGGCATTTTGCTCAGGTGGAGATCAAAGAATTAGAGGCAAGGACGGATATAAGTACGTCGAAGCTGATGGTACACCAGACCCAGCAAAGCTTGGCCGTTTACATATTCTAGAAGTTCAAAGATTAATTAGATTTATGCCAAAAGTTGTCGTTGCTGTTGTTCCTGGTTGGGCCGTAGGTGGAGGTCACTCTCTACACGTTGTCTGTGATCTTACAATTGCATCACAAGAGCACGCAGTATTTAAACAAACAGATCCTGATGTTGCATCATTTGATTCAGGTTACGGTTCTGCATATCTTGCTCGCCAATGTGGACAAAAACGCGCAAGAGAAATTTTCTTCTGTGGATTTAACTATTCAGCACAAGAAGCATTTGAAATGGGTATGATTAATAAAGTTGTCCCACATAAGGATCTTGAAAAAGTTTCTCTTGAGTGGGCAAAAGAAATGAATTCGAAGTCTCCGACTGCGATGAGAATGCTTAAATTTGGATTTAATCTTCTTGATGATGGACTTGTTGGACAACAACTCTTCGCCGGCGAAGCAACAAGACTTGCATATGGGACGGCCGAAGCCCAAGAAGGGCGTGATGCATTCTTAGAAAAGCGTGATCAAGACTACTCTAGCTTCCCTTGGCATTTTTAATTTATGGGCGGAATAGCACTTCTATCATTTGCGTGCCTAATCTGGGGACTAGGATTTGCGGGAACGAGATTTACCTTCATTGACTACTCTCCACTTTGGTCACAAGGCTTACGCTATTTATTTGCGGCCTTAATAGCAATCCCTATCCTCGCCTATCGAAGAGGATTCAAAGAGTTTAAAGGAGCATTTTACTGCTCTTTCTTTCTCACAGGTGCGATGATCACACAGACAATTGGCATCTCACTGACAACAATGGCAAAGGCAGGTTTTTTAACCGTCTTCTATGCTGTATTTACACCAATTATCTCAGTAATTGTTTTTAAACATAAGCTTCGAAAAACCTTCTGGGGACTTCTTGCCCTTGCAATGTTTGGAATATTTCTAATGTGTGATTTAAAACTCGATGGTTTTAATATGGGTGATTTCTATATTGTACTTTGTGCTCTTTTCTTTTCAGGACATATCATCCTTACTGATATTTACGCTGAAAAGTACGACACCATCAATTTCAACTTTCTTCAGTGTACGATGATTGGAATCATCTCAGTTGCAATCGCACTATTTTTTGAAGGCCCAGTAAGCCTAGCTCCTCTCTTGGCATCAAAGGCGTTAATTTTTCCTTCAAGTCTTTATGGTTTTATTATCCTATCAATCTTTTCTTCTCTCATCGCTTTCTCATTACAAATCTATGCTCAAAAGAAAACTCCTCCACATATTGTCGGGCTCGTTTTTCTAAGTGAATCGATTTTTGCAAGTATTTTTGGTTACTTCTTCTTTGATGAGAAAATTGGAGTTAAGGGAGCAATCGGTGCGGTGATCATTTTAATCGCTGTAGCTCTTATTCCCAAATTTGCGAATTTAAAAAAGCAAGAGGAATAGTTCAAGAATTAATATTTGAATAGTAAGAACGAATCAAGTTATACTATTTAAATATCAATTATAATTCATGGATGTACCAATGCTAATTTTTATTTTTTGTCTCTTGGTACTAGCTCTCGCTTATAAATTCTACAGTCCATTTGTAGAAAAGCAGGCCGGTATTGATCCAAATGCTCAGACGCCCCTTTCTCGTTTTAATGATGGAGTTGACTATGTTGAAGTATCTCCAATTAAAGCCTTTCTGATTCAATTTCTAAACATTGCTGGTGTTGGACCAATTTTTGGACCAATTCTTGGTGCTCTTTATGGACCAGTTGCACTCGTATGGATCGTAATTGGAAATATTATCGGAGGATCTGTTCACGATTATTTCTCTGGAGTACTCAGTATTAAAGAAGATGGAAAAAGTCTTCCTGAAATTGCTGGTCACTATTTCAATATATATTTTAAAGGGATAATGCTCCTTTTCACAGCAATGCTTCTATTCTTTGTTGGGGTTGTGTTTATTATGAGCCCAGCGGGACTTATAAGTAATCTTGATGCCTTTAAAGATACAATGTTTGCAAATAACACTTTCTGGGTCTTGGTAATTCTTGGGTATTACTTCTTAGCGACACTCCTACCAATTGATAAGATCATTACCAAACTTTATCCAGTATTCGGTTTATTAATGGTTGTCATGACTCTTTCAATTGCAGTTGCGCTCCTCATTAACGCCCCTCATTTACCAGCGATTGAAAATGTTTTTGCTTTTTTAAACCATTCTTCTCATCTTGGTCATGAACTACTTAATAGGGCCCCAGATGGACCACCTGTGTGGCCACTACTTTTTGTCACAATTACTTGTGGAGCAATCAGTGGTTTCCACTCAACCCAAGCACCAATCATTGCAAGATGTCTTACAAATGAAAAATATGTCCGTCCTGTATATTATGGCGCAATGTTAGCTGAAGGCGTTGTTGCATGTGTTTGGGCCCTTGCCGGTATTGCGGCCTTCCCAGGTGGCTACGTTGAACTAAAAGCAATCATTGCACAGGGTGGTCCAGGACTTGTTGTTAAGCAAGTTGCTAGTACATATCTTGGAAGTGTTGGAGGTGTGATGGCCGTGTTAGCGGTTGCCGTTTTCCCAATTACCTCGGGCGATACAGCTTTTAGATCTCTTCGTCTTACAATTATCGACGCGTTCAAGATTTCACAGAGTATAAAGAATCGTCTCTTTGTTTCAATTCCAATTCTAGTTATTGCATACTTTATGACTAAAATCGATTTCTCTCTAATTTGGCGCTACTTTGCATTTTCAAATATGCTTCTGTCTACAAGTGTTCTTTGGCTTGCAACAAAATACTTATTTGAAAGAAAAGCCTTCCATTGGATCGTAAGCTTACCAGCAATCGTTGGAACGGCAGTAACAATTTCTTATATCATGACAGCTGGAATTGGTCTTGGTCTTCCACAATCAGCAGGACACCCAATCGGTATCGCTGTTGGTATTATTGGCTTAGTGCTAATCGCAATTGCCCATAAGAAGCAATACTCTAAATAGTTTTCAAACTTTGGCCCATCTTTTGATGGGCTTTTTTCTTCAAATTATTTCATATTCAAGGGCTGCCAACTCACCATTTTTCACGTATAATTTGGAAAATCTAAGGAGAGCTCCTCACATGGAAAAGATAATCAAAGACACGCTAACACAAGTTGTTGAAAATATGCCATCCGACTGGCTGCGTTTAACAACTCACCGACTTGATATTTACAACGAGTCACGAGCAAAAGTTGAATTTCTAGAAAAGTTTGAATCTCTCATCAATAAAAATCAAAATGAATTGGCTAAACTTCCTACGGCCTTTGACTATATTCGCCTTGGCCACCCTCTTTCATGCGTACTTGAGTGGGCCATCGCTAAAAACTCAAACTTAAATGTCGAAAGTGTTATTTCATTTTCATCTCAGTCCATGCCACTGCTTGCAGTCCTTAGGGCCAATCAATTTCTAAGAAAACGAACTCAAGTAGTTTATTCAAATATTTTACCTCAGGGATTTAATCCTGAAATCATAAAAACTGTCTACGGCTATGATTTTGATTTAGTTAAAGAGCTTGATGAAGAATTTAATGGCAGTACCATTACAATCAATGGTGATAAAAAATCTAAAGCAGATTTTAATATTTCTCTCTACCCAAATCTTGGCAGTACTATCGAAGTTCTTAATAATGATCCTCAATATATTAAAGAAATTCAACATGTGAGACGTCGTGAATCTATTGCAATGACGCCACAAAACTCACTTATTGTTATCAAACAACTTCTTGGAAGAGAAATTCTCGAGAAGAAAAATATTAATACTACTCAACTAGAAAAAATAATTCAAGAAATTACAAGTTCAACTTCACCTGTTGCTCTTGGCTCTTGTGGTCTTAGTGTTCAATATGCAATCATGATGGGACTTGTTCATCATGCGAACGAAAAACACCAAGGCCGTGATATAAAGTTTATCGTTCCGCCAAATTGTTACGGTGGAACAAATGACCAAGCACGAAGAGTTGCCGCTTGCATCGACAATGTGGAAATTGTCGATCTTCCAGTTGATAGTGGAAAAGATATGGTAAAAGAGCTTGAGAGAATACTATCAGAGGTCGCTCTTGTTGATGCAATCCCTTATATCATTGCAGAGATTCCAACGAACCCAAGAGTTGAAATTCCAGACCTTGTTAATCTTCGTGAAACTTTAAAAAAAATTAGAAAAACCAAAGATGGTCGAGATGCAGTTGAAGCAGTTTTCAATCTTGATCAAACATTTTGTCCGAATGTAAAATTCTTTGGAGACAATGGTTTTTTAAATGACGTCAAAGTAATTTCTTATGTCAGTGGATCGAAGTTTCCAAGTGGTGGTCTCTGTACGGCCGGCTATGCAGTTGCAAGTGATAGTGCGAGCGAATACATGAGCTATGTTATCGATCATCTCAAGCTCTGTGACAACACGGCAACAGATCTTCAAGTTGAAATCCTAACAGCAGAGATGCCTTCAATGAATGATCGAATTGCAAAGGCTTACGCTAATACACGCGCCTTTGTTAACTTTATTAATGAACAACTTCCTAAGGCCAAGATAAACTTTGTTTCCAAGGAACTTGCGGATGCAACTTTTACACCATCAGTTTTCTCTCTAGATCTTCCCGCTTCAGGAGAGGACCAAAAGCGCGAGCTAAACCATAAGCTTATCCGTATGATGATTGAAGCTATTCCTGATGAAAGCAAGCACTGCGTGAGTTACGGGCAGCTAAAAGGATGTTATTGGACTGTTCCAGCAACGTCGACTCAAGGAACAACAAAAGAAAGTGATAAGGATTATATCGTCCGTGTTTCTATAGCTGGAAACTTTAATTTAGAAAAACATCAGGAAGTTTTTAAAACATTTGTAAACGAAGAACTCTAAGTGTTATTTAATAAGCTTTGAGAGTTCTGCCTTAAGTTCGGCATTCTCTTTGCTCGTGATAACTGAGAGAACCTCTTTTATCGAGGTCCCTTGGCTTGCGAGCATTTTCTTCATTACACTTGTTTCAAAAATAGCGATTAATTTATTAATTTCCTGCTCGTTAAAATTCTTTGCATAGTTTTCAACCAAGAGATTACGAACCTCTTCTTTAGGATAATATTTTTCGTAAAGTTTTTTAACCTGAGACTTCGATTTTAATAACTTCTTATTTCTCTTTAACTCTAAGAGGTAGAGATATTCACTTATCTTTTCACTAAGTCCATCAAGTCCACTAATTTCGAGAAAGTATTCCACCTTTTCTTTTGAAGGCTGAACCACTTCAGCTGCACCAGAAAAATTCGCAAACATCAAACAACTAATTATAAGTAATTTTCTCATAATACTATGTTACGTAATTTTGAAACTGATGCAAGTGGGTTCAAATTTTACGCAGCCACAGCAAAAGGAAAATCAATTGTATCTGATTGGTCCTGAAGAATAGATTTTACAACCCTTCTAAAGTCCAGCTCATTAACACCATTGATTTTAGCTTCACTCCAAATCGTATCAAGCCTTTCACTAAAGTCAGCCGAATCGAAAACACCATAATGCTTACATTGATAGTAGAGGTCTTGAACTTCTTCTCGGCAGTGATTAATTAATGTATTTTGAAAACTCTCTGCATTCATACAACGTCCTCCGTTTTAATGAAATTTGTTCATATTAAGATGAAACCCTCCCTGAGCGTCAAAAAAACAAAAAAAAATAACAATTAAGAGATTTCAGTAAGTTAAAAACGTTAAGAATTAACCATAAATAAATAATTTTGGACATTTTTGACCACAGAGATTGGCAATAGCCGTGTAAGAAGTAATAGATAGGTAGCTATTTTCCCTTGCTGGTGCTAAGTTTCGAGAAATTAGTAATTAGAATCAGGATTAGAAAATGACAGCGACACTATATGTTGGAAATTTAAGCTACCAAAGAGATGAAATCGGCCTTAAAGCAATCTTCTCTCACTACGGAAGCATCAAGTTTATTGATATCATCACAGATGAAAAAACAGGAAATAGCAAAGGTTACGCCTTTATTAAGATGGCAAGACTCGAAGATGCACAAAAAGCAATTGCATCACTTGATGGAAAAGTTGTCGACAAGCGTACGATGAAAGTAAGTATCGCCAATGAACGCCAAGATATTGTGAAGAAACCGTTTATCGAAAAATACGATGAAGATGAAAAAGAAGATATCAAAGTTAGCTATAAGAAGAAAAAGAAAGTTCTACAAGGACTCGATCTTCTTCTTGATATGAAATCGAAGAAATTTAAAAACACTCTAGGCAAATAGCCTAGAGTCCACAACTCGTCACACCTTTCTTATAAAGATACTTCTGATGGTACTCTTCTGCGGCAAAGTAATTATTTAACTCCACTATTTGAGTAACAATAGGAAGATCAAATCTCTTTAAGTCTTCTTGTTCCTTCAACGAAGCTTGTGCAATATGCCTTTGTTCATCTGTAGTGTAGAACACAACAGAACGATACTGAGTTCCCACATCTGGACCCTGGCGATTAAGTGTTGTTGGATTATGGCTTACCCAAAATAAATCCAATAGTTCCTTATAAGATACTTCACTTGGATTAAAATCTATTTTAACCACCTCAGCGTGATTTGTAGTTCCAGTGCAAACCTCTTGGTATGTTGGGCTTGGCAGCTCTCCACCACAGTATCCAACTTCCGTTCCATTAACACCACAAAGAGCTCTAAACCTCTCTTCCACACCCCAAAAACATCCAGCACCAAATACAGCAATTTCACTCATATCGACCTCCTAAGCTTAGTGTCTACTACATTTTAATTGTTACAAAAATATGTAAGCTTTTCAATCTCTCTAGCATCAAAAAGCATTTCATGAAATTATCGGCCCATGAAATTAAAAATACTTATATCTCTATGTTTGGCCCTAAGTCCTTATGCAATGAACAAGGGTGTTTATGGTAATGACGACCGAGTTGAGGCAACCTTCTACCCCGATCAAATAATCAAGGATCAGGCCAAGGCCGTAGCGGCGATGGTCTATAATAGTCACATAAAAGAAATTGATGAAAACACTCATGAGTTCATGTGGGGAAAATATGGATTATTGGATAATTTTTGCAAAGATGTTCCATTTGTAGGACAACCGACAGCATCAAACTGTACGGCATTTTTAATTTCGCCAACGAAGGTAATGACAGCTGGCCACTGCATCAGATCGACATACCACTGCAGTGATACCAAATTCGTCTTCAATTATAATATTGAAAATATCACAGGGCCTCATGCTCCCTACGATAGATTTAGAATTAACGGTGCAAAGGTTTATAGTTGTAAGAATATCGACGTCACTATTACTGATAAAAACACCCAACTCGACTACGCGATCATCGAACTCGATCGACCAGTTGAAGGAGTTACTCCTTTGAAAGTTCGAACACAGGGTTCTGCAGAGCTTGGAGATGGTGTCTACATGATTGGTACTCCAGATGGAATCCCACTTAAAATTACAGATAATGCGAGCGTCTTTGATTCTACAAATGATATCTTTTTTAGAACTGATCTCGATGCATTTCATCGTAACTCGGGCTCTCCAGTTTTTAATGAAAAGACTCATGAAGTTGAAGGCATTCTTGTACGAGGTCGTCCTGACTATGAAACACAAGGGACTTGTAAAGCAATTAAGAAGTGTGACTCTAAGAATTGTCCAGAAGGTGAAGAAGTAACTAAAATGAGCGCGACAAAAGTTTTAGATTTTTTAAACTAGAGAAAGAACTCAATATCCTGGGTGCGAGGTTTATGATCGACATTTAAAGTCGTAATCTCATGCCTCGAAACTTCAGTAAAGACATCCAGCATTTCAATATTTGTAACACTAGCTCCCCATGAGTTTAGTGTCGCAAGACTTTGAAGTTCATCTAAGAAGAGTTCAATATTATCTCGATCTCCAGCAACACTGCAAAGTACACGCTCCTTATTTGAACGGTCATTAGTTGCACCGGCCTCCAATTTTCTGGCGATTGCCCCGTAACAAAATGTCTTTCGAAACATCACGGCCTGAACACGGCCGTAGACATAGAATGATACCTTCATAGCCCTTCCATCTCATAAAGTTCAAACTCTTCAACAACAGTATACACAGGACCATGGCGAGTCTGAATACTCTCCATTAAGAAATACTTATCTACATGAAATACTTCACTTTTATATACTGAAAAAGTTTGAAGGAATCTTGCAACTTCCTCATAAGGCAACTTTTTGGGCCGCCCTAAAGTAATATGAGGGATATATTTTCGAACCTCAAGCTCGTATTCAAGGCTACGAAGAGAGTCGACGATTTGCTTTTGCAGGTCAAAGAGCCCCTGCTCTCTTTCAACTCAACAGTAGAGCACACGAGGATTTGCCTCACTTCCAAAAAATCCGACAGAGTTTAATACTAACTTAAAAGTACTATTTCTAACTCTCGAAAGTTTAGAGCAAATCGATTCGATATCAGAATCACTGAAGCCATCACCAAGAAATTGTAGTGTGAGATGAATATTATCAAACGGTATCCAGCTTACATTATAGGTATTAATTCTAAGATCACAAAGTTCATCCCGAATATCTTCAGGAATTTCAATTGCAAGAAATAATCTTTTCATGAACTAATTATACTAAACCAAAGCTCTTTTTAAATAACTTTATTGCAATAGCAAGAAGGATTATTCCAAATAATTTACGAAGAACAGAAGCTCCGGAATTTCCCAAAAACTTCTGGATAACCCCTGACAATTTAAGAACGACGTAGATGATAATAAGGTTGATTATAATCCCAAAGCCAATATCCCATTTTCCATACTCAGCTCGAAGAGAGATAAGTGTCGTCATTACCCCTGCTCCAGCGAGGAGTGGGAAAACAAGGGGAACAAAAGGAGTATTAATTTCGGCCTCATCAGGATGCGCCTTGAAAATCTCAATTCCAAGCACCATTTCTAGGCCAAGGAAGAACATAATCAATGCCCCTGCAGCAGAGAATGAGAGAACATCAACACCAAATAACTTGAGGATATTTGAACCTACGAAGAGAAATGCAAACATAATTAGACCTGAATAAATCGTGGCCTTACCAGGATAAATTTCCCCTTTCTTTCGTCTTAAATCAATAACCACAGGAAGTGCTCCAATGATGTCGATAACTGAAAATAAAATTAGTGTAACCGAAAATATATTTTTAATATTAAATTCCATAGAAGCTTAATACTTCACTGGAAACAAATACATTAGGCACTACGTGTCAAACTTGCCAATTATCAGATACTTTTTATATATTGGCCCAATGATAAGAACAAAAAATCTCACTAAAACATTTAAAAGTTATAAGAAACAACCAGGTCTCAAAGGAGCATTTGGCGCATTCTTTAAAAGAGACGAAGTCTCAAAGAATGCTGTTGATCAATTTGATCTTGATGTAAATCAAGGGGAAATTATCGGGCTTCTCGGGCCAAATGGAGCGGGAAAAACAACGCTGATGAAAATGCTCACAGGAATCATTGTACCAAGTTCCGGAGAGATTGAAATTGCTGGTCACGTTCCTTGGAAACGCGAAAAAGAATTTAGAAAGAAGATCGCACTTGTTATGGGCCAAAAATCTCAACTTTGGTGGGACATCCCTTCTCTTGACTCATTTAAGCTCCTCCAAAAATACTACGAAATTCCAGACAAGAGATTTAATGAAAAAGTTAATATGATGGGTGAACTTTTAAATGTTAGAGATCTCTTCCATGTACACGTAAGAAAATTATCCCTTGGTGAAAGGATGAAGCTTGAATTAATGGCCTCGTTACTTCATGATCCCGAAGTTCTCTTTCTTGATGAACCAACAATTGGGCTCGACTTAATTGCACAAGAAAATATTAGAAACTTTATAAAAGAGTACCATGAACTTAATAAGTTAACCGTAGTTCTAACCTCTCACTATATGGCCGATGTCCAAGCTCTTTGCCCTCATCTTGTCTTAATCGCAGGAGGCAAGAAAACATATGATGGCTCTATCTCTAAGTTTGAGAAAATTCTTGGACACAAGAAGAATGTCGTTTTTAATTTCAACCAATCAATTGATCGTTCTGATGATTTTTGGACAGGACTGGATTTAACATTTTCTGAAAATTCAGATGAGGTAGAACTTCGCCTTGAAGAAAGTGAAGTAAGAGAGATCTCAGCAGCAATTTTAAATAAATTCCCTGTGACTGATTTCTATACGGAAAAAATGCCAATCGAGAAAGTAATGAAGAAAATTATGGAAAATCCAAATATTCTTTTAGGAAAGTAACTTTGAAAAATAATTTATTGAAATGGTATCAGACGATTCTGATCTCATGGAAAAAAAATACGGCCTACCGACTCAATTTTCTTTTACAGATAATTGGACCCGCATTGGTCTTCTTCTTCATCAAGTATAGCTTATGGAATACAATATTCTCAAAGAATCCTGGTGTTAAAATTGGTGGCTACACATTTGCGGCGATGATCACATATCATATTTGGAGCTTTATTGTCTCACTTATCGCCCAAGGCCACACAGCACTCAATCTCTCTATGGATATTAGAATGGGAAGGATTTCGAGTTATCTTATCTATCCATTTAACTTTTGGGAGTTTCACACAGCATCTTTTATTGGATTTCAACTATTACAATTTGTTGTTGCAAGTATCTCCCTTCTCATTTTTAGCCTTCTTGGAATCTTACCTGAGTTCACATGGACAAACCTTGTCCTTGGGATGACTTGCTCATTCTACGTCAGTCTATTTTGGTACACACTTCAATACCTCACTGGCATTATTGCATTCTGGCTTGAAGAGACATGGATACTTAGAGTTATTTTACAAATCGTCACCGTCTTTCTATCTGGAGCAGTTATTCCATTGGAACTATTCCCTGCATGGGCCGTAAAAATTTTAGAATATACACCATTTCCATATTTAACTTATTATCCAATTAAGATATTTTCAGGGGCACCAGTTGATCTGACGAACTTCTTCACGATTGTGACAGGATGGATGATTATTCTTATCCTTGCAAACTCATTTATCTGGAAAAGAGGAATGAGACTCTATACTGCGGCGGGGATGTAATGAAGATATTTAAAGAAATCAATCACTATATTCAAGTCTATGGAAAATTTGCTTCAACTTCTATTTCAGAAGCAACAAGTTTTAGGACAAGCTTTATCCTAATGATCTTCATGGATATCTTTTTCAACCTCTCATCACTTTTTACCATAAGTATCATTTTTGATCATGTATCTCTAGTTGGTGATTGGAATAAGGATCAATTGCTTTTCTTCACTTCCTTTATGCTTGTTGTCGATTGCTTCCACATGCTCTTCTTGAGCCATGGTTTTTGGCGATTTTCGGATGACCTTAAAACTGGAAATCTTGACTATACTCTACTTCGACCAGTTAGCTCTATCTTCACGGTCTTTTTTAGATATTTCAAACCCTCTTCTATTCCAGACTTCTTTCTCACCGTAGGACTTATTATTTATTTTGGGATGAAAATTAATTTAGGACTTTGGCAATGGATAGCGATTCCTTTCCTTGTCCTACTATCATTCACTTTATTAGCATTAATCGAGTTTATTATTTCATGTGCAATGTTTTGGTTAGTTGAAGGGCTTGGAGTGAATTTTCTTCGAATGCAGTTACAGTCAATGTCGAGAATGCCAGACTTCATCTACAATCAATTTATGAAGAGAGTTCTAACCTTCTGTATACCAATTCTACTTGTAGGTTCGGGCCCAGTGCAATTTATCTTTGACCCTAGTAAATGGATCTACTTAGTCTACATGCTTGGTGGAATTATTTTTTGTTACTACTTTTTAATTTTTATTTGGAACCGAGGTCTGAATCACTATGATTCGGCCTCAAGCTAGAATGCTAATATCGGAGAAAACATGAAAGAATTTGCGAAGAAAGTTATTTCAAACCTTGAAGCGAATGGCTTCCCTATGAAGAAAGTATCCCTACCGACAGAGAAGATGTTTGAAATAGCTGATGAGAAGGGCTTTAGCTTCAATGCCGTACTTGATCACTTAAAAGCTAACCATCAAATAAATGCTGAAATTGGTTCAGAGAAAATAGTTTTTTCAAAAGAAGTTGATATGTTAAAGCAAGCACAAGAGATGATGGCCAATATGGATCCCCATGAGCTAAAGCGCATGCAAGATATGATCATGAATATGAGTCCGGAACAAAAAGAAGAACTGATGAAAAAAGGAAAGGATATGGGGCTAATCTAAGCCCCAATTTCTAGCTTAAAGATTGTCGTTTAAAAAATTCTCAATTCTTCTTAACTGGTCTTTAGCCTTCATCAAGCTATTGTGTTGGTTCTTTGAGTTCGATGCTTTTGATTCTCCAAGAGCAACAACATCACAAGTTACCCTATCGTAAACAATAATATCAAGCTCACCAAGAGTTCTTTGACCTGCGTAACGATACTCAACTCCAGATTCAATTCGATACTCTTGTTCAGGATAAATATTTGTCAGCTTTTGAAGATAATATCTCGAAAGAATTTCAAGTACGGCACCAACATTTGGCTCTTCAGATTTTTCATTTTCTAAGGTTTTAGTAACATATGCGAGGTACTCATTATATTGTTCTTCTTTATTAATAAATGAAACAGTGACTTCACTTTCATCCGGAGATGAATTTTTTAAGAACTCAAAAGGTCTCTCTGCATTTTTAAAAATATTTTTATTGCACGCCTTATTACTTATTCCTCGTTGTGGAACCAACGCACACCAAATATAATCAACACCATTTCTCTCAATCGGAAATCCGTATGTGTAACCATACTTCTTTGCATTATCGACACCAAAGTAGAAGTACTTCGACACATGCTCAAATCGACTGATATCCCATGTAGGACATTCTTTATTGATATAACCATGGATATGAGAAAACTGAGTGGCCTTACCGGCTAATACATTAATAGTTAAAAGAATAAGAACTAAGTAGCGCATTGTAACTCCTACATGAATTGGATTAATGGCATTAGTTCTAACAAATATCACTTATAAGCTCAAGTTATACAAAACCGATAACCTACTGAAAACTCAATCATTCCAAATAGTATTTAATATTTGCAGTGTGTCTTTTTTGAAATCGACCACAAGTTTGCCTAGCCCATTATCCTGAAGGAGCTTTTTCTTTGTCGCCATCAAATCATGTGACGGAAAAATTCCCGTCATAATATAATATGATTGTAGAAGAAGCTTTTCATTCTCTACTACGGTCTTTGCATTAATTGCACTGATGTAAGTTGCAAGTTGGTTTATGAGAAATGCGAGACCTGTTTTGAATTTTACAAATACTTCATCTGAAACATTTTTCTCTAAAATCATTGGAGCTTTACAGGCCAGTCTCATCAAGTTTTGATTTTCGCTTAAAGAGTCAACAATGATCTTCAAGTAATTTCTCCGCGTTAATTTTCTATCCTGTAAATCGAATAACCACTGAGAAAACATTCCACTAAAAACCTCTAAAAAAAGTTCTTCCTTAGTTTCAAAGTAATTATATAAAGTCCCCTTGGCGACTTTTGCCTTCTTAGAAATATCATTCATTGAAGGAAGATCAACAAGACCTTTATCAATCATCTTCGAAGCGACCTCAATAATGTGATCGCGCTTGCTTTCTTTTTCTTGTGTACTTGTTGAACGAATTTTTCCCATTTTCTATTTCATCAACTGGTGAGCAAGGATAGCTGTAACCTTGCGTGGACTAAATCGATTTAAGAATATAATAAGATTATTCATAAATCCAGGAATCACGCTCAGAGCACCCTTCTCCATGCTTCGAATGCCAACTTTTGCCACAGGCATCGACTTCATCATAACTATTTTTTGATAAAGACTTTGTTTTTGACCTGAACGTTCAAAGAATTCAGTCTCGGTAACACCTGGACTTAAAACACTTATCTTTACGTTTGTTCCGGCAAGCTCTACATTTAGGGCCTCTCCAAAGTTTAAAACATAGGCCTTCGCAGCTCCATAAGAAGCATAAAGAGGACAAGGCTGATAAGCACCAATACTGGCAACAAGAAGTATCTGCCCCTCATTACGTGCTTTCATTTCTTTGACATAGTGATGAGTTAGGTATGTCAAAGAGATAATATCTAGGTCCAACATATTCTTGACTTCACTCCAGTTCATCTCCGTGAACTCTCCATAAATTCCATAACCAGCATTATTGATTAATGTATGAACTTGAATATCTTGTTTATTGATTTCTCTAATTAAGTTTTGACATCCTTCTTCATTTGAAAGGTCACTTGAAACAATGACGACTTTCGAATTAGGGTACTTTGTTGCTATTTTATTTTTAAGTTCGACAAGGTTACTTTCTCTTCTCGCTGTCAAAATAATATTTGCGTCTTGAGATGCAAATAACTCAGCATAATCGGATCCCATTCCACTTGAGGCACCAGTTATTAATACCCACTTATCTTTATAATTCATTTTATCCTCCACGTCACACACAAGTGACCACGGGTCAACTATACATGACCAGTGGTCATTTATCAATATAAAGTGTAAAATCTAAGCATTGGGATTTATTTGAATATCTTCTTTTTTCTTTCGCGGATTGATAGGAAGTCTCATTCGACATGAGAAAACTTCATGATCGGCATAGAGGCTCACACATCGCGTATGGCGGCCCGATCTAATTTCATAGTCTGTTCCATTCTTGCGTTTATAATCAGTTTTTGCGAGATCAAGCTTTGAAAAAACTTTCTTGGCCAATTCTCCCTCATAATAAATGTCGATATAATTCCCCTCAAACTTTACCTCCCCTATGCCTTCAATCTTATTACCTGAGAGATATTCTGTCATTGAGCCAAGTCCATAATCAGGATCTTTTTCGAAGCTAGAGAGTTCGCCGTTATATTTAAAGTTTAAGTAGATATTGCAAAAGTACTTTCCTTCAGGCTCACGAGTACAGTAGAAATAGCGGTGATTTTTAATGAGTAATTCGGGAGCAAGAGAAGCATTGAGAAACTGACCAGGAAGTTTTAAGAAGATCTTCTTAGCTATACTACTATCAGTTATCGTTATCTGATGGGCCTGATATTCAATTTTAGTTCCTATAAAACTTTCATCGACAGGGACTTTTGCATGAGAGAAAACAACGTAGGATAAGCAGAGAAATATAAGTAGAAACTTGGTCATGAATACCTCCTTGTAAATAACTATCATAAAAGACAGTTTTCCCTAAGGAGGCTGACAAAAAGTTAACAAAACTATTTAATTTCTTTCAAATCTCTACAATCAACATCCCATTCCTTGTCCCATCGAAGCCCATGGACTCTTGCCTGATAGAGCTTCTTATCTGACTTGGCGATTGAAAGAAAGTGGTGATACTCTGTTTTCCCATTTTTTATAAGGCCATTAAAAATATCATTCACAAGTATACTAGTATCATCTTCATAGATGTCATCGCCACTCGTATAGCCATTAGTATTCATTGCACACGTTTTTATGCGTGGGTACTCTCTTCTGTGGTAATTTGTTATTCTAGAACTAACAAGAAGACCAGCTTTAGGTACATCTAATCTCGTCGATGCGTAACGCCAGTCAATATCATAACAGTGCTTCCCCTTTTTATTGCTAACGACATTATCAATAACGACGTAACAAATAGCACCAGTATTTTCACCGTTGTAAAATTCCACTCCCTTATATGTTTGTCCCTTAAAGATAGCATGAGTAGTGACAACTTGATTTGGAATATACTTTTTAATTTGAAAAATATACTTTCCTAAAAGAGTATTTTCGGAGTTTAAAAGCTGTAACTCCCATAGACCATCGTGAATAAAGAAGACATTCTTTATATCATAACGACCAGAGGCCGTGTCTAGAGATTTAATTTCAGGGTTTGATGAGAAATGATTAATACCTGGGTGGAAGAGACGAACTTTTAGGCCTTCCACAGGTGTATTAAGAAATAAACTCATTGATTCAAGCTTGTAGATTTCAGGCTCTTTCTCATAAGATAATTTTGCACTTTCACCATTGGAAAGAGTTATCACTCTCGCCAAAGTAGAAATTGTAAATAGAAATAAAAATAGAATTTTCAAAAGATGCTCCTTGTTTTAACAAAGGAGCAGAAAGTAGCACTTTAAATATAATTATTAAATGCAACAAATTGTTGCACTAAAGACGTGAGTAAGAACACTCTCTTGTCCAATTTTTACTTCCTTTTAAGCTTTTTGAATATTCAAGGTTGCCGACACTAAATTCAAGAGTCACAAGGGCCTTCGTTTTTGATGTTCTGATTCCGAAATTATATTCTTTTAAAACGGCTTTCTTTGTTAAAAACATTCCATCGAAAGTCGTAGAAGATTCAGAAACATACTTAGTCCCATGAGATGAACTACTACTTTTAGAAGTAACACTATCTCCATTGATACTTAGGAAGTCTTCAGCTGTTTCATCTTCAAACATTGTTCCAACACTATTAGTTGCAACGAGTCTTAATCCATCTTGCACATCAATAAGACTTACATTCTTCTCACATGAAGAATCACCAGAGTTAAGCGTGAATTCGCCTGTTAGCTCTGAGCTTGCCATTGTTGATAAAGATGATAGTACCGCTAAAGTTAATAAAAGATTTTTCATTAAAACTCCCTTCGTTATAAATATAAAGATAGTGGATTATATCCTGACAAAGAGGCCGGGTATCAAAGTATGTATATTTTACAGAGAAATTCTTTTCTTCCAAAAGCTGAGTACTTCAAGATGAGTTGTTAGCGCAAACATATCAACAGGAACAAGATACTCAAGCTCGTAGTTTTTCCCAAAGATCTCAGAATCAGCCTTCAAAGACTGTGGATTACAACTTGAGTAGACAAAGAAATCTGGAGCAATATCACAGATCAATTTGGAAAATTTTTCACCTATTCCTCGGCGTGGAGGATTGACGATGAGTAGATCAACCTTTTCCTTATTATATAGTTGAAACTTAATAGCATCATCACAGTGAAAGAGAACATTCTGGGATTTAATACTCTTGGCACAATCGATGGCATTCTTAGAGAGTTCAATACCGATAACTTTTTTTGAGAATCGCCCCGCAGAGAATGCAAACCCACCGACCCCACAAAAGAGATCAAGAGTAAGATTTATATCCTGATTTTTGTAACGTTTGAAAACCTCATCATACAAACACTTTGCAACTTCACTATTAATTTGAAAGAAATTGGTCGTCGAACTTGCTAGTTTGAAGTTTTCAAAATCGTGAGTGATATATCTCTCTTCAGTAAGAAAGTGAGTTTCCCCCTCAAAGATGGCAGCATGCTTTGGTTGAATTTCAAAACTTACAACTTTTATTGTGGGAAACGTCTTAAGAAGGATCTTTACTAGTTTTTCAACTCGAGGACGAGCTTCAGAACTTCGCATTCCAAAGCGAACAGATAATTCACCAGTTGATCTTGCCGCAGTAAGTATTAAATACTTAAACTCACCTTTCTTAGTATCGAGATTGTAGGGAGTTAATAGATACTCCTTAATATGATCTCTTATAAATATTGAAACTTCATTTAAAGTGTCCTGATGAATCGGACAATCAAGCAGTGGTGAGACCTGAAATTTATTCTGTGGCGATGGAATTCCTAGAGTGGGATCTTCAAGTGTTCCACCAACAATAAATTTTGCTTTATTGCGATAGCCTTGTAAGTCTTTTGTCATTATTGGTGCTGCGACTTCTGCAGATGGAAATAATTCTCTTATTGCTTGAATTTTATTTTCGAGTGCAACTTTATAATCTTCTTCAATCAAAGAACAAGACCGACATCTTTGCTCAACAAATGCATTACAATTCATTTTTCTTAATTCCATTTGGCAAATTGGTTTCAAACATCCATAATTATATTAACGATGAAAAATCTATTTTACACCTTTTTAATTTCGACTTTATCGATTGCATCTCTTGCTGCAATTGATACAGGAACTGGTGCAGATGGTTCATGTAACTGGGGTGGCCCAAATATCGCATCAGGAACTTATAATTGCACCGATCTCACAGTATCTGGAGCTGTTTTAGTTACTGGAAATAATCCCTTAATCATCAAAGTACAAGGTGATGTCAATATCAACAACTCTCTTACTCTAAGCGGACAAAATGGTTCAGCAGGTGGCGCTGGAGTAGCTGGCGGCTACAATGGTGGAGCAGCTTCGACAAATGGCTCAGGACCTTCAGCTGGAACATTTGGAAATGCCGGTGCAAATGAAGGT
>Ga0100393_10002188_pt1 | contig 19106 bp, 25 predicted proteins | sample CryGeymeta201517_FD_81546 | JGI IMG/M metagenome (GOLD analysis project Ga0100393, IMG submission 81546) | Groundwater microbial communities from Crystal Geyser aquifers in Utah, USA - Crystal Geyser metaG 2015-17 | ecosystem: Environmental > Aquatic > Deep subsurface > Groundwater | place... | reverse complement strand
TTAAATAAGTCCAAAACTTCGGCCGGAACATCTTTCCCCACTCCGTTAAAAAGATAAAGCTTCGGCTTCAAAGTTAAAAATTGGTAGCTTCTCAAAATCTTTTGTTCTTCATCGTCCCATGAAAAATCTCGTCCAGAGGACGATCGGCCTATGGCCGAAGTTAAATGCTTCCCTTCCTGAAGAAGAACATAGGCCTTTTTCATCGTCTCCAATTCTTTTATTGCTTCCTTTTTCCCTGCCCGAGCATCCTTTTCCAATCCCTGAATCCTTTTCTCAACCATTTCCATATCCTTCAAAGCCAGCTCTGTTTCCAAAATTTCTTTATCCCTTAAAACGTCTATCGTCGGCTGAACATTAATAATGTTGTCATTCTTGAAACATCTTAAAACATAAATAACGCTGTCAACCTCCCTGATGTTGGCTAAAAATTTATTACCGAGACCCTCCCCCTTACTCGCCCCTTTTACCAATCCGGCAATATCAACAAATTCTACCGTTGCGTAGACCTTTTTAAGCGACTTAGTTAATTCAACTAATTTCTCCACCCTTTCGTCGGGCACGGCCACAACCCCAACATTGGGGTCTATGGTGCAAAAAGGATAATTAGCTTTATCAACTTGTTTTTTTGTAATGGCTTGGAATAAAGTTGACTTGCCGACATTAGGCAACCCGACAATCCCTATTTTCAACGACATATTTCAAAATTTTTAAATTTTAAATTTTAAATTTTTACTATTTTGTGGGGTTCTTTGAAGCCCTTGATTATTCTAATTCTTGAACCGTCTTCTTCCAGCATCTTGAAGAAATCAGTTAATGCTCTTATGACCGCCTTATTGGCCTGTCCCATTATCGGTTTTTCTTTTACCCAAACATCGTAGCTGTCTTCCGCTTTCTTGACTACTTTTGTCTGGTTTGAATCTGCAAATACCCTAACTTTTATCAACATACCTGTCCATTGATCATAACCCAAAATCATCTTCATCGCCAGACAACGCGGATGAAGCCAGCTGGCCGCAGGCGGCTTTTATATTTTGGCCGAAACGATAGCGCCGGGTGGTATGGACCCCCTCTTTTTCCAAAATCTCCTTAAACTGTTCAATCCGCCAAGAAGGAGAAGGAACAAAAACCCCGGTCGGGTTGTAAGAAATCAAATTGACAAAACAAAGAGGTCTTTTCATAATTTTCGCTAATTTATTGACGCAGGAATCAAAATCATTCACGTCTTTTATGAGCAAATACTCAAACATAACTCGGCGTTTCGTTTTTATAATATAATCGTCAACGCTTTTAAGAACACCCTCTAAAGGAGATTTTTCATTAACGGGCATAAGCCTTGAACGCAATTCATCGTCAGGAGCGTGGAGAGAAATAGCCAGATTAACTTGAATTTTTTCCTCGGCTAATTTTTCAATTCCTTCGATTATGCCGGAAGTTGAAATGGAAATGTGACGGGCACCTATATTAAAAGCCTCTTTGCCATTCAGAATCCTTATCACCCCAAGAACGTTTTCATAATTGAGGAAAGGCTCCCCCATCCCCATAAAAACTATATTGGAAACCTTTCCTGCCCGCATCGCTACGCTTTGCTTGCGAAGCGTTGCAGGCGGGTCCTTTTTTAAATAACGGCTGAAAAATAAAACTTGCTCCAAAATTTCATATTGGGCAAGATTTCTCTTAAAGCCTAATTTCCCTGTGGCGCAGAAAGAGCAATTCAAGGGACAGCCGACTTGCGAAGAAACACAGACGGTATTCCGGCTATCTTTGTGCTTCATCAAAACCGACTCAATTACTGCCCCGTCGTTTAATTTAAGCGCAATTTTAATTGTATTTTTATCCTCGGTAAAAAATATTTCCGCATCAATGCCGATGGGACAATCCTCATTCAGTTTTTCCCGTAGAGGCAAGGGCAAGACAAGCGCCTCCTTCCAATCCTCAATCAAATCAACGAACAAACTTCTTTTAGCTTGCTTCAGGCGATAAGCCGGCTCATTTATAAAAACGCTTTCCAATTTTTCCAAATCCATATTCTTAAATTACATAAGGACAGCGACTTCGTTCTCCCTAACCTCCAAAATACCCCTCTCCACTTCCCAGCTGTTTTTCCCGCCGTCTTTTGTTTCTATCCTTATTTGCCCGCTTTTCAAAAAAGTAAGAAGAGGGGCATGATCAGGGAGAATCATCAAATCACCCTCTACCCCCGGCAAAAAAACCGCAGAGACCTCTCCTTGAAAAATAATTTTGTTGATGGCGAATATGCTTAAAAACATTTTTAGATTCTGCTTTTAGATTCTGCCCTTCATATAAAACTCTTCCTCCCTTAAATCATCAAGCTTGCCTGATACAATTTTTTCAAAATCTTCCACTGTCTCTTCTATCTTTAAATATTGCCCCGGTATTCCACTGAAGACCTCAGCAACGTGAAGCGGTTGGGAAAGAAATTTTTGAATTTTCCTGGCCCGATTGACAATCCTCTTATCTTCTTCCGACAACTCTTCCAGTCCTAAAATAGAAATGATGTCTTCCAGTTCCTTATATCTTTTCAAAACCCTAACCACCTCTTTCGCCACTGTGTAATGCCTCTCTCCGACAATTTCCGGCCTTAAAATCATAGAAGAACTTTCCAACACATCAATGGCCGGATAAATTCCCTTGTCAGCTAAAGAACGCGCCAGAACAATTATTCCGTCAAGATGATTAAATATGGAAACAACAGCCGGATCGGTCAAATCGTCAGCCGGAACAAAGACAGCTTGAATGGCGGTTAATGAGCCGTTCTTAGTTGAAGTAATTCTTTCTTCTATTTGAGCTATTTCAGAAAAGAGAGTCGGCTGATATCCTGTTTGGGAAGGAATTCTGCCCAAAAGAGCGGAGACCTCGTTCCCTGCCTGAATAAATCTGAAAATGTTGTCCATAAAAACCAGAACATCTTTATTCTCAACGTCTCTGAAATGTTCAGCCATCGTCAATCCTGTAAAAGGCGTACGGAACCTGACTCCCGATGTTTCGTTCATCTGTCCGAAAACCAAAGCGCAATTTTTCAACACTCCGCTCTTTTCCATCTCCCTGATGATTTCATTTCCCTCCCTTGACCTCTCTCCGATGCCGGCGAAAACCGAGACACCCCTGTGGACTTGAGCGATATTACGGATTAATTCCTGAATAATAACCGTTTTCCCTACTCCCGCTCCGCCAAAAAGGCCTATTTTCCCACCCTTAGGCAAGGGAATTAATAAGTCTATGGCCTTAATTCCTGTTTCTAAAATCTCAATTTTTGTTTTTTGGTCTTTAAAAGCAGGCGATTTTTTATGTATGGACTTCAAGTCCCCTGACTTAAGCGGTCCTTTGCCGTCAATAACTTCTCCCATGGCATTGAAAACCCGACCTAATGTTTCTTTTCCTGTCGGAACCTTCACCGGAGAACCGGAAGAAACAACTTCATCGCTTCTGCTCAAACCGTCGGTGGATCCCAAGGCGACGCACCTGACTCTTCCTCCTCCTAAATGTTGTTCTGTTTCCAGAATCAACTTATTTTTTTGCACCAATAAAGCGTCAAAAATCTGAGGGAGCTTCTCTTCTTCGTCAAATTGAATATCTACTACCGGTCCTAATATTTGAATTATTTTTGCCATAAATTTAAAATTTCTTTAGTCTAAATTTAAATTAAAACTTCTTTTGCCGAAGTAATCTCCAAGAGCTCGCTGGTAATTTGCTCTTGCCTCACCTCATTGTATTTTAATATTAATTTTCTTAATAAATCCTTAGCGTTTTCAGAAGCTCTTTTCATCGCCACCATCCGACTTGAATACTCGGCCGCCTTTGCCCCTAAAACCAAATGATAAACTCTGAATCTGATCAGTAAGGGAATTAATTTTTTAAAAATAATTTCCGGCGACGGCTCAAAAATGTAATCGTAAAACTTTTCTTTCCCTATCTCCGCCTTTCCGGTAACCTTCTTCAATTCTTCAGTGAGCTGTTCAAGATTTGACGGCAGCAGTTCAACCATCTTCGGCTCGTAAATGAATGTGGAAACAAAATGTCCGAAGAAAAAAAGTATTTTTTTGTATTGCTGGGTTTCAAACTGCTCGATCAAAAAATTGCTGATTGGCTTTATATGGTCTATAGAAGGAAAATCGCTTAACCGGACAAATTCTTTTATTACTTTGGCATTTCTTCTTTTGAAAAAATTAATTGTTTTTTTCCCTATGGCAACCACCTCTATTTCCTGTTTGCCGTTGAACTCTTTAATTTTTTCTTCAGCCATTTTCAAGACGCTCTTATTGTAAAATCCGCAAAATCCCCTGTCGGAAGTTAAAACGGCCATCAAAATCCTGTCTCCCTTCCCTTCCTTAAAAAAATCACTTTCAAAACCGCCTCCCTCCTGATATCTCAATAGTCTTGCCAGAATTCCGGAAAATTTAATCGCAAAAGGCCGTGATTCCAAGGCTATCTTCTGGGTTTTCTTCATCTTCATAATTGAAGTCACCTCTATGGCATGGACAATCTCGGATATATTTCCGGTTAAATTTATTTTCTGCTTAATTTTCTGATAACTCATGCCTTTCTAAAATATTCTTTATAATAACTTCCAATTCAGCTTCATTCCCAGGCGATAATTCTTTCTTCTCTTTTATGTCCCTGAAAATTCCCGGGTTCTTCTGCTCAATCTCATAATAAAAGTCTCTCTCAAATTTCCTGACATCGTTCTCTGTTTTCAACTTGGACAGCAATCCCTTAACAGCGGCAAAAATAATAACCGTCTGCTTTTCAAAAGAAAGCGGTTCATGTTCTTTCTGGGATAAAGCTTTGACTAATATTCTTCCCTTCTCTATTTTCTCTTTAGTTTCAGGATCCACCTCGTCAACAAATTGCAAGAAATTTTCTAACTCGCGGAATTGAGCCAATTCCAACTTTAAGTTTCCGCTCACTCTCTTCATCGCCTTAGTCTGGGCGCTGGACCCGACTCTGGAAACCGAAAGCCCGATATTAATTCCCGGCCTGTCTCCCTTCAAGTAAAGATTGTTGTCAAAATAAATTTGGCCGTCGCAAATAGAAATAACATTGGTTGGAATATAAGCGCTGATGTTTCCCTCAAGCGTTTCAATGATCGGCAAAGCGGTGATGGATCCATTATTCCATTTCTCGGAAAATCTGCCGGCTCTTTCCAATAACCTTGAATGAAGATAAAAAATATCTCCCGGGTAAGCCTCTCTTCCCGGCGGTCTTCTTAATATGAGAGATATTTCCCTCCATGAAAAAGCGTGGTTTGTCAGATTATCAAAAATAATCAAAACATCCTTGCCCTTGTCGCGGAAATATTCCGCCATAGCCATTCCTGTGTAAGGAGCCAGATAACGCAATGAAGACGGAGAAGAAGATGAGGCAGAAACAATGATTGTATAATCCAATGCTCCTTTTTCTTTTAAGAACTTGATTTGCTGGGATAAATTAGCTTCCCTTCCTCCGATTTCAACGTAAATGCAGATCGGCCTATTCTGTTCGTTTTTTTGATTCAGAATAACGTCCAGAGCTATATCTGTTTTAGGCACACTTCTGTCTCCCAGAAACAATTCTCTCTGCCCTCTGCCGACGGGAATCAAGCTATCAATTATTTTTATTCCAGTATACAAAGGCGTGCTGATGGGCTCCCTTTCCATTACCGACGGAGCGATTTTCTCCGCAGGATAAAAATCTTGGGCGTTAATTTTTTCCTTTCCGTCAATCGGCTTTCCTATGGCATTGATTACTCTGCCCAAAAATTCCTCGCCGACCGGCACAAATAAAGTTTTTTTAGTTCCCCTAACGATATCCCCCTGCTTTATATTTTCACAATTATCAAATAAAATAGCTCCTACATTTTCCTCTTCTACGCTCACAATCAATCCTTTTTTTTCCTGTCCATTGTTTTCAATGGTTATCACTTCCTGATTCTCGGCATTCAAAAGACCTCTGATTTTCAGAACCCCATCTTTAACCTCCACCACCTCGCCGACATCCTCTTTTCTCGACAGAGTATCCATCCGCTCTATTTCCTCTTTTAACCTGTTTATAATATCCATACTTATTAAATTTTGTTAAAAATTTTATTTAATGTTTTCTTGACTGACGCATCAATTAAAAGTGTTCTGTTTTTTATTATAAATCCGCCGATAATTTCTTCGTCAATCCTTACTTTCCAATCCCCGCCGTTATTAAAGTATTTTTTTGTTCCCGCTTTAATGGCTTCTATCATCTTTGGATTAGTCGGACGGCTTAAAATTAATTGATTTTGCTTTGATTCTTTAATCTTCTCCAATTCCTTAACTATTTCCTTCAAAAGATGTTTTTTCTTTTTCTCTTTTAATACCGCTAAAAATTTTTCCGCTATGTCTTCTTTCCCCGCCATCCCTTCCCATAAAATTTCCGCTAATTTTTTAGTTAAATAAGCCATATTTTTATATATTGGAGATTGCTTCTTCAATAATTTTCCCGTCTTTTTTCTCGTCAATTTTCTCCTTTAAAATCTTCTCCACCACCGCCTCTGTTACACTCAAAAAATCTTTCTGAAAATCTCTTTTCATCTGCTCGCGCTCTGTGTAAACCTGCTCCCTCCCTTCAATTAAAATTATTCCCTTCTCTTTTTCCGCCTCGCTTAAAATTCTTCTTTGTTCTTTTTTAGCTCGCTCTTCAGCCTCTTCCAATATCTGCTCTTTTTTCCCCTCTGCTTTCTTGACTATTTCGCCGGCCCGGCCTTGAGCATCCTTCAACATCTGCTCTGCTTCTTGAGCGTCTTTCAATCCTTTCTCGATTTTCTCCCTCCTTTTTTTTAATATCTCTGAAAATGGCTTCAATGCGAATGTTTTAAGCAAAAACAGCGCAATTAAAAGATTGATGATTTGAAAAAGCAAAATTTTCCAATTTATGCCAAAGACATCTAAAACACTCATATTGTTTTTTTATTGCCAGCTCCTGATTAAGAAACCCATTACTAAACTGTAAATCGCCATAACTTCAGTAAGAGTGATGGCTAAAATGGCGTAAACTAACACCTTTGACGATGCTTCCGGATTTCTACCGATGGCGTTAACCAAAGCATTGCCGATGATTCCGATTCCGATTGCCGCTCCGCCGGCTCCCAATCCGACGCAGACAGCGATAGCTAAATTGATAATTGCATCCATAGTTAGTATCAAGTATTCAGTATTAAGTATTAAGCGACAAGCGTTAACCTTGCTACTTAATACTTACTACTTTCTACTTAACAATTTTATTTAATTGATTATTTATTATAATTCTAGTACATCGCAGGCTAATACATAGAATATTACCAGAAGAGTGGAAAAAATGAAAGCCTGCAGTAAACCGACGAAAATCTCAAAAAATAAAATGGGGACGGGAACTAAAAGAGGAATAGAGGAATAGGCTAAGGTTAAAATCACTTCGCCGGCAAAAAGATTGCCAAAAAGCCGAAAAGCCAAAGATATTGTTTTGGTAAATTCCCCAACAAACTCAAAAACCCCGATGATAAAATTAGGCGCGCTTTTAAAATTCAAAAACTTCTGCGAATATCTCAACCAACCCAGATTCCTCAAGGCCAGAAAATGAATTGTAGTCATGGCCACAAAAGACAGGGCTAAGCCGAAGTTCAAATCCGAGCTCGGAGAGCGGGAAATACTAAAGACCCCTAAACCGGGGAGTAATTCAAAAAGATTGGAGATCAGGATTAAAAAAAATATGGTAATCGCCAGAGGGAAAATTTCTTTTGTTCTCTTTTCATCTTGAGTGATGCTGTCCATAAAACCGCCTATGCTTTCCAGCATCCACTCAAAAAAATTCTGTAAAAAATTGGGAACCTCTTCCCTTTTCCTGAAAGCCAAATAAAAAATAAAAACCAAAACAGCGCTTAAAACAAAAATAAGAGCCAATGTGTTGGTGATGGTAAAAAAATTATTAGAAAAAATTTCTTTTGCCGGTAACGACAATTCGCTTAAATCCATATCGTCCATTATGCCACAAAACTCCCCCTTCTGCAATATTATTATTCGTTATCCATGAATTGGGTGGATTTGAGAAACTTTAAAGGGTCTATGCTTAAGAAGACGTCCGGACGGCTGATTTTTATTGAAAAATGAAGATGAGGAGCTATTGAGTAGCCGGTATTCCCTGATAAGCCGATAACATCTCCCTCCTTCACATTCTGACCTTTCGTAAATTTGTATTTGTTCAAATGAAGATAGAGCGAATAGATTCCCAAACCATGGTCAATGATTATTGTTTTCCCGTAATCAATCAGCTCTTCTGAAAACACAACCCTGCCGTCGTTCACAGCATAGACAGGAGTATCCTCATCAGCCTCAAGGTCAACTCCCAAATGCTGAAGTGTTATATCGTTGCTTTTCCTTATACTCCCGAATAATCCCACGACCTCAATTTTTTTTAAAGGGAAAATAAACGGCTTATTGAAAAAAGCCGTCGGAGTGTAAATCTTAAAAACATCATAAATACTGACATTGTCTTTTTGGGCAATGTTTTGAGAGATGTTTGATGGAGTATAGCCTTTTTCCTCCAATTCTTTCATCACCGCTAATTCTGTTATCGGAAAATTCCTTTCAGCAACGGCTATATTTTTTCCAAAAACCTCATCCCCTAAATTAACAGACAGCTTATACTTTCCCGGTTCCTTCTTGACGCTTGCCCCGGTAATGCCGAGCCAATCACCATTTTGTAACTTGGAAAATGGGACTTGTTCATCGCCGAATGTTGCTGTAATTTCTTTAAAATCTTTTTCGGTTTTTATTCTGATCGCCAATGTATCTCCTTGGGCCAAAGTATTAGAGGAAAGGAAAACCTGCCAAGGGTAAATTTCTTCAAGCAAGCTCGCCCCCTCTTTAACGGGAAAATAATAAAAAATAAAGAAAATAAAGCAGATGGAGAGAAGAAATGATAAAAAAATTTTGAGAATCATTATTTTATTTTATCAAAATTTAGCTGATTTGACGATTAAAAACAAAAACCCGCGCAATTATGCGCGGGGTTTTGCCTAAAGAACCGGCTATTAAGCAATAGCTACGTTTATGGCGTTTGGTCCTTTTGGAGATTCAGCTTTATCAAAAGACACTCTGTCTCCGATATTCAAGTCTTCAAAACTCAATCCGGCCACGAGAGAGTTCTTGTGAAAGAACAAATCTTTCGCTTCTCCCTCAATGGTAATAAATCCAAATCCTTTTTCTTTAACGAGATTTTTGATTACTCCTTCCATGTGATTGTAAAATTAAATTAATTAATTAGTTTTCCAAATAAACTCGACGAGCTTTTTATCAGACAACTACTTACCTGAACATGTTAGCATTTTAAAAATATCCTGTCAAATTTTTATGATTGGTATTTTTGCTTGATGACTTCGCGCAGGACTTCTTCCGCCTTCTTAATGCTTTCATCATCTATGACGGAAATCGCAATCACCGGCTTATTTATGGCCTTCAGTTGAGATATTTTTTGAATAACCTCTTTTTCTCCGAGCAAATCAGCCTTAGTCAGAAAAACATACTCTGCTTTATTCAATAATTCTTTATTGTAAGTGCCAAGCTCATTTCTGATAACTTGATAATCCTTTAGCGGATTAGGCGAATCAGCGGAGATAAAATGGAAAAGAGTTTTTGTCCTTTCAATGTGCCTTAAAAATTTGAAGCCAAGCCCTTTTCCGCCTGAAGCTCCCTCAATCAATCCGGGAATATCAGCCAGAATCAATTCATAATAAACGCCAAGATTAGGATTAAGAGTTGTAAAGGGATAATTAGCCACCTTGCTTTTGGCGTTGGTGATTCTGTTCAGAAAGCTTGATTTGCCGACATTAGGCAAGCCGATAAGGCCGACATCAGCTATTAATTTAAGCTCTAATCTAAATTCATATTCTTGTCCCATAGCTCCGTCTTGAAATTCTATCGGCGTGGTGTTAGTTGAAGAACGAAATTTAAAATTGCCCCTGCCTCCCTCCCCTCCTTTGGCGACCAAAAAGCTCTGGCCGATGGAAACGATTTCAGAATCCTGTCCGGTTAATAAATTATGGATTACCGTCCCGACCGGCACTTTTAAAACCAAATCTTCGGCATCAGCGCCGTCGTTCAGCGACCTCTTTCCCCTTTCCCCATTTTCAGCTTCCAATTCTTTTTTATAGCGAAACTGAAGAAGAGCGCTTAAATCAGAAACGCCCTCAAAGTAAACGCTCCCGCCTCTGCCGCCGTCTGCGCCCGTAGGACCAAGGCGCATTTTAATATTATTAAATGCTACTGCCCCGTCGCCACCCCGTCCGGCTTTTACTTTAATTTTTACATCATCAATTAACATACATTTACGCTGTTGCCTGCGGAATATCCGGTGCTCCAGCAAATTTGAAGATTATAACCGCCTGTCGGCCCGTCCAAATCAATTATTTCTCCTGCGAAAAATAAATTCCCAATTTTCCCGGACCGCATTGTTTTAGAATCTATTTCTTTCAAATCCACTCCCCCGCTTGTCGCCTTCGCCTGTTCAAAGCCAAGCAAGCCAAACTGTTAATTTTAAACCTTTTAATAATCCAATGAGCTTCTCTCTTTCTTTTTTGGTTATGGCGTTTAATTTCTTTTCCGGATTTATCTTGCTGAAAATAATTATCGGGCCGCTCAATTTCTGCGGAAGCTGTTTGGATAAATAATTCTCAAGACTTTTATTGGTCCTAAAATCTTTTTGCAATATCTTGTCCAACTCCAAAACATCTAAAGATGGCTTAAAATCAATTTTTAAAACCACTTCCCCTGTTTCCAACAGCTCCCCTATTTTTTTGCTTAAATCAAGAATCAGCGATCCGCTCAAGCCAAAATGAGTGAACAATATCTCTCCAATTCTTGAATCTTGCTTTTTATTTTTCTGAAAAATAGCCACCCTTACATTCTCCAAACTCAATCCCTGAAGATTTCTGACCCAATCTTCCCGAATTTCTATCGGAGTCAAAATTGGCCGAATCTTTATGATTTTATGCCCCATTTCCTCCGCCCATTCATAACCCTTGCCGTCTGCCCGCAATGCTTTCGGCATAGCCGAAACAGACGGGTTGGAACCCATTTCAGGATAAGACCTTCCTCCTGTAGTCAAAATAAATGATCCGGCGGATATCTCTCCTGATTTCAATAACGCTTTTCTGATTATACCATCCTTTACATCAAAACCGACAACTTCCTCCCCTAATAATAATTTAACTTTGTTTTTACTTAAATATCCGGATAAAACATTAAGGACGTCTTGAGCTCTGTCTGAAACAGGAAAAATCCGGCCGTTTTTTCTGTTTTAGTTTTTAATCCTCTTTCCTCAAAAAATCTCACGACTTCTTCCGGGCCGAAGACGGAAAGAGCGGAAAAAAGAAACTGGCCGTTCTTCCCCAGTTTTTCAATAAATTTCCTATCGTCAAATTCCGCTTGAGAAATATTACAGCGCCCATTACCGCTCATCATTAGTTTTCTCCCTAAATTCAAATTCTTCTCAATCAGAACAACTCTGGCGCCAAGTTCAGCCACTCTGCCGGCCACCATCATTCCGGCCGGTCCGCCGCCGATAACCGCCACATCAAATTCCCCTTGCATTCCTTTGGTTATTTTTTTAATGATTTTTTGTTTATCAGGTTTTTGATGAGGTCAATGGTTGCGAGGATTACTCCGGCTCCCATGAACGAATAACCGAACAAGCGGTTATCGCCGAAAAAAATCCCCAGAAGCACCAGAACGAAAGCGAAAGTCGCCAATCTGGAAATTTCAACTTCAGGCTTAATTCTTTTGTTCAAAAACAAAAATCCGGCTATAACAGCTAAAGAAGCGATGGATATTATAATAAAAATTTCTACCATAGCGGTGTAATTAATTTAAGGATGGATTTTGAGGAGGAAGAGGTGGCTCCGAATTCTTAGGCGCGACAACAACAGGACTGGATTTCAAATTAATGACTGCCATTACCAGAAGCAAGATGATAAAGAAATAAGGAATGCTGAAATCACCAATAATCTTTACAATAATATAATTAAATAGAAATGTAATAATGATCGGCAACGTCATCAAATGCATTCCCATCTGATATGCCTTTCCGTATCCAATTTCAATTTTCTTAGTTCTGGCGATAATCCAAATCGGGATAGTGGCGAATAAAAGATAAAGAAGAACAAAAACATATCCGGTAAAAATTACGGACCATGCACCAATTACAATTATCGGATAAATTAATTTTAAAAAAGGAGTTATCTTATCAAGAAAAGAAGATATCATGCCCTTATTCAACGTAAAATCAGGAGCTTGATTCAACGGCATCATTTTTATAGTTGCGTCATCGTCATAACAAATAAAACTGTCCCGGGCTAAAAGACACTCCGTTTGATAATTTTTAAAATTTTCTATGTTAAATAAATCTTTAGTATCAAGAACAAGAATATTTTCTTTATTATTCTCCAACGATTCCGACTGCCATTCATCAGGCATAGCGACGAAATAAGGTTCATTAACGTTTGTTGACGCCTTGCCGTTCTTAATAACGATTTCCAGACCGTCCGGATATTGTTTTAATACTTCATCAACGGCTTTATCTAAAAATGATTTGACACTCGGAATAGCGGTGAAAGAAAAAATAAGCATCCCCAAAAAAGAGATAAAAAGAATGAGAGAAAAGTAATATTTTAAAGAATAAGAAAACGGCTTATTAATCAGCTGGCCATAATAATCAGAGTTATAAATACTGTCTTTTATTTTTTTAAAAAATTCCATATTTTTTAATTAATTAGTTGATGAAGGTTAGGGCTTTGCCTTTTTTGTCACCTCGACCGGTTCTTCCTATACGATGAACATAATCGTCGTAAGTTGCCGGGGTGTCATAATTAATAACATGGCTGATGTCAGCAATATCAAGGCCTCTGGCTGCAACGTCGGTGGCGACTAAGACCTGAATTCGTCCCTGCTTGAAAAGACCGAGAGCGCGCTGGCGCTTTGATTGCGTTTTATTGCCGTGAATTGATTCTGATTTAAATCCCCTATTCATCAATTCTTTGGAAAGCTTTTCCGCCCCATGCTTAGTTCTGGCAAAAACAAGCACCTTGCTGAAATCATTCTGGTTAAGCAAGCCATGGAGGGTTTCAAGTTTCCCTGATTCGCCTTTGACATGGACAACGTCCTGATCAATGTTCTTTGCCGTATCCCCTGTCTTGACTGATATCCGGACAGGCTCTTTACAAAAGTCTTTAATGAGTTTTTCAATTTCATGAGAAACCGTTGCCGAAAAGAATAAGGTGTGGCGGTCTGCCGGCATAGCGGAAACTACCGAGCGCATATCAGCGATAAAGCCCATATCAAGCATCCTGTCCGCTTCATCGAGAACGATTGTTTTGAATTGAAAAAGTTTTATTCTGCCTCTGTTTATAATATCCTTTAAACGCCCCGGAGTTCCGATAATAAAATTATAGTGACGATAAAGGTCAGAAAGTTGCCTTCCGATGCCGACTCCGCCGATGCAACAAACAGAAGATATCTGCATCCCCATGGAAAATTCTTTCAACTCCTGATCTATCTGCAGAGCAAGCTCTCTGGTAGGAATAACAATAAGAACCTTCTGATTTCTATCTGACAACACTTTATTAATCAACGGAATAATAAAAGCGCCTGTCTTGCCTGTCCCGGTATTGGCAATTCCCACCACGTCAGCGCCCTTGAGAATATAAGGAATGGTTCTGTCTTGGATGGGGGTCGGCGTAGTATATTTCTTGGCTATAATCGCGCGCTTAAGGCGGTCATCTATTTGGAAATCATTGAAGGCGTGTTCAGGAATAAAACGTTCAACTTCTTCAGTGATTATTGCCTTATTAATAAATTTAGAAGCATCAATATGCTCGCCCCTAAAAGCCCCTCCCTGTTTTTTTTCAGCGAAACGGGAAAAAGTTCCCTTACGAAACGAAGAGGGTCTATTGAGAGGTCTCTGCGACCCCCTATTGTAATTAAAACTTTTATACATGTTTTTTCTTCTTTGCCGCCAGCATAGCTCTTTTCACAGCTAATCTCTTTTTAGTTTTATGAGAATGAGATTTTTTCTGCTTGCCTACTCCTGTGGATCTTTTTGCCATAAATTTATATATTTAGTTTAATTATATAATCTTCGAGATTGTTTTCCAATGTTTCTTCAGATCCTGCGCCAATTCTTTTATCTCTTCGTGGCCGGCTTTCATCCCTTTCTCGTACTTTGAGGCAACGGAATCAATAATTTCGTGATAAATCGGCTCACTTACCTCGCGAGCCGCTTCAAGTTTCTCAATAACATCGCCCTTCATCTTGATGGCCCACGCCTTAGCGTGCTTCTGATTCTTTTTTCCTTTTGGTCCGAAGAAAAAATAAGCTGTTGCCGCTAAGCTGGCAATACTGGCGCCGAGGACAGCTACTTTCGCCGCGTCTAAACTCCTTTTTGCTGTTTTCTTTTCCATAATTTTTGATTTTGTTTTTTAATTATTAAATACTATTTCATTTATGACTGTTTTTTGCTTTATCTTTTTTCGTTGCCGACCGCCTGCTTCTCTGTGCAAGGGGGAAGAAGAGTCGAAAAATCATATTGCCCTCCAGACGTTCCTTGAGTTCAGCAATAAATTCTTCTGATTCCTTAAAGTCGCCCTTGAGCGCCTCTGAAAGCAAATGGAGATTTCTTCTGGCTTTAATTAAGTAAAACAAAAGAACGGAAACTAAAATCGCCAAGACGACCATTGTCACGGAAGAGATAAAAAAGAAAATATCAGCCTTCATTAAAGATTCCATAAATTAACATTATCATGTTTTCCAAAAAATCTCTAATCCCAAAACCGCTTTTATTTTGAGGCGAGGGGGAGGTGGACTGTGAAATGAGAACCGACCCCTTCAATGCTTTCAACGGTAATCTTCCCCTGCATCCTCTTAATGAGCTCCAAGGTTATCCAAAGACCAAGCCCTGTCCCTATGACATTTTTCGTATAATCATTTTTAATCCGATAAAATTTTTGAAAAAGATTAGCTTGGTCTTCCGAAGACATTCCAATCCCGGTATCAGCAACGGTTATTAAGAATTTATCCTTTTTGACAACCACGCTGACGCTAATTGCCCCTTTTTCCGTATACTTAATGGCATTACTTATCAGATTCACCAACACCTGCTTAAATCTGTCCTGGTCAGCTTTAATCTGAAGAACCGTTTGCGGAGAAACATAATTTAAGGCGAGTCCTTTTTGCATAGCTGAAGAACGCATTTCCTCCAAAGACTGGGAAATAATCGGACCGGGGTCAAAAATAGTCATCTCTATGGGCAATCTATTTCCTTCTATCCGCGACACTTCAAGAACATCCTCAACAAGATTATTGAGCCGTTGAGCTGACAATGAAATATTTTCAATATAATGGCCGGCCATTGCCGCGTCTTTTTCCGTCTTAAGCAAATCAAGATATCCTTTTATAGCCGTCAAAGGAGAACGAAGCTCATGGCTCGCCATTGATATGAACATATCTTTCATTTTATCCACTTCCTTAAGTTTGGTAACAGTAAGGACATATCCCAAAAGCCTTGCCTGATTAGCTATCAGAAGAATTACGAACAAAATCGTCAAAATTAAAATCAGATTGGAATCATTGATCGTTTTGTTTATGAGGGCATCTGATTCTTTAAGAGAAAAAGACATGTCAATCAGCCCTATTTTCTTGCCGGAAATATCAGAAAGGGATTTTGTCACTTCCCAAAATCTTCCATCATTTCCCCTGTCAAGAAAAGCAATCCCTTCCGGATTATTCCAGGCCAGAAGATTCTGAGTTTGCCCTTCCTGCTTTTGCCCGATGATATTTTTATTGCCGGAAGCTATTATTTCAAACTCCTCTCCTCCTTCCTGCGGTTTTAGGATTGATAAGGAAATAATCTCTTTGTTGTCATTCATAATCCGGTCTATGGAGGACTGAATGGCCGGCATATCCGAAAACTGATTCTGGATCAAGGTGTTAATTGTATTTTCAACCAACACTGCTTTTTTTTGCATAATCTTGTCTATATTTTTCTCGTAATTGGAATTAATCAGATAACTATTTATGAAAAAAGCCACCGGTATCAAAATAACAAGAAAAAGAGAGTAAGTGATGCTTAAATTTTCTTTTATAAATGAAATTGCGTTTGAAAAAATATTATTCATATTTATTCAGCCTTTTTCATTTTTATCAAACCGATGGCCAAAAGCGAAACAGAAATTCCTACCAACCCTATAGCGATGAAGATTAAGTAATTCCCCTCAAACCAAGCCTTTGTCGGAGAAATTTCCTTTTCTTTTTTTTCACCTCCCGTTAAAGAAGGAATATATATTGTAGCGGCTTCAGCGGTTTGCACAAATAAAATCGGCTCGCTTTTAGCTGTAACCTTTCCGGTATTGTCGGCTACTGCGACATAGACCTCGTGATTTCCCTCTTCCAGCGGTTTATCAAGAGTATAAGACCAATCGCCATTAGAATCGGTTTTTATCGTTAAGACAATCGGATCGCTGTATATAAAAACAGTTATATAAATATTGGGTAAGGCTTTGCCACTTATCTTCAAGGCGCTTGTCCCCTCTTCTGTCTTTACCATTTCAACATTAGTAACTTGATACAATTCCTTTTTAACCTCGCCTGAATCCTTAGGGCTTTCAAAAATTATTGTATCGCTTTTTGTTTCAGAACCGCTCAATAACGGATTGCGGCCATCTTGTATTTCATTGGCGTCAACATAACCGTCGCGATCAGAGTCAGAACTTTTAGGATTAGTGCCGAAACGATACTCTTCGTTATTACTCAAACCGTCTTTGTCCGGATCAGCAAGACCGCCACAAGTATTCTCATTTAAACAAGTTTCAGAATTAAAATAATATTTTTGCCAATCCTCATTCGTTCTATCGTTAAAATTTGACGGACTAACTACTCCCGGCATCAATACCGATTGAGGCGCCGGCGCCAGAACATTTACGGAAATAGTCGGTTGAGGAATTATCGTTGAAAAATCGCATTTTTGATATAAAACCGGGTTGTTTGTCCGGCAGCCCGATGGAGATTCAGATAAAATCATTCTCGTTTTTACTCCTGAAACGCAATCGCTCCAAGCGCTATAACCGTAGACACACGGCTCAACATTGACAACGGTTGTTGCGCCTTCAATATTTTTAACTCCTTCGGTATTTTTAATAATATCGGTTCCGGTATTGGTTTCAACGCCAGTTGTAGGAGTTATAATGGTCGTGTCTTTAGTAGCGCTATCTTTAGTATCAACAGGCTTAATGTCGGTTGCTTCAATTTTAGTCGTTCCGGTACTGATTGGAACCGGAACGGTTATGATTGGCTTTACATAAAAACATTTTTGCTGGACAACAGGTTCAATTACTCGCTGACAATTGATCGGTGTTTCGCTATACTCTCTTGTTTGTATTCCCGAACTGACGCATGGTTCCCAATCATTATAAGTGTAGACACAGGGAACAACAGCTGTGTTTCCCGTGACGGTTGTTTGTTGAGACAACAAATCCTGCGCCTGATTTAAACGCTCCAATAAAGAATTAAGTTCGGCCTCCAATTCCGCTTGTGTAGAAGAGAAAGTTATTGAAGGGAGAACTGATAAACAAATAAAAATAGTAATTATGAAATAAAAATATTTTTTCATTTTTTATGTAATTTAATTGATATGTTTTTATTCTATCAAAAAAATCTCTTCCTTGAAAGAAAAGAATCGTCGTGGGGTCTAATCACCGTGGGGTCTGACCCCTGTAAAATGTCTGTTGTCTAACTTCTCTAATTGTTCGACCGTCAATCGCAAAACCTCTTTAAATGTCTTGCAGGAACGTTGCTCGACAATTTCTTTATTAATTTTCCAGTGATTCTCCAAAAAAACCAAACGTCATAAACGTCGTGGCTCGTCTTGCCGATCCGCTCATGCATGGCCATTAATTTATGCGCGAACATATCTTCCTAAACCATAACCAACATTGAAATACCCAACAAAGTCTTTAAATCATATCTTGAACTGAACTGCCTGCGATTGATTTCGACTTTAATTCTCTGCGCGCCGGGCGCATACGAAAGAATATTCAACAAATTGAATTTCTTAATTCTTGATTCTACCACTGTTCCATAGTTAGTAATTATTTTTTGGATCTTCTCGAATACTTCCGTTTCTTTTCCCTCGTTTAACAAATCTAAATCCAAATCAACAGAATCACGAGTCAAACCATAGAACAATAAAGCAGCTGTACCGCCCTTGAATCCCAAATGGGGAGAGATGGAAGTATCGGAATAAATATCCTTTAAAATCTGCAATAAAATGTTTCTATGCTTTGAGTAATCTAATTTCATATTTTTTCTGGTTTAGAGGGCTGATCGCTTTCGTAATGATCAAAGTATTGCTTAACTTTCTTTTCCATCCGCTTATTATTGTAAATAGGTAAAATCTCGAACACCTTATTCCAATCCAAAGCATTCAAATTATCGAAATGATAATCTTTGCTTACATAAATTCTGTCCAAAAATGCGCGCTCTTTGGTGGCCATAGCGATGTCGTCAGGATGCTCAATGCCGGCTGTATTGCTCAAAACATAATCTTTCATCCGGATAAACGAAATCTTCTGATCTCCGGCCTCAATATCTCTGGTCACATACGAGGCGACAAAAATATTGCCATAAAATTGGAAATTAATTCCGGCTCTTGTTAAAACAGTTTCGAAGCTGATATAAGAGGGGGTATAGATACGGGTCGCCAATTCGAATCTATTGTAATTTTTATCTTTAGCGTAAATACCTTGATGAATTCTTATTAATTTTCCGGTTTTAACATAGTTATTCAATCTGACTCTAACGGCATTCTCGGCTTCTTCACCCCACAACAAAACAACGTCTTTGACTGAAAAGACGGTTTTGGCGGATCTTAATAAAACATCGATGTATTGGCCCTTTGTTGGTTTATTATTCATAATACTGACTGTTAGTTATGTTTAATCCGTAGATTTACCTTTGAATCCGAACACTGTATGATAAAAAGAAAAATATGAAAAATTTTACACATATAACAGATAATGAGCGTCGCCGCATAGAAAGAGCGCTCAAACAAGGAGAAAGTAT
>Ga0100393_10002160_pt1 | contig 19194 bp, 13 predicted proteins | sample CryGeymeta201517_FD_81546 | JGI IMG/M metagenome (GOLD analysis project Ga0100393, IMG submission 81546) | Groundwater microbial communities from Crystal Geyser aquifers in Utah, USA - Crystal Geyser metaG 2015-17 | ecosystem: Environmental > Aquatic > Deep subsurface > Groundwater | place... | reverse complement strand
CGCCACGTCCGCCTTTCAGATAGCCCTTCTCGCATTCGGCAATGATGCCGACGCGTGTGCCCATGCGGTTGCGGGCGACGTTTCTGTCGGGGCTAACTTTCAGGTCGTTGGTTTCGAGGATGACTTCGACGCCACCCCATTTGCACCAGACGGCCTGCATATTCGGCGTGTTGCCGCCGTCGTTCCAAGCGAAATGGTTGCCGGGGGCTTGAGCGGCTGGTCAATCTTGCCGATGGAATCGCGGTTGCGGTAGCAGAGTGCGCGGACCTTACGAATTTTTCCGAGGTTTCCTTCCTGGACGTAGCGGATGCCTTCCTGTGGGGCGGGGTCCGAACGATTCTGGTAGCCGATACCAATGATCTTGCTATAGCGTTCTGCGGCGGCTTCCAGTTGGCGGCCTTCAAAGTGTTTGAAAGTAGCAGGTTTTTCGACGTAAACGTGCTTGCCGGCCTGAACAGCATGAATCGCGTGGAGGCTGTGCCAGAAATTCGTGCTGGGCACGATGACCGCATCGATATCCGGTCTTTCGAGTAGCTTGCGGTAATCCCTGATTTTGTTTACGCGAGTCTCGGGCAGCATAATCCCGTTGGCGGCTTTTGCTCTGATCTCCCTGATCGTCTTCAGGCGGTTGTCCATCTGAGCGGTATCCGGATCGCTGATAGCGACAAATTCCACATTCGAAATCTTTAAAAATTGATTCAGCAGCTCTCCGGAGCGTCGGCCGCAGCCGATCAAGCCCAAACGGACTGTTTCGTTGGCACCGACGACCTTTTTCGCGCTAAGGGCACTGGAGGCAAGAGTAAGGGCGGAAGCGTAGAGAAAGTGACGGCGGGTGAGAGAGTGTGGCTTGAGTGTTGGCATGATGCTCTCGAATAGTTGCGATAAAACACAAGAAATTATGATGACGCGTATGAGTGACTTGTTCCTCCCTGATTTGAATAGTTCCTGCATACGCAAGTTGTAATACATTTTCGCCTGATGTTGCTGGTGTGCTTCCTATTAATTTTGGTCACGCTGGCCGGTTGGTTGAATCGGAAGCAACAGTCTGTGATTGAGTACCTGTTAGAAGAGAACCGGGTGTTGAAGCAGCAGCTTAATGCATCAGGAAAAAAGCTTCGCTTAAGCAACGTGCCGCGCCGAAGTTTGGCGAAAAAGGCGAAGGCGCGCGGTCACGACGCTGGTGCTATCGGCGGTCGCCACGTCGAAATTCACGTTTAGACCAGCGTCGATTTCATCCGCGTTCACGACGCGCGCGAAAACTGCGGATGCGTCGATGTGCTGGACTATTGACTGCGGCAGGCTGCATCACCCGCATTCTCATGCCACGGATACAGATCGGTGGATAAATATTTGAGCCCACTGTCGCAGACGAGGAAAGCCACGGTTTTCCCGCGCTCGCGCTGCTGCAGGACTTGTAGGGCTCCGGCCAGATTTGCGCCGGCACTGAAGCCGCCAAAGATCCCTGCCTCGCGCGCCAGCAGGCGGGCGCAGGCAACGGCCTCCTGATCGGATACTTGCAGGTAATCATGCACCAGGCTCCGGTCCAGCAGCGGCAGGTCGGGCATCGAGTAGCCGCCGCCCTGTATCGGGTGGCTGGGCCGGGTCATCGGCTTCCCGGCCAGGACCGCGGCGGTGGCGGGCTCGATCAGGTAGCCGCGTATGGCGGCGTTTTGGCGTTGCAGATAGCGCATCACCCCGGTGAAGGAACCGCCGGTGCCGACAAAGTCCACGAACACATCAACGCGGCCATTCGATTGTTCCCATATCTCGCGGCCCGTGTATCGCTCGTGGGCCAGGACATTGCCGGGTAGGGTAAACTGGTCGGCGCGAAAAGCGGCGCGCTCCCGCACAATCTCGCGGGTGCGCTGCTCCACCAGCGCCAGATCCTCGCCGGAGACCTGGTGTGGTGGTGATCCGGGGGCTTGCTCCACCCGCACGACCTCGGCACCCAGCGCTTGCATCATGCGCACCCGCTCGATCGTGTTGCCTTTGGAAATGACAGCGACGAAGGGATGGCCGAGTGCCTGGCACACCAGCGCCAGCCCGGTTCCGGTGTTGCCGCTGGTGAGTTCCACCACGGTTTGTCCGGGCTGTAAATCACCGGTTCGCTTCGCCTCGCGCAGCATCTCCAGCGCAATCCGGTCCTTTTTACTGAAGCCCGGATTCAAATACTCGCACTTGGCCAGCAGTCGCCCCTCCAGCGAATGCAAGCGCAGGAGTCGCTCCAGCTCGATCATCGGAGTGCCGCCAATGGCATCCATAATCGAATGGGCCAAAGGTGGCGTGTGCCGCGATATTTTGTTAAGTTTTTCTGAGGCGGATGGCATGCTGAATGTTTGTGTGGGGACTTTCTAAATAAATTTTGCCGAACTTCGATTCTTTTTTTTCGCGCCACCATTCGCCAGCCCATTTTTTTTGCCCGGTTGTCCGCGAGCGGACACGCCACGGGGGTGGGTGCTGTGGGCGTGCCCGCTTGCCGGGTGCCTGTTGCGGTGTCGGACTGGGGAAGGGGGGATCGAAGCCGCCGGGGGGCGTCCGCGATTCGACGAAGCTCATCGTAGGTGACAAGCGGACACGCCACGGGGTGCTGTCTTCACTGGTTCAGGTTCACCCGCAGCCTGAAAAAGACTCGGGGCAGTGCTTGGCTGGGGGTCGCGGTCACGACGCTGGTGCTATCGGCGGTCGCCAGGTCGAAATTCACGCTGGTGCCGCCGTCGGGGCCCTCGCCGTGGCCATACCAATTGACCAGGTCCGGGGACCACTCGTAGCTGGCGCTGAGGTTGGTCGGGGCATTGGGATTTTTCGGATGGCTGAAGCTCAGGCCGTCGCTGCCTGTTAAGGTCAGCCCACTGCTGAAACGATCCGGAGCGGTGCCCAACCAGGCCTCGATCCCGTTGGAGATGCCGTCGCCATCGGGATCGTCGTTGAAGCCGTTGAGGCTCCCGAGCTCGAAGGCGGCGATCCACTCTGCGTAGGTGATCGCGCCCCCGGGGACGGACTGGATTTCGAAGCCGCTGGCGGCGTTGTTCAGAATGTAGCGGTTCAGGGCGTTCCCCGTCAGGGTGTCACCGCCGAAGAGTTGATCCAGATTGAAACGTAGCGCCGCCTCGGCCCGGTTCGGCTCGTGGCCGCTGTAGTAGCTTTGGAGCAGTTCAAAGGCCGGGCCTGAATCGATGCTCAGGCTGACATCGACCGGGGGATCGAGCGAGATGGTATCTGTATTACTGCCGGAAAATTCCAAGTGACTGCCGACGAAGGCATGGTTGCTGTCGTTCGGGCCGTGGTAAAAAAGGTCGGTGCCGCTGCTTGTCGGATCGGCCACATCGAGCAGGTAGGCGTGGAGCGCGTAGTCACTGTTGCTGTGATCACGAAATCCGGTAATCTGGAAGCGAAGCGTAAAGCCGCTCAGAACATCGCCCACCGGCAGGGTGGGGAGGGTGTAGCGATAGACCACGTTGAGGTCGGTGCGGGTCTTTCCCGCATCGGAACCGGTGCCGCCGATGGTGTTGCCGTTGTCCGCCACATAATAGCCGGGCGTCGGCGCGTTTTCCTGGCTGCGGCCCACGATCTTATCGACCGCGACCAGGGTGGCACTGGTCAGATTCGGGTCGGCGATCGCATCGCTGACGGTGATCGTGACCTGGTCGGCGCTGCTGAGCGCGCCGTCCTGGACCGTGAGTTCGAAAATGTAGCTGCCGTTTTCGAGCAGTTCGACTGTGGTGTCGGGCGAGTTGGGGTCGGCGATGGTCGCGGCGGGGCCGCCGAGCTGCGTCCACTGGTAAGCGATCGGCCCGCTGCCGTAGCTGTAGGCGGTGGCGCTGAGCGGGTGTGCGAAGGTCGGAGGGACGATTTCGTCCGCTCCCACCGCGAGCAGGATGCCCTGGCTCCGCTTGGCCAGTTGATCGAGGTATAGCGACTGCGGCTCCAGGTTGGCGCCGTTGCCGACGCCTTCGAGGTGGTCGTCCGGGGCGGTGCTACCGCCGGTGGCGATCGAGACGGTCGAGCGGGTGCCGCTGGTCCCGATCACGTAGCCGTAGCGGCCCTGTTGACTGCGCACGATGTCTCCGCCCCGACTGCCGCTGCCAGTGGTATTCCAATACACGCCGTGGGCGGCGGTGAGCCCGTGGTTGGAGGCGATGGTGCCCCGGTGGTGGGCGGTGTAAAAGCTGTTAAAGCCGTGGCACTGATCGAACAGGTTCGAGTGGCTGAAATGCATGTGGTGGTCACTGCCGGAGCCATTGGTGGTGTAGCCCGAGCCATCGGTGGTGGCACCGGTGGAGCGGGCGGTCTCCCGGTCCTCGCAGCGGAGAAAAACATTGCCCGCAGTGCCCGCGTGAGAGAGGACGATGCCGTGCCGGGCGAATTCCGCCACGCAGTCCATGATCAGGTTGTCTTGACTGTCCTGGAGGCGATACATGTAGCCATTGCCGCCGCCACCGCCGTATTGCGAGCGGCGCATGGCGCATTCCGCCACGGTGACGCGGAAGCAGCGGATGAGCAGGATGCCGTTGGAAAGGATGTGGCAGGTGGTGGTGTTGCCGGGGGCTTGATAACTCTCGACCCGGTTTATCCAGGAGTCGTAGCAGTCTTGCATCGAGATCGCCCAGCTGGCATGGACCTCGTAGGCGGCGGTGTCGGGCGAAGTGTATTGACCATCGCCAAAGCTGCTGCCCGGGTGCTGCACGTTGCCGATGGACAGATCTTCAATGCCGACCTGGCTGAGATGCCCGCTCATGCCGCGTACGGCGGCATTGTCCCGCGGTCGGATGGTGTAGCGGGTGGGGGCGTCGACTTCGATCCAGCCTGCGACCGTATTGACCGCCGTGACCTCGCTGAGGTAACGCGCCGGAGCGGGCCTGATGCCGGTCTCCGACCACCACACTTCTTGATTGTGCTCCTCGATCCAGCCCTGGGTGAACGCCCACTCCAGCCGCACGACCTCGCCCACATTAAAGCCGGAAGCGTCGGCCACCGGGATCCGGCGGGTCGGGTTGTCGAGATCGGCGGTGATGGCGACCGGATCCCCCAGGGAGGTGCTGGGCGGCGCGATGCGGATGATCGCCTTGGACCGCATCACATAGGAGGTATTTAAGATAAACGTCTGGCCCACGCCCGCACCGCGCAGGACGATGTTGGAGTCGGCAATGCGCAGGGCGGCACTGTCAGTGCCCTGGGGTTCGACCAGGTAGGTGCCCGCCGGGAGAAAAACCACCCCGCCCTCGGCGGCGGCGGCCGCATCGATCGCGGCCTGGATGGCGGCGGTGCTGTCGCTCGTGCCGCTGGAGTCGGCGTGGTAAGGCGCGTCAGTCACGTCGAATACCGGCCCGGCCACCGCCGGAATGGCGGTCTCCCCACGGCGATAGCCGGCATAGGAGAAATCCTGCAGCAGCTTGTCGCTGGAGAACGAGGCATTTTCCGGCGGCAGCCAGTTTTCCGGATAGAGGCTCGACCGCCAAGTCTGGGCGGTGAGGAGGCTCGCCGAAGCGAAGGCCAGCAGGACGAGGCCTGCGCGGATGAATTTGGGGCGTGGATGCATATTATTATTATTATTAAAATGGCGGCGAGCCGAGAGGCCCGTCGCCATGGTGGAATTTTTTTTAATCTGGACCGTGCTAATCCAGCTTATGCCCGACGGCGGCGCAGGCCGAGCAAGCCCAGGCTGCCGAGGAGAAGCGCCATGGTGGAGGGTTCGGGGACGACGGAGAGTTCGACATTGTCGACCAAAGTTTCAGTTATGGTACCTGAGAATGTGGTAAAACCGATGTAGTAGCCTTCGGAATTTCTATTTTGGGAAGAACCGGAACCTGCGAAAAACATGGATTCGCCTGCTTTCTGAAGCCAGAGAGCCGTGCCTCCAGCCACAATCGTTTGTCCATTATAGCTTTGTGAGCTTGTGGTATCATTTAAAACATAGAATGCCCGGTAAGTGGTATCCAAGTCAAAACTTGTCGTGCCACCGCTTACGTTGCCCACGGAACCTTGTCCAAGTGTAAATCGGGCGACATTTTCGCCGGAGTTGAGTCGACCCGTTGGGTATAACCAAGAACCAGGCTACCAGAAGCTGAAGCATTTGTGGGTATATAGAAATCAAATGAAAACTGCGTCAGATTATTATAGGTGTCGGCAAATCGATTCCCCGTATCCGAACCCGCATCGGATCTGATTTCCAGAGCATCAGTACCGCTGGAATCTGCGATCTCCACATACTGATTGGGCGTGCCAAATGGCGTAGAGGTGCCTTCGTCGCGAATGGTTAAAGGCTGTGTGTTCGTTGAGTTGCTCGCGCCTTGCGTCCAATTAGCGGTGCTTCTCAGGTCATTGCCGACCGTATTGCTCTCAAAGTCGTCGGTAAATAATACTTGTGCATGGCTGCTCAAGCTCAGGAATCCGGTGCTCAAGCTGGCGAGGAGCAGGTAGTGTGTTTTCTTCATAGAGGGTTTTGCTTATTAGGTTATAGCGTAGATTTATCAGTTAATGTGTCTGCGGACCCAGGGACGGGCAATTTTTTTTTGTTTTCAGATACTGGACCAACATTCATCACGTTTGCTGCTGCGACTTGGTGTCTGAGATCCACCCGGTCAGCAGCTGGCCGGAACTTGCGCGGCAATGGCTTTCAGGGCGAGACGTGCTGCGCGGATCGACAGCAATTTACTCCGCTGAAAACCGCATTGCAGCCTGGGAGCTATGAGAAGAACCTATTTTGTCGTCACCCCAATGGTCGATTGTAGTTTGCCTAATCCCCGGCCTTGATCTACGCCTACAACATGTCCTTCTCACTCGACCGCGTTACTTACACCGACACCGCTACGATCACCGGAGGGTCTCTGGCAGATCTCCGCGAAGAGCAGCGCAAACACGCCAAGCGGGGAGCGCAGCTCTTGGCCGAGGCCCTCGTAGCTGAAAGCGTCGAGGTTATCTTTGGATACCCCGGTGGTGCGAATTTGGAAATCTTCGACGTGTTGCCCGAATACGGGATCAACATCATCCGGGTCGAGCACGAACAAGGCGCGGCGCACGCCGCCGAGGGTTACGCCCGCGCCTCCGGCAAGGTGGGGGTATGCCTCGCCACCTCGGGGCCCGGTGCCACCAATCTCGTTACCGGAATCGCCGATGCCAATTCAGACTCCGTGCCGCTGGTGGCCATCACGGGGAATGTGCCCTCCCATCTGTTGGGTAAGAACGCTTTTCAGGAAGTCGATATCGTGGGTATTTGTCAGCCGATCACCAAACGCGCTTTTCTCGTTGATCGCGTCGTGAAAATCCCGGAGGTGGTCCGGGCGGCCTTCAGCCTGGCGGCTGGACCACGGCCGGGTCCCGTCCTGATCGACATCCCCAAGGATATCCAACAACACTATCCGCGTGACCCCGAAGGCAACTACACGCCGCCCCGCATCCCGGCGGTGATTCATGCGCCGGAGCCTGCGGTGGGTGCCATCAATCCCGGACAACTCGACGCAATAAGACGCATGATCCGGGAAAGCCAACGGCCCCTGCTCTACATTGGCGGGGGCATTGTGAGTTCGGATACCTCCGGCCCGCTGGTAGCGCTGGCGGAAAAACTCAACATTCCAACCGTGAGCACCATTATGGGATTGGGAGCCTTCCCGCCCGACCACGAACTCTCGCTGGGAATTTTGGGGATGCACGGCTCGAAATTTGCCAACATCGCCATCAACGAGGCCGACCTGGTGATCGCATTGGGCGTGCGCTTCGACGACCGGGTGACCGGCAAGGTCGAGGCCTTTATCGAGCATGGCAAGATCATCCATGTGGACGTGGACCGCCGTGAACTCAACAAGAACAAGCCGGTGACACTCCCCGTTTGCGCCGACCTGCGGCTGGCGCTGCAGCAAATGATCGAGACTTGCGAGCCCGGGGGCGACTGCCAGGCCTGGCACCGCTACCTGGGTGGCCTGCGGGAAGCATTTCCCTTTACGCTGCCGGATTGCGAGGGGATCAGCCCGCAGGCGGCGATTCGCGCCTTATCCGACGCCACCGGCGGACAGGCCATCGTCACGCTGGGCGTCGGGCAACACCAGATGTGGGCGATGCAGTATTACACGGTGCGCCAGCCCCGTTCCTTCCTGAGTTCGAGCGGCTTCGGGACGATGGGCTACGGACTCCCCGCCGCCATCGGGGCCAAAGTCGCCGCACCGGAGCGTCAGGTGCTCGACATCGACGGAGATGGTTCGCTGAACATGACGATCCACGAACTCAGCACCTGCCATCGCTATGGCATTGGGGTCAAAACATGCTGTATCAACAACCAATGGCTGGGCATGGTCCGCCAGTGGCAGGATATGATTTATAACGGCCACCGCAGCGGCTCGGATCTTTCCGATCCTATGGCCGTCAAAAAGCCCGATGAAACTGAAATCTACCCCGACTTTCTCGCCATCGCCCGTGGTTACCGGGTCAAGGCCGAGCGCGTCATGACCATGCAGGCACTCCCCGCTGCGATCGACCGCATGCTGCAAGATCCGAATGAACCCTACTTGCTGGACGTGATCGTGAGCTTTGAGGAGAACGTTTATCCGATGATTCCGGCCGGCGGCACATACCGCGATATCATTATGTCCGGCGCAGATCTGAAAAAGGCATCCAACGCCGGTGCCCAGGGCAGCAATATTTGACCTGAAACCGGTCGTCGAAGGTAGAGGGATTATATCCTTTCCCAAAATCCACCTCTCCAAGGCTGCCGCCGCTCCATGACACCCCCCCCAGTCGCTGGAACAATTGGAGCGCGAGGGTCTGCTGCTGGCCGAGGGCACCGGCAAGCGGCGGCGGATCTGCCTCGAAGAGGCGCTACAGGCGAAGCGTCTGCGCATCGGCATCCTGCTGTATGACAAGCGTGAGTTGGCGCAGTTCGAGTATCGCAATATTCGGCGTCTGCTGGAGGATGCCGGGCATGTGGTGGAATACGGGGAAAAGGATTTGCACGACCTGCGGATGAATCCGGTGCGGGTGGCGCGCTTCGTCCGCAAAAAGCCCTACGATGCCTGGGTGGTCAACGCGGCCCCCCGCAGCGCACTCGAATGGTTTGCGGATCAGCCGCTGCCGGCCTTCGCTTTGTTCGGGACCAGAGCGGGCTTGCGGATCGCCGGGGCCTCGCCGCGCAAGATCCCGGCCTTGCGGGTCGCGGTGCGCCATTTGGTTGAGCTGGGGCACCAGCGCATCGCCATGTTGGTGCGCGAAGAACGACGCAAACCAGCGCCCTCGGCCTTCGCGCAGGCCTTTCTCGACGAGTTGGCGAGCTTGGGTATCCGTACGGGATCCTACAACCTGCCCGACTGGGGCGACAGCCCGGAGGAGCTGCACCGGGGACTGGAATCGCTGTTTCAATATACGCCGCCTACCGCCCTGATCATGAGCGAACCCAAGCTCTTCTTTGCTGCGCGCGATCATTTGGCGCAGCGCGGGATCGTCGCCCCGCGCGACGTCTCCCTGATCTGTGACGACCCCGACCCGAATTTCACCTGGTGCCGGCCCGAGGTCGCTCACATCGCCTGGAGCCAGGATACCATCGTCCGGCGGGTGCTGCGCTGGGCGAAGCGCGACGGGAAAACCAACCCCGGGAATTTCGTCGCGCACCGAAAATCCATGATTCGCCTGAGCGAGATCATTGGCACGCTTACCTCCGCCTATCTGGTCACCAAGGATGAAAAATACGCCGAACACGCGGTCAGGCACCTCAAGGCGTGGTTTGTGGATGAAGCCACGCGGATGAATCCGAGTTTGTTGTATGGTCAGGCAATTAAAGGTCGCCACAGTGGTCGGAGTATTGGAATTATCGATACCATCCACTTGGTGGAAGTCGCGCGGGGTGCCAAGCTCCTCGGCGCTTCGCCCGCCTTCGACGCACAAGAGCAAACGGCGGTTCGGGCGCGGGATGCGGAAAGGAATGGAGTTTATCGTTCCCTACATCATCGACAAAGCCAGCTGGCCCAAACCACCGGATGTCATGTATTGGGAGGCGTGGCCGGTCCGGCATCCCAGCCTCTTGTTGGCTGCGGTCAGGTTTGAACGTGCCGACTACTATGCCGCATGGAAAGAACTCGAGGCCGACCCGACGACATTCGAGGTCTTGCGCAATCTGCCCTTGCGGCATCCGCTGCTCTGGGTCGATGCGGAGTGAGTGCATTGATCACGTGCGCCTTCGTCAGCCGCCGGATTTATACGATAACTTAGCCCGGGGCAGCAGCGTCTATTTTTTCCTGATGTAAACACTGTAACCGGGATGATAGTCTGCGGGTATGGCTTCAGTGCCTTCATCATCGGGCGAAACGGCGCCAAAACCACCACCTTCAATGATCAGGAAATCAACCCCATGATAAGTCCTGAGTTCCATTTTTTGCGCGATGCCGCTGTCGAGCCCAATCAGCATATCGCCCGACCAGAAATAACCACGAAAGGAGCGTGATTTGCTGACTTTACCCCCATCCTGTAATTGTAGGGTATCTTTGGGTTTTTCCAATTTAATGGGAAGAGCATCCAGTTTGTTTTTAAGCCAGCTGTTGATCTTTTCATCGAACTCGGCGCGGTGTCTGGGTTTGGACCAAACCGCCCACACCCAGGTATCAACCAGCTGATCGTTCGGCGTGAATTTTCCACTGTAAACATACATATCCGCATCCTTGCCACTGATGTAGGACTTGAGCGTCGTCTTGGGGAGCTGCCGCACGAATTCCTCGCCGCCGGGGACTTCCTTGAGGATCGTGCCGATGCGGGAGCGCACGGTTTTGGCACCCCGTTGCATGACGGCCCCGGTGTGTGGGTCCTGGAGTTCCGCCGGGATGCTGGCATAAGCGGCCTTGAGGACCGGGTCCGCGAATTTTTTCACTTCCGGGCTGGCACCACCCATGGCTCGGCGGATTGCATCCGAGGTTTGCCAGGATGCACTGTCGTTGGTCATCGCGGTCGAACGGCGCACGATTGCGGGGATGACCTGTTTGTAATGCTCCCGTTCTGCTGCGATATTGGCCAAGGTCAGCACGGCTGCGGTTTGCATGAAGATACTGTCATGGTCCACCAACTCCAGCAGCCGGTCGCGATGTTTGCCAATGCGGTCATTGTCGGCCCGCGACAGGGCTTTGACCGCATGAATGGCGACCCACCAGGATTCATTGGGATCTTCGATCATGGCACCGATCAAGTCGAACATCTCTTTATTCAGGACACTGTCCGGAAAGGAGCGCCCTTTGAACATCCCGGTTAGGGTCAACAAGCCGGCTTCCCGCAGGCGGGGATCTCCCGATTTCAATAGCGGGATCACCAGGTGGTCCCAGCCCCGACTCACGACGGCTCGCATCGCGGCAACCCGCAGGCCATACTCGGGATGGAGGATATACTTGAATAATTCCTGCTCGCTGATTTTGGAGTCGTTAATTTTGGACATGGCGGGCAAAGAGGAGTCGGTGGGCACCTGCTCGTTCAACAGCTCCTCCATGCTGAGCTTGATGCGCTCGCCGATGTAAATCGGCTCGGGCGACTGGAAGCTATCATCCGCCGCGTTGCCCCAGGGACGCTGCGGCAGCTGGTAGTAATGTGCATAAGGACTGCGCGGGGCGCCCCACAGTTGCAGCTGCTTGCGGGGATAGGTATAGGTCAGCGCAAAAAAGGTGCCCCAGTCCATTTTTCTGGCATCGGTCAGTGAGCGGTTATAGCGGTCATCCATCCCCTCGATCGCGATGCTGCCGTCATGTCGGCGGGAGAGGTCCATCACCCAGCGCCGGGTATCCATATAGGAACGGTAGGGGATGGGGCGTTTCTCACGCACCAGCGCCATGGCCCCGTGGTGCCAAATTTCGCCCATGCCGCCGCCGGTGTGCGCGGCGTGAAACCAGTTGGTGGCATAGAAGGCTTTCATGGCCGAATTATCGCGGGCGTTGGCATAGACGGAATTTTCACCCGCTTGCGTCAGCAGTGTTGCCGAGGCCATCGCCATGGCGAGTCCGCTGGTCTTGCCGTTGTCGCGAAAGCCGCCTTCCGGGGGGCCGTTCCCGTAGGGCGTATTGCCATGCCCCGCAAAACGATAAAACTGCGTCCAGGTCTCCCGCAGCATGCGCTCATCCACATCGACCCCGCACAGGCGGGCCATCAGTAAAAAGTTCATGGCATACATCCCCGAGGCGTGCACCTGGCCGGTGCCGGTCGAGTAGGTGAAGGCAGCCGGTGCGAAACGGCCACTCCAGCCGCCGTTATACATGCGCTCCTTGAGGTCTTCGGTGGATGCTTTGATGGCCGGCAGCACCGACTTGTCGCCGGTGCGCAGGTAATATTCGCAAACCCCGATCCCCGAGTAGCCGATCTCCCAGGTGTGGCCGCCGACTTTTTCGATGTTTTGCATCCATTTGCGAACGACATCCAGGTCTTTCTCCTCACCGGTGGAGAGCAGGAAGAGGACGGAGCCCCAGGAGGGGGCATCCTGCTGCGCGATCAGGTCGGCCAGGTTGCGCACGATCTTATCCGATTTCGGGCAATTCACCGGCCAGGTCGGGCTGTAGCTCCCCATTACGGGAATTTGCACCCGCACATTGCCCTGGCCTTTGATTTTAAGATCAATGATCCCGTCGCTGGCTTCGGCTTCGGTGATGATATTTCCCAGGATAATGCGCGGATCGATGTCTTTCAGCACCACGCCGTTGATGCTCTCGATAATCTGGCCCTTTTCCAGCTTGCCGGTTTTGTCGGCGGGTGAACCGGGCTCGATATTTTTGATATGCATGGTCATCCCCGGACGTTTCAAATCGATCCCGATGCCAACCGGTCCAAAGTAACGGACGGTCCAGGCCTTTTTGCCGCTTCGGCCCGTGTCATTCGGGTAGGGGTTGAAGAGATTGACCGTGCCTTCGGGGTAGTAGGAGTCCGCCGACACCAAGGTCGCTGAGCCCACTGCAAGTGCGGCTAAAATTACAAGCGTGCGGGGCATTCGTAACAGTTGTGATCGGGACATTTCATGCGGGGGTTTATTCAATTACTCAATGCCGTGGTAGTCGGGCTCGACACCTCTGTGTATAGCCACGGCATGTGTAAGGATGTTCTGCACCGGTGGGAAGGAGAAGCACTTTTTGAGTGAACGCGTTAAGCTTGCGGGTCTATAAACTTGTCTATGCCCGCTCATTATAGCCTGTTCTATAAATGGGGTTTCTAAAAACCTAGTTCTGAGCAGCTTTTAAATTTAGCGAAATTAAATCTGAAAAACCATGATCCAGCACCGATTCAAAAAAACATCCAAAAATCGCATGTTGACAGGCCTGCTTCTGTTACTCGCCGTAACTGCCGCCACTGCCTGGGCCGAAGCGCCGCAGCGGCAAGCGCCGGCACCCCGGGTCGTCGAGCGGATCGGCATCAACCTCGTCTGGTCGCCGATGGGAGTGGGCTTTGCGTTGCACACGCACGGGGACAAGCAGTATATCGCCTACTACAACAATCAGCGGCAGATGGTGATCGGGATGCGTCGGCTGGGTGAGCCTCAATTTGTCACCAATGTGCTGGCGGACTCCGATCCCTCTGTCGCCGGCATCACTTATCAGAGCTGGGACACCCACAACTACGTCACGCTGGCTATCGATGAGCGGGGCTACGTCCATCTGGCGGGCAATATGCACAATGATCCGCTGATTTACTTCCGTTCGGAACAGCCGGGCGACATCACCCGCATGCAGCAAATCAGAAGCATGGTCGGCGACCTGGAAAACCGCTGCACCTACCCGAAATTTATGGGCGGGCCCGACGGTTCGCTGATCTACCATTACCGCCACGGGGGGAGCGGCAACGGGATCGAGATTTTCAACCGCTATGATGCGCGGACCCAGACCTGGCAGCGTCTCTACGATCAGCCGCTGATCGACGGCGAGGGGCAGATGAACGCCTATCAAAACGGCCCGCTGCTGGGGCCCGATGGCTGGTATCACCTGCTGTGGGTCTGGCGCGAAACCGCCAATGCGGAAACCAACCGCGACCTCTCCTATGCCCGCAGCAAGGATATGCGCCAATGGGAAACCGCCGCCGGCCAGCCACTCAAACTGCCCATCACCCACAGCGACAGCGCCACGATCGTGGACCCCATTCCCGTCAACGGGGGGATCATCAACGGCTGCCACAAAATGGGCTTCGATTCGCAGAACCGGCTCGTCGTGGCCTACCATAAACACGACGAACAGGGCGACACCCAGGCCTACGCCGCCCAATTCAAAGCCGGCCGCTGGCAGATCCGTCAGATCTCCGACTGGCAGGGCACCCATATTTTCAAGGGGCGGGGTAGTGCCCCATCCAGTTTCGGGACCTCACTCGGACTGGGGCAACTCTTCCAGGTGGAGCCGGGCCGGATGGGCTTGATGTATTCCCACTGGAAAGCAGGAGGCGGCGTGCTGGTCTTCGACGAAGCGACGCTCGAGCCCGTGCGTGTTGACCCGCCCCGGCGGCTCTATCCGCCTGATGTCATGCGGGTGCGTTCAGATTTTCCGGGCATGCGCCCCCATCTGGCTACCGACAGCGGCACCCCGCCCACAGCTGACACGCGCTACGTCCTGAAGTGGGAGAACCTGGGGGCCAACCGCGACCGCCCCCGCCCCAAGCCCTGGCCCGAGGATTCCGGATTGATCCTCTACCAGCTTGAAGACCGCTGATATATAAAGAAAATCGAACTTATGAAAAACCCCATGCGCCTGTTTGATTCATCTCTTAAATTCCCGCGCTTGATGGGCGCCGTTTTATTGACCGCGGTCAGTAGTCTTTGCGCCGCGCCGACCCATTTGGTGGACGAGCCGGTCGTCAGCTACGAGCGACTGGAGGACGGCACCGTTCTGCTCGACTTCGGCAAGGTGGGTTTCGGCAATCTCAGAATGCAGGTGCCGGACTCGGCGGGCGGCAGCTACCGCTTCCACTTCGGTGAGGCCTTTGCGCAGGGGCGCATCGAGCGCAAGCCGCCGGGCACCGTGCGCTACAAGACTTTTGCCGCGGACTTGCCGGCCGGGACGGAAGCCGTGTTGGCCCCGCCGCCGGTCGGCCGCCATCTCAGTCATGCCAAGGCGGTGAAAACTCCGGAGGAATGGGGCGTGGTCACACCCTTCCGCTGGGTCGAGATCGAGGGCTGGGACGGTGCTTTCAAACCGGAGTGGGTGGTGCGCCAGACGGCTTACCTCGAGGCATGGGATGATGACGCGGCCTACTTCGAATCGTCCGACCCCTTGCTCAACAGCATCTGGGAGCTGTGCAAGTATTCCATCAAAGCCACCACATTTTCCGGGATCTACGTCGATGGCGATCGTGAGCGCATCCCCTACGAGGCCGACGCCCATATCAACCAGCTGAGCCACTACTACACGGATGCGGACAAACAAATCGCCCGCGACACTTACGACTGGCTGCTGACCAAATCGACCTGGCCGACCGAATGGGCCCCGCACATGGTCTTCATCGCGCACGCCGACTGGATGCACACCGGAGATGTGGCCTGGCTCAAGCCCCGCTACGAGGGCCTCAAGGACAAGCTGCTGCTGGACCGCGTCGGCGGGGACGGCTGGGTGCGGACGGCGAAGCAAGCGCAGAACGGGCGCCCCGGAACGGGGCACGACATCGTCGACTGGCCCGCGGGTGAACGGGACGGCTACGTCTTTACCGCGGTCAATACCGTGGTCAACGCCTTCCACCTCCGGGCGGTCGATCAGATGGCAGACTCGGGATGATCTAACTGTTCAAAATCAAACTTGTCGACCCGCTCGTCGCCCGGGAGGTGATTACCTCGCGGCCCATGTATCTGATGCACCCGGCCAAAGCACATACCCACCAGAGCAAGCGGAAGTTGGTAATCTTTTGCGCCCACAGCCAGGCCGCAGGCATCCGCAGGAACCTCGAAGCAGCAGACGAAAGGCTTAAAAACTGGGCTTCGCTGACTGCGGAGTAGTTAAAATTGGCATCGGTCTGGAAACGGATCATCGCGCACATTTTGGAACATCACCACACCCTCGGTGCCGGGAAAACCCGTGCGCCGCCGGCTTTGCCCGAGGCAACTTGAGGGAATCGGGCAAAATCAGCGGGAAAACTAACGGCCAGAGTGCCATCGGCTGCTAGCGCATAGGCGCTCGACTCATCTTTTTAGGTTCATGGGAATGGATTGACCCAATATGGGGCAGTTGGTCAAATGAAAAAGAGTTGTGCGCGCAATCGGGATGCTTCAATAATGAACTCAGCTGAAAACAGCAAACTCAACACATTATTCTAAAACAACCATATCAGTCATGAAAAATCCAAAACGCTTCTTCAACCTCACCCGATCTGCCGCGATTGCTGGCTTTGCCTTTGTCTCCAGTCAGTCCCAGGCGGCGACGATCATTGCCGATTTCACCAACGACGATCCGATTACCCGCCCGGCCGCCTATGACGCCAGTGATAACGTCTTGACCAACACCAATACCACCAATTGGCTGCAAACCACAACCGATGCGGGGACTTCCTACACCTTCCAATATGACCTCTCGGGCTTGGGCCTCGTTGGTTCGGGCAGCCAGGTTGCAGACGAACTCTTGATTACCGTGAGCACGTCCGATGGCTCCTCCACCATGCGATCTGCGGCTGGCAACGGAATTGTCGTCAATGGTGGTGCAAATGACAACTGGTGGGACCAAACCGACACCGACCTGAACTTCAGCGTCGTGATCCAGGACGCAAGCAACGCGGACGTGACCAGCGCTTTCACCTTCGATCTGACCGGCGTGGCATTTCGCTGGGACTACACAGACGCCGACAACGCCACGCAGCTCACCTTCGCCGGAACCGCTGTTAGTTCAGCAGGAACGGGAACTTTAATTACCCAGAACACCTATCTTGAGGGTGTGGATCTCGCCACCGGCCAGACAGCGGAAACCTCTTTCACCGCATTACGTGGCGATGTGGGATTGAATGAAGTGGTCCAGGTGCAGCAACTGCGTTTCGACATCGTTCCCGAGCCCTCCAGTCTGGCTCTTTTGGGTCTTGCCGGGAGCGCCCTGCTTCTGCGCCGTCGTCGGAGCTAAGGGGCTCTAAGTTCACGAACCTTCGTTTTTTCTTTGCGCCCCGATCTGCTCTGCCGGATCGGGGCGTTTCTTTTCGCTTAACGATAGAGCGGTGGGAATGACCCGCCGTGAGGCCTCCACTCCAACCCCATCCTGATGATGTATCGATTTGTCCTGCTCACGCTCGCCCTGGCTGCCAGCCCCGTCACTTCCATGGCCGCCCACTACCAGGTCTACCTGCTTGGCGGTCAATCCAACGGCAATGGCCGCGCCGACGCGGCCCAACTGACGCCTCCACTGAGCGACGAGCAGACCGATGTCCGCTTGTATTACCGCAACACCCAGGACGAGAACTCCGTGCTGCCGGAGGACCAATGGATCCCTCTGGCGCCGGGTTCGGGACATGGCACCACGCTCTACTACGCCACGGAATTTGGCCCGGAGGTTTCCTTCGGTCGGCAGATGGCCGATGCCAAGCCCGCTGAAAACATCGCCATCATCAAATACACCCACGGCGGAACCAACCTGTATAGCCAATGGTCCGCGACCGGCGACAAATACGCGACCTTTGTCTCCACGGTTCAAGCCGGCCTCGCGGCACTCACCACCGCAGGGCACACCTACACCCTGCGTGGCATGCTCTGGCAACAGGGCGAGGCCGACACCGGAGGCACTGCCGCCGACAACTATCAGGCCAATCTCACCAGCCTGATCGCACGGGTGCGCACCGATCTGAATGGTGGCGTGGCCTTCCCCTTCGTCATCGGCAGCCTCTCCGACAGTCAATACAGCAACATCACCACCGTCGGCTCCGGCCCCTACAAGGTTCGGCAGGCCCAGGAAGCGGTCGCCGCGGCGGACGCCACCGCGGGCATCGTCATCACGGATGGTTACGGCATCCAGAGTGACGGGATTCATTTCGACCATCTGGGGCAGGTGGCATTGGGCCAGGGTCACGCAAGCCAGATGCTGGCACTGGAGGGGGGCAACGCCACGACCCAACTCATCCATCATTGGGCCTTCGATGGCGATGCCACCGACTCGGCGGGTTCCGCGGATGGCACTGTGGAAGGCGGTGCCGTGTTCACCACGTCGGGTGGTGGCAAATTCGGCGAAGCGATCCGCCTCGATGGTGTGGATGATGCGGTCCGGGCAGCGGCCGCTGTCGTGCCGGCCACCAACTACACCCTGAGTGCCTGGGTCAAATGGGAGGACAGCAACGGACAACGCGGCTACATCGCAGGGGGGCAAAACGGCGGTGCCGAGGGCGAAATCTTCACCATGAGCCGGGGGACAAGCCCGAGCGCCACGGACCGAAAGCTGTTCCTGAACCTGTTGCCAAACGGAGCCACCTCCATCACCGAGTCGGCTGCCGATTCGGCGGACAACACGATCTCGATCAACGCCTGGCAACATGTCGCCTATTCCGTTCATGAAACCAATGGCACAACCCTCTACCTCAATGGAAGCGTGGTGGGAACCAATGCGCTCAGGACCACCCATACCCCGTCCACTCTCAGCAATTTTTCCATCGGCGCCCGTCCGGACAGCACCACAATCAACCCGAGTTGGTTCGGTGGCCTGATCGACGATGTGGCCATTTTCGATGACGTGCTGAACTCTGAGCAGATCAACAAGGTCAAGGATTTGGGCGCGGAAAACTACAACAGCGTGACGTCGCCGCCTTCGATCACTGCGCTCGCTCCGGACGGAGCCTCGGGCGTGTATCCGGGGACCAACCTGGTGGCAACCTTCGACCAAGACATCCTCGCCGGTAGCGGCGACATCGTCATCAAGGACCTGCTCGACGACTCCACCACCCGGACGATCGCCGTGACCGACACCGTGCAGGTTTCGATCTCGGGCAAGGTTCTGACCATCGATCCCGCAACGTCGCTCGCCTCGGATCGCGACTACGCGGTGCAGATGGCCGCTGGCGCGGTGAAGAATTTCAGCGACCTGCCCTTCGCTGGCATTCCGGGAAGCGATGTCACCACCTGGAACTTCCGGACGCTTGCCACCAGCCCGAACGTGATCTTCATCCTCGGCGACGACCAGGCATGGTATGACTACAGCTTCATGTATCGGCCGTCGGTCGAAAAGGCCGCCATCGACATGCCGCCCGCGAACTACCCAGTCCCCGCGATCTATCAGGTCGCTCAGACTCCCTCCATCGACCGCCTCGCCGACGAGGGAATCTGCT
>Ga0100393_10002153_pt1 | contig 19221 bp, 18 predicted proteins | sample CryGeymeta201517_FD_81546 | JGI IMG/M metagenome (GOLD analysis project Ga0100393, IMG submission 81546) | Groundwater microbial communities from Crystal Geyser aquifers in Utah, USA - Crystal Geyser metaG 2015-17 | ecosystem: Environmental > Aquatic > Deep subsurface > Groundwater | place... | reverse complement strand
TTTTTTGCAAAGTATTTAAATTTTAAATCGGGGGGAAATTAGAAAGGGGGGAAACTGTAATTAAATAGCAAAGACCCCCCCCCCCCCCCCAAAAAAAAAAATCTACACTACTAAATTTTACCAAGCTCTTTAGCTAAAGTTTCAGCTTCGTCTACAAGATTAGAAACCTCTTTTAACCCAGCTTTCCAAAACTCTTTTTTGCTTATATCTATTCCCATTTTTAAAAATAAGTTTTTAGGGCTGTCACTAGATCCTGCTGCTAAAAAGTCTTTAACTTTAGACATGTTTTTTGTATCTTTTTTAACCATATTTTGAAGTGCTTTAGATATTAACAAACCACTAGAGTACGAGTAAACATAAAAAAACCTTCTAAAATGCCCCACGTATAGCCACCAGTTTTCGCTGCCTTTATCTTGACCCACACTATCCCCCATATAACTAATCATATGCTTTTGAAAAATTTGCCCTATTTTTTGGTTCGATAAATACCCTTCTTTTCGAAAAGCTTGATGTAACTCTGTTTCAAAATTATAAAAAGCTATTTGCCTATGTATACTACTGATATCATCATTTAACTTTTGCATTATTATAGATAGTCTTTCCTCCTTTTTTGCCTTTTTTAGTAACTCTTGCAAAACAAAGTCTTCCATAAAGGTGCTAGCTACCTCGGCGGTACTTGTTGGGCTACCAAAGTAAACAGAGGGCTGTTTTTTTCGCATTAACTCATTATTAATACCGTGCCCCACCTCATGAGCAATATACAGAACATCATTAAGTTGGTTGTGGTGATTTAATAAAATGTAAGTAGGGTGGCTAAGTAGGTTGTGGGCACAAAAAGCACCCCCGGATTTGCCCTTTTTAGGTAAAACATCTATATGGCCCTCTTCTACAAACGTTTTAAATATATTAAAAAATTCTAAATCCAGACTTTCAAAGGTTTCTGCCACTAAATTTACGGCTTTTTCGTAAGGGTATTTTTTAACTATTTTTCCATATTCTAAATTTCGCTCATGGTATGCCAATTTTTTTACTTTAAATAATTTTGCTTTTAAAGCATAAAACTTTTTGGCTGTATCAAAATCTGCAGTAACCTCTTTAACTAAAGTATCTACTACGTCGGTTTCTATGTTATCTGATAGGTGTCTTGAGGAATCAGGTCTATCATACCCCCTAAGCTCGTCGTTTATTTTTTTATTTTGTAAAATACTATTTATCTCATTTTCGGCAATGTCTATAGAGTTTACTAAAATTTTATTTAAAGCTTTTGCCGCAGAGTCTCTAACTTTTTTGTCAGCGTCACTTAATAAGCCCATTATTTCGTTAAAGTTTTTTATTACTTTTTTACCTTTTTCATTTAAAACCTGCTCTTCTTGTTTGTTAACAATACTGTCTAACATTCTCGACCAATTACTGTGACATAAAGGGAATTTTAAGTTTAAGATTTTTTCTTCTTTGTCACTTAAAGTGTGTTTTCCAAATTCGAAAATCCTTTGTAAATAAAACTTGTATTTAGCAAGTTCTGGAGAATTAAGTAAAACTTTTTGATCTTTTAAAGGAATTTTAGACAGATTTATGCCAAAAAATTGTGCGTCATTTACTATTTTTGTGGAGTATTCGTCTATTTTATTTTCCCATGCTTTAAGTTTTGGGTCTGTTTGATTTAAGGAGGATTTTAACGAAAAGTAATAGCCGAAATCCCCATCGACACCATATTTTTTATCTATTATTTCACTCTCATCCAAAGCCTGCCTTAGTACTTTAGGGTCCTTTAAATAGTCTTTTCTATCCTTCCATTTATTTATAAATTGGTAGTTAATTTTTTTAACCACCCCCATATCTTTTTTAATTTTGGGATCGGTGTCGGATTTATAAAATTTATTTAAATCCCAGGTTTGTTTTGAAGTATTAAGTTCCATCTAGATTAAAAGTATAGCACCGTTATATATCTATTTGAAATTACCAGAGAGTTAAAAAATGCTTTGTATATTAACAAACTACCTAATTATGTTTATGTCTTTAGGCAGCTTCTGTAATATTCCGCTTAAATCCATTTCGGAATAATTATTGCCAGAAATATTAAAGTTATTTAAATTTTGCAGATTACCCAGCTCATTAGGCAAACCAGTAATTTGGTTGTTAGATAAATTAAGTATTTGTAATTTTACTAGTTGACCGACCTCTGCGGGCACACCAGTCATTTGATTATCACTAGCATTAAGGACTCTTAAATTTTTAAGCTGGCCAACTTGCGATTGAATAGCCCCTGTTAACCTGTTGTTAGAAACATCCAGTTCTTCTAAGTCTTTTTGATTAAAAACATATTCCGGTATTTTTTGTAAGTTTTGGTTACTTAAATCTAGTTTTTTATTCGTTTGAGGATTTTCTACCTGTAGGTTTTTATTGTCGGGGGTTTTTATATTTATAGTAGCCGACTGCTTTGGCCGCAATAGTGAGCAACCGCTTAGCAATAGTCCAGCAATAATAACAGTGAACAATGTATAATTTTTCATAATTTTAAGTTAATAACTTAGGTTAGTGGGGTTAGGTACATTTTGAGTATACATCTTTCTAAAGTAAAAGGCAGGGTTGTGACTAAAAAGTAACATTCTTTCCAATACAGCTCCGGTGAATTTCTTTCTTCTGGCGGAGAGGGTGGGATTTGAACCCACGGGCCAGTAAACTGGCATGGATTAGCAATCCATTGCATTAGACCGCTCTGCCACCCCTCCTATACTGCATTAAGCGAGGTTATTATAGCAGTATTTTAGCCTTATTTACCAGTAACAATCCACACCTTCTTGATATAAGACCGCTTAAGAAATATTATTAACTTAATGACCGAATTAAAAAAGCCTGAACAAGCTAAAACTTTACTAATATGGGAAGGGCCTGAAAGACCCCATAAAAAACAAGATAAAAAGTTTTATTCTGGAATGATCTCACTTGTAATTGTTATTTCTATATTTTTGGGAGTAGCAGGCCAATTTACTTTAATAATAGTTTTGCTTTCACTTTTATTTGCCACTTACGCCCTACACTCTACTCCACCACAAAAAACTACTTATGTTTTAACCACCCAAGGAGTTGAATTTAAAGATGAAAAAATGCCCTGGAATAAATTTAAACACTATTTTGTTGCAAAAGAATTAGATGAAAAACTAATAAATTTAGATCTAAAAGAGGGTTTTTTAAGCCGAAGATTTTTAATTGCAGACACACAAAAAACCATGGACGATGTAATAAAAATACTTAAAAACTATTTAAACGAAAAGCCCTATGCAACTGAAAAAAGCACCGTTCAAAAAGCTATTGAAAAAGCGGGGTTAAGTTTAAAAGAGTAGTATATACTTGCTATATACCACGATTGTTTTCTAGTTTTACTTACAAACACCTATCCATTTTTTAAACCCACACACTTGTTCTAAGTACTCAATATTAAGCTCTATAACAGAGTTGCTACTTCCACAGGCAGAAAAAACAGAAGAATAATTTTTAAGCGTAGCTTTAACGAAGTTTAATGGCGGAGGGGGTGGGAGTCGAACCCACGTACCCAAAAGGGATACCGGTTTTCGAAACCGGCGCAATGGACCACTATGCGACCCCTCCTTAGTCAGGACTTCAGAGTATGCTCCCTCCTTATTCCTTTACAGCATTATAACTCAAAACAGCAGTGTTATGCTAAAATATTGCATAAAGCGCTCATAGTTCAGTGGCTAGAACGCAACTTTGCGGAAGTTGAGGTCGCAGGTTCGAGTCCTGCTGGGCGCGCCATTATAATAATTTGGTAACGTTATGAAGATAGCTGCCATTGCGGTTACATCTAGAAATATACCGGAGACAGTAAAGTTCTACACTTTATTGGGTTTTAAATTTAAAAGCTTTAAAGATACAGAACAACACTTAGAACCTATAACCCCAGAGGGATCTGCAAGATTAATGATAGACACTGTAGAAATGGTAGAAAGCATATTGGGTTATAAACCAAAGCCTAGTAACCACAGTAATTTTGCAATTGAGTATAATTCGGCAAAAGAAGTTAATGAGGTAGCTAAAAAACTTGAGGCCGCCGGGTATGTTTTAGTAAAAAATCCATGGGACGCATTTTGGGGGCAAAGATATTGTGTTGTTAAAGACCCCGATGGTTATTTGCTGGACTTATACGCTAGACATTAAATAATTCTTTCTTAAACTTGTAACAAACAATACTGAAAAAAGTATTAAAAGTATTAAAAACTCTACAGGTATAATCCAGTAACCCTTTACACAACCAAAAAGACTACAATATGTGGAGGAAATAGTAAAAAAGGGCTTTAATATAAAAGCAAATTTGTAAGAAGTAGCTGCGCAACTACAAGGAACGAGAGCGCTAATCTTAAAAAAATAAAAAAAATATCAATATATTTAGATTTATAAAAGCAGAAAATAAATATAATTTAGACTTTAACCCCATGTTTTTGTAAAAAATCCAAAGTTACGTTTAAAGTATCACCCGGATTTACCTCTTTTAACAAAACAGCCTTGCTAACAGTTGTAACTAAAGCTTTTTCTAATATTCTTTCTAGACTCCTAGCACCCCACTCTTCACTGTAACCCAAATTCATAAGCATTTCTTTGGCATCAGCAGCTAGTTCAACCGTAATTTTATTACTGTCATAAAATTGCTGTTTTATATTAGTAAACTTAATTTCTAAAATCTTTTCTAAAACCTGCTTTTTTAAAGGCTTAAATAAAGTAATTTCGGTAAATCTATTTAAAAACTCCGGGGGAAAGTGCCCCTTAACCTTTTGCATAAAGCGCTTTCTAACAATGTCGTAGTCACTGCCCTGTGCAAAATCGTTTATAACTCCCTCAGTTCCGGCATTAGTTGTAGCAATAATAATAGTGTTTTTAAAACTTACGGTATTACCCGTATTGTCCGTTAATCTACCATCATCTAAAACTTGTAAAAAAAGCATATGAATATTATTACTAGCTTTTTCAATTTCATCGAGTAAAACTAAATTAAAAGGTGTCTGTTTAATCGCCTCAGTAAGTAAACCCACCTGGCCATTTTCTCCACCAATTAACCTATTTACGCTATCAGCAGTTTGGTACTCGCTCATATCCAGTCGAATAATATCTTTTTCTCCTCCAAAAAAATTACGCGCTAAAGACTTTGCAAGCTCGGTTTTACCAACCCCAGTTGGGCCTGCAAATAAAAAACTGGCAATAGGTTTAGTTTGATTTCTGCTAACTGTTCTGTTTCTTATTAAGGCATTTACTACCTCTTCTACAGCACCCTCTTGGCCAATAACCTCTTTTTGAATACTAGAAACCAAGTTAAGTAAGTTTTTAGACTCGTTTTTTGTAACATCCCCCAAAGATACGCCAGAAAGATGTTTTATTACTTCGGCAATATCTTGTTTTGATATGTTTATTCCCTTTGAATTTTCGGCAGATTTTTCAATTATTTGAACACTTTTTTTAGGATTATGTTCATCAAATAATACTTGAGGAGATGCGTAGGCTAAAAAATTTAATGCAGGGATAGTTAATTTTTTACGTAAATCCCAATTTTTGAGTACTAAAAAGTCAAAAAGTTCTTTACCCTCTAATTCCGTTACTAATATTTTTGAAAACTCAGAATCAAAAACGCTATCTTTTTTAAGCTTACTTATATAAGTTTTATGGTCAGCCGAGCAAATTATTTTTAATTTTGGATCTTCAAAATACGGAAGTAAAATACCCATGTAATCTAATCCTTCTAAGGAATATAAAATATGCAGGTTATCCATAAACAAAATGGTATTTTTAAGTGAGGTAAATTCTTTTAAAGCTACACTTAAAGTTTCGGGCCCAGTAACACCCAAAGATACAATACTAGATAAATCTAAACTAATTATTCTGTTAAATTTTAAGTTACCAGAAACACGATTCTTTTTTATATCAAAATAAAAATCCTTAATAATACTTGTTTTTCCAGTACCCGAGTCACCTATAATTAAAACCTTTTTTCCTCCCTCTGCCATAGTTTTAACAAGATCAAGTTTATATTTTTTAAAACTTGATAAATGCATTATCGAAAGAGGTTTAAGATCGTAAGTTAAATCTTTAGAATATTTGTTAAGGGTTGGAGAAATTCTGTCAATTTTTCCAACATTATACGAAAACTTAAAGCTAGACACATAGTCCGCATCCCACATTTCTTTTCTATTTAATTTAAAATCTCTACGAATAGTAATTAAATAACTTTCTAAAGAATTTTCAGGCAGGTTTTTAAGCTCTATAAAATTAATGAACTCTTCATTTTGTAATAAGGCAGAGCACAATAAAACTTCGGGGCTAATGTTTCGATAACCAGTCTTTTTAGCTAATTTTATTACATGTATACAATATTTAAGTTCGTCGTATTTACTAGGTATATACTTATCTATCTCTCCTGGGGAAAGTTCTAAAAATAAACCTAATTTTAATAACTTGTTCGAAATATCTTTATCTATCAGTAGCTCTTTTAAAACTGCACGAGCGCTAAAAGAAGATATTTGGTGAAGGTGATTAAAATTATAAAAATTTTTATCGTCTCTTACGATATCGAAAGGGTTAAAAAAGTAAAAAATAAAATATAGTAAAAAATAGACCAACAAAGATAAAATGAAGTACTTAAACGAGTAAAAAGCTAAGGCAAAAATTCCAAACGCTAATAATAAGGCTAGGGGTAGAAAAAATACTGTAAAAAAAAGTAAAAATAGTAAACCAAAAGAAATCACGCAAGTTCGGTATAAAACTCCAATAACTCTAGCTGCCCACTGCTTATCACCAAATAGAGGTGTAAAAAAAAGTTTTATCTGTAAAGAAATTTGTAGTCGGTTGTTTAATTCAACTAAAGAGTTTTTGTAAAAGTGAAAGAGGTTAAAGGGAACACGCTTAAAAACAAAGTAAGGAAAATGTGTAAATAAAAATGGCAGGTACTGGGCAGACATTAAAATAATTTTAGCATAAGTCTAGTATAGTAAGGATGCTTTGATAGGATTTATAACCAAAATTTATTTCTATTGTGGATATAACGTATAATTAATTAACTAATTTTAAACACTAAAATGAGTGAAGTTATAAAAATAATAGGTGGAAATCCCTTAATAGGAGAAGTAATACCCGTGGCAAACAAAAATAGTTTTATGCCGGCAATACCCGCTAGCCTTTTAACCCCAGACACTGTTACCTATAAAAATGTACCGAAAAGCACAGACGTACAAATTATGTTAGAAATTCTTAAAAAGCTTGGGGCAACAATAGATGATTCTGATTTTAGTAACTTAAAAATAACCTGTAAAAACATTACCGGGTACGAAATAGACCCAGAATTAGGAGGAAAAATACGTTCTAGTGTAATGTTTGCAGGCCCCTTACTTGCACGAGTTGGAAAAGTAAAAATTCCTACTCCAGGAGGATGTACGTTAGGAATTAGAAGCATGTCTGCACATTTAGATGCGTTTAAAAAAGCGGGAGTAACTATAAAACTAGAAGAAAACGCTATTGTTTTAACAGCACCTAAGAAAAGTCCACCGATTCAAACTATTTGGCAGGTAGAGGCTAGCCCAACGGGTACTGAAAACATGATAATGTACGCGGCGGGAACCACGAGTACAACTATTTTACTAGACTCAGCAAGTGAACCCCATGTGACAAATTTAACCCAAATGTTACAAAATATGGGAGTAAAAATTAAAGGCGGAGGATCTAATAGATTAGAAATTACCGGAAGTAAAAACTTAAAAGGAACAACTTTTATACCTTTTCCAGACCATGTAGACATAGCCTCAAGTATAGTTGCGGCAGCGGTTACAAAAGGTAATTTAACAATAAAAGGTAGTAATATACCAGAAATTGTAAATGGAATGCTACAGTGGTTTAATAAATTTAATGTCCAAATTGAAAGAAAAGGAAAAGATTTGGTTGTAAACCAAACCCAAGATTTAAAATTAAAAGATATAGAAATTAACTTTCCATTAGCTGGCCCTAACCTTCCAAAATTTGTGCCCCGGCCCTGGCCAGGCTTTCCCGTAGACTGCCTACCTTCAATAATCACCTTAGCCACGAAAACTAAAGGGAGAATTTTAATTCAAAACTGGATGTACGAAAACGGATTAGATTTTACTAACCTTCTTTCATCAATGGGAGCAAATATCTATATGACTGACCCACAAAAAATAATTGTTGAAGGACCAACAAAATACAAAGGAGGTAGGGTTTATGCACCGGGAATTATTCAGGCCACAATGGCCTTGGTTTTAGCAGCACTTTCAGATAATTGTGAAACTGTAATTTACGGAGCAGAGAGTTTACGAAGAAGATACCCCGATTACATTAATTCTTTTAAAAGCTTGGGGGCTAATATAGAACAAATAGAAGGTTAGCTAGCTAATTAAATACCCTTTAACACAAACCTAAGTACCTAGGACTTCAAAACAGTATAAATACCAAAAAATAAAAATGGGGTGGATCCAGATGGGCGAATATGAGAAAAAATGTGCAAAAAAGCACTCTCTTATTCGCCCAACTGGCACATCATCCGACCTAGCCGAAAACCCCAAGTCCACTGAACAGGCTGTTGCCTCCATCGGTTTGGCGACGCAGTGCTTTTAGAGCCTGACGTAGCGCCTCGTTGGGGTCCTGCGGAGGGGTAGGAGTGGCCTTCTGACTGTGGGCATTTTTCGCCTCGTCATATACACCCTTCGCCCGTTGAACGTCGATCCAGAGTTCCATCATCTTAGCGATGGTGGCACCGCCGCTGGGGCTGTTGGACCATTGTTCGACAATCTGCAAGAGGGCACTCGGGTTCTGGAGATACAATCCCAGGACCTGAATGATAGGCACAGAGGCCCCGGAGACTTCTCCAAGGGTTTCGCCCAGCATCTCGATGAATGGACCAGAAGCCTCGGAGACTTGCCCTAGAACCTCGCGCAGCATCTCGGCATTGGCCGTAAGCTGGTTGAGCAGCGGCAACAATCTCAAGGTTTCCGTCGCGGGGAACTCAGTGTGGACCTCTTTGACCCCGTTCTCGATCCTGACAGTAATCTTCACGGTTCGCTCCTTTCGAGCTTTGATGAAATGTGCTGTAACGCAAGTCTCGATACGCATCAATTATATATAATTTAGGAGTTTTGTCAATACTATAGGACTGACTTAGGCGGTTTGTTAGGGCATTAATATACTCTCCAATAAAGCCATACGAATGTATAAACCACTTCTCATTTGTTTAAAATAATAGGCTCTGGCATCGTCGTCGACCTCTTGCATAATTTCCCCTACTCGAGGCAAAGGGTGCATAATAATGCTTTTTTTACTCATTTGACCAACCATATGCCTAGTTAAAATATATTTTAATTTTAATTGCTCATATTCTTCTAATTTTCCCTCTTTTTCAAACCATTCTTTTTGAACTCTAGTCATATATAAAACATCTGAAGTTTTTAAACTACTATTAAATTCCGTTTTTTCAATAATCGTCAGTTTTTTGCTTAACTGCTTAATTAAATCTTTTGGGGCAGATAGTTCTTTGGGGCTAACAAAAGTAATTTTATTATTTTTCCCACACATTGCTAAAAGTATTGCTAAAGATTTTACTGTTCTCCCATACTTCAAATCCCCTACCATAACAACATTTAAGTTATCTAATCTTTTAAACTTACTGTAAATAGTATATAAATCCAAAAGGGCTTGGGTTGGGTGCTCTGCTTTACCACTTCCACCGTTTATTATGGGCGCTTTAGAGACCGATTTGGCAACAGCACTACTACTATCATCTGGGTGTCTTAAAACAATTGCATTGGCTGCGGTAGTTTGGTTAATAGTCTTTATACTATCTTCTAAAGTTTCACCTTTTACAGCACTACTGTACTGACCCATACCGTGAATATCTACCACATAAGCCCCAAGTCTTTTAGCTGCGGTTACAAAACTGGTAAAAGTACGTGTGCTGGGCTGATAAAAAAGTATTGAAACTAATTTACCTTTTAAAGGCTCATACACTGTTCCGTTTTCAACCACATTTTTCATATGGTCGGCTTTTTTAAAAAGGTAAGTGATTTGGAAAAGAGAAGAAATTTGATTAATGCTAATAAAAGATTGGTTAAAAAATGTATTTTTAATCTTTGGCATCCTTAAAAGATACTACACCTAAATAGTAAAAATAAAAGAGGAATTTTTATAAAATTAAAGTTAGTCTACCGGAGCAATATTAAACCCAGGAGAAGGCTTTTCAGGAACGACAATTTGTTCTGTTGGTAGGTTTTGGGGATTTTCTATTCGAACAGAGTCTTCGTAGTAACCCGGCTTACCTTCGTATTTAGTAACAGGCACTTCATAAACAGAGTTACCTGTATCGTAACTTTTGGCTATAGAGTCTACAAGTTCAATCATAAAATTTAAGGGTAGTTCATTTTGTAAAGACTCACCCTGTAAATCATATTTAATTAATAGGCTACGAACGGCACTTTCACAAGCAGAAGACCTGTTGTAGTCATATTTAATGTTACAAAAAGAATCAGTATAGTCTGCGTAAGTTTCGCCCTTAAAAGACTGTTTAGAGAACCAAACAGGAGATAAATCTTCGTAACTTAGTTTGGATAACGAGGCATTTCTATAAGTTGGCAGAATCTGCAAATAAATAGTTTTGGTTATATAAAGGCTCTGACAAGTGTTATTGGTGCAATAAAAATCTTGTGTTAATGCTAGTTGAGCACTACCGAATCCGGGATTTTGGGAACTTGTAGTAACTCTACGATTTTGTAAGTTTTCATCTAAAACATAGTAGCTAGGCACAGAGTAAGTATGAAAATTTGGAATAGACCCGGTATAAGGGAAAACAAAATCATAATAATCAGAAGAGGAGACATTGTTTGTTTTTATTTCAGCGTAGTTCTGGTTTTCTAAGGCTTTACTTAACTTTGTAACTTCATTATTTAGATTTTTAAATGTTAATTGCTTATACTCTTCTGCTTTTACTAAGTCTCTGTATTTTTCGTAATTATTCCACTTTAATAAAGTATCGTTGGCATTGTTTTTATCTTCTTCCCAGTTAGATAACGTACCCGACCATTTGCCAGTATTTAACTTCATAATGTAGGCCATATCGCCGTCTTTGTTATTTAAATACCTAGAAAACTGTGACTTATAAATAACCAAATTATTAGGAACTACAAATACTAAAATTGAAAGAGATGCAAAAAACCAAATATAAACATTACTAAACAAAGCTTGTTTTTTTGCAGTAAAAGTTTGAAACACCAAATAAATAAAGCTTATTAAAAAGGCTAAAATACTGTACAAACCAAAAAGTCTGCGTGCGGTTAATCCAAAGTCTGGAATATAAACAAAAAACAAAGCTCTAAATAGATTGTATAAGGGTAGTAAAAGTAAAAAGGTTGAAAAAACTAAAAGAGGTTTTAAAACTTTAATCTCTTTACTTTCTTTCTGAGTGGAAGAAATAATACCCATTTTTTCTAGTAAAAAACTAGATAAGAACAAAATTAGGCCACCCATTGCAGCCATTTCTACAAAGTAGAGTTGGGTATTTTTACCAACGTTTTCGTAAACTAAAGATAAAGCCTTAAATAACCTTAATAAAATATAGGTATCGTATAATCCATAGCTAATTAAAAGTGCCGTAACAATAAGAGCTACTATTTTAAATATTCCTAAAAATCTAGCCTGATTATTTAAAGACTTGGCAAGAGTGGGGGTTTTTATTGGACCATAAAAAAACCAAAGGTACAAACCGGAGTAAGCCAAAAGGGATAAAATAAAGTTTTTAATATAAATTAAAATCTGTTTAATATTGGTTAGCCACAGAGCAAATTCTTTATCTAAAAATGCCAGAATTACAATTATAAAAAGACCTGCAAAAATTCCTACCGTAATAAAAACTAAGTATTGCCCGATTGCAGAAGCCTTAGTTGCTAAATTTTTAAGCTTTTTGGCTAATTGAAAAACTATTAAAAAGGGATAGGCTACGAAATTAACCCCAAGCTGCAAAAGTTCTTTAATGTACCCGGTGCTTAAATCATCTTTAGATCTAAAAACCAAAACTAAAAAAGGTAAAGAAATAAGAAGGGGTGTATACCCTACCTGATAATTCCAAATTACCGAACCAAAAATTGGGAGTAAGTAAACTAAAAGTAATTTTGTATTTAGTTGCTTTTGTTTGTATACCCAATAGCTAAAAATGGATACAAAAGCCAAATCTAAAATCCCACCAATCCAGAGAGAGGTAGGTTGATCAAAATAATAAGTAAAAACTATTGATCGAAGTAGTGATATTAAAACTACACTAAAGTAATAATACATAAGTATAGATTAATTCTAAGCTAGTTTTACCAAATAACAATGTATTTAGTGAACAGTATCCTCGTTTAGGGAAGAATTAAGATTAATTGCTGATAGTAAACCAAATAACTCCTCAAGCGGCATATCCAAAGTATCTCTATATTCCTTTAAAAAAGAGATTTCTAGGTTACGTAGTGCCAGGGCACCCGGTAAGTCTCCCGAGATATTAGATAAAGACCTTGCCCAGGCCAGGGTTAGATCCTCAGAGCCATCTATTAAATCTTCTACTGCTAGGTAATCAGGATGTATATAAAAGTCATTGTTAAAACGCACGAAGGCTATCTTAACGTTGTTTTGTACAAATACCAAGTATTTTCAAATAAATTAAAGTAACAGGTGTAATTTACAAACACCGTTTCTTCATTTAAAACACAGTCTGCGGTTGCTTCGGTTTGTGTATTTAGCTTAAAGTTAGAAAAACTAACACCTTTAACCCCACTAAAAACCTTTTGCAAATCTTCGGTTCCAAAAAAATCTACTAAAACAGGAGAAAAAAGTTCTTCGGGTTTTACGGTACCGTTTTCAACCTGGCTAACTATTAATTGAGCCTTTTTTTCTAGCTCGGATAAAGCTTTATCTGTAGGGGTATAGTCTTTATCTTTGGAAAAATCCGACAAATCACTGATGTTATTGTCAGTATCACTTTTAGAATCCTCGTTTTCTAATTGTGCAGGTTCTTCAGAAATATCGTAAACCGAAGGAATTACAGGGGTTTGCTCCAAAGTAGGTTCGTTTAAAGTTGTTTGTTCACCTAAAACACTCGGCGAACCGGATGGCTTTAAAAAAGGATTGGAATTTACGCTACCCCCGGCTCGTCTGTAAACTGTATAGGTAGAAAATCCGACAACCAGAGTTACCAATAACAACAGTACTATTATAGAATACCTGCCTTGGCGTTGTTCCATTTAAAAATAAATTGATGGCAAATAAACCAACCTATAATTTTATTTTATATCACTCTTACTTAGTTGTACAATGCAAAGACTTGCAACAATATTTTAGGGTATTAGTGAGGTAATTTACGTTGGGCAATAAAAATTGTACGGAAGTCGATCACGAGGGGGTTTTGCCTATAGGGCACCCTTCTCGTGATCGACCCCGACCGTCAAAGACCCGACCCACAGTTGGGACAGGTGCTTAACGAGTCGCTTACCATAGAGTCGCAGTTGCGACACAACTTCAAACCGCGGCCAACCACCAAAACTGGCTGCAGTTTCTGCCGAGGCTGTAGCGCTGTTGCCAGGCTACTAAACACTTTTTGCCAAAATTTCCACTTCAAGTAAATGCTCACTTTTTTCCTCCTACGGTGAAAATAACTTTGGAACTACATGATAAAACTTGTGTGTATTGTATGCGCATACTATAAGTTGTCAAGATTTTTTTAAATTTAACGCTAATTTAATTTGAAAATCTGACACTATCTGGGAAAGGAGTTTATTAAATCTATTCAGCAGAACCAAATTTTAAGGCCTCGGGTCTAAGTTTTAAATCAAAAATTTTGCACTCACCACTGGGTAAAGCAACCGCGTTATAACCGTAGGTGCTTCTATCTAAAAGAACACCATTTTCTTCTAGTACAGAGGTATCCAAAGTAGGAACACCCTTAGCCCCTAAGCTAAAGAACTTACCCTCATAAAAAGGCATGGCATACCCAACTAACTCACCTCGGTGACAAACACCTCCATAAGGAGCATCTACTAAAGGGCTTAAAGACCCTGCTAGGTGGTGTGCCCAGTAAGACTTAAGGGCGTTTTGCTTTGGAGAACCCATTCTTCTTGTAAAGCGGGGTCGGGGATCTGCTGCTAAAGTTTTAATATGCCAGTCGGCACTACTAAGCCAAGAAAATTCATTGTTGGGAGAATAAAGTAATTCTGTTGTATCCCCGCTTTCTGCGAGTAGCTGTACTAGTAACTCAGCGGTTTTTTGTTCGAGCGTAAGGCTATCATAAAAAATTTTAACGGCAAAAGGGCTTTTAAGCACCTCACAATCTACGCGAAACACTAAAGCCTCGGACCCATTTCCTAAAAAACTAAGGTACTCACCTGAAGTATCGTATGCTTGCGTGACCAACTCGTCTAGATTTATAGTCCAAGAACAAGGGTTTTGAACTAGTCCCCTTTCGATAAAACCGACACTTCCTTGATAGCTAAGAGAGTCAGTTACTAATTGTTGTAAACCGGTATGTAGACCCATAGAATATTTATTACAAGGAATCTAACACACATAACCCGGTACAATCAAGATAAAGGTACATATAAAACCACTAGTGATATAATTAAAATATGAACAACGATCAATTAGAACAAGTTAATATAAATAATAAGGGAACAGGTTCAAAAGATATAAACCCTTTACAGGTTAATATTCCCGATGGTTTAAATGTAGTTTATACCGACAGTGCTTTTGTTCACAAAAACAGCTTTGGTGTAGTAGTAGACTTTGCCCAAACGTTAGGAACTACAAACCGACAAAATATAGTAGCCAGAGTTGGAATGAGTTTAGATCACGCAAAAGCTTTACTTGGTGTATTAAAAAAGAATGTTGAAGAGTTGGAGAAGGCCGAAGAGTCCAAAGGTAAGTAGGATAAACGACGGGTCAACTTAAATATTTTTGTGGAGGCACGAAAGGGAATCGAACCCTTGCATCGAGGTTTTGCAGACCCCAGCGTTTCCACTTCGCCACCGTGCCTTATATTTGGTTATGTACAATTTCATCTAACGACTCGTAAACTCGTCGAGATTCAATAGCACTGTGACCATCTAAACACATATTATACTTAAAACTTACTAAAAAGTCAGAATCAGCTTCTATTGAGTTATTATTAGCTTAAATTCCTTCACTCCTTGCCCGACCTCTTGACACTCGACAGGTTAGTCTGCTATAAATTGTACTGATAGATATACCCTTAGCAAGTAAAAATGCTTAGGGGTATACACCTCTCTAAGCTGCCATAGCTCGCTGCGCGGGACTAACCAGCATAAGATTGGTGTAATCCTTTTAGTAAATTACGCCCACTTGTACAAGCAATAGTTATTGCTGTATATACGGCAAAAAATAAAAATGAAAGTAAGGCCAATTTTAGACCATATTTTAATTCTTCCTTTAGAAGAAAACGAGAAAACTTCTGGGGGTATTTATATTCCAGAAAGCGCTAAAGAAAAACCCCAAAAAGGTAAGGTAATAGAGGTAGGACCAGGAAAATTCGAGCACGGAAACTTAATTAAACCAGGTGTTAAAAAAAACGATGTAGTTATATTTAAAAAATGGGGAGGAGAAGAAATTACAGTAGAAGGAAAAATATATAAGCTTGTTAAAGAAGAAGATATTTTAGCAATCGTAGAAGAAAAATAATTAAATTAATAATTTCAATTAAAACAAAATGGCCAAACAAGTAATTTACGGCTCAGACGCAAAACAAAAACTAAAACAAGGCATAGACCTTTTAGCTAAAGCAGTAGCAACAACAATGGGACCAAAAGGTAGAAATGTTGGTTTAGCAAAAGGATATGGATCACCAACCGTTACCCATGATGGTGTAACTGTGGCTAAAGAAATAGAGCTAGACGATCCTTTTATGAACATGGGGGCTCAAATGGTAACCGAAGCAGCAAGCAAAACTAACGATGTAGCAGGAGACGGAACAACCACAGCAACAGTTTTAGCTCACGCCATAATAAACGAAGGATTAAAAGTAACTAGTGCAGGTACCAACCCGATGGTAATAAGAAGAGGTTTAGAAGAGGCTAGCAAAGCAGTTGTTGAATACATTAAAAAGAACTTAGCTACTCCAATAAAAACCAAAGAAGAAAAAGCTAGAGTAGCAACAATAAGTAGCCAAGATGAAAATATTGGAAACATTATTGCCGATGCCCTAGAAAAAGTAGGTTCAAAAGGAGTAATTACCACCGAAGAAGGACAAGGCCTAGAAACCTATACCGAAATAAAAGAAGGAATGGTAATTGATAAAGGATATGTTTCCCCTTACTTTGTAACTGACCCCGACAAAATGGAAGCAGTTATTGAAGATGCACACATTCTAGTAACAGATAAAAAAATAAGTAGCATGCAAGATATTTTGCCAATGGTAGAACAACTTGTAAAAGTTACAAAAAATTTAGTAATTGTATCCGAAGAGGTAGATGGAGAAGCCTTAGCTACTTTAGTAGTTAACAAAATGAGAGGTACTTTAAACGCACTTGCTGTTAAAGCACCGGGATTTGGCGACAGAAGAAAAGAAATGCTACAAGACTTGGCAGTTTTAACTGGTGCTAACTACATTAGTGAAGATTTGGGTAGAAAATTAGAAAGCGTAACTTTAGAAGACTTAGGAAAGGTCGGAAAAGTTATATCTGGAAAAGAAGAAACCGTATTTGTAGCAGGAGGAGGAAATACCAAAGAAATTAAAGATAGAATAGCTAGTATTGAAAACGCTATTAGCAAATCTACTAGTGAATACGATACCGAAAAGCTTGAAGAGAGATTAGCTAAATTAGCAGGTGGTGTAGCTGTAATTTATGTAGGGGCTGCAACCGAAACAGAATTAAAAGAAAAAAAGTACCGAGTAGAAGATGCTGTAAATGCAACTAAGGCTGCAGTAGCTGAAGGTGTTGTACCTGGTGGAGGAGTGGCTTTAATTAAAGCAAGTACCACTTTAGATAATTTAAAACTTTCTGAAGATGAAATGATCGGGGTAAGAATAGTACAAAGAGCACTAGAGGTGCCCTTTAGAAAAATATTGGAAAATGCTGGTGTGGACGCAGGATACTACCTACAAGATGTAAGAAAAAGCAAAAAGAACGAAGGTTTTAATGTAATGACTATGAAAACCTGTGATGTTGTAGAAGAAGGAATTATTGACCCAGCCCGTGTAACTATGAGTGCCGTAGAGAACGCCATAAGTGTAGCAATAAGTGTGTTGACTACAGAGGCACTAATTGCAGACATTAAAGAAGAAAAAAATGACACTCCTCAAATGCCAGGTGGTATGGGGGGAATGGGAGGCATGGGTGGGATGATGTAAGTTTTATTTATAAAACTTAACAAAAAAGCTTAAAAACTAAAGGCCCGAGAGAAATCTCGGGCCTTTTTTGTTACTTATTTTTTCTGTCGGTCTACTTAAAAAATCTCCATTTCTAATTCCATGCCCATTGAAGGGAAGCCATATCTACCACAGTAAGAAGGAGACCTGATTTGTCACTAATTTCCTCCCGCCGGAGTATGACAGGCGTAAGGATTTACCAGCCTAGTCAAAATACTTGCCTACTGATTACTAGTTACCTCCTTAAACTCATTTAGAATTTTGTCTTTGTAATCATTTTTTAAAAACATTATTTTTTTATAATTAACTTTTTCGCTGGTTATTTTTGGCTTCATATATAAATACTGTAGTGTAAATAAAATTACCTCAAAAGGAAATAAAAACAGGTGCAAAATCCCGCTATTTTTGTCTAAATTATGTTTTGGAAAATACTTTTGCAAGTTAGGCAGGTAATTTAATATCCATTTATTACTTAATAAAAATTTTTCGTAAGTGTGTTGTTTGTTGTAAATTGGTGTTAGTCGGGCTATCTCATTTGCAATGTATATATTTTTAGTTTCCCACTGCAAATGGTTCTGACTTAAATAAATATTAGGACAGTAAACATTCTTATACATTTTTTTAAACTTAAAAAACAACACTACAATAAATCTAGTTATCCAAATTGTGTGGGCTTTGGTTATAAATAGAAGGTCAATATCAAAGCCCTCTTTTATATTTTTAGCCCCAACACTTCCCGTAACCGCAATAAGCTGAATAAAAGGTATTTTGTTTAAAAAACTTAAATCTGCTTCAACTTGTTTTAAAATTTTTGGATGTAGTTTATTAGAGTATTGTCTACCCTTTACCCACTGCAAATCTCCTAATACGGGCAAATAATAATCACCTACTTTTTTAATTTTATTATTTAAAACTAAATCTTCTAGCTCGTTAAAAATATCGGCAAATCTTTCAGAAGTGTGGCTAATAAAATACTTATATACCTCATGGGCAGTTAGAGGAAAATTAAATATTGCAGAATAATTTAGGGTATCGAGTATAGATTTTTTTAGTGGCATAGGGACAGTATAGTTCAGGAATTGGGATTTTGGATACATTATATAGCTAGTAAACGATCCGAACTTAGTCCTTCTAAACTCTAAACCCAATATTCCAAATCCTATCCTCTATCTTTCGTCCAAAGACTCATTTACCAAACTGTCGGCTACACTGTTTTTTTCGCGCATTACATGATTAAAAGTAATACTATTAAAGCTTTCTCTCAGCTTTAAAACATTTTCGTACAAAGGTTTTAAACCAGGATTTTTCATTTTGTACTCTCCCCTTAGTTGCTTAACCATAAGCTCGCTATCAGCAAAACAAGTTAAGTCTTTTATGTCTTTTTGAATACATAGCTGTAGACCTTCTATTAAGGCGGTGTACTCAGCTTGGTTATTGGTAGAAATTCCTATATATTTTTTAAATTTAAATACCTCCTTATTGGTATTATCTGTACAATGTACCCCAACTGCAGAGTGTCCTGGGTTTCCTCTACTTCCACCATCAGTGTATAGGTTATATTTCATTGAATTAGTATATAGGATATAGGATTTGGGATATAGGGTTTAGAAGGGGACGGAAATTATAAATTGGGAAAATACTTACTTATACCTACTTACTGTCCCTATAGTACTCCCCTGCTATTGAAAGTAACGACACAAAAATTAAGTAAGTGCCAAAAACAATTGTAAAAAATTTGTAACTACTTATACCAGCCTTGGTTACAAAATTAAAATCTTTTAAAACGTTTATTTTATATTGTAAATTTTCGGGCAAAAAAC